>ENA-UZXC01000568-UZXC01000568.1-metagenome-genome-assembly--contig:-Day-2-25m-contig-568_pt1 | contig 115627 bp, 97 predicted proteins | sample MGYA00260340_ERZ794900 | MGnify/ENA metagenome assembly ERZ794900 | reverse complement strand
TAAGACAATTATAGATTATATCAATTATTTAATATTGAGTTTTACTTACTCTGATTTCCTGCTCTTGTAATATTAAAATATTTGTCATCAAGCATGGGTCATTATTGTAAATTAAATTGTCAATCCTTTGAATTCAAATTTGTCTTATACTACTAAATTAATGTCAATATATAATTGATAATGGTTATAATGAAGATTAAAATAATCTTTGGTCAATAATGTAATAGTCTGATATTGAGTATGAATGCTGTTTAAAAATTGTTGTAAAATATGATTTTGAGGATAAGTTTGTTATTTTTTTTAATTATTATAAATAATTTTAACAAAAAGCTGTAAATTGTGCCTTCGAATTTAGGATCCATAATTATGAGCATAATAAAGTTATAAAGTATGAAACGAAAATTTTTACCCTTAAGCTTAACATTGATTACCATAGTATTAGGAGTATTAATATTAGGCTTTTCGAACAACCAGAGCAACGCTAAATATACACCTCGTTTATCAGATGAAGCCTCATTGGTATACGGAATTAAGCCATCTGTAGAGTATCTAGCAAGTATTCGTAATAATCAAACTACTGGGGTAATTGCTCCTGAAGATTTGGACAAGGTGCAAAATCAGCTAAAGAAATTTGAAAGCACAAGGTCAAGTGAAAATTTATCTTGGAGACAATTAGGACCAGATAATTTTGGTGGTAGAACCAGGGCCATAATGTTTGACAATCAAGATGCTAGCGCATCAACAGTATTTGCCGCTGGTGTGACTGGTGGAATATGGAAGTCAAATAACGTAGGAACAACCTGGCAAAAGGTTAATAGTTCAACATATAATCTGTTTGTGACGTGCATGAAGCAAGATGCAAATGGTACAATATATGCTGGAACTGGTGAAAGCTTTGCTGCCGAAACTGTTTCTGGAATCAGTTCATTCGGCTTGGATGGTTTTATGGGCAATGGAATTTTTAAGTCAACAGATGGAGATAACTTTACACCAATTTTATCAACACAGCCAAACTTTAATGATAACAATAGTGATTGGGCATTCATAAATGAAATTGCTGTGAACATTGATAATGGGAATCTTTATGCTGCTACAAATTCAGGATTAATGTTTTCTGCTGATGGAGGTGATTCATGGTCGATCGCCAAAGATACCTCTGGTGCGGAACTAAACATGAATGCAATGGATGTGCAAGTTTCTTCCGATGGATCTTTAGTAGCTTGTATTGATAATAAATGTTTCATTTCTGTTTCAGGAGATGAAAGTGCTTTTATAAATAGATCAACCGGAGATTCAATAAGTCTCCCTGATAATAATGATGTAAGTAGAATTGAATTTGCATTTGCTCCCAGCGATGCAAATGTTCTTTATGCAAGTGTTGTGGATGGGCAAGGTTCCCTAAATGGTATTTTCCTTTCTGAAGACAAGGGTGAAACTTGGAGAGTGATTCTTCCTGGATCACCAGCAATGTCTATATTTATGGGGCAAGGAGTTTATGATAATGCCATCACTGTTTTTCCTGAGAATCCATACAGAGTCTTACTAGGTGGTGTAAATGCTTGGGAAGGCCTTAAACTGCAAGAAACTGGACTTTACTCCTGGAATAGTATATCTTCTTCCTTTGGGTCAGGTTTTTCTCCCTTCTATCTTCATTCTGATCATCATACATACGTTTTTCGACCAGGGACAACTAATTCATTTATGATTGGAACAGATGGTGGTGTTGCAATTGGAGTTGCTGAGAGTGATGGCTTTACATTCCAACAGAGTAATAGAAGCTATTTTACCACACAATTCTACAGTATAGGCACATCCGGATCATTAAATTATGTTACTGGTGGATCTCAAGATAATGGAACAATACTCGTTTCAGGTGATGGCAATACAAGTAAACAGGGAGAAGAGATATTAAGAGGTGATGGTGTAGGAACAGTAGTTTCAGTAATAAACAAAGATGTGCTTGTTGTTAGTGAACCAGGCAATGAGTTTGATTTTATTTTTAGATCAGAAGATGGAGGGGTTAATTATTCCAATCAATTTATGGGACCATTGAGCCTGTCAGTAAACTTCTTTTATACGCCAATGGCACTTTGGGAAAGTTTTGATAATGCCAATAGTCGTGATTCTGTAATGTACTATGCCAAAGAGACCATACCTGCAGGAACAAGTGTTCAGGCTATTTCATCCAATAGTAATCAGCCTTTCTATTTTACAGCTCAAGAAACCTTAAATGAAGGTGATTCAACTATGGTGCAGGATATTGTATCATCAAGATATTTTGTTGCTTCTTTTAACAAAGTATACATGACCAAAGAATTGCATGATTTTGGTAAAATGCCAGAGTGGTTTGAAATTTCAAATAACACTGTGGGTTTCACAGGTGCTCCCCAATGTATAGGCTACTCTAATGATGCAAATCATATTTTTGTTGGCACAAGAGATGGGAAATTGTATAGGATTTCTAATTTGGCTCTTGCCTATAACTATGAGAGGGCAGATGTTAACAGCTCACAATGTATTGTTTCAACTCAGGAGATCCCATTGACTATTCCTGGTACATCAGACCCAATAACACAAGTCGTAACATCTGTTGCGGTTGATCCAGGTAATCCTCAAAATGTTCTTATTACATTGGGTAATTATGGAAATGATGCCTATGTATTATATAGTGATAATGCATTGGATCAGACACCAGTATTTGAATCTAGGCAAGGTAACCTGCCAGATATGCCTGTATACTCATCAGTAATTGAAATGACAGATACTGATATGGGAATAATTGGTACAGAACATGGTATATTTGTTACTAACAATATTCACGATGAATCAACGGTATGGACACGCCAAGATAGTTTGATGGGTTCTGTGCCGGTATTTCAGTTAAATCAGCAAAGGGTTTCAAAAACATCAGATACTGTAACTCTTGTCAACGGCCAAGAAGTTATTAAAATAGTATATCCAGGAACAAATAATTACGGAGTAATTTATGCTGCTACATTTGGAAGAGGGTTATTACGCTGTAATGGATTTCAAAAGCCTGTTGGCATAGAGGATAACATTCTTAATGATGAAAATAAAACCATGAGTATGGCTGTTTACCCTAATCCTGTGAATAGTAACACAACATTTGATTTTGAGGCAAATTCATCGAATATGGCACAAATATCTGTATTTGACCTTTCTGGAAGAAAAGTGATGTTCCTCAAACGAAAAGTACTCAAGGGTAATAATAAAATTGGGCTCAACTTAAGTGAGCTTAAGGCAGGTTCTTACATCATACAAATGACTATCGGAACAGATATTTATACGCACAAAATCATTGCTAACTAATTTAGAAAAATTAAAAAACCTACGAATATGAAAAATATTTATTCAATTCTTAGTTTGAGTCTTGTATTGATATCCGTATCGGTATTTGGACAATCAAAGATATATGCTCCAAATCTGCGATCTCCTGAAAATATGGAGATTGACCAAATGCCAAATGTTCTTTTGGATTGGGATGCTGTAACGGGTGTTTCTCCAGTAATTCTATATGAATTACAGTTGGATGACAATATGGATTTCACAAATCCATTCACTTTTAATCCAACTGACCTAACGGCGCTGTCAATGTCTGGTCTGCTTTTCGGAGGAGACTATTTCTGGCGTGTAAGAGCATATGATGGTAATGAAGTATCAAATTGGTCAGAAGCATGGGGCTTTACAGTTTTATGGAATGTTACAATGGATAAACCAAACGATAATTCAGAAGTTTTTGCAAATCCAGAAGTTAGTTGGGATGCGATTACAGGCATCGATGGGTATCTAATGCAATTGGATACTGTTTATGAATGGACAAATGCTAACTCAGGTGTTACAGAAAATCTAAATGCTAGCTCAGTAGATGTAAATGGAGATATGTGGGCTGTTGGAGATAATGGAACAGTCTTATACAACGATGGGAATGGATGGTCATCAATTGATGTTGGTACTTCAGAAGATCTTAATGCCATTTGTTTTTTAGACGCTAGCAATGGTTATATTGTTGGCAATGGCGGAACTGTATTGCTTTTTGATGGGGCCTCATGGACTCAAGCTGACCCAGGAACAACCTCTGACTTAACAGGCGTTAGTTTTGCTGATAGCGACAATGGAGCTATCGTAGGTTCAAATGGAACTGTAGTTGTTTACAGCTCTGGAGTTTGGACCGAAGCAGAAACTGGCGACGATAATGACCTGCGTTCAGTTTCAATGCTTGATGTTTCAAGTATATGGGCATGTGGAGAAGGAAAAATTGTAGTTTCTTTTGATGGTAATGAATGGTCATCTGAAGTTGTGGGTACAAAAGATCATTATGGTATTTCCATGTTAAATTCAAATACTGGCTGGACAGTTGGTAAAAGTGGCAAAATATATATGTGGGATGGCTCAGAATGGACAGAAGAAAACTCGGGAACAAGTAAGGATTTATATAGTGTTAGTTTCAATGGCATGGAGGGCTATGCAGTAGGTAAATCTGGTACTATGGTTAAGTATAGTGGTAGCTGGAATCCAGTTACATCAGGTTTAAGTGAATTGCTAAGTTGTGTTTTTGTTTCAGATGAAGGAGGCTTAGTTGTTGGGGAAGATGGTGTTATGTTAAACCGGTCAAATAGCGGTTTTAATAGTCCATATCTTCAGAATATCGGTATATCTTCTGATTCAAGCGAATTAAACTTAACAAATCTATTATTTGGATCTACTTATTACTACAGAATTAAAGCATTCCATGATATGGATACTTCAATGTGGTCTGGAGTTAAATCATTTACAACATACCCTTCTCCTACCTTAGATAAGCCAAGTAACGGAGATGAAACCGATCTCATGGTAAAATTCTCATGGGATGAATACGAAGGCACAACAAATTATATTTTTCAAATAGATATTGATGAAGATTTCACAATGCCAAGATCATATGCACCTGGTTCAGATACCTTATGGGTAAGTGATCTTATTTTTGGGGAGGAGTACTATTGGAGAGTGTCTGCCCAGCATGCCCAAGATATAAGTGATTGGTCAGAAGTTTGGACAGTTAATACTGTAAATTCAATTGTATTAACAAGCCCAGAAAATTCTTCTGAGGAAGTAAATAGGTGCCCTTTATTTACATGGGAAGAAGTGGTTGGTACTTCTGGCTATGAATTATGGTACGATAGCGATGCTGCATTTAGCAACCCTACTAAATATGTGGGTGAAGATCCAAAGTATCAATGTCAGTTAAACTTGGATCAGAGTACTGTTTACTACTGGAAGGTTAAGGGTAAATCTGGAGCTCTAATGTCTGATTGGAGTGAAACATGGTCATTTACCACAGAGCAAGGAATAGGTGTTCAAGAGACCATAGATGTCGAATCGGTTAGTCTGTATCCAAACCCTTCAAACGGGAACTTTAGTTTAAACATCATAGCCAATGAGTCTTCCAGTTATTCTATTAGAGTAATTGACATTAGTGGCAAAGTAGTTTATGACAATATAATTGATTTAAAAACCGGTAATAATTCTACTAATATCGTAATTGATAATATCAGTAGTGGATCTTACAATCTTGTTATTTCTGACAAAGATTACAATATTAGTAAACGTCTACTGATAAAATAGGCATTTAAAAACTATACTTAAAGGTGTTTCCTCTTGGGAAGCACCTTTTTTTTTGTAATTATTTTCATAAAATATAATTAAGTGCTGATTTTAAAGAAAAATATTAGGATCTCCAATGGGCACCATTGAAAATAGTTTACTAGCATTTCATCATCTAAAAATATTCATTAATAAATTATATGTGAAATATGATACAATTAATTTGAATAATTAAGAACGTATCGCATTGTGTGAAAAAGGTGTCAGGAATGTTATTTAGTATCTATTAAATCGTTTCCCCAAGGATATTGAAATATAAAAAGTTGGAAATACTATTTGATTTGCACTGTAGTACATGATGGTCATCCCAGTGGGAAGAATATCAATAGCAGCGCCTATCTCTACTGATTTTATTTTTGTGTTTTGTGTTCCGAATTCAAAATTAAGGCCACCTTTTAATTGTAAACCAGGATGAATTGAAATTTCGTTGAACCCCTTTGAGAATGGTGCCCGACCAAATATATCTGTGTTTGAATGTTTTGTTGGGTCATATTTTTCTGGAACAATCGTAAATGTATCTCCTGAACCAGAAATATCCTTTATTATGTATAGGTAATATGGTTTTGCAATTCCTATACTAATCCCACCACCGTAGATAACTCTCAGTTCAACGCCTCCCCAGTAAGGTTTACGGTTTAGTAGCTTTTTCCATACAAATCCTCCCCTTAAAAAAAATACATCATTTGATTTACCATAAACATACCTTTTGGAATTGATAACATATGGATTAACCATTTTAACTTGCTTGTATGATTTCATATAAGCAAATTCTAATTCAAACATCCGTGTGTTGAAAATGGACAATCTTTTTCCTGACCTATAGTTGATTCCAAGGCCAAGATTGTGTAGGATTACGCCATATGTTTTTTGCCTATTATAGAGAATCATGTTCTCCAAGGTGTCCTCAACGGGGTTAGTATCAAACTGTGAAAAAACAGGCATACTGGTTAAACACAGTAAGAAAAGAATCAGTATGTTTTTGAATCTTTTCATACTCATGGTAGGAAGACTTCTAAATGGAAGCTATAAAATTAGCAAATAGCAGCAACCGCTAGCAAAATTAATATTTGCTCTCCTTTTGAAACTTATGATTTTCCCCGTAAGCAGCACATTTGCTAGATGACTTACACGAAGTTGCCATTGATACAACCAGTGCTATCGCAGATAAGAGGATTATTACTTTTTTCATAGTTTATACTTTATTTTTCGTTCGTGCGAAACTTATAAATAACAAGGACCATTCCTTTTTAGTTAAAATAACGCTCAAATTTGCAAGCTTCAATAATGTTTATTATGACAAAGAAAAGCAGATTTTAAGTAAATAACAAGATTTTTTTACTTTTATTGTTAGAAAACCAAATAATAAAATTGATGTCAGATTTAAAACCGGAATTAGAGGAAAGTTGGCGTATTGCATTGCGGGACGACTTCAATGCGCCATATTTTATGAATCTCAAGATGTTTCTTGCAGATGAAAAAAGAAAGTATTCAATTTATCCAAAAGGAGAACATATTTTTGCAGCACTAAATTATACACCATTGCCATCAGTAAAGGCTGTTATTATTGGTCAGGACCCATACCATGGACCTGATCAGGCTCATGGTCTAAGTTTCTCTGTTCCAGAGGGTATTAAATTACCACCATCACTAAAAAATATATTTAAAGAACTACAAATGGATATTGGTCACAATATAGCAAAGTCTGGTAATTTAACCAAATGGACACATGAAGGAGTTTTATTGCTTAATGCTACTCTAACAGTTCGAAAGGGTGAACCAGGATCGCATCAAGGAAGAGGGTGGGAAACTTTTACGGACAAAATTATTAGCACAATATCAGAACTAAGAGCCGGTGTTGTATTCATATTATGGGGTAAGTTTGCCCAGGACAAAGAAGGATTAATTGATACATCCAAGCATTTTATTATTTCATCTTCTCATCCATCCCCATTTTCTGCACATAGGGGGTTTTTTGGTAGTAAGCCTTTTTCGAAAACAAATAGAATATTGACCGACGTTGGTCTTGAGCCAATCGATTGGGATTTAAACAAATAAAAAAATAGTTCGCAATAAAACAACTATTATTGTAAAAGTATATAAAAAACTCGGATTTAAAATTTCTATTTTTTCAGTAAAAAGTTCTAAATTGCCAACTTAAAAAATAGGAAATCAACTAAATCTATGATATTAAGCCTCATTAATAAACGTATTTACTTTTTGTTGATTCTATTAATGATATTTGGATCATCAAGTGTTTTTTCTCAAGAAAATATCATTAAAGGAAAAATAATTGACAAAGAAACGGGCGAAGAATTAATTGGTGCGAGTATCGTAATAAAAGGGACTACAATCGGAGTAGTAACTAATTTGGATGGAAATTTTCAGTTAAAAACAAATCAAACTCCCCCTTTTACTGTTGTCATAAGTTTCATAGGATATACACCTATTGAAACTCAAATTGATGATTTTGGCACTCCAGTAAAAATTAAACTGGAACCTGACTACGTATTGATGGATGAAGTACAGATAATAGGTAGTCGCATAAGTGAAAAACAAAAAATGTCGCCCTTAACAACTGAATCTATGGATTTAATGGCCATAAAAGAGGCCTCTTCAGGGGATTTCTACGAAAGTTTAGGGAATCTTAAGGGGGTAGATGTTACCTCAGCAAGTATGGGGTTTAAAGTAGTTAATACTCGTGGATTTAATTCAACATCTCCTGTTCGTTCGCTTCAGTTAATCGATGGTATAGATAACCAATCGCCTGGTTTAAATTTTTCACTTGGTAATTTTTTAGGGGCACCCGACTTGGATGTAATGAAGGTGGAAATAGTTGCTGGTGCTAGCTCTGCATTTTACGGACCTGGTGCGTTTAATGGTGTTATCAATATGACTAGTAAATCACCCATGCAATTTCCAGGGTTATCTGCAGAAATTAAAGTTGGTGAGCGTAACCTGACTCAGTTTAGTGTAAGGTGGGCCCAGGTGATAAAGAATAAAGCTGGAGAGGATAAATTTGGCTACAAATTTAATATTATGGGCATGCAAGCCAATGATTGGGAAGCTGGAAATCTAGATGCAAGTACAACTTCGGATGATCCGCCTTCAAATTTTGCAGGATATGATGCAGTAAACCGATATGGTGATGAAGTACTTGTAGGTGGCAATGATTATAGTTCTGACCCAATCAATTATCCTGGTTTGGGAAGAATATACAGAACCGGATATATGGAAAAGGATATTGTTGATTATGATACTAGAAATGTTAAAACTAATATTGGACTATACTATAATATCACTGATAAAATTGAGATTAATTATGGGTTTAACTATAGCTTTGGAACCACAGTTTATCAAGGAGATAATAGATATAGTCTAAAAAACATTCAATTTTATCAAAATAAACTTGAGATAAGTCAGCCTGATAAATTTTTTCTTAGGGCATACATGACTAATGAAGATGCTGGTGATTCATATGACGCCGTTGTTACAGCTTTTGAGATGGAAAATGCATCCAAAGAAGAAGGCGTTTTTTATAGAGATTATTCCTCCTATTATCAAACTTTTATTGTTCCTCGTATGTACGATGCCGGTTTACCTACGAATAATGAAAGTAGGCCTAATCTAGGCGATATACTTAACACTTGCGGATGTCCCATCAATGAAGCTTTAATAATTTTTGGAGAAGAAAATCTTGCATGGCAATCAGAAACTGTTATTCTTCAGGATAATTGGATTAATCAGCATAAAGATAGCATGGAGGTTTGGAATGCTGAAACCCGAGAATTTACAGATAATGCCGTAGCCTCTGAATCTGAGCATCCTTTTTATGAGCCTGGTACTGAACGTTATGATTCATTGTTGAATACCATAACATCTCGTCTGCTAAATGATGGTGGATCGAGGTTCTATGATAAATCATCACTCTATAACATCGATGGGCAGTATCAATTTAATTTGGGGTCCGTAGGGTTTACTGTGGGAGGTAATTACCGTCTCTATAGGCCTAACTCAAAAGGAACCATCTTTGCAGATACTGCAGGCACAAAAATAACCAACTGGAATTTTGGTGGATACTTGGGTGCTGAATATAAGATTTTAGACGATAGAATGGTTTTTCTAGGTACAGTGAGGGTTGATAAAAATGAAAATTTTGATCCTGTTGTGTCACCTGCATTCTCGGTTGTATATAATTCTATTAAGGATCATATATTTCGATTATCATATTCCACAGCCGTTCGAAATCCAACCATGGCTGATCAATTTCTATATTATAATGTTGGTCGAGCAATTTTAATTGGAAACTTAAATGGAATGGATTCGCTGGTGTCGATTAATTCATTTAGTGATGCCATAAACTCAAACCCTACTTTTGGTTGGGATAAGCTTGATTTTTTTAATGTTGCACCGATTCAACCAGAACAAGTTCAAACTATTGAAATTGGCTACCGTGGTATGTTTAGAGATAAATTATATATAGACTTTACATATTATCACAGTTGGTATGAGCATTTTATCGGTTATAACATTGGCATTGACATTGATTACAACCCATCAAACCCTTTACCTTCAATTTTTCAAGCATATCGAATTGCCGCTAATGCAACTGACAGGGTTACAACACAAGGGGCGACTATTGGAATCAATTATTACATTGGGCCCAAATGGGTTGTAAATGGAAACTATTCATGGAATAAATTAGACCTTCAAGGATCTACGGATCCGATTATCCCTGCTTTTAATACTCCAGAGAACAAATTTAACATAGGAATTAGTGGACGTGATTTTGTTTTATTTGGCGCTAGATATTTTGGATTTGGCATCAATTATAAATGGATTCAGGGTTTTGAGTTTGAAGGGTCACCGCAATTCACAGGATTTATTGATTCTTATTCAACTGTTGATGCGCAAGTTAATTACGCGCTTCAGAAAATTAATATGACATTTAAACTAGGTGCTTCAAATGTTCTGAATAATCAGGTTTATCAGGTATATGGTGGCCCTCTGGTTGGTCGTCTAGCTTATTTTTCCATTTCATATGACTGGATGAATAGATAAGATTAAAAAAAAGCATTACTTTTAACCACAAAATCAACAAAATTTATAATCTATGAAAAATTTTTTACAAAGTTTAATTATTTTAATTGCTCTGACATTTGCTACGCAAGCGATTGGTCAGGTGCGTTATACTAGCGAAATTTTTGATTCGTATGTTCTACACGAAGATGTTACTTATGGAGTTAATGTAAGTGCACTATTATCAACATTTCCGGATCCGACAGATCCTGTACAAATGGGACAATGGACAGCTGAAATGGATTTCTTAAATACGCTAATTATAGCCTCAATTACAAATCCGGATACTTTATTATCCTACATGAATTTCTTTGCGCCCAACTCTATGTTGCCTGATTCTACCACATGGACCATGGTAAAAATAACACCCTTGGAGATGGATATTTATACACCACCTGCAAGTGATGATGTTACGGACCGACCAGTCTGGATTAATGTGCATACTGGAAATTTTTTGCCACCATTGTTTAATGGCGCAATAAGCGGTAACAAATCTGACAGTGTTGGTGTTAATATTTGCAAGCAAATGGCAAAGAGAGGATATGTAGCTATTAACGTTAATTATAGATTAGGGTGGAACCCAATATCTACTGATCCAAACGTTAGACGAGGAACTCTTTTACAAGCTGTATTTCGTGCTCTACATGATGTGCAAACAGCTGTAAGGTTTATGCGTTCGCCCGCTGGAGCTCCGTTTGGAATTAACCCTGACAAAATTGCCCTCATAGGCCAAGGGTCTGGAGGGTATGTAACACAAGCTTATACCACTTTAAGTGATTATAACACTGAAATTGCAGGAATCGCTAAATTTATTAATACTGAAACGGGGCTACCATTTGTTCTAGAATCTATTGATGGTACTATAGATGGAGGTCCAGGCTTTCTTAGATTGGTTGATCCTCTTTGGCAGTTAGGTGTTCCTAAAGATGTAAGTATGTCGGTTAATATGGGTGGTTCATTGGCTGATTCTTCTTGGCTAAATCAAGGTGAAGCTGCAATGGTTGCTTTCCATTGTCTTCGTGATCCTTATGCTCCATTTGATTATGGAATGGTTGTTGTCCCTACTACTAATGAGAATGTAGTGCCAGTATCTGGTGGAAATGTATTTATCCGCAAGGCAAACGAATTTGGTAATAATGATGCATTTTCATCTATACCTTCATTTGGTGATGCATATACCGACGCTGCTCGCTCTATGTATGGTCAAACCTATGAGTATATTTATGCTTCACAGCCTGAAGTTACTGTAAGTGCAGATCCAGAAGGATTATATCCTTTTATTTTGCCTATTAATAGTGATGGACCTTTGGGTGTATTTGGAAATCAAGGATCACCTTGGGATTGGTGGGATTTTGCTACTCTACAAGCTGTTGTAGCTGCAACTAATGCTGCTTTGGGAACTGAGTTCGACGCCACTACCTTAAATGCTACAGGTTTACTTTCTAACCCTGGTATGGGTCAGGAAAAAGGATTAACTTATTTGGATACAATACAAGGGTATCTGCAACCACGAGCAGTTCTTCAAATGGAGCTTGCTACTGGTATTGGCGAATCCATTGAAGTTAGAGATGCAATGAAAATTTATCCTAACCCTTCTGTTGGTTATGTTGTTATTGAAAATGATAAAGCTGATATGAGCGAGATTGTTTTTATGGATGGTATAGGACGAGTTGTTTTCACTACTGAAGTTGAGGGATCTCAATACACATTGAATCACAGAGGATGGAAAACAGGAATATACTTCGTAACAGTAATGTTTGAAGAAGGTGGTCAGTTGACTAAAAAATTGATAATAAAATAAAGTAAACACTCAATATTTATAAAATACCTCTTGATATCAAGGGGTATTTTTTTTGCCCATAATTTTCTTTGAATATAACTATAAACCCCTCCTTGTCATAATAATAAAACAAAATGTTGTTGATATCTCAAATTAAAATGGGCCCAAACATTATAACTTAATTTATTTTTATGGTTTATACAGGTTAGTACTAACCAATTAAATATTCTATATTATGCTATTAGAATAGCCCCAAAGAAATTATATTTAAAATAGGATTTAATTAAATACTTAGATGGGGTTCAGAAAGTCGGTCTATAGTTACCAAGTATAATCACAAGATTCCCATAATTTTCTTTCCTCCTCTGCTGTTATGCTAGCCGCTTGTTCTGGAGAATATTTCTCGGAAGTTTTTTTAAGCATACAATCACAAAAATCGGTTGCGTTTCTTTCTTCAGTACCGTTTGATTCCATAAATTTCATGCATTTGTTTGTCCATTCTGACTTTTGTTCTTCACTCCATAAACTTTCGTTTGTTTTTGCAGATTGGTTGCATGAAACTGCTATTGATACTAGTATAAGGGATGCAAATATTAAATTGAAAATCTTCATTTTGTATGGTTTAAACGATGAATAAACTTTTAATCTTAAATATCAAAATTACACATTATTCCTTTAATCTGACTAATTTTGTAATAATTACGATACTTTACAATAACAATCTTATATGCTACAAATTGTGTTTGCTACAAATAATTATAATAAGCTAAAAGAGATAAGGCATATTTTACCAGCCACCATAAATGTATTAGGATTATCTGATATTGGTTTTGATACTGATATACCTGAGAATGGTCTTACACTTAAGGAAAACGCCACCATAAAGTCTAAAACCATATATGAAAGGTTTAATATTGATTGTTTTTCAGATGATACAGGCTTAATGGTGGATGATTTAAATGGCGCCCCTGGTGTATATTCAGCTCGATATGCAGGTGAGAATGCTTCCTCTAATGATAATGTTGAAAAATTACTTAAAGAATTAGAAGGCTCCATAAATAGAAGTGCCCATTTTAGTACTGTTATATCCCTGTTTCTAGGAGGAATTGAATATTTTTTTGAAGGTAGAATAGATGGTAATATTTCTAATAAAAAAAGTGGTCAATCAGGGTTTGGTTATGATCCAATATTTATACCAGATGGTTATGATATAACTTTCTCTGAGATGAGTTCTAAGCTAAAGAATAGGATTAGTCATAGAGGGCTAGCAACAAATAAACTAGTAAAATTTTTGAAAGGTAAATTTTAATATAAGTCTGTATTTATAAGCTTTTTTCAAATATATTTTCTACACAAAGGCCAAATAAATCGGAAATATTTATACCCATTGCTTTTGCTTGTTTGGGAACAATACTAGCTTCTGACATTCCAGGCACAGTATTTATTTCAATAAAGTAAAGGCCTGTTGTTGCTAGTATAAAGTCAATCCTTACAATTCCTTTGCACCCTAGCTTATTATAAATTAGGGAGGATGTTGCTTTTAATTCTAGTTCATGTTTGAAATCAAGGTTCTCAGGCGGAGTTATTTCAGATGCTTTTCCTTGAGTATACTTTGCCTCATAGTCAAAGAATTCATTTTCTGATTTAATTTCAGTTAGAGGAAGTATAATTAATTCATTTTTGTGCTTGTATAATCCACAGTCTATTTCTCGTCCTTCGATAAATTCTTCGATAATTATTCTGTCACCACTTTTAAATGCATGAATTATTGATTCATTAAGCTCATCGGCAGTCTTTGCCTTTGACACTCCCACACTTGAACCGCTGCAGGCTGGTTTAACAAATAGAGGTAACCCTAAAATTTCAATAATTTCCGGTATGGAATATTGCTCTGAATTTGTGAATGAAATAGATCGAGCAGTATTAACACCTATTGAATCAATAAACTTATTACATAAATATTTATTAAATGTTAGTGCAGAGACATCTGCAGAACATGATGTATATGGGATGTCTAACATATCAAAGTATCCTAACAATTTTCCATCTTCCCCAGGTTCACCATGAATTGCATTAAATATGCCATCAAAATAAATATTTAATTCTCCATTGTTAAAACTAAAGTCATCCCTGTTAATTTGAAAAATAGTTCCTTTTTCATCCTTGTGATACCAAGTATCTTTTTCTATAAATATTATATATGAATTGTATCTCTTGGAGTCGAGGTTTTCTTTTACCATCTGCGCACTCTGCACGGAAATTTCGTGTTCACCGGAAAACCCTCCACAAACTATTGCAATATTCTTCATGATAAGAAGTTTATATATGCAAAAATAAGCTGTTTTACTTATTATCCTTTGTTTTTATTCAAACATCAAATATTTTTACCTTTGCTACCAAAGAACAAGGCAATAATTTTATTATCGTTGAGTTATGATTTTGTTGTCTTATAACATGTAAACATCAATGGGATTTTTTCATTTTCTTGGCAAAAAAAGATTTTATATTCATCTTTTAATAATCATTGTCATATCCTTATTTATGCTTTGGGTTGTTTTAAAATCAATGGATGTTTTTACTCAACATGGAGATGTTTATATAGTTCCAGATTTTAAAGGTAAGACACTAGATCAGCTGCTTGAGAAGGGCTATGATGATTATTTTCAATTCAAGATAATTGATTCCGTCTATTTTAAATCAAAAGAGAAGGGAACCGTAGTTCAGCAGCACCCGTTATCAGGATCAAGGGTAAAACAAGGACGTCATTTGTATCTTACAATAGTTGCTCAATCACCTGAAAAGGTGTTCATGCCAAATCTAAAGAACTTATCACTGAGACAGGCACTAGTTACGCTAGAGTCACATGAGTTAATGGTGGGCAAACTTGATTATGTTCAGTATTTTGCAAAAAATGCTGTTGTCGATCAACTCATGGATAACGAACCCATTGAGCCACAAACAGAACTAAACAAAGGGTCTTTTATAGACCTAGTTTTGGGTAAGGGTGACAGAGCTATAATGGTTCCTATGCCTTTTCTTATTGCCCTTAAGCAAGATGAGGTAAGAAAAAAACTTCATCATCACTCACTAAATATGGGAAGAGAGTATTTCTTGGACGATACGGACACATTGCATGCAAGAGTCTATAAAACAGATCCCAAAACATTAACGGAGGAAATGCTATATTTGGGTCAGCCTGTGAATATATGGTACCGGTCCGATGAACTAATTGACTTTCATGATTACTTATTACAATTTGATCCGGATACCATTGCAGCACGAGAAGCAAGAATGTTAATTAATAATGTTGAAGATGAATAGTAGGCTGTGTTTAATATTTTTATTCTTACAAATTTCAGGACTTATTGTTGGTCAGGAGTATACAACAGGCTTGCAGTTTAATGAGGCTGTTAAAATGGAAGCTAAAAGACTTGGGCTTGAGGATAAAAATACAAGGTCATTATCCGTAGAAAGAAATGATGCGGTATTATTGCCATTTTTTGATGATTTTACAACCTCAAATATCTTTCCCAATCAGAAATTGTGGGATGGTTACTCTGTTTTTGTAAATAGAGACTTCCCTTTTATGCCCATTAATAATGGATCTGCAACACTTGATGCAATTGATAGCACAGGAAATGTTTATCCAAATGCCTCATGGATACCATTTAAGGCTGATGAGCTTAGAACTCAGTGCATAAGACTTGACTCCATTTTTAATCCGGTCCCGAGGCAATTAAGTCCAGCAGACTCAGTTTATCTAAGTTTCTTCTATCAGCCTCAGGGGGTGGGAGATGCTCCTCAATTGAATGATTCCTTATTGTTAGAGTTTTCAAGGGAAACAGGACAGATAATATTCTCTCATGTCGATTCTGTTCAGGTTCCTGCAGAAATTTATTTACAATCTCAAAGTGATACTATTTGGCCTCTTGATACACTATGGGCGCCAATGGGATGTAATCCTGAGGTGTTCACAATTAATTACAAAATTATAGTTTGGGGAGATATTATAGACGTTGCCTGTGATTCAATATTTGTACCAGAAATTATTTGGGATCCGATATGGTATTCAGAAGGAGAAACACTTGATGAATTCAGAGAAGTTTGGGGCCAAAACATGAAACAAATTAGCATACCAATATTAGATAGTGCTTATTACAATGATAAATTTAGGTTTAGATTCAGAAATTACGCCTCCGTAAGTAATAATAATTATCCGCCTTCATGGAAAAGTAATGGCGACCAATGGAATATTGATTACGTATACTTGAATTATAACCGTTCAATATCAGACACAACATACCGTGTTTTAACATTTTCTCAGAGAGCACCATCTTTCCTCAAGGATTACGAAGTAATGCCTTACAGCCAATACAGATATTCACCATTAACTAATACCAAGCCTGAGATTAAGATGTATATATCTAATCTAGACGATATAGAGCATAACACTCAATATTCTTATGAGGTAAGTCAGGTAAATGGAAATTTCGGATTTCAATACGATGGTGGTAGTTGTAATCTTAAGCCTTTTTATGAAGTTGGTTTCCAGGAGTGTATAGGTTGTGGAGCAGCTCATTCTTGCCCTCCTGTTAGTTCCTTGTTTTCACTTGATTATGATAGAGATACTACTTCATACATCATAAAGCATTTTATCAGCGATTCATCGGATCAAAATTCCATAGTGGACTCAATTATATACCGTCAAGGCTTTTACAATTATTATGCATATGATGATGGAACGCCTGAGCTTGGATGGGGAGTTGATGGTGCAGGTGGCGCAATGGTTGCCTATCAATTTTCACTAAATATGCCAGATACATTACAAGGTGTCCAGATATATTTTAATAAAACTCTTAATGATGTAAATGAGTTTTATTTTGATTTACTAGTTTGGAATGATAACAATGGTAGGCCAGGAGAGATTATTCATAGAATGGAAGGTCGAAAGGTAAAGTGGGAAGAAGGATTATACTCATTTTATCCATATTTATTGGAGGAGCCACTAATGCTATCCGGAACAATTTATGTTGGCTGGGAAAAACAGCAGAAAGATAATATGAATGTAGGAATGGATGCCAACAATGATAGACATAACAGAATCTTCTATAAAACAGATATTGATTGGCAAACTTCCAATGTTTCTGGAGCCTTATTAATAAGGCCAATAATAGGTACTAACATCATTTTATCAACCCATGACCATTTATCACCAATAAAAAACTCTAAACTTATTATTTTCCCTAATCCCACTTCAGATGTATTCACAATCGGAAATTATGAATTGTCAGTGGATAATGATGTTGAGTTAACAATATATAATATTTTTGGTCAATTAGTTTATTCAGAAAACGGAAAAGTAAACCAAATCGATGTTTCACGTCTTGTTAATGGGATATATATTGTAAAGGCTAAGAGCAACAATAAATATTATTCTGCTAAATTATTAGTCAACTGATGACAGACAATAAAACAACAGATTCTTCGGATGATAATTTTGAATTATATGAGCATCATAACATTGTGGTTGATGATGGTCAGTCGCCCGTAAGAATTGATAAGTTCTTATTTGGTAAGATAATAAATGTTAGCAGAAACAAGGTTCAGCAGGCTGCAAAGGCAGGTAATATATTAGTAAATGGGAATCCTGCTAAGTCAAATTACAAAGTTCGTCCAGCAGATGAGATTTCTGTAGTAATGTCGTATCCTCCTCGAGATGTTGAAATATTTCCTGAGGATATTGAACTTAATGTTGTTTATGAAGATGATGACATAATTGTTATTAATAAACAACCTGGTTTGGTTGTGCATCCAGGACATGCCAATTACTCTGGAACTATGCTAAATGGCTTAATGTTCTATTTCAATAAAACAGGAAAAACAAATATTGAGAATGGGTTCGGTTATATGGTTCATAGAATCGATAAAGATACATCGGGCCTTATACTTGTTGCAAAAAATGAAATGGCGCAAACGAAGCTTGCAAAGCAATTTTTTAATCATTCTGTTGACAGAGCCTATGAAGCATTAGTATGGGGAGATGTACTTAATGATACAGGAACCATAACAGGTCACATAGGTCGTAGTTTAAAAGATAGAAGGGTGATGACCGTATTTCCAGATGGTGAATATGGTAAGGAAGCTGTTTCTCACTATAAAGTTTTACAGAGATATGGTTATATAACCCATGTTGAATGTAAATTAGAAACTGGAAGAACTCATCAGATAAGAGCACATTTTAGTTATTTGGGGCACCCACTCTTTAATGATGCCCGTTACGGTGGAGATGGGATTCTGAAGGGTACTACTTTTACAAAGTATAAGCAGTTTATACAAAATTGTTTTAAATTAATTCCACGTCAATCTTTGCATGCGAGGTCTCTTGGATTTGTGCATCCGACAACTGGCAGTAAGATGCACTTTGAATCTCCTCTAAATGCTGATATGCTTGAAGTAATATCAAAATGGGATGGGTATGTTTCTTCACGTAAGGATGATGATTTTTTAAGTTAAAATACCATAACCTTATAGCTGGTAATTAGTTCATCCGAAGAAAACCTTACTAAATAGTAGCCAGCTTCGGAGTAATTCATGTTTATAACTAAATAATTTGTTCCTTTTTCCTTAATCATAAACCTAACTTCTTTACCATCTAGTCCAAAAATCCTTAGGGAATAGGAATCGGGAATTTCTTTTCCAAAGACAAGTTTAAATAATCCATCACTAGGGTTTGGGAATATGTTAGGAACGACTTTTATATAATCAGGCGCTATCAATGTATCAGAATCTTTAGATGATGAAACAATTAAGGTCACATCGAATTCTCCTATTCGTTTATATTTGATATTTTCCGGAAATTCTAATTCTGAATAAGAGGGTTCACCTCCTTCAAATAGCCACTTATAACTTGTAATATTTCCAATGGAGGTATTTTTAAATGTAATATTATCACCAATTATTACCGTGTTTGTATTAGACACAAACCCTGCAAATACATTTGTTGAATCTAGGCTGGATCCATTTAAATACATAACTCCACTGCCAATGGGGTCAAGCCAATGAGCCAGTTGTGATAAAGAATCAGATGTTAAAGGTGCCCATGAATAACTTAACTTTCCATAAAAATCGGGCTGTTCAAGGTATGTGCATGATGCTCTACCTCCTGTTAGAGCACCAATTATTAATCCCTCTTCATTAAATAGTGGGCTTCCAGATGACCCACCTTCAGTTACTCCAAAGCCATTTTCTGTCTGGGCCCACACAACTCTCCAATACATACCATTTGGATCAACCTGATCATTATCATATTTTGTTGATGTTAATGGCTTCTGGTATGTAGATATCATTTTTAGGTCGCCTTGTGGATGATGTATAGTTACACCATTAGGTGATTCTGTGGTGCTTCTGTCCCAACCATTAAAATATGGGTTGAATTGGAGGCCTGGATTCTCAGATAATCTAAGAAGTTTAAAATCCGAACCACCTCCAGTGCCAAACTTACTATTCGAAAGAAGTGTTGAGCCAGTTAATAAGTTATAATCGGGCTCTTCCAATGGTTGAATACAATCATCTGATTCAAAATTGAAATAAAACATCCAATCTGCGTAATCAACAGAGTCAGAGTTTATTCCGCAATGATTTGCTGTGAGAAAAAGCGGTTCACCATTATTCCTTGTGTTATTAATCAATGATCCTGAACACCAAAAGGTTGTATTACCTTCCTTTACTAGTATACGGGCAATTCCATTTTTTTGAAATTGCCAATCGTTACCTTCACTACAGTTTACATGAACTTCACAATTACCTGCATCTCCAAAACCCTGTGGTTTGGATAATAATATCCCTGCTTCCATAATCTGAAATGGGATATTAGTTATTTCTGATTTTGAGTTTAATTCTACTATTATTTTATCTCCATCAATGAAATCAGTAGATATATTATTAGCATCAATGGAATGATATTCAGTAAGATGAGCATATTCTTTAGTGTATAAAAATAAACTCTGATAATCTTCAAGACTCACGTTGCTAATATAAAAATTGACCGAATTAGAATTTTTGATTTCGATGGTTGTTCTCCATATATAACCAGATAAGGTTGAATCTATAATACCATCTACCAAACTTATTTTAATGGGAATTGTGTAACCAGCTTGCGGAGGGTAGTTTTTACTTTTATTATCAACTATTATTGGGGTGTTTATAAAACTTTTTAATGGTATAATAGAGCTTAGTTCGTATTGAGATGATAATGGTTTTGATAATTTGTTTTGTGCATCAAGTTTAATGAATAGTGCTACTAATAGGATAATCAAAAATAAATGTTTACTCATACGATTTTTTATAGCCTTACCTGAATAACGCTATTTTTTGAGTAATATTAGATGTGCCATTATAAATATTAATCAAATAAATTCCGTTAGGACTATCATTCATATCTACGATAAATGATTCAGAAGTATTTATTCTTTTATGAACTTGGATACTTTTTCCAGATGCTGTTTTAATTTCAATTTCTACATCACTGCTATATGCATTATTAAAATCTATTGTGAAAAGCCCATTACTAGGGTTAGGATATATTGAAGGCTTTTTATCTGAAATATTTTCTCCAATATTAACAATTGCTACGTGTATATATTCTTCTTTTAAAAGGGAATCTGATCCACCCAGATTTGAAGTTACCAAGGATATATTGTAGATACCTGGTGTATTAAATCTAACCGTTGGGTTTTGGTATTCAGAAGTGGAGGGAGAACCTCCATCAAAACTCCATGACCATTGGTCTGGGTTATTGAGAGTGAGGTCCGTAAAAGAAACTACTCCTCCTGGGGCAACTGTTGTGATATTAGCTTCAAATTCAGTTATTGGAAGTTGCATTTGCTCAACATATACAAAATCTGATTTTATTTCTGTGTCGGTTCCATCTGCATTTGTTACAGTTAGGGAAACATCAAAATAACCTGTGTCTGCATAAAATACATTTGGGTTCATGAGATCTGATGTTGATGGTTCACCGCCCTCAAATGTCCATGACCATTCTAAGATACTTGGTCCAGATAAATCACTAAAGAAAACAGTGTCACCTTGAATGATATTTGTTGACATCGCTTCAAAATCAGCCTCTGGTGGTATAATTTCCCATGATACTCCGGGTAACTTCTCAATACCGGTATTACCTGGATCAAGCCATGGCTTTAACATTGTTGAATTAGTTGTACCATTTTTATCCCAAGAATACCATACCTTACCATAGTAAGCAGGGGAAGGATTTTCACAGGTATTTGATGCATAACCACCAGTTAAATCTCCCATGATAAGACCATTACTATCGAAAACTGGTGACCCTGATGAACCTCCTTGCATTATTGATTTGCCATTAATAGTTTCAGCCCATGTTAATCGCCAGTGACTGTGAAGACCATTCCAAAATGTTGAAGATATAAGTGGAGTATCATAGGTTGATATTTTTTTTATGTCGCCTGCAGGATGATGTATTCCAACTCCACTTCCTGCATCATCGGCAGAATTGGTGCGGTTCCATCCATTGTAATATACATCATAAGAGTCAGGGATAGAGCTATTAAATTTCATGAGGTCGAAATCTGATCCACTATCAGCATAACTTTGATCCTTGGCCTTTAATTGACAGCCAGTAATTGAGTTATACCCGCTGCTACTACCACTACAAGTTGATGATTGAAAATTGAAGTAAAAAACCCATTGAAGTCTGTCGCTTGATGTTGATCCTTCACCACAATGAGCTGCAGAGAGAAAATAAGGTGTTCTGTCATTATTTGTATTATTTATCAAAGAACCAGAACACCAATAATAACTACCACCGATTCTTATGGACATTCTAGCTATCCCCTTGGATTGATCTTCCCAGTTGTCACCCTCTTGACACGCAACGTTAATCATGCAATACCATGAGTTGGTATTTTTATTAAATGAAAAATCAATTAAGCGATATGCATAAGCAACATTGCTTATTGATATTATTGCATCTTCTTTAACACTTAAGGGTTTGAAATATTCTAATATAACAACATCGCCGGGAATAAATTCTGTCGCAAATAAGCTTTCCTCTGGATTATTAATATTAGTGTAAGCACCTATTAAATAGGATCTGTCTTTGTTGTATAAAAATAACTTACCTCCTTGAGGAATATAAAAATCATTGTAATATACTCCCAGAGCAACTGCATCTTCAACTTTAATCTCTAACCTCCATATACTTCCTAAGCCTTCAATATCCGTCCATGTGCCAATTTCTGACATTGTCTTATTAACCTTAACTGAAATGCCCATTCTCTGAGGTGCATTTGGATTTGTAGCCTCCCTTATAATATCTTCCTCATGAATTGCATTCATGCTGGGTTTAATAAGATTTATTTTGTCGGTTTCATCAATAATATTATACTCAATGCTTGGTGGAATACCTCCTTGATTAATTTGAGAAAATGATCTAAACCCGAAAATAATAATAAATAGAATGATAAGAAATGATTTGCTTGTAGTGGTTTTCATAGAGGTAACTATTGGTATAATTATTAAATGGTTAGCGTGACTACAAATTTAGTAATAAATGTATTTAATTCAAAAGAGATTTTTAAGAAAAGAGCTATCCTTTGCCATAATTAATTTACTTTTGAAAAAAAAATATCATGATAGTTATTACTGGAGCTGCAGGATTTATTGGGAGTGTGATTGTTGAGAGATTCAATGATAATAAATTTGAGAATCTCATTTTAGTAGATGATTTTTCCAATACTAACAAGAACAGAAATCTTGCGGAAAAAAAATATGAAAAAAAGGTTCACAGAGATGACTTTTTTCATTGGTTTGATGACAATCATAAAGATGTTGATTTTGTGATTCATATTGGGGCGCGTACTGATACTACAGAGTTCAATATTGATTTATTAAATGTATTAAACCTTGATTATACAAAACAAATGTGGTTAAGGTGTTCTGGTTTTCAGGTCCCATTAATTTATGCATCATCAGCAGCAACATATGGCATGGGAGAATATGGTTATATGGATAATCATGATGTTATTTACAACCTTAAGCCTCTTAATCCATACGGAATATCCAAAAACGAGTTTGATAAATGGGCAATTAAAGAGAAAGTGGCACCTCCTTTTTGGGCAGGACTAAAATTCTTCAATGTTTATGGGCCCAATGAATACCATAAGGGTAGAATGGCATCGGTTATACTACATGCATTTAATCAGATAAAACTTACTGGAAAAGTAAAACTATTTAAGTCTCACAATCCAGATTTTAATGATGGAGAACAGCTGCGCGATTTTGTTTATGTTATGGATGTGGCTAATGTAATTATGTTTCTGATGGAGACAAAACCCAAGTCAGGGTTATACAACCTCGGTACTGGAAATGCTAGAACTTTTATTGACTTGGCTATTTCTACTTTTAAAGCGATGGATATTAAGCCCGATATTGATTTTATTGATACTCCAGAAGATATTAGAGATAAATATCAATATTTTACTGAGGCAAAGATGGAAAAGTTAAAAGGTGTTGGATTTAAAAAAGCTTTTACAAGTCTTGAAGATGGTATAAATGACTATGTTCAAAAATACTTGAGTCAAGAAAAATATTTTTAAATAGTTGTTGGAGTAAAAACTTTACTTATATATTTGCACAATATGATTAAGATAACAACGAATAATTGGTGGTGGCACAACAAATACTCCTTAGTTGGACATTCTGTTATGTGATTATCTCTTATTTTAGAAATATAAAAACCGTCTCATTACAAAATGAGGCGGTTTTTTTGTTTTAACAATTCAAATATGCAAAGAATTAAAATTAATAGCTGGAAGGCAAGAACAATTTTTCGATGGTGGTTTTTCCAAGACACTTAGAAATTAATAATTAACACTTAACACAATAATAAAATGGAAACAACTATAAAATCGATTAAATCAAATGAAAATATTTTTGAAGCTAATAATGGCATGTACGGTGATTTTGGAGGGATGTATGTTCCTCCACACCTTGAGGAGAAGCTAATCAAACTGGCAGATTTCTTTCAAAAAGAAATATTGCACGATGACTTTGAAAATGAATATAAATACTATTTGGAAAAATTTGTTGGAAGACCTTCACCTTTATATTATGCAAGAAACTTGTCAAAGCATGTTGGATCAAAGATTTATCTAAAAAGAGAGGATCTTAATCATACAGGGTCACATAAAATAAATAATACCATTGGTCAGATATTACTTGCCCATAGAATGGGAGCAACTGAAGTAGTGGCTGAAACAGGTGCAGGTCAGCATGGTGTGGCCACGGCAACCGCTGCAGCATTATTTGGCATCAAGTGTAAAATATTTATGGGCGCAAAGGATGCTAGGCGGCAGCAAATGAATGTAAATCGAATAAAATTGCTTGGTGCCGAAGTAATATTGACTGAAAATGGTAGAGCAACACTAAAGGATGCTGTTGATGCAGCTCTGGGGTATTATGTTGAGAACCCCGATGTATTTTACTTGCTTGGATCACAGGTGGGTCCGCACCCATACCCAATGATAGTTGGGTATTTCCAAAGAATTATTGGTAAAGAGGCTAAAAAACAAATTATTGAGGCAGAGGGACGATTGCCAGATAATATATTTGCTTGTGTTGGAGGTGGTAGCAATGCAATTGGTCTGTTTCAAGAATTTCTTTATGATCCGGTCAATATTTATGCTGCCGAAGGTGGCGGAGAAAAAGCAGAACCTGGTAAAACAGCTGCAACTCTTTCGATTGGTAAACCGGGTGTTTTTCAAGGTACATATTCCTATGCTATATCGGATGAAAATGGTGATGTTTGTCCAACTTCTTCAATTGCAGCAGGATTGGACTATCCAGGTGTTAGCCCTCAACATTCACTTCTCAAGGAAAAACAGAGAGCAAAATACTATGCAGTTACAGACGACGAGGCTGTGGAGGCTTTTAAAATCCTTTCCTGCCTAGAGGGAATTATCCCTGCCATTGAATCGTCTCACGCAGTTGCTCTCGCCATGAGTTTATTAAAGGGACAGGGTGATAAAATAAGCATCGTAAATCTATCAGGTAGAGGCGATAAGGATGTTGGAAGAGATCAATTATTTTAATTGGTAATGGCGATCTGATTAACCTCCCAATTTATTGGGGGGTTAATTATTATCTTCTGAAATCATTGCACTTCCAATACATGTTTTTTCATCATTGGAATACATTACTGTAAATTGTCCTGGGGCTATGCCTGATATCTTTTCCTTACTTACAATTTTACTTGTGGTATCACCAATGGTGATAAAACCTTCCATAAATTCAGGCTGATGACGGATCTTAAATTTTATTTGATTTAGTTCACTATAATCATGGTTAGGATTTAAAAAGTGTACTCTATCAAGTTTTATCTCATCACTATATCTTGAAATTGGGTCGTATCCCTTACTAGCATAAATTATATTATTGATTGTGTCTTTTTTCACAACAAACCATGGTCCACCTCCAAGTTTTAAACCTCTTCTCTGTCCAATAGTATGAAACCAAAAACCCTGGTGCTCGCCAAGTAATTTGTTTGATTCAAGCTCTCTTATCTCTCCTGGCATTATGCCTATTTGATTTTTTATGAATTCTCCGTAGTTGATTTTACCCAAGAAACATATACCTTGGCTATCTTTTCTTGTGGCACTTGGAAGGCTCATTTCTGATGCAATTTTTCTGACATCTGATTTGGGAAGATTACCAATTGGAAATAATGTTTTATGCAGCTGTGGATAAGTTATTTGTGATAAGAAGTATGTTTGATCTTTTACTTTATCTTTTGCCGCAGCTAAAAATACACCATCTTTTGTTTCATAGTTAGTTGCATAATGACCAGTTGCAATCTTATCAAATTCTTGCCCATATCTATCATTAAACGCTCCAAATTTTATCAGTAGATTACACATTATATCAGGATTTGGAGTCAAACCCTTTTTAACAGTATCAATGGTATATTTAACTACTGTTGCCCAATATTCTTCTTGTAAGTCAATAATATCAAACCTACAGCCATATTTTTTTGCTATCCATGTAGTTATTTCTATGTCTTCCTCAGACGGACAATCCATGAATGAATCTTGATCCTCCATACCAATTTTGATATAGAATATATGAGGATCAAATCCCATTTGTTTTAGAAGAGGAACAGTAACAGAACTGTCTACTCCTCCCGATACCAAGGCCGCGATATTCATGGTAATAAATTTTTGCAAAGGTCGTTAAAATGTTGATTAAATCTAAATTGAATTTAGTCCGTATTCAAGTTCATAGATTTATTACTTTTGATAAATCAAAAAATAATTTACCAGAAACTCAATATATATGTACGGAAAAATAAAAGATCATCTAATCAACGAGTTGGAAGATATTCGTGATGCTGGTTTGTTTAAGGATGAAAGAATTATTGTAAGTCCTCAGCAATCTGAAATAAAGCTTGATACTGGACAGGAAGTTCTAAATTTTTGTGCTAATAATTATTTGGGTTTATCAAATCATCCGGAGTTAATAAATGCTGCAAAGGAAGGCTTGGATTCACATGGGTATGGAATGTCATCTGTTAGATTTATATGTGGAACAACAGATCTTCACAAGCTACTTGAAAAAAAAATTGCAGAGTTTTTTGGTACTGAAGACACAATTTTATATGCTGCTGCATTTGATGCTAATGGTGGTGTATTTGAACCTTTATTGACGGCGGAAGATGCTATTATAAGTGATAGTTTAAACCATGCATCCATAATAGATGGAGTGAGGCTATGCAAGGCACAGCGTTATCGGTATGCAAACGCTGACATGGATGCTCTTGAAGCAGAACTGAAAAAGGCTCAAGAACAGAGGTTTAGAATTATCGTAACCGATGGAGTATTTTCAATGGACGGAAATACCGCACCTGTGGACAAGATGGTAGAACTTGCTGAAAAATATGATGCTATGATTATGGTAGACGAATGTCATTCAGCTGGTGTAGTTGGTAAAACCGGTAGGGGAGTGAGTGAGCATTACGATATCTTTGGTAAGATTGATATTATAACTGGTACATTGGGAAAAGCCTTTGGGGGTGCGGTTGGCGGTTTTACAACTGGTAGAAAAGAAATAATAGAGATGCTAAGGCAAAGATCACGACCATATTTATTTTCGAATTCACTCCCTCCAATAGTAGTTAGTGCTGGAATAAGAATGTTTGATATGATGAGTGAGTCAAATGAACTGCAAGAACAATTACATGAAAATACAGATTATTTCGTGGAAAAAATGGTAGAAGCTGGATTTGACATAAAACCAACACAGTCTGCCATATGTGCTGTTATGCTTTATGATGCCAAACTTTCTCAAGTAATGGCTTCCAAATTATTGGATGAAGGAATTTATGTTATTGGGTTTTATTTTCCCGTTGTTCCAAAAGGGGAGGCAAGAATCAGAGTTCAATTATCTGCAGGACATACTCGAGAGCACTTAGATAAAGCCATATCTGCATTTGTAAAGGTTGGTAAAGAATTGAATGTTATAAAATAGAAGAACCTCTTGTCCTAAAAAATTAGAAAATATGATATTTGGTATAGGCACTGATATAATTGAGGTAAAACGAATGGAAAAGAGTCTTTTGAAAAATGATGCTCTTATGAATAAACTATATACTAAGGCTGAACAGGATTATTGTAATAAGGGAACAGTTACAAAATATCAATGTTTTGCTGCTCGATTCGCAGCCAAAGAAGCGTTTTTTAAGGCTTTGGGTACTGGTTTCAGATATGGAATGGCATTTCATGAAATAGAAGTTCTAAATGATGAATTGGGAAAGCCATATGTAAGTCCTCAAGGTAAAGTAAAAGATTACTTGAATGAGCAAGGAATTAAAACAATACACCTTAGTATCTCACACCTTAGAGAGATAGCTAATGCTTTAGTTGTTCTTGAAAGATAGCAAGTGACGGCTTAAAACACCTCCAGCGCAAAATTATTTACTAGTACTATGGTCCATTAAAAATAATTTTGCAGTTTTTGTAAGACTTTTCTCAACAGTAATAAAGCTCATGCCTATTTCTTTTCTAATCTTATCATTGGAGTATCTATAATGTTGATTTGCTGTTTCAGCTGTTTCTTTGGTTATTGTAGGACTAGTTCCCTTTATTTTTGCAATAATCCAAAATGCTCTCCAACCTAATTCACTGATAAATTTAGATGCTTTGTAAGGAGGAGGCTTTATGTCCAAAGCTCTAGACATTGAAAAGAATAGGTTTTCATAGCTAATATTTTCAGAATTTAAAATAAACCTTTCGGAGTAAGTTGAACTATTCATGAGCGTTATCATTGCAATCACAACATCGGATACATCAACAAATCCATTTGTGCCAGATGAATAGAATTTCAAACCATTGTACATTGTTGTGAATAGCTTTGGACTGCCTGTTGACCAATCTCCAGGCCCTATTATTATGGATGGGTTTACAATTACAGCATTAAGCCCTTCTGCTATCCCCCTCCATACCTCCATTTCAGAGTGATATTTACTTGTGGAGTACACTGAGGTTTTTTTATTATTCCATTGGGTTTCCTCAGTTACGATACCCTCACTATCAGCCCTGCCAAGAGTTCCTATTGAGCTTACATGAACTAGTTTAATATTTTTTTGCTCTAAGCAGGCATTAACAATATTTGTTGTTCCGTTAATATTAGTTGCCAATAATGTTTCCTTATCGGATGATTGAAATGACACAGTTGCAGCACAATGGTATATCTGTGTTATATTTATTAAGGACTCTCGAACAGAGTAATAATCAAGAATATCTGCCTCAATCCATTTTATTTTATCAAAAAGTTTTTCTGGCTTGGAAGTATAAAATGAGAATGTTTTCAGTGTTTTTGAAATATCCGAAGTTTTCCTTCTAATAGCTACGGGGTTATAACCACTGCTTGTTAGAGAGTATAATAAATGAGCTCCAATAAGGCCAGTACCTCCTGTTACAAGTATCATAGGTAGTTATTATGTAACAAATTTAGTAACATATCTGATAATTGTGTTTGTGTTGCTTACTGATATTTATGGTTAAATAGTTTTACACTTAATAACATATTACGAATATGATATTGAAATTGGATCGCTGACAGAAATGCCAAGTAGTGAAGCTGCTTTACCATTGTTTATTGCAATTTCAAGGGCATCATTACTTGTGAAAAGGGCTACAATATCACCTGGGTTAACATCTCCATATGAATCATGTATTTTGTTAACTTTATATTTTTGATTTCGGAACGAAATAACAAACTGTCTTCCTGATGTGAACTTTTTAAAGTCATCTATGTTAATGTTAGTAATTAAATTTTCATAATTATCAATATAAATTATCATCCCCTTAAGTAAATCTTCATTTATTACAGGATTAAAATGCATTTTGCTTACGAGGTCATTCATTATGGGGCCAAGTTCTTCCATATTAGTTCCTTGTGATAGAAGGGCTGCTGCTTTGGCAAATCTATCACGGCTTGAGAACGTATGATTTGAAGATTCCATTGTAATATCAAGTTCAACAATTTTTTCAGGTTTACTATCAAATATTAAAGAAAATATTCCATCGTCCGTGCCAATAAAATATTGCTTGTTATAATAGGCAACAATATGCATGTGGCTTAGCGATTCCTCTGTATTTATACCAATGATATGAACAGTGTTGTCAGGAAAACTTTTGCAGGCATTTTTCATTACATAGGCTGCCTCGGACGAGTTGAATGGTTCTATTTGATGAGTTATGTCAACGATCTGTGCGTCAGGATTAAATTTATAAATCATTCCCTTAACTCCTGATACATAATAATCCCGCGTTCCCCAATCACTAATAAGTGTTATTAACCCCATCATCAAAGATTTTCATTTTTTGGTAGATGTCAGAAACTAATTTAATGCTTGTATTTAACTGCAACTATTTATGATTAATACCAAAAGTTCAAAATTATAAAAATTGACTCTCTTTGTGGTGCTTTTTTTTAATATTTTTGAACTCCTTAATTAAAATGATATTCATTTAACCACGATTTATGAGTGAGAGGATAGTCCAACTAGATGTAATGAGCCCTGTGGAGTTTTTTGGACCGGGTGATGTTCATATGAATATTATTAAGTCATTGTTTCCAAAGCTTAAGATTATCGTGCGTGGTGATATTATTAAATTGATAGGCGCTAAATCAGATATGGATGTCTTTGAAAAAAGAATTGATTTATTAATGATACAGTTTGATAAATTCGGCAAGCTCAACGAGGATGTCATAACAAGAATTATGGGTGATGATAAGAATGGTAGTGATGGAGGAGAGATTAATGATAGCGATGTTCTTGTATATGGACGTCATGGGAAATTGATAAAGGCACTGACAGTAAACCAGAAAAAAATGGTTGATAGTAGCGAAACTAATGATCTTGTTTTTGCAATTGGGCCAGCAGGAACAGGCAAAACATATACTGCGGTTGCGTTAGCTGTTAGGGCTCTAAAAAATAAAGAAATAAAAAAAATTATACTAGCCAGACCAGCCATTGAAGCCGGTGAGAGTTTGGGGTTTTTGCCTGGTGACATGAAGGATAAACTTGATCCTTATTTACAACCGTTATATGATGCTCTAAGAGATATGCTTACCACCCAAAAGTTTTTGTCATACATAGAAGATGAAACTATTGAGGTAGCGCCTCTAGCATTTATGCGAGGACGAACTTTGAGTAATGCATATGCTATTTTGGATGAAGCTCAAAATGCATCGGAAAGTCAGCTAAAAATGTTTCTTACCAGAATGGGAAAGTCATCAAAGTTTATAGTTACTGGAGATGTCACGCAGATAGATTTGCCCAAACAGAAACAGTCAGGATTACTTCAGGCACAACAATTATTGGATGGTATACCCGGTATTGAATTTATAAAACTCGATGGTCGTGATGTTGTAAGGCATAAACTTGTTACTAAAATAATAAGTGCATATAGTAAGTCAAGTAAAATTAAATAAGCATAACATGAAAGAGGCATTAACTAGAACAGATTTCAACTTTCCTAATCAAAAAAGTGTTTATCACGGCAAAGTTCGTGATGTTTATAATATCGGAGAAGAACTTCTTGTTATGGTGGCAAGTGATCGAATATCAGCATTTGATGTTGTATTACCTCGAGGTATTCCGTTTAAAGGACAAGTATTAAATCAGATAGCATCTAAGTTTTTGGATGCTACTTCGGATATCGTGCCAAATTGGAAAATGGCTACTCCAGACCCAATGGTAACGGTTGGTCATTATTGTAAGCCATTTCCTATTGAAATGATAATTCGAGGATTTCTTACGGGAAGCTCATGGAGAACATATAAGAGTGGAGCAAGAGAAATTTGTGGCGTGAAAGTACCAGATGGTTTAAAGGAACACCAGCGATTTTCAGAACCCATATTAACACCAACTACAAAAGCTGAAGAAGGTCATGATGAAGATATTTCAAAGGAGGAAATAATTGCTCAGGGATTAGTTTCTGCTGAAGATTATACAAAACTAGAAGACTATACCAGAAAATTATTTCATAGAGGAACCGAAATAGCTGCTGAGAAAGGATTGATATTAGTAGATACAAAATATGAGTTCGGTAAAGTTGGTGATCAAATCTACTTAATAGATGAGATACACACCCCGGATTCATCACGATATTTTTATTCTGATAAATATGAGGATAGGTTTGCAGCAGGCGAGCAACAAAAGCAATTATCCAAAGAATTTGTGCGCGAGTGGCTAATGGAAAATGGGTTTCAAGGAAAAGATGGACAACAAGTGCCGGAGATGACTGACGAAATAGTTCAAGGCATATCCAATCGGTACATTGAACTTTATGAGCAGGTTACAGGTGACACTTTTGTTAAATCTTCTGTGGACAATGTTGTGGCTAGAATAGAGGATAATATCAATAAATTTCTAGAGAATTAATCAAAATTTTTAAATTATTAGCACGAATGCTGTGAGTGTTAATAGCTGAGTAAAATGCCAATTTATGTGCTAGTTTAGTGGCTTTATTACCATAATGTTTGTACCGTTTGTTGTCATATTGTAGACACTTATTGCGGATTATTATGTAATATTTACTGCTTAATTTGGTCTTATTTATTAATTAAACACATCAAAACACGCTGCCTGATAGTCCGTAATCCTCAATAAATCAGATAGATAACATGTGGGGGGCTACTCGCCCGTTTTTTTTTAAATAAATATGTTGTTGATATTAATATAAGTATACCTTTGTAGGTTCTAATTTTAAATATATTACAATGAATAAAGGCACAGTAAAATTTTTTAATGAATCAAAAGGTTTTGGATTTATTATCGATGAAGAATCAAACAATGAGTATTTTGTACACGTAACCGGTCTTGTTGACAAAGTTAACGAAGGTGACGCTGTAGAATTTGAATTGAAAGAAGGTAAAAAAGGATTAAATGCGCACAACGTAAAAATCGCTTAATATCACATTTAATTCAACTATGATATTAAAAGCCTGCAAGTAATTGCAGGCTTTTTTATTTGTGTTAAAGTGTATTTCATTTAATTGGAGATGCCATCATTCATAAGATTAATTTACAACTTATTATTTGTGCGGCTTATGGAAATAATTATTAGGATTTAATTATATCTCTCTTATCGATTTTTCAGGCAGCCAGCCTTTACTTCCATTATTTATTTTGATTTCTAACCAATTATCTATTTTATCCATGATCTTTACCTTGGTGCCCTCATGAATAACGAATAAATCTACGGCATTTTGTGTGGGTGAGCTTTTAATAGTAATTGATGGGACAAAAACTATTGCCTCTTTTTGTTCAAGACTATTGTTGTACCTCTGCCATGTTAAAGTCGTTGAAACGACAATTAAAAGTAGCAAAAATAAGCTAAGATAGAATGTTAGTTTACGGTTATTTCTTGTTTGTGATAATATGAAAAATCCAATTGAGATAATAAAAAAAGCAAATAATATCAGTGTTAGAATGGCACCTGTATTCGTATCTAGCATATTATAAAAAAAGGTCCACCATCTTTGATAAAAAAGTTCAGGTACCTTTTCAATCTTATCCACAATCATACTATTTGCGATGTTGAGGTTATATTCTATGCTTTCATCATTTGGAAGAAGTTTTTTCGCTTTTTCGTAATATAAAATTGAAGACGCTAAATCATTATTCTTATAATGAGTATTGCCCATGTTGTAAAACAATTCACCAGCCTCAAGCCCATTATCTATAACATACTGATAATTAACTATTGCAGAATCGTATAGGCCTCTATTGTATTGATCATTAGCTTTTTCAATTATTTTATTAGCATCGATGGCAAAAAGATTTAATGCCATTAATTGGATTACCAAAAGAATTATATGTTTTGATTTATAAATCATCGTCATATTATTTTAATGCCTTTTCAGCTAGCATTATTGCATTAACAGATTCATTATATATGCTTTCCATCTTATTACTTGAGTCTCCAGGAGCAAACCTAGCAAACTCTATGTTGTTAAGTATATTTATAAAATTTTCTGTCACAACATTATCAGCACCTTTTTCATTTAGAGTTTCTGCTACAGAATCTATCGATAATTCGGATTGTTTTAATGTAAATTTATCTCCAATATAACCCCAAAGAGCCTGTGCTATTTCATCATAATAAGCTTTGTCATCACCTTCAATCTTAAACTTCTCAGCTGACCTAAGTCTCGTTTTTGCAATCTTATTTGCCTTTCTGTTCTTTAAAAGACTTGTATTTGATTTTCTTTTTTCCATTCTCTTTATAATAGCAACTATAATTACCATGAGTAGAATAATTATTATCATTATTATAAAGAATGATAGGGATAAGAATAAGTGAGATCCAGTATTATAGAGTTTGAATGGAAGAGATTTAATATGACGAATATCCTGACCAATGAATTGAATATCTTCTTGGGCCGACGAACTGTAAGATATACCACCTGATGTAATTTCACCTTTTTCTACTTGTATTTCGTAGGATTCAGACTTAATTGTTCGATATTTCTTAGCCTTTGGATCAAAGTAACTTAGAGTAAATGGATTTATTTTATAATTGCCTCCCACTCTTGGAATTACTAGGTATTCAAATTTCTTTTTCCCAGAAACACCCGAGGAAGATGTTTTGATATTGCTAGATACTTTGGGGTCAAAAGTTTCAAAATCAACTGGAAATTTGATATTTGGCATATTAAATAACTCCAAATTACCTTTTCCGGAAATTGTATAAGTTATGGATAATGCATCATTAGCTTTGAGTTCCGTTCTATCAATTTTGCTGCTCAATCTAAAATCTCCAACAGCTCCATTAAAGTCTGGTGGTTTGTTCTTTTGGGGCAATGGTTTCACCTCTATTGAGATTAAATTTGATTTTATTACTGTTCGTATGTTTTTTACATTTCTATTAAAGAATGGATCATTAAAGAAATCCTCAAATGGATCATATCCGCGTTTCCTGTTATTTTGAACCCTTAACTGCACTTCACATTCCATCTCAGTGGGTTCAATTATAAGGCTACCCGTCTTTTGAGGGAAAATGGCAAATTGATTTATAACTGCAACAACATACTCCTGCCCATTTATTATTTCAGTGGTTTGTTTAAATTGTTTCTGATTATCTAAAAGACTCTTGGACCAGAAACCCTGAAAAGATGACAGTTTCTTTACAATAAGGTTTGAAACAGGCACTCTGGTGTAAATTCTATATGTTACTAAAACCTGCTCTCCCAAATATGGTTTAGAGTTGGTGATCGATGCTTTTAGGTAAACATCATCATCTTGAAGAGTTTCATTATTTGTATTTGATCCATTACTAGAGTTAGCTTTCTGATTTTTAGTGTTTTTAACAACCTTAATTTTTAGTGAGTTTGATTGAACTCGCCTGTTATTAACCATCGCAGATGCTGGACTTATGGTATTCTGACCCTCTTTGGATGCCCTTAAAATGAAGGTGTATGTCTTAGAATATGATTGGGTCATTTTTCCATTTGTATATTGGACACTGGAATTAGTTGAGGTGCTTGGCCCACTTAATAGTTGCATATCTCCAAAGTTTGGAGAGTTGAAGTTTTCAGCATCTTGATTAATTTCATAAACAACTCTGAACCTTTCACCCACTGCAACAGTTTGTTTAGAAGTGCCCACAAAACGTATTTTATCATCGGCATAACCAGTCTGGGATGCCATCAAAAGTATAGCTAGTATGTAAATACTTTTAATCATTTAATTAGCTCTATTTAACATTGATTTATGACATATCAATAACATTAATTTTTTCATCTTATTATATGTCTAAGGTTTCGATTTCATTATTGCATTACAAATTTAGCCATTCTACCAGTCTATGTCTGACTTTTTCCCTTTTATTGCCCTTGCCTTTTGTTTCTGAAGTTTTTGAAGTGTTTTCTTCTCATCATTTTTCAATGCTTCGAGCATACGTTGTGCATCTTGTTTTGATATTTTTTGCGGTTGTTTTTCCTGTTCATTTTCCTTATCACCATTATTTTGATCCTCATTATTTTTAGGATCTTGCTTGTCTTTTTTATCCTGTTTGTCTTTATCCTTGTTGTCCTTATTATTATCGTTTTTCTGGTCCTGATCTTCATTCTTATCTTGATCCTGGTTCTGGTCTTGATTCTCTTGTTGCTTCTGTTGTTCCTTTAATTTCTTTCTTGCATACTCAAGGTTATATTTAGCATTATTATTTTCTGGACTTATACGTAATGAGTTTTTAAATTCCTCAATACTTTCCTCGTACTTCTCCTCCTTCATAAGAGTATTTCCAATGTTATAGTATGATGCTGATTTTTCTTCTTTTGAAGCATTGCGTTCAACCACCTCATTGAAAAGGTTAGCAGATTCTTCATAATTCTCCTGCTTATACATTGCATCTCCAAGGTTGAAAGTACTCTTTAAATATCCTGGGTTTTCCATTAAAGCTTTACGATACTGTTTTTCTGCTTCCTGAAAATTTCCTTCTTCATATTGGTTGTTACCATCACGAATACGACTTTTTTCCGATTGGGAGAAACCAAATGCCGCAGACATGGTTAAGGTTATTATTATTAGTATTCTAGATATCATAATATTACTTTCCAAAGAAATCAAATTTTCTAATCCAACGTGTTTTTCTATCAGCTATAAGTAATTCCAAAACAATTAAAAATAATGCAATTCCTAAGAATACTTGAAACCTATCTTCATAATCGCTGAATTGACGCGTTTCAATTTCTTTTTTGTCGATTTCATTTATATCATTAAATATTCTTTTGAGTCCTGTGCTTGCATTATTTGCTCTTGCATATGCTCCGCCACCTGCTGCTGCAATTTGCCTCAACATATCTTCATTTAATTTAGTAATAACAGTTTTATTACTTCTGTCTTTCTTATATCCTGTTTGAGATCCATATTTATTGTAGATTGGAATTGGAGCCCCTTCGGGAAGACCCATACCAATTGTAAAGACATTTATCCCAAGGTCATTTGCGTTTTTTGCAGCTTCAATTGCATCATCTTCATGATTTTCACCGTCAGTGATTACAATTATGGCTTTATTATGCTCTGTTTCACCAAAGCTAACTGTTGCCATTTCAATGGCTTCTCCAATTGCAGTGCCTTGAGTGGGAACAATTTTGGTATCAACGGCAGATAAAAATAATTTCACAGCAGAATAGTCAGTTGTTAAAGGTAATTGTTTGTATGCATTTCCTGCAAAAATTATTATGCCTACTCTATCACCTTCTAATTTATCTACAAGTGATGAAATAGCAAGTTTTGATCTTTCCAAACGATTTGGTTTAATATCTTCTGCCAACATTGAGTTGCTTACATCCAATACCAGGTATAGATCAATGCCTTCTCGTTTGACTTTTTTAAGTTTTGAACCAATCTGTGGATCTATAATCCCCACAATAAGAAATAGCGTAGCAAGTAAAACTAAAATAAATTTGAATAATGATTTGGATGCGCTAACCTCCGGCATTAAAGATGCGATCACAGATTTGTCACCAAACTCAGACCACGCTTTTTTAACCCAAGATCTATAAACAAAAAAATAAGCTATGAATACCGCTAGGATTAATAGAAGTATAAAATATTCGTTATGTGCAAATTTTATCATATATCAACCTTTTTTCTAGGGAAATCTTTTAAATATAAGATACCTTAAGGTAATTTCAATGGCAAGTATCAGAAGCGCTATCAATGCAAATGGTAAGTATGCTTCATGTTTTTTTCTGAATTCTTGAATATCTATCTTTGACTTCTCAAGAGTGTCAATTTCTTTATATATTTCTCTAAGTTTTTTGTTATTATCAGCTCTGAAGTATCTGCCACCTGTCATTGCGGCTATCTTTTGTAGTAATTCTTCATCAATTTGAACTTCCATTTGTTGCATTTGGATACCAAAAGGAGTTTGAACTGGATATGGCGCAGTTCCCATTGAGCCAATTCCAATAGTATAGACTCTTATGCCAAACATATTTGCCAATTCACCTGCTGATATGGGATCTACAGAACCCGCATTATTCACACCATCTGTTATTAAAATAATTACTTTGGATATTGCTTCAGAGTTTTCAAGTCTGCTAACGGATGTCGCTAATCCATCCCCAATTGCAGTGCCATCTTCTATCATTCCACTTTTTACTTCCTCAAAAATATTTGATATCATTTGATGATCCGTGGTAAGTGGCACCTGAGTGAATGCTTCTCCACTGAAAATAACGAGGCTTACTCTATCATTGGGACGTTTGGCGATAAACTCTTTTGCAACATCCTTTGCAGCCTCTAATCTGTCTGGCTTAAAATCACGAGCTAACATACTCCCTGATACATCCAATGTCATTACAATATCAATACCTTCAATATTAACATTTTGCTTTTTTGATACCGATTGGGGTCTTGCCATAGCAATAATAATAAGTGCTATTGATAGGATCCTTAGAATAAATAACGAATGAAAAAAATATGTTTTTAGAGTTGGCTTTATTTGACCAAAGGCTTGCATACTAGAAAACCTCAGTTCAGCCGAATTGTCTTTATGCTTAAACCAGTACCAAACAATTAAAATAGGTATTATAAGCAGTGCATATAAAAATTCAGGATTTTCCCAATTATCTATTCTAATCATCTTTACTTGCCTCCTCCTTTAATTGATGATTACCTGTTATTATTACCTCTTTGGTTTCGTTTACAAAATCAACACAATGTGAGATACCAAGATCATTCTCTAAGGCTGTGGGATTAGCTTTTGCAAATTTTACCATATCTGCCATATACAAAACACCACTTAATTTAGTCATTGCGTTTTTATTAATTTTCTTGTTCTCAAGATAATTTAATATTTCATGGCTAGTCATTTCTAGTGCGTCCAATTGGTATCGATTAGTTAGATATTCTCTTGTAATATTGGTTAGCACAGTATAATATTTTTTAATCTTTCCAGATTGCCATATTTTTTCCAACCTTAATTCTTCCAATTCGTTTAATGCTATAACGTGGGGAGGAAGTTTAGGTGTGACTTTACTTGAGAATATAGGCTTATTTTTTCTTCTTTTTGATATGTAGTAAACCAATAGACTAACTACAATAATTACAGCTAAAAAACCAATGACCCAGGGGAGTATCTCTTTTAGTGTGTATGGTTCACTAAATGGCGATATAATTGGTTTAAATGCTTGTGCAGTGTCAACCTCTGGTACGTATACCTGAAGAAATAAAGCGCCTGTAGAAGTACTATATATGGTTGTGTCATTTTCAAATACGATGCCAAAATTAACTATTGGGATTTCAAAATACCCAGAATCAAAGGATGTAACAAGAATCGTTTGAGATAAACTCATAACATCATTTTCTAATATAGTGTCTATTGCATTGCGATCTATTACCTCTATATTTGATGTTATAGTGTCTAAAATGAGTGGCCACTTAACAATAGCTTTTTGAGGAATAGTTATACCAATTTTATATTCCACTTGATCTCCAATCATGATTGCATTTGAATCTAATGAAGACCATGCATCTGTTTGCTGAGCATTAACGTGAAACATTATTGCAATTACTAGGGATAATATGATGAATAACCTTCTAATCATTGATTCTATTTTCTAGCCTCTCGCTTTTTAAAAAGATTCATAAGTGGTTTTACATAATCCTGGCCGGTATATACTTTTACAAAGTCAATACCATATCTGCCGCATATTGTATCTAGTTCAGTAGATTTATTTCTTATGATCCTTGAATATTCATTTCTAACCTTTGAATTCGATGTGTCAACTAAAGTTGTTTTACCACTTTCGGCATCTTGCATCCTAACTAAACCTAAATTAGGAATTTCAAACTCTCTTTGATCATTAACTCTTATTGCTATTAGGTCGTGTTTATAATTTGCAATTTGTAGTGCTTTCTCAAAACCATCATCCATGAAATCTGAGATGAGAAAAGCAGTTGATTTTTTCTTGATTATATTTGAAAGATAACGAAGTGCCTCGGCAATATCTGTTCCACTATTTTCTGCTTTAAAATCTATAAGTTCTCTGATGATCCTAAGAATGTGCGATGATCCTTTCTTTGGTGGTATGAACTTCTCTATTTTGTCACTAAAAAAAATAACTCCAACCTTATCATTATTTTGAATAGCAGAAAATGAGAGAACAGCAGCAATTTCTGTTATCACATCTTGTTTTAATTGCTTATTTGTTCCAAATTCATTGGATCCTGATATGTCAATCAGAAGCATTACCGTTAATTCTCTTTCTTCTTCAAAGACTTTAATAAAAGGATGATTAAATCTAGCGGTAACGTTCCAATCAATATTTCGTATGTCATCTCCAAACTGATACTCTCTAACTTCGCTAAAAGCCATACCTCTTCCCTTGAATACGCTATGGTATTCTCCTGAAAATATTTGATTAGACAAGCCTCTTGTCTTAATCTCAATTTTCCTAACTTTTTTAAAAATTTCTTGTGCTTCCAATCTTATCTAGCTAAGCATTATAGGTAAAAAATTAACAAATAAAAATAAGGTTACAGAAATTCTCTAGGGAACTTCAACTGAATTTAATATCTCATTAATTATATCTTCAGTTGTAATATTTTCAGCTTCTGCCTCATATGTTAGCCCAATTCGGTGTCTCATGACATCATGAGCAACAGCTCTCACATCCTCTGGAATCACATATCCACGTTTTTTTAGGAACGCTAATGCTTTTGAGGCAAGCGCAAGGTTTATACTAGCACGTGGTGATGCTCCATATTGAATCATTTGAGCAAAATTATTAAGTTTATAGTCACTTGGATAGCGAGTTGCAAAAACGATATCTGTTATATAGTTTTCAATCTTTTCATCAAGATATACTTCACGTACTATTTCTCTTGCCTTTAAAATATCTGAGGTTTTTAAAATGGTATTTGTCTTGGTTTTTGTGTTTGTGATATTTTGCCTCATTATCAGCTTTTCTTCCTCTTTTTTTGGATAGTTAATCACAACTTTTAACATAAACCTATCAACCTGAGCTTCCGGTAGAGGATAAGTTCCTTCTTGTTCAATGGGGTTTTGTGTTGCCATAACAAGAAACGGCTCCTCCAGTTTAAAGGTCTTGTCACCAATGGTAACTTGACGCTCTTGCATTGCTTCTAGTAATGCACTTTGTACTTTTGCAGGAGATCTATTTATTTCATCTGCAAGAATAAAGTTGGCAAATATGGGTCCCTTTTTCACGGTAAACTCTTCCTTTTTCTGACTATATATCAATGTACCCAATAAATCAGCGGGTAATAGGTCAGGGGTAAACTGTAGACGCGAGAATTTAGCATCAATAATGTTTGCTAATGAGTTAATAGCAAGTGTTTTAGCAAGCCCTGGGACTCCTTCCAATAGTATATGTCCGTTTGCCAATAGTCCTATTAGAAGTCTTTCGGTCATATGTTTCTGGCCAATTATTACCTTATTCATTTCCAGATGTATAAGGTCTGCAAACTGGCTTTCTTTTTGGATTTTTTCGTTTAATTCCCGAATATTTGTTTCAAGCATATTAAATTGAAATTAAGTTCAAGGCAAAATTATAAAATGGTTTTACTAAAACGTGTTAATATTTGTTAAAGCAGCAATTAGATTTAATCAAAGGAAATATTGGCTAAAAAAACAAATCAAGAAAAAATTTAATATTAGAGATCAAATGCAGCTATCAATAGTTCAATATCACGAGATGGTAAGCCAGTTAAATTTCCAATTTGACCATTTGTTAATGCCCCTTTGTAGATATACACACCTTTTCTTAAACCATTATCATGTTTAAGCATTCTATCAATACCCCCATGACGGGAAATGGATTCAAGAATTGGTCCAATAATATTGCTAAGGGAATGTGAGGCCGTATTTGGAACGCACGATGCAATATTTGGAACACAATAATGAGTAACACCGTATTTATCAAAAATAGGGTTATCGTGCCTTGTAATTTTTGATGTTTCAAAACAACCTCCTTGGTCTATGCTCACATCAATTATAACTGAACCTTGTTCCATTGACCTAACCATATCTTCGGTGATTAAGCAAGGAGTAATTCCCAAATTTGTAAACTTTGCTGCTATAACTACATCAGCTTCTTGCAATGCATGCTTTATTGCCTTTGGATTGAGTGTAGAAGTAGGAATTGAATTCATTAGTTTACTTTGGATTCTTCTTAATTTGTGGATGGAATTGTCAAATATTTTAACTGCAGCACCCATTCCAAGAACTGTTCGTGCAGCACTTTGAGCAACAGTGCCAGAGCCAATTATAACAACCTGGGCTGGCGTTATTCCTGGAAAACCTCCCAATGATTTACCTTTTCCATGTTCTGGACTCCTAAGATATTGAGATGCAAGAAGCACAGCTGTATTCCCTACTATTTCACTTATTGATTTCATAACCGGCAATGAACCTGACCTATCCTGAATAAATTCATATGCAATTGCAATGGATTTATTGGCCATCAACATTGTGTAGGGTTCCTTTTTTGTATTTGGAAGAAATAATGATGATAGGAGTACTTTATTTCTTCCTAGCATTTCTATTTCACTTTCCAATGGTGGTGATATTTTCGATACGAGATCACATTTATAAATCTCTTCGGCAGAGCTTACAATTGTTGCCCCAGCTTCAGCATAATTCTCGTTGGTAAAGTTGGCAGCCGCACCTGACCCATCTTCAATGAAAACATTGTGTTTACTATCAACAAGCTGCTTAACTGCTTCGGGTACCAGAGGCACACGATTTTCATTTACTGAGAGCTCCTTTGGAATCCCAATTGAGAAATTGTTTTCATCAGGTAGATATTCTAGCATTTCCTCCTGAGGCATTAACTGCTCTACTTCGGATGGTTTAAGAAAACCTTTACTTTTTTCATCCATAAAGACAGGTGCTAATAATTGCCACGTTATTATTTAATTTTGTAAGAAATGGTTCTTTTACCATCTTCTATTTCGTCTATCGATATATATACGTAACTTTCTGGTAAAAGTTCCGAAATCAACTCTGGCCACTCAATGAAACACTTGTTATGACTGTAAAAGTATTCTTCGTAGCCAATATCATATACTTCATCTAACTTCTTAATCCTATAAAAATCAAAGTGAAAAACAGGATTTTTATTTTTATCTGAGTATTCATTAATAAGGGAAAAAGTTGGACTACTAACAACTTCTTTTACGCCGAGCACATTGCAAAATGCTTTTATCAAAGTGGTCTTACCTGCTCCCATTTTTCCATTTAATGCAAAAATGGTCTCCTCTCCCGAATGTTCCAAGATATTTTGAGCAGCCATATTTAGCTCGCTCAAACTATTTATGGTTATGGTTTTCATTGATTGTAATAATTATTTTGAAGATAAGGTTATGGCCGGTATCAATATTTCCTCCATTGACATCCCTCCGTGCTGGAATGTGTTTTTATAATAGTTTGAATAGTAGTTAAAGTTATTTGGATATGCAAAGAAATCCGCACCTCTTGAAAATATCCATCTTGTACTTATATTAATTTTTGGTAAGTAATATTCCTCAGGGTTTGCAATTTCAAACACATCTTTATCTTTAAATGCCAGGCTTTTACCAAATTTATATCGTAAGTTTGTATTTACATTCTTATCACCTACAACTTTTATAGGATCTGTTACTTTAATTGATCCATGATCAGTAGTAATCATCAAAGAGACATTCTTTGAAGCCAGATATTTTATTATATCAAATAAGGAAGAGTGTTCAAACCAAGAGAACATTAATGACCTATATGAGGCCTCATTATCTGCAAGTTCTCGTATTATTTCCATTTCAGTTCTAGCATGAGATAACATATCAACAAAATTGTAAACGATAACGTTAAACTCAGTATTCATTAAGTTTGATATATTTTCGAATAACTTTCGGCCTGCATTTAGATTTAGAATTTTATTGTAAGAGATTGAAGTTGTACGGCCAAACCTTTTGAATTGCTCTTTAAGCAATTCTTGCTCAAATTTATTTTTTGTACCTTCTTCATGTTCATCCACCCAGTAATTTCTGTATTTATTTCTTATCTCATTAGGCATCATACCAGCAAATATGGCATTTCTAGCGTACTGAGTCGTTGTGGGTATAATACTGTAATATAAACTTTCATTATCAACACGAAAGTATTGTTCAATTAGAGGCTTTATTATTGTCCACTGGTCAAATCGAAGATTATCAATTAGAAGCATAAAAACTTGTTTTCCATTGTCTAGCAATGGAAAAATATAATCTTTTACTAGGGTATGCGAAAGCGTTGGTTTTGAATCGGAATTACCATTTAACCAATCTTTATAATTTCTTCCATAATATTTGGCAAATGCGTTATTAGCTTCTTGTTTTTGGATATTTAGAATTTCAGCCATGCCCTTATCATCGGATTTATCCAAATCAAACTCATATCTTGTTAAATCCCGGTAAACTTCACCCCACTCAATGTAATCAAGTCTATCGGTTATTCTTATGCCCAGTTCTCGGAACTGCTGCTGATAGGCAACTGTTGCTTTTTCTCCCGCAAGTTTTCTGTTTTCAAGATTACGTTTAAGAGATAATAATATCTGACTTGGTTTAACGGGCTTTATCAAATAATCTGCAATGTTAGATCCTATGGCATCTTCCATAATTGACTCTTCTTCACTTTTCGTAATCATAACCACAGGAAGAGTAGCATTTTTCTTTTTGATGTGTTCAAGGGTTTCTATTCCACTCATTCCAGGCATCTGCTCATCTAAGAATACTATGTCATAGTAATTTTCTGAAATCATTTCAATGGCTTCATCCCCGCTCACAACAGCATCAACATCATAACCTTTTTCTTGTAGAAAAATGATATGTGGCCTAAGCATTTCTATTTCATCATCCGCCCATAGGATTTTTATTCTACTCATACTATATGGATATTATTTAAATCAATTAAATTTGTGAAGTTGTAATCACTTTACCAACTGGTAAAATCATATAAACAATGGTAAAAGAAAACATTTATTGTGCCGGTGATTGACACATAATACAAAATTAACAATTTTTATGAGGGTAGGAAAGGTGAATAAACGTAAAATATTTAACGATCCTGTATATGGGTTTGTTACAATTCCGGATGAGTTAATTTTCGATATAATTGAGCATAAATATTTTCAGAGATTAAGAAGAATTAAACAACTTGGACTTACTCATTTAGTATATCCAGGAGCATTGCATACACGATTTCAGCATTCTTTAGGTGCTATGCATTTGATGTTAAAGGCTATTGGTGAATTGACTTTTAAAGGCCATAAAATTTCATCCGAGGAAGTTACGGGTGCTGCAATTGCTATCTTACTTCATGATATTGGTCATGGACCTTATTCTCATGCTTTAGAACAATCCATAGTAGATGATATAAGCCATGAGCAAATCTCCAAGGTATTTATGAATAATCTTAATTCGGAATTTGATGGCAAACTTAGTATAGCCATAGAAATATTCTTGAATAAATATAAAAAGGGCTTTCTTCATAAGCTTGTAAGTGGGCAGTTTGATATGGATAGATTAGATTATCTAAAGCGAGATAGCTTCTTTACGGGCGTTTCGGAAGGGACTGTTAATTATGAAAGGTTATTAAGTATGCTGAATATCCATGAAGACGAGATAGTTATGGAGGAGAAAGGTATTTATTCAGTTGAAAAATTTCTAACAGCAAGAAGATTAATGTATTGGCAGGTATATTTGCATAAAACTGTTCTTATTGCTGAGTATACAATAATGAATGTGTTAAAAAGAGCAAAGGAATTAAGCTTGCAAGGAGTAGATTTATTTGCAACTCCAGCTCTATCATTCTTTCTTAAAAATAAGGTTAAATTCGGAGATTTTGAAAGTAATCCTGAAGTTCTACATCAGTTTTCCATGCTAGACGACTATGACATATCAGCATCCTTGAAAGTTTGGATAAATAATGATGATTTTATATTGTCTTATTTAAGTCAAAGTCTGGTCAATAGAAAGCTATTTAGAATAGAGATTCAGAATGAACCATTTAAGTCTGATATGGTTGATGAAGTTAGAAATAAGGTAATGAATAAGTTTGGTTTAGATAAGTCTGAGGTTGATTATTTTGTGATAAACGAAAAAACAACAAACTATACTTATAAACCTGGCTCAGGAAATATAAGTATTCTCCAGAAAGATGGTAAAATAGTTGATGTAATTAAAGCAACAGATGAATTAAATATAAGCCTGCTCAATAAACCTACAACAAAGTATTTTTTGTCATACCCAAAGTTAATGAGCTGATGATATGCGTGTTGAATATTTTATGGTTTAGCATTACTGAAATTATTATATCTGATTATTCACCTATCCAATATATAATTTGATAATTACTTACACCATATTAACACCAACATGTTAATTATCAGATATCAATTTCAAATAACCTCATTGTTTTATTATAATTTTGTGTACAAATAGCAGCTTCATGTCAAAGAAAAATATTGTTATTTATTTCATATTAATTTTACTTGTCATCATTGCCTCATTGTGGTACGGATTTAATACTACTTTCCAAAGAACCGTCTCCCCACTCGACATAACTCCAAATGATGTAGCTATCTTAATAGAAATTGATAATCCATCAAAAGTATATTCCATACTAAATGGGGATAATCCATTTTGGGAAAAATTATCAAAAGCTCCGTCAATAGAAAAGTTTAACAACAATTATAACTACATACATAATCTATTTGTTGAAGAAGATAATAATATGCTCTTTGACGGGCCTATGTCTATTGCGATTTTTTCGGATACAATTAATTTTTTAGACATTGCTATTTTATCACCCAACAACGGTAATATATCTTTGACTGCGCTTAAAAAACTACTTAAGTCAAAGCTCGAACGAGATTATGGTATTTTGGATTTTGATGGAAATATTGATGGCTTTAAAATAGTGGATGCCGATGCAGAATTGACTCAGTACATAGCATTACTTCATGGTGTGCTGGTATATAGTACCTCCAAAAGACTAATCGTAAAATTACATAACACGTATAATACCAAGAATGTGTTAAGTAGTGATACCATCTTCACAAATCTCAGAAAAACTTCAGGCTCTAAGGCACACGCACGGCTCTTTATTAATTATTCTAGCATCACGGAATTAATATCTCCCATAATAGCTGTGGACAGAAGAATAGATTTTAATTGGTTAAATAATTTCGCAAGCTGGTCGGAAATGGACCTTCAAATAAAATCAAGTGAGATATTGTTATCTGGATTTACATCTTCAGAGAGCAATAAATACATATCTTCAATAAGTAATTCCAAACCCTTAAAGATGGGAGTAATAAATTTGCTGCCCTTTAATACAAATCAAATGCTTTGGATAGGAGTAAGTGATTTTGAAGATTATTATCAAAAGATATCTACAAATGTCACTTCAGAAAAATTATCTTCAAGGGTAAATAATAATATTGGAGGTTTGTTAGAGGTCTTAAGTGGAGAATTTGCGTTTGCTACAAACTCTGCTTCATTGTCACAGGTAATGAATAATTCATGGGTAGTAGCTGGAGTTAGGGACAAAGAAAATGCCAATAAAATATTTAAATTAATTGATGTAAGTACTGGTAATAATAAGGAATCACAATACAATGGGTACAAAATAAGACAGATTAAAGATGAGAAGTTTATTTCCGGATTATTTGGTAAGGCTTTCTCAACAATTAAGAGTAATTATTATACCTTTATTACTGATTATATCATTTTTGCAAATTCCGAGAGTTCATTGATAAACTTGATAAATTTTGTGGAAACTGGTAAAACTTTAGATCTAAATGATAATTATAAGGACTTCTCAGACAATATTTCAACTAATTCTAATTTACTACTCTATTTCAAACCTAAAGATATTTTAAAAAGAATATCGAGTTACTTAAATAAAACTACATCACAATTATTTGAATCTGAAAATGAAATTTTATCTTCTATTCAGGGAGTTTCAATTCAGATGACTTCAGGTAAGCCATATGTATTCACCAATTCATACTTAAAGCATTCTGATGTATATCATGAAGAGAACCTAGCAACATGGAAAGTAAATGTAAATGATGAAATTTTAAATGGGCCATTTCTGGTTAATGATCATCAAACCAATTCAAAGAATATTATCATATTTGATAGAAATCATATCTTGTATTTTATAGATGCACAAGGTAATATCTTGTGGGAGAAAAAGATTGACAATGGGCCTATCAGCAATATTTATGAGGTTGATTTTTACAAAAATAGAAAGATTCAATATTTATTCAATACCAACGACTTTATTTATTTACTTGATAAAAAAGGACGAGATGTTAAAGGTTACCCAAAGAGATTGCATACAAAAGCAACAAATGGCATTGTCGTTTTTGACTATCTAAAGAAAAAAGATTATCGAGTTGTGGTAGCACAGTCTGATAAAAAAGTTTACAATTATTCAATAACTGGTAAAGAAATTAAGGGATGGAAGCTTCCTCGAATGCAGAGCACAGTCAACAAGCCCATAGAGAGGTTAATGGTAACCAATAAAGATTATATAATAATTACGGATATAGATAATCAAATTAAAATTGTTGATAGAAAGGGCAAACGCCGTATTAAACTTAAAGGTACCTTAAATAAGGCTAAGAATTCAGATTTCTATGTTAACAAAACCAATAGTAAAGGAATTATTATAACAACTAATGTGGATGGAAAGTTGATTTATATTTCCTCTTCAGGTAACATAAATACCACTGATTTTGGTAAGTTTAGTCCAAATCATTTTTTCCTTTATGAAGATTTTGACGGCGATGGATCAAAGGATTTTATCTACATTGATGAAGGTAAATTGAAAGTGTTTGACAGGTTCAAAAAGGAATTATTTAGTTATGATTTTGACTCAGATATTTACATAAGGCCAATGTTTTTTGAACTTGATGCCAAACAGCAGGTACTTGGAGTTGTTGATGACGACGAAAAAACAATTTACCTTTTTGATAAGAAGGGAAATATAATAATTAGTAAAGGATTGGTTGGGGAGAGGCAGTTTATCATTGGCAAGCTTTCAGACAACAATAAAATTAATCTTGTTTCGGCTTCTGGAAATACTCTTTATAATTATCGGATTAAATAGTAACTACTTAACTAACTTTAATATAATATTAAGTAAAACCCATAATATGGTTGAATAATAATATTTTACTATATCAGTTTATATTAACAGAGATTTGTTTAAAAAACAGAACCACTTGAGAATGAAGTTATTTTTATCAAAGTACATTTACCCATATAATTTACACTCCAAATCTATTTAATGATGATAACAGGAATAATATTACAGATTCAGGAAACAGCAAGTTTTCTTTCGGGAACAGATAGCGAAGGTGAAATTACACTTCCCATAATAGATCTTGTGATGAAAGGTGGTTGGATTATGGGCGTTATTGGGGTTTTGTCAGTTATTACTATTTATATTTTCATTGAGAGATTTTTTGTGATAGGACGAGCAAAAAAAGAGGATAAAAACTTTATGAACAGCATAAGGAAATATATTCATGAGGGTAAACTTGAATCTGCTCAGGCTCTTTGTTTAACAAACAATAGCCCAATAGGGAGAATGATAAGCAAGGGTTTATCCAGAATTAGCAGACCTCTAAGCGATATTAATGCCGCAATTGAGAATACTGGCAAACTAGAAGTTTCAAAGCTTGAAAACAATGTTGCTGGCCTTGCAACAATTGCTGGTGCAGCTCCAATGTTGGGGTTCTTGGGTACCGTAATAGGTATGATAAGGGCATTCTATGATATGTCTATGGCAGGTAATAATATTAATATTGAACTACTTTCCAGAGGAATATATCAGGCTATGATAACCACAGTAGGAGGACTGGTAGTTGGAATAACTGCATACATTTTTTACAATATTATTGTCTCTAGAATTCAATCTGTAGTTTATAAGTTAGAGATAAACGCAACTGAGTTTATGGATATGCTTCATGAACCTGCAAAAAAATAAACGATGGCAATTCAAATGCGAAATAAAAGAGATACCAGTTTTAGCATGTCATCTATGTCTGATATGGTTTTTCTGTTACTAATATTTTTTATGCTTACATCCACATTGGTTGCTCCTAATGCAATAAAGCTCTTGCTTCCCAATAGCAATAGTAAAACAATGTCAAAGCAAACGGTCACAGTGTATATAAACAAAGCCAGAAATATATATGTGGAAGATCGTAAAGTTGAGCCAGTAAATCTTGAAAATACAATATATGGTATAATACGAAATGAAACTGCTGCATCAATCGTATTGAGGTCAGACAAAACTGCTCCAGTTCAGGACATTGTTGTAGTAATAGATGCAGTAAATGAAATAAATAGTAAGCATGGCACTCAGCATAAGGTTATTTTGGCAACCAAGCCCAAGCGTTGATGTAGTTTGTCATTTGATTTATAATTCCTATGAAACTTAATAAAGATAGAAAAAGAGGCATAATAGGAACCATTTTGGTACATTCCATAATTTTCCTCTTGTTAATACTTATGGCCTTGAGAACACCGTTGCCACTTCCAGGTGAAGAAGGTGTTGAGATTAACCTAGGATATGATGAAAACGGACTGGGGGATATACAGACCGAGCCACCTGCAAATCAAGTAGCTCCAAATCCAAAAAATTATCCCCCCCCTGAACCAGAAAAAAATATAGAGTCGGTTGAAGAAGACATTGTTACCCAGGATGTTGAAGAGGCTCCATCCATAGACAAAGAAGTCTATGATCAAGAAATACAAGAAAATGAGGATGAATTTATTGAAGAAAAATTGGAAGACTATACCCCCGAAGAAGTCATAGATTCTTCTTATATCCATGAAGAAAATATCGAAGAGGTTGTTTTGGAAGAGCAAAAACCCGTTGTTAATACCAGAGCCTTATATACTGGAAGTACAGCCGAAAGCCAAGGCAATAGTCAAGGAGTTACTCAAGGCAGCGGTGATCAAGGTAAACCATATGGTGATAAAGATAGCCAAGTTTATGATGGCAAGGGTGGTGCTGGAAATGGGATTTCATTTTTTCTTGGTGGACGAGGTTCCTTGCTCTTGGAGAAGCCAACGGCTAAATTCAATGAACAAGGTTCCGTTGTAGTTAATATATGGGTTGATCGCTCGGGGATTGTTAAAAAAGCACAAGTAAGTGCAAAAGGCACAACTATAGTAGAACCACGTCTAAAGAAGATTGCTATTGATGCTGCTTATAATAGTAAATTTGCCCAAGATAAAAATGCATCTGAACTTCAGAGAGGGACAATCACTTATAACTTTATCGTAAGATAACAACTTCCCTTAGGGTCTCACCGATAAAAGACCTCCATTCACCGAAATATTATTTATCCATCTTGTAATTGATTATATTTTTGCTTAAAAATTAATAGAACCTCTAAAAATTTAATAATGGAAACAAGTAAAAAATTATACCGACTAAAAGACAAGGAAGTCTTTGGAGGAGTATGTGCGGGTCTTGCAAAATATTTTAATATAGATGTCGTGCTTGTAAGAGTAATTTTTGTCTTATTGGCTTTATTTGGAGGTGGAGGCGTTCTTATATACATAGTTTTATGGATAGCGGTACCTACTTCACCACATCAAAATACAAATATCAAAAATGAAATAGATATTGACCCTGTTGCTGTCAACAATGAAGAAATAAAAAAAAAAGAAACCGAAAGTAATTCCAATGGTTCATTAATCGCTGGAGTTATATTAATACTCCTTGGGGTTTTATTTCTTGGACAACGTATTTTTCCAGTTTATAATGTTGGTGATTTATGGCCTTTAATACTAGTGGTTGTGGGTGTTATACTTGTTAAACCTGATATATTTAAATCAAATAAAAAATAATAGCATGAAATTTAGAAACATATTTTGGGGCATATTTTTAATCTTTTTGGGGTTTCTTTTCACTCTGGATAATTTAAATGTTATTGAATTTAGTTGGTATAATTTATGGCGATTGTGGCCAGTATTCCTTATATTATGGGGGATATCAATATTACCTATTAAGAATTTCATAAAAGTAATTTTTGTTCTTATTATACTTCTAGGGTCCATAGGCTTTATGATGAATAATACAGTCCGCTGGAAAGATAGTAACTTTCAATTTCATTATTCAATAGATAATTCCGATTTTGAGTCAAATGATGAGGAATTCACAATTCCATTTGAGGATACTATTGAGTTTGCAAATTTAGATGTAGAAGTTGTCAGTAGCTTTGTCATAGCTGATGAATCTTATGGACTTATTGATTTTCAAAAAAGTGGCTCAAATGTCGACTATAGGTATACTATTAAACAGATGGACAATTCGGTTGATGTTAATGTTTACGTTGAAGATGAAAAAGCATTATTTACCAACCCTTGTTATGTAGAAATGTCATTGAATCCTTACCCGGTTTGGGATATGAACTACGAAGTTGGTGCTGCGGATGTTAAAATGGATTTTACAGGTTTAAAAATCCGGAATCTTTATGTTGAGGGAGGGGCTGCATCATTGAAAATTAAACTTGGAGACAAATTTGATAAAACCAATGTTCACATAGAAACTGGCGCCTCATCAATATTTATTGAAGTTCCAAAGGAAGTGGGTTGTGATCTTTCAATTTCTGCTGTTCTATCTGGAAAGAGTATTTCAGGATTTGAAAAAATTGATCATGGACATTATCGTACAGAAAATTTTTCTGATGCAGCGAATAAAATATATTTAGATGTTGAGACTGCTGTTTCAAGCTATTCAATTATACGATATTAGATAATAAAACCGATATAAATATACTTCTAGTAAGCCCTTATATTTATCATCATTACAAAGTAGGACTTCTTTTTTTGACCTCATACCCTCATTTATATTTTGTTTTGCTAAGTATGTTAAAAATTGTCAAAAAAAATATACAATTGTAATACACTTTTTGGTTATTTTGCACGTTCCTTGACAATAGAACTATAAAGCATGAATAAAATATACCTTTCTTTTTTAATTTTCTTTTCAGCACTACTAATGCCCACGTCCATGTTCTCACAGGACGGTATAATTCGGGGGTTTATTTATGAAGATGAATCAGGTGAACCTGCCGTTTTCTGTAATGCAATTCTTGAAGGAACTACCTTTGGATCGACCACCGACATTAATGGATACTTTATAATAACAAAAGTTAAACCTGGTAGCTACAAACTCAAGGTAACATATCTTGGTTTTGATACTATTACGGAGCGTGTTGTAATCAAAGATGATGATATCATTAGTAAAAACTATTTCTTGACAAAGTCGGCCGTGAAACTTGGAACAATAACCATTAGTGCTGAACGAGCAGAGGCTAGAACTGAAACCAAGACATCTGTTGTTAAGATAACTCCCAAGGAAATTAAGCAAATCCCTTCCGTTGGTGGTCAGGCAGATTTTGCACAATATCTGCAGGTTGTTCCTGGTGTTGTCTTTACAGGAGACCAAGGTGGCCAGTTTTATATTCGTGGTGGCTCACCCGTTCAGAATAAAGTAATGCTTGATGGAATGACAATATATAACCCATTCCACTCAATCGGATTATTTTCTGTGTTTGAAACAGACCTGATAAGAAGTGCAGATATTTATACAGGAGGTTTTAATGCAGAATACGGCGGTAGACTTTCTTCTGTAATGGATATTACTACAAAGGATGGAAACAAAAAGAGGTTTGCAGGGGTAATTGGAGCAAGCACTTTTGGTGCACGAGCTGTTCTTGAAGGACCTATCGTTAAACAAAAGTCTGCAGATAAGGGAAGTGCATCATTTGCTTTCTCATTTAAAAACTCATATCTAGCAGAAAGTTCGAAAATTTTTTACGAATATGTTGACGAAGAGGGACTACCATTTAATTTTGATGATTACTATGGTAAGATTTCTCTGAATGGAGCCAATGGTAGCAAGGTTAGCTTTTTTGGATTTAGCTTTAATGACAATGTTAAAAATTACAAAGCAATTTCTGATTTTGGTTGGAAATCTGCTGGTGGTGGAGCTAATTTTGTAATAATACCAGGAAGATCACCTGTACTAATAGATGGAATCGTCGCCTATTCTCAGTATAACTCAAGTATAAACTCCACCACTCTTAATGAAAGGTCTAGTTTTATTGGTGGGTTCAATGCAGGTTTTAATGTAACATACTTTTTGGGGAAAGATGAACTCAAGTTTGGGTTTGAGTTGGAAGGATATAGAACTGAATATAAATTCAGAAATTTCATAAATACAGAAATTGAACAAATAGAGAATACAACGCAACTTGGTATTTATGCAAAGTATAAAGCTGTTATCGGTAAACTTATCTTGGAACCAGGGCTTAGAGTTCAGCTATATGCTTCATTATCCGAAATATCACCCGAGCCCAGATTTGCATTAAAGTATAATGCAACGGACAATTTTAGAATTAAATTGGCTGCTGGAATGTATACTCAAAACCTAATTGCGGCATCTTCAGATAGAGATGTTGTTAATTTATTTTATGGTTTTCTTTCTGGTCCTGAGAATTTGCCAAGAGATTTTGATGGCAAGGATGTTAATAGCAAACTTCAAAAATCAAATCATTTGGTATTGGGAACAGAGCTTGATCTGGGAAGAAGCCTAACAATGAATTTAGAAGGTTATTATAAATCATTTCCTCAATTAACTAACATAAACAGGTTCAAAATATACTCTGAAGAAAATGCTCCCCCTGGATCATCTGACTTGGAAACTAAAGACTTTATTTTAGAAAAAGGAAATGCGTATGGACTGGATGTGGTTTTCAAATATGATTACAAAAAAATGTATGTATGGCTTGTATACTCTCTCGGCTTTGTAACCCGAGAATACGAGGCAGTAAATGGCGATATGATCAGCTATACACCGCATTTTGATCGTCGCCATAATGTAAATCTAGTATTTTCATATACAACTGGCAGTAAGAATCAGTGGGAACTTGGTGCTAGATGGAATCTAGGTACTGGATTTCCTTTTACGCCAATTCAAGGTTTCTATGAATACCTGGGGTTTCCAGATGGAATCAATTCTGATTACGTAGATGAAAATGGACAGTTGGGAATTATTTATGGAGATTTATATTCAAACAGGTTGCCTGTTTATCACCGTCTGGACTTGGATATAAAAAGAAATTTCTTTCTAGGTGCAAACTCTAAACTAGTGCTTGATCTCAGTATTACAAATGTTTATGATCGTAAAAATATCTTTTATGTTGACATAGTTACAAATGAAGTCGTTTATCAACTGCCATTTATGCCTAGCTTTGGCCTAAGCCTTTATTTCTAATACCACCATGTTAAAAAGAAAAACACTATATCTATATTTCATAACTGCAGGCATTACCTTAAGTGGATGTATGCAAACACATAATGATAATATGAATGCACCCAAAGCCAAAAAAATAGCTAAAGAAATGGCTATTCATGGCAACACTCGAATAGATAATTATTATTGGCTAAACGACCGTGATAACCAGGATGTAATTACATATCTAGAGTCTGAAAATGCCTACACGAAGGAAATGATGAAGTCAACAGAAGCCCTTCAGAAAGATATTTACAAAGAAATTGTGGGAAGAATTAAACAAACCGATGAGAGTGTACCCTATGATTACAATGGCTATTCATATTTTGTAAAATATGATGAGGGTAAAGAATATCCTTTGTTTTGCCGAAAACAATTAGTTAATGAATCAAGTAATCAAATATTTCTAGATGGTAACAAAATGGCCCAGGGCCATGCCTACTTTCAAATCGGGGGATGGGATTTTAGTACAAATAATAAAATTTTAGCTTATAGCACTGATACTGTAAGTCGAAGAAAATACGATATTTATTTTAAGGATATTGAAACAGGTATTATCTCCGATGAGGTTATATCCAATACTACGGGAAATATTGTTTGGGCGAACGATAATAAGACAGTTTTTTATCAAACTAAAGACGAAACTCTAAGGTCATATAGAATATATAAGCATGTAATAGGTAATCCAGTGGCTGATGATAATATGGTATATGAAGAAAAGGATCCAACATACTCTACGTACATATATAAATCTAAATCAGACAAATACTTAATAATAGGATCAGCCAGTACTCTAACATCTGAATGTCAACTTTTAGATGCAGATAATCCTGATGGAAAGTTTGAAACGTTTCAACCACGAATAGAGGGCGTTGAATATGGTATAAGCCATCAGAATGGTAGGTTCTTGATCAGAACCAATTATAAAGCAAAGAATTTTAGATTAATGGAGACCTCTTTAGCCAATACTTCCATTGATAATTGGGACGAAGTAATTCCAAATAGGTCAGATGTAATGTTAGAAGACTTAGATTCCTTTGAAAATTTCTTTGTTGTTACGGAAAGAAAAGATGGATTGCGGATGTTTCGAATTTTCAACACTGAAAAAGGGGTAAATCATTATTTAAGATTTGAAGAAGATGACTATTTTGTGTCTTCATCAGGAAACCCTAGTTATAAGGCAAAAAAATTTAGATATAACTTCACATCACTAAAAACTCCTAGCTCTGTTTATGACTATGACATGATATCAGAAGACCAAGAATTACTAAAAAGGCAAGAAGTTGTTGGTGGATATAATCCTGATGAATATGTTACTGAGAGAAAATATGCAATCGCGAGAGATGGTGTAAGAGTTCCCATATCCATAGTTTATAGAAAGGAATTTATAATCAATGGCGAGTCTCCTCTTTTGTTGTATGGATATGGCTCTTATGGATATAGTGTAGAATCAACATTTAGATCATCAAGGTTAAGTCTTCTTGATAGAGGGTTTGCAATTGCAATTGCTCACATAAGAGGAGGGGAAGAAATGGGTAGGCATTGGTATGAGGATGGCAAAATGCTTAATAAGAAAAACACATTTTTTGATTTTATTGATTGTGGGGAATACCTTATTGGTGAAAAGTATACTTCATCTGAAAAAATGTTTGCCATGGGTGGTAGTGCTGGAGGACTTCTCATGGGTGCTGTAATGAATTATCGTCCCGACCTTTTTAAGGGAGTCATCGCTGCTGTGCCATTTGTGGATGTTGTTACCACTATGCTTGATGAGAGTATCCCATTAACAACAGGTGAATATGATGAATGGGGTAATCCAAATGAAAAAATATATTATGACTATATGCTTTCGTATTCGCCCTATGATCAGGTTGAGGCCAAAGAATATCCTGCAATACTTGTAACCACAGGGTTACATGATAGTCAAGTTCAGTATTGGGAACCAGCAAAATGGGTGGCTAAACTCCGTGAGCTAAAAACAGATAACAACTTATTACTTCTGCAAACAAATATGGATTTTGGCCATGGTGGAGCATCTGGTCGTTTTGAGCAATATAAAGAGGTTGCCCTTGAGTATGCTTTTATGCTTATGCTTTTGGAATAATTATACTTATTCATTCTCAGTATTAAAATTAATTCTAGGAGGCATCCATGTTACTGTGTCATTATTTATGTTATGCTTTGAGCTTAGTACTTCCATCCATAATGGGCTAACTTTAATAAGCAGATAGTTTTCTTGGTTATTGATGTAAAATGACTCCCACTTTCTTTTCCAATATTTGTTCTTTAGAATTTGATTACTAACTAGTTCAGCAGTTCCACAAATAACGACATAACTAGATATGTCTTTGTTGATATAATATAATGTTACCCTCGGATCGTGTTGTATTTGGGATACTTTTCTGCTTTTTGGATTGGTTCCAAACCAGACCGTAAAATTTTCCTCAATCGGGAAAGGGTCCATAGCTCTCGCTCTAGGAGACCCATCTCTATCAATGGTAATAAGAGCACAACTCTGCGAATTAGCTATGATCTCCTTGGCAGCCGATTTGATTAATTCTATTGATGGAGGTAATGTTTCGCCTTTCCCCAGTATTGATGAGTTTTCAAAAATAACTTCCTGTGCTGGCAATAATATGTAAGTAATCAGAATCAAAGAGGTAGTTAAAATTAGTTTCATGATTGAATTGTTAACTTTTATTCATTAATTCCTCAATTTCTTCTGGGTTAATTGGAATCTCTGACATAAGATCTATAGGTATATCATTAGTAATCAAAATATTATTTTCCAACCTTATACCTATATGTTCTCCCCTAATATATAATCCGGGCTCACATGTTAATATCATTCCTGGCTTAAATGGTTCTTCTTTGTCACCAACATCATGAACATCAAGACCAAGGAAATGAGCAGTTCCATGCATAAAATATTTCTTATACATAGGGTTTTCGTTATCTTGAGTGTTAATATCTTCCTGGGTAAATAATCCTAGACCTATCATCTCGGTTTCCATCATTTTGTTGACCTCCTCATTAATCTTGTTTATTGTATTACCAGGCACATATAGTTTAATTGCTTTATTTAAAACTCTTAAAACAGCATTGTAACAATCTTTCTGTCGTTTGGTATATTTTCCACTTACAGGAATGGTTCTACTCATATCAGCTGTATAGTTAGCATATTCGGCCCCAAAATCAAGTAACAGTAATGCTTCTTCAATGCACTCTTTATCATTATCAATATAATGAAGTACGCATGAATCAACTCCAGAGGCAATTATTGGTGAATAACCATGCCCATTTGCTCGGTTTACTTTAAATTCATAATCTATCTCTGCTTCAATTTCAAATTCATGAACTCCTGGTTTAACCTTTGATAATATTCTCTTAAACGCACCATTGGTTATATCACATGACTTTTTTATTAATTTAATTTCAGCTTCGGTTTTGATGGTTCTTAGATCTTTTAGCAATGGTGCTGATCTTTTATAATTGTGTAGTGCAAAATCAACCTTCAATTGTCTTCCAAGCCTTTCGTTTCTGCCTTCAACCTCGGGAAAAAATTTAGGGTATTCATTTCTATTTAGGTATATATTATCAGTTACCATCATTACTTCTCTTAGTAACATTTCAAAGTCATCTACCCAGTATACATATTTGATTCCGGAAATGTGCTCAGCCTCAGACTTAGTGTATTTATGACCTTCCCATATCTTTATATTCTCGTTTGTTTTGATAATAAACAACATCTCCCTGTAGCTTTTGTTTACCATGTCAGGAGCAATAATTAGGATACTCTTTTCTTGATCAATTCCTGTTAAATAAAAAAAATCAGATTGCTGACGATATGGAAAGTATTGATCTCCATTTCTAGGTTGCTCATCATTTGAAAAGAATATTGACGCTGATCCTTTTATCATTTTCTCAGAAAATTTTTTTCTGTTTATGATGAACATACTATTGTCAAGGGGTAGGTATCTCATATGATTAATTTTCGCGTAAAGTTAGTAACAAATAATAAGTTAGACTCAATTAAGTGTTATTTGTGTTGACTTAAAAAATAATTACCTTTGAACCCTAATCCAAATCAATGATACATATTACACGACGAGAAAGATTTAACGCTGCCCATAGACTATTTAGGGCAGATTATTCTGATGAAAAAAATAACGAAGTATTTGGAAAGTGCTCTAACCCAAACTGGCATGGCCATAACTATGAACTTTTCGTAACGGTAAAGGGTGATATAAATAACGAAACAGGCTTTTTGATTAACTTAAAGGTCTTAAGCAAAATAATAAAAACTAATGTTATAAATAAGCTTGACCATAAGAATATTAATCTTGAAGTTGACTTCATGAAGGGAAAGCTAGCATCAACAGAAAATTTGGCAGCTAGCATATGGAATGAGTTAGAAGGTTCTGTAAATGTATTAGGAGCAGAACTTCATTGTGTTAAGGTAGTTGAATCAGAAAATAATTTTGTTGAATATTATGGCTAATGCCAATTTGCTAATATAATTTAGCATGGCATTGTTTTTGACATTATAATTGAAAATACTCAAAATGGAAAAACCACTTAATTTGTTAGGATACGAGAAAATTGAAAAATTTAATCCAGAGAATCTAAATAAACTTGAGTACCACTATAAAGAAATATTAAAACTAATAGGAGAGGATGTAAATCGTGAAGGGTTAATTCAGACCCCTAAAAGGGTAGCAAAATCAATCCAATTTTTAACTCAGGGTCATGATCATGATCCAGAGGAAATACTTATGTCTGCGATGTTCAAAGAAGACTACAGACAGATGGTGCTTGTTAAGGATATTGAAATTTTTTCAATGTGTGAGCATCATATGATTCCATTTATAGGAAAAGCTCACGTAGCATACATTCCTGATGGATATATAACAGGATTGAGTAAGATTGCTAGAGTAGTGGAGGCATATTCACGTAGGCTTCAGGTTCAAGAGAGATTAACCACTCAGATTAAGAATGCAATTCAAACAACATTAAAACCCTTAGGTGTTGCTGTGGTTATTGAAGCACGTCATTTATGTATGGCGATGCGTGGAATACAAAAACAGCATTCGGTTACAATCACATCGGATTTTACTGGAGCGTTTGAAAGGGCTCAGACAAGAGCTGAGTTCATAAGTCTAATATCCACTTCTCTTTCTTGATAGCTTTTAACAATCGTTATCAGTTCAAGTAAAGGGTAACTTGCTCTTTGAAGAGCATTTCACTTAACAGTATGTTTGCCATTTAAATTATGAATATGAATTACACAAATAATCAAATAAATTATGCAGAAACTTCAAATGCTGTTTCTGTATCAAAAACATTTTTGTCAGGCGTCTTTATGTGGATGACAATGGCTTTATCAATTACAGCACTTGTTTCCTGGACGTTTGCATCAAACCCATCATTAATGAGCATTCTTATGAATTCGGAAACTGGAAGTATGTCAGCCATTGGTTGGGTTGTAATGCTTGCCCCGCTGGGCCTGGTTTTGCTAATGGGTATGAGATTTCAGAAGATGAGCGCGTCATCAATGTTATTAGTTTTTATTGTTTACTCAATTCTAATGGGAATGAGTTTAAGCTTCATTTTTCTTGTTTATTCATTGCCATCAATTGCCAAAACGTTTGTAATTACAGCTGGCATGTTTGGGTTTATGGCAATTGTTGGTTACACCACAAAAACAGATTTAACCAAGTTTGGTAAAATAATGATGATGGGATTGGTAGGGATAATAATAGCATCAGTGGTTAATTTCTTTACACAGAGTGCAACGATGGATTATGTTATTAGCTTCATTGGAGTTATGGTATTTACTGGACTAACTGCTTATGATGTCCAAAAATTAAAACGCCTTGGAGCAGGTATTGGAACTGAATCTGAAATGGCAAGAAAAGCAACAATTTTTGGTGCGCTAACTCTTTATCTAGACTTTATAAATTTATTTCTATTTTTGCTGCGCTTTTTTGGTGATAGAAAATAAAAAACGTTATTAATCAAATTAATATAATATGAACGCATATGTTTTTCCCGGTCAGGGAGCACAATATGTAGGAATGGGGAAGGAATTGTTTGACAATTCTAAGGAAGCTCAAGAGCTATTTAATAAGGCAAACAGTATCTTAAAATTTAAGATCACAGATATAATGTTTACTGGCACTGAAGAAGATCTAAAGCAAACTAAAGTTACACAACCTGCCATTTTTTTACATTCAGTTATACTTGCAAAAGTAATGGGAGATAATTTTAAACCAGATATGGTTGCTGGTCATTCCCTGGGAGAAATTAGCGCCCTTGTAGCAAATAAAACACTTTCATTCGAAGATGGTCTTAAATTGGTTATAAAGAGAGCTAAAGCCATGCAAAAGGCATGTGAAATAGAAGATTCAACAATGGCTGCTATCATTGGGCTTGATGATAAGGTTGTTGAGGATATATGTACAAGTACTGATGATATTGTAGTACCTGCAAATTATAATAGCCCAGGTCAATTAGTTATATCAGGCACAAATGATGGTATTAATCAGGCCATTGAAAAATGTACAGAAGCTGGAGCAAAGAGAGCATTACTTCTAAAAGTTGGAGGAGCTTTCCACTCCCCATTAATGGAGCCTGCAAGAGTAGAACTCGAAGATGCAATTAATTCCATAAAATTCAATAATGGAATATGTCCTATTTATCAAAATGTAACAGGTCAATCGGTTAATGATGGTGAGATTATAAAAAAGAATCTCATTGCACAATTAACAGCTCCCGTAAGATGGACAAAAATCATGCAAAACATGATTGCAAATGGAGCTAATAATATCACTGAGGTTGGTCCTGGTAAGGTATTACAAGGATTATTCAAAAAAGTTGACAGGAAAATACAAACGCAAAGTGCAATAATATAGATGATAACTTTGAAGGATTAATTAGGCTGTTTTCAATTTATGGAAATAGCCTTTTTTTATTAAGGCCTTTTATTCCACAGATAATTCTTGCCTTAGCATATTCATGGCTATTAATGCCGATCGTCTAATATTTCTTTCCCTATGTTTGCCTAGATGACATTCTTTAGAGATTATCTGGTTTGGGGTGGCTATGGCAATCCAAACAGTTCCAACTGGCTTGTCTTTTGTCCCTCCTTTAGGTCCTGCAATACCTGACGTTGCAATGCAATAGTCTGTTTTCAATAAATTTCTTCCTCCGGTGGCCATTTGTTCTATTACCTCTCTGCTTACAACTCCATATCTATCAATAGTATTCTTGCTAACATTTAGTTGATTTATCTTAATATTATTGCTGTAGCTGATAACTGAGCCCTTATAATAGTCTGAGCTTCCTGAAATTCGTGTTATAAGGTGTGCTATATAACCACCTGTACAGCTTTCAGCAGTTGAAATTGTAGATGAGGATTCTTTTAGCATATTGCCAACAACTTCTTCCATGGTAATATCATCGTAGCCAAATATTATGTCTGGTATAATTTTATGCAACAATTCTACTTGGTGATTCATTTCTATAATTGACTCATTATAATTTTCATTTATAGTGGAAAGTCTTAATCTAACTATGCCTGGTTGCGGTAAATAGGCCAGTTTTATATTCCTTGGAAGGTGCATTTCCCACTCATGAATTAATTCTGCAATTTTTGATTCACCAACACCAATTGTCATAACAGTTCTATGGATGATATGGTTAAGGTTAAATTTGTCAATTATTCTGGGAATTACTTCGTCTATTATTAGACTTTTCATTTCATACGGAACCCCTGGCATAGACACAATAACCTTATCATCTTTATCGAACCACATTCCTGGAGCGGTTCCATGCTTATTAAGCAAGGGAGTGCAATTATGGGGAATATTTGCTTGTTCTTTGTTTGGTTTTGTAATTTTGTAATTTCTATCCCCAAAAAGACTAACTATTTGATCATAAGTAGGTTTATGAAAAATAATATTTGAGTTGAAATAATTAGCAAGTGATTTTTTAGTTATATCATCATTTGTTGGGCCAAGTCCTCCAGTCATTATTATTATGCTTGACTTGGATTCTGAAATTGACTTTAAGATTGCATCTTCAGTGTCGGCGATTACTTTTATTTCGTTTATAGCAACACCATTTTGGTTTAGTTCGCATGCTATCCATGAGGCATTGGTATTTATTACCTGACCGATTAATAATTCATCTCCAATATTTATTATATCAGCATATATTTTACTCATTTATCAGAAAATAGGTTGTTCATAGCCAATTCTATCTGGTGTAACTGTCATAACTGCTACTTTAGACATTCTAATGATGGATTGTGCTGCTGAGCCAAGAAAATATTCAACAAGTTTATTCTCCTGCTGTGTCATAATCATTATAAGGTCAATGTTTCCTTTTAAATCAGCGTATTCTAAAAGCTTTGGTACTAACATTCTTTCTCCTCCATTAATTTCCAAAAGGTCACTCTCGCATCTAATATTTTGCTCCTCAATGAACCATTTAACTTGATTTAATTGCTGAAGTAACTCTGCTTTCAAATCCTTATTGTTTTTTGACCATAAAACGGAAACAACATTAATACCGGCACCAAAGGCCTTTGCAACATCAATTGCATTAGTAACTTTTTGACGTGTTTCCTTTGTAAGATCAAGAGGAAGAAGAATGTTGTGAACAAATCTTGTAACTTCCTTACCATTTATAGTTATTACCGGGATTGAAGATTGGCGAACAACTTTCAAGGTGTTTGATCCTATGGTATTTTTACTCATTCTTATATTCTCAGAGGAGTTATTTGTTCCCATTAGAATAAATTTTGAGTTAAATTCTTCTGCGGCTTTTAAAATCTCAGAGTATACTTTCCCTTTTCTAATGCAAGTAGTAACATCAATTCTAGATTTTTGAATTATTTCCTCTGCGGCCTGATCAAGTTTCTCTTGAATCATTATATCAATTGTTGAACTTGATATTAGGGAAGATGTAAGTCCATTTTCTTCAAAGACATATAACAAAACTATGTTAAGTCCAAGGAAAGGAGCAGTTATCTGAGAGCGTTCCAGTGCATGCATTGATTGTTCATTGAAATCAACAGGAACCAAAATAGTGCTGGGGTCTGTGCTCATTTTTTCAATTTAAGTTAGAATTCAAGTATAATTATCTGAAAAGTGTAATTATGTTTAATTATTTTTTTGGTGGTAAACATAAACAAAATCGTTAAATAAAAATGATCTTTTCATGGTCAAGTAAATGTTATCTTTACAAAATTAATTATTTCTACATCAAGTTCATATGTCAGAATCAAAAAAATCAGATCTTGTTCTAAATAGCGATGGCTCGTTATACCATATTAACTTATCTCCTGGTGATTTAGCCGAAACCATAATTCTGGTTGGTGATCCAGGTCGCGTAAAGCTTGTGTCAAGCTTTTTTGATGATATAGAGTTGGAAAAGCATAATCGTGAGGTACATACTATCACAGGAAGCTATAAGGGTAAACGCATGTCTGTTGTTTCAACAGGAATGGGTACTGATAATATTGAGATCGTAATTAATGAGATTGATGCATTATTTAATATTGACTTGGAAACAAAAAAAGTAAAGCCCCATCATACATCATTAAACTTAATTCGAATCGGAACATCCGGTGGCCTTAAGTCGGATATACCTGTTAAGGAATCTTTTTTGATGTCAGAGTATAGCATTGGCTTGGATGGTCTTGCCTACTTCTACAAAGACGAATCAAATATTATTGACAGGAATATGACCCAATACTTCATTGATTATATGAACTGGGATTCAGATTTACCAAAACCATACGCCATTAAGGGATCGGATTACCTTTTAAGGACGATCGGTTATGACTGGAGAAAAGGTATTACACTTACTGCACCAGGATTTTATGCTCCACAAGGACGTGAATTAAGATTAAAGTTAAAGGATCCTACCATTATAGACAGGGCTCAGGGATTTAGCTATAAAAATGATTCCATTACTAATTTTGAGATGGAAACTTCAGCATTATATTTTCTGTCATCAATGCTAGGGCATAATGCCATAACTGTTTGTGCCATTATTGCAAATAGAATTACGAAGGAGTTTGACCCAGATTATAAATCAAGTATGCAATTACTTGTAAAAGAAGTTATAGTGAGACTGTCTAAAGTATAATAATAGTATTTATATATCCAGAATAGTTCCTCCCCAGGAAAACCCTACTCCAAATCCAGCAATCATAATGCGATTCCCTCTTTTTATTTTACCAGATTTTAGTGCATTTGATAGCGCAATGGGTATTGTTGATGATACAGTATTACCAGTATTTGAGATATCTATAATTAGCTTATCTTCTGGAATCTTTAGCTTTTTCCCCAAAGTTTCAAGGATTATTTGATTTGCTTGATGAAAAATGAAATAATTGATGTCATCAATGCTAATATTGTTTTGTACAAGTATTTCATTAACAAGGTCTGGAGCTTTTTTCACCGAAAAATTAAAAACCTCTGCACCATCCATATAAAATTTTGAATCGTTGTGCGCATTACCATAATTATCCAAGCTATCCTGTTCAGCATATTCAGGTAATGGATATCGTTCACGACCATGTTTTATAATAATTTTATCAAACTTACTCCCGTCGGTACCAAATATGAATTTATTGTCAGATCCCTTATTGTTTTTAGTTATTAGTGTAGCTGTGGCAGCATCACCAAAAATTGCTCTATTACTGCTATCTTCGGGATGTATTGTTTTAGTTATTGCTTCTGAAGTGATTAATAAAATATCTTTAGCATTGCTTGATTGAACTAAACTGTCAGCAAGACTTAGCCCATATATGTATCCTGTGCATCCTTGGTTAAAGTCGAAAGCACCGCAATTTGATTTAAGCCCCAACCGATTATGTATTATACATGCTGAAGCAGGCGTAATGAAATCACCTCCTGCAGAGCAAAATATAATAAAGTCAATGTCATTCCTATCAATACTATTCTCGGCTAATAAAATCTCTGCAGCTGAAAAACCCATATCAACAGATGTTTCGCCTTCTCCACAGATATAACGTTTATGAACGCCGGTTAGCCGTGTTAATTCTTTTATTTTAAGCTTAGGAAACTTATTATGGATATCATCATTGGTAAGAATATTTTTAGGATAATAGCAGCTAATATGTTTTATGGTGTTATACATTTATCTTATTTATCTAGATTTTGTTTTTCAGCTTCATAAGATTTCCTCATATAATATTCGGCACTCTTTAAATCTCCTGTCGACTCATAATAATTTGATAATAACCTGCCTACCTCAGGCCTTGTGCCTAATTTAACTGCATTTTTATAGAATTTGATAGCCCTTAAAGTATCTTCATTCTTCATAGCGTAATTTCCCAAATTTATAAATGGTTTATCGCTATGTGGAAATTTTACAATTATTTTTTCATTTAAAAGAACTGCATCTTCCTCTTGCCCTGTTCTAAAATATGAATTTGCCAGGCGAGACATACTCACAAGCTCTCCACCATCAACTTCAATAGCTTTTCCATAATATATTACTGATGAGTCATATTTTCCTTGTAGTTCATAAGCATAACCGAGGTTAAAGTATGCACTTCCATATTCAGGATTGTATTTTAACGCATTATGAAAATATTCTATTGAATTACTAAAATATTTATTGGCATTATTTTTTTCATCTTCAATTTTATCAAACCTTTCATACTTAACATGGCTATTTACCCTCAAATTAGATTGATTACCATGAATTCTTGAGTAAATTATACCGAGATTGTTCCAGGTGGTATAATGACTAGAGTCAAGCTCTAAAACTTTATTATAATGCTTTTCTGCTTTGGCAATTGTGCCCATAATAAACTTGTATGGGTTTACCGGTTTTGCAAGTTCCCTATTTACTTTTTTCATAAGCTCATGCCCATAAAGAGCATTCGCTTTAACTGAATTACCGAGCCTCTTGATATCAGAGCTGTAAAGAGACATCTCTGTTTGCCATTGGCTATTTCTAACTCTTACGTAATATCCATATGGAAGTAATATAATCACCGTTAATAAAATAACCCACACCAATCTGATATTCATTTTATCGTTTGATATAAGGCTGACATTAAATATTCTAAAAAGTAACCAAATAATAAAAATGGAAAATGGCAACGTGGCGAAATATATAAATCTATCAGCAACAATACCCGGCACTAATGCTACAATGTTTGTATACATTGAGATATCCATAAAAAATAATAAGATCACAAATGATATTACATCCTTTCTTTTTAAGTTATAAATCGCATAGGTTAACATTGTAATTACTAAAACAGTTGAAAATATAACCAATGGATCGGCAAATGAAACAATTGGAATGGTGTTGTAACCATAATAAAAAAGTAGTGGAAACGGGATTACTAATAATTTTAAATAATGACCAATAATATACATTCCTGTACTCAGTCTCAATGGAAAATCATTAACGACTAGAGGATTCTCCCAGAACTTTAGAAGCCTAAATGTTTCTGGAAGAATTAGGTTTCTAAGAACAATCAGGCCAGCAACAAAAATAAGGGAAATGGTAATTAGACCAATTAGTTTTTTTGGTCGTATGTCTGTAAAGAAATATAATACCAATGGGAATACTGCCAACTGGGCTATTGCTGTTTCTTTTGAGAGTAAAGCGAGTCCAAAATAAAGGAATCCAAGAATAATATGGATAGTTTTTTTGAAGTCTACCCATTTGATAAACTGCAATGTTGCCATTGTTGAGAATAGAAAATTTAGTATAATATCTCTGTTTTTTAAACTAGCAACAGCCTCTGTATGGGAAGGGTGAGCCATAAATAAAAGGGTGATCAGAAACGGAAACCATATGTTGTAATTATTGAAAACACGACGTAAAAGCTTGTATAAAACTAGAATGGAAATAGCATACAAAAGTAAATTTATGAAATGACTTATGTATGGATTTATATCCATCTTAGATGTAAATTGATATTCAAGAGCGAAGCTAGTTCTCACCAATGGTCTGTATCCATATGCCATTCCACTTTCTTCTGCATAAAGGGATGTCCATATTTCTGGAATACCAGATATACCTTTTGCTATAATGGGGTTGTTAATATTAACATGATAATCATCCATTGAGAAATGATTATAAATAACATTGGAGTAGAAAATAAATGTTATAAGTAGTAATACTAAACTAAACCATGTAACCGGTTTTTTATCATCTAAAATATTTGCATTCATAATATCATAAGTGCTTTTTAGTGAAACACTCAATTGTAGCTAAGCATAGGTCTCGGGCCTCAATAAACGACATATGACCTACATTTTGCATTATTAGTGACTCGCTTAACCTTGGTAACCTTGACTGCTCATGAATTTTCTTAAATGGAATTTTTGAATCCTGCTTTCCAATTATAAATAATATGGGCACATTAGTTTCTTTGATAATTGGGAGTGAATCATCTCGTATTTTCATCCCCTTCAATGCTGCAATAATTCCTTTGTTAGAGGTTTTAAGAGATGATCTTGTTAATTCGTTTATCTCCTTTTGATACTTTGATATATTTTCTTCTGCAAAAAGTGATTCAACAAACCCACTTATAAATGTTGAATGATTTTTATTTACAATATCTATGGCTCTATCTCTGTTCTTTTTCGCAGTATCATCATCCGGACCTGCCTGGGAATTAACAAGTATAAGGCCCTTACAATTATTTGTTTTATTGGATATAACCGATAGAGAAACATATCCACCCATTGAGTGTCCTACAAGAATATATTTATCAATCGATTCTTGTTCTAGAACATTAATAACAACATCTGCCATTAGGCTCATCTCATGTGTATCGCTGATAATATCACTTTTTCCAAAACCGGGGAGATCTATTTTGATTACATTATATTTTGACTTTAGTGCGTCTGAGTAATCATTCCAAATGGATGAATCTTCTAAAAAACCATGAATAAATACAATTGTATCACCATGTCCTACAGTATCATAGGTTATATTTTGATTTTTATAAGATAATACTTTTGTCACATTTTTGTTTTGCACAAATATAATCTGATTTATTGGATGTAAATATTGTATCAAAAAACTATTTTTGTATTAAATCAAAAGACCATGTCATTTTCATTTCTTAAGGATTATGATGATCCGGATGTAAGGAACTGCACCACATATACCGAAGTAATAAAGAACAGAACAAAGTCCTTTCCAAACCATGTTGTTTTTCGTTTTTTAGAAGATGGTATCAATGAGAATGGGTCATTTACTTTCTTGCAACTACAAACTAGGGCTCAGGCACTTGCTGCTTCTTTACAACGTGCTGGCAATAAAGGTGACTCAGTGCTTTTGTTATTTCAGCCTTCGCTAGAATATGTAGCTTCATTATATGCTTGCTTTTATTCTGGATTTATTGCTGTGCCAGCATATCCACCCAGGAGAAATAGGGGCTTTGACAGAATTTATAGAATATTGAAAGATTCTCGCACGCAAATTTGTTTGGTCTCTAAACAAGTTTACGATGATATTCAACGAAATTTTGGCGATGATGAGATTTTTAACAATCTGCAATGGATAATTTATGAGGATATAGATGCTTCAGACCATAAATACTTTCAAAATGTAGAATTAAATTCCGAAGATTTAGCTTTAATCCAATACACATCTGGCTCAACAGGTCAGCCAAAAGGAGTAATGATAAGTCAATTAAATCTGCTTTATAATTCAGAATATATTCGTCAATCATTCAGCATTGATAAGGAAACAGTTGGAGTTCACTGGCTACCATTATTTCATGATATGGGACTAATTGGTGGTATATTACAGGCACCATATGCTTGTTGTATGAATGTTAACATGCCTCCAATGGCATTTCTGAGAAATCCATTAAACTGGTTAAATGCAATCCATAAATATAGAGGTACGATTGCAGGAGGTCCAAATTTTGCATTTGATTACTGTATTGATAAAACAAAAGAAGAAGATCGTGAATTTTTGGATTTGAGTTCAATGAAGGTTTTCTTCTGCGGAGCAGAGCCCATTAGAGAAACTACTTTTAAGAATTTTAGCGAGGCTTTTAGAAAATCAAATGTAAGCGAGAATCAACTCTATCCGTGCTATGGAATGGCAGAAACAACATTAATAGTTACAGGAGGTAATAGTATGGATAATCCAAATTATCTATATGTTGATACTTCTTCATTATCAAAAAAGGTTATTGTAGTTTCTGGAAAGGGAACGAAAAAGGCAACAAGTATTGTAGGATGTGGTCATATTTGGATGGATATGAGAATAGAAATAGTTGATCCAGTTTCCAAAACGAAATGTGAGAAGGATAGGGTAGGAGAAATCTGGATTCAAGGGCAAACTGTAGCTCAAGGTTATTGGAGAAATACAGAAGACACAGAAAGTATATTTGGCGCTTATATCGGCGACAGCAAAGATGGTCCTTTCCTTAGAACTGGGGACATGGGATTTTTTAATGGTAATGAACTTTTTGTTACTGGCAGATTAAAGGATATTATCATCATAAGAGGTATGAATCATTATCCAAGTGATATTGAATATAGTATTCAAAACAATATTTCAGAGTTGAGACAAAATGGGGGTGCTGCATTTCCTGTTTCTATTAATGAGTCCGAAAAATTAGTAATTGTTCAAGAAATTGAAAGGACTTCAATGCGAGATGCTAATTATTCAGATATAATTGATAGAGTGAGAGAGGTTGTTGCTGAAAACCATGAAATAGATGTTCATGCAGTAATTTTGATAAGACCAGGAAGTATACCCATAACCTCCAGTGGAAAAATACAACACAGACAAGCAAAATATGACTATCTGCACGATAATTTGAATAAATTAGCAGAGTGGGATAATATTAATTTATCAGAACATAAGGAGGAAGATAAATTTGTTAATCGGGAACCCACTGAAGAAGGCATCAGAGAATGGGTAATAAACTGGATAGCTAGAAATCATAACTATAATATAAAAGATATTGATTGTGATAAAAACATTATATCCTATGGAATTGATTCTCTCGCTGCAGTTACTTTGGAAGCTGAAATTAGCAAACAGTTTGGCTTTCAGTGGCATATTAGTTCATTTTTGCTAAATCCAACCATAAATAAACTAGCAAAAGAAGGTGTGGCAATTTATCAGGATACAAATACTAACAATTAGATAATTACTTATCTGTTTTCATACATTTTATTGTAATATTTCTGGTAGTTGCCCGATGTGACATTATCTAGCCACTTTTGATTATTTATATACCAATCAACTGTTAGTATAATTCCTTCTTCAAATTGTAGTGAAGGCTTCCAACCAAGTTCATTCTGAAGTTTTTGAGAGTCAATTGCATAGCGTAAATCATGACCTGCTCGGTCTGTAACGAAAGTTATTAGTTCTTCGGATGATCCATTTGCACGTCCAAGCTTCTTATCCATTACTTTGCAAATTACTTTTATCAAGTCAATATTAGTCCATTCATTATGCCCGCCAATATTATATGTATCTCCGATTTTTCCTCCATGATAAATTACATCTATTGCTGCTGCATGATCTTTTACAAATAACCAATCACGAATATTCTCACCCTTGCCATAAACAGGAAGAGGCTTATTATTCCTAATATTATTTATAAAGAGCGGAATGAGCTTTTCAGGAAATTGATTTGGCCCATAGTTATTTGAACAGTTTGAGATAATTACCGGCATACCATATGTATCATGATATGCTCTTACTAAATGATCCGAGCTTGCCTTAGAAGCTGAATAAGGGCTATGCGGGTTGTAGGGAGTATCCTCATAAAAAAACCCTTCCAAATCTAAAGATCCGTAAACTTCATCTGTACTGACATGATAAAATCTTTTATTCTCGTGACTACCCTTCCATATTTCTCTTGCAGCATTTAGTAGGTTAACCGTTCCAACAATATTTGTCATTATGAAGTCCATTGGATTTTCAATGGACCTATCAACATGAGATTCGGCTGCTAGGTGTATAACTCCATCAAACTTATATTCTTCGAAAAGATTGTTTACAAGTTCTGAATCTACTATATCTCCAAGAATAAATTTGTAATTGGAATTTTTATCAATATCCTTAAGGTTTTCAAGGTTCCCTGCATAAGTAAGTTTATCCAGATTATAAATTTCATACTCGGGATATTTATTTATAAATAACCTTGCAACGTGTGAGCCTATAAAGCCAGCAGCTCCTGTTATGAGTATTCTTTTCTTATCCATGGAGTTAAATTACTTATTTTTTGATAGAAACTTCTCCCAATTCCACGCAGAATTTGTCATTTCATCAATTCCCATCTCTGCTTTCCATCCTAGTTCATCATTAGAATATGTTGGATCAGCCCAAACTTGAATTATATCTCCTTCTCTTCTGCCAACTATTTGATAGTTTAATTTTAATTCTGATACTTTTTCAAAGGAATTTATAACTTCAAGCACAGAATAGCCGTTTCCGGTGCCCAAATTAAATATTTCCAAGTTAGATTTCATGTTTTTATTTATCATTCTGTCAATCGCTATTACATGAGCCTTGGCAAGATCAACGACATGTATGTAGTCTCTAATTGCAGTTCCATCAAGGGTTGGGTAATCATCACCGAAAACACTTAGACATTTTCTAATGCCAATTGCTGTTTGAGTTATGAAAGGCATTAGGTTATTTGGAACTCCTAACGGTAATTCGCCTATGAGAGCAGATTCATGGGCTCCTATAGGATTGAAATATCTAAGTGCAATTGCTTTAAGATCACTCGATTTAACAGTATCATCTATTATTTCCTCTGATATTTGTTTTGTATTACCATATGGCGATTCAGCAATTTTAATGGGGGCCTCTTCATTCACAGGAAGCACATCAGGTTGCCCATAAACAGTACATGATGATGAGAACACTATATTTTCAATACCATTTGTTTGCATTCCTTCCAACACATTTATTAGGGATTCTATATTATTTCTATAATAAAGCAGTGGTTTATTAACCGACTCCCCAACTGCTTTGTATGCAGCGAAATGTATAATACCAACAATATCTTTGTTGCGACTAAAAAAGTCTGCTACTAACTCTTTGCTTGTTAAGTCAAAAACTTCAAGTTTGGGAATAATACCAGAAATAGTTGCTATCTTTTCAATGATATCAGAGCTGGAATTACTTAGATTATCTATTATTATTACCTCAAATCCTTTGGCTTGTAGTTCAACTACTGTATGAGATCCGATATATCCAGTTCCTCCGGTTACAAGTATTTTCATTGGTGTATTCAAAAAATAAGGATTAACAAAAAGTATTATTAAACTTTACGAACTTCGTTGTTCACTAGTGAATATTTTTCTTTACTTTCTTGACAGATGGCAAACCCTTTATTATCAAACTCTAGTCTGTGCCCATATTCACTCATCCATCCTATGTGTTTTGCAGGGTTTCCAACAACTAATGCATATGCTGGAATTTCTTTCGTAACAACTGCTCCAGCGCCAATAAATGCGTATTCGCCAATATCATGGCCACATACTATTGTTGCGTTGGCACCAATACTTGCTCCCTTCTTTACTAAAGTTGTTGTGTATTGACCTCTCCTAATTACATTGCTTCTAGGGTTTATTATATTCGTGAAAACCATTGAGGGCCCAAGAAATACATCATCCTCGCATATAACCCCAGTATATATTGACACATTGTTCTGAACCTTTACATTGTTACCCAATATAACCTCAGGGGATACAACAACATTCTGTCCTATATTACAGTTATTACCAAGCTTGCAGTTTGACATAATATGCGAAAAGTGCCATATTTTAGTGCCATTTCCAATGTGACAGCCTTCGTCAATTATTGCTGATTCATGCGCAAAAAAGGTGCTTTCCATGTTCGATAAATTAGTGGGAGGCACAATAAAATGCCGGATAATTAGCAAAAATGCATAAAATATCCGGCATAGTTAAATATTTAGGGATAATTATTTTTCAACAAACTCCAAAACGGCTTCGGTAATTTCTTGTTGGATTTCAGGAGTAAGTTCTGTATGAATTGGTAATGACATTACGGATTTAGATAGCATCTCAGTTACAGGGAAGTCACCTACCTTATATCGTGGATCCAAATAAGCTTTTTGAAGATGTAATGGTACCGGATAGTATATAGCTGATGCTATTCCTCTCTCTGACAAGTGTTTCATAAGACTTTCTCTGTCTATATCTTTCAAAACCAGAGTGTATTGATGAAAGACGTGAGTTGTGAAATCACTTATTTTTGGAGTCGTAATTTTTGTACAATTTGAAAACGCCCTATTATAAAAGTTAGCAGCCTCTTGCCTAGCTTTTCCGTATTCATCAAGATATCTTAATTTTATATCAAGAATTGCAGCCTGAATGCTATCCAATCGTGAATTTATTCCAACTTCATCATGATAATATCTAATTTTCATTCCATGATTTACAACCACGCGCATCTTCTCTGCTAATTCATCATCATCTGTGAAAATTGCTCCACCATCTCCATAAGCTCCCAGGTTTTTTGATGGAAAAAATGAAGTGCATCCTATGTGACCTATGGTTCCCGCTTTTTTTATTTCACCACTTTTTGGACATTTAAAGTCAGCACCTATTGCCTGAGCAGTATCTTCAATAACATACAGGTTATTTTTATTGGCTATTTCATTAATAGCATGCATGTCAGAGCATTGGCCAAAAAGATGCACTGGAATAATAGCCTTTGTTTTTTCAGTTATTGCCGCCTCCAAGGCCTTGGGGTTTATATTAAAAGTGTCTGCTTCAACATCAACTAAAACGGGCGTTAGATTTAATAGTGCTATGACCTCTGCGGTAGCTATAAAAGTAAAGGATGTAGTAATAACTTCATCGCCAGGCTTTAAATTAAGTGCCATGAGCGCCACTTGTAATGCATCTGTTCCATTAGCGCAAGGAATTACATGCTTTACACCCAGGTAGGTCTCAAGATTAGCTTGCAAACTTCTAACGGAAGGTCCATTTATGAAGCTAGCTTCTGACATTATCTTTAAAACCGCTTCATCTACTTCAGGTTTTATTCTTTTGTATTGGCCAACGAGGTCAACCATATTGTATTTCATATATGATTATGTTAAAAGATTAACAGTGGGGTGCAAAGATAAACAAGTTGAACTAAATAGACCTTTACAATAGTAAAAAGTTGAGAAAATAAAACAAAAAGGGATTGCCTACGTTTGTATGACAACTGCATCTTAAAATTGCCTTATCTTTGCCTTGATTAGATAATTATACTTATGAAAATACGATTAATTTTAATCATGTCTCTGATGATCTTGTTTGCAAATATGCATGGCCAGTTCCAGATAAGGGATTCTGTTGTAGCTGCTTTTTTGCCTAATTTATCATACTCTTACCAGTTTCCAGGAGGAGACATATCTAAAAAATATGGAGATAACTCCACCATTGGAGTTGGTCTTAAGTATAAAACCAAGAAGAATTTTATGTATTCATTTGACATTAATTTTATTTTTGGTAACGAAGTAAAGAATGCAGATTCGATTTTGTGGATGGTAGAAACTAGTGATGGGCATATAATGGATGGAAATGGATTATTCGCCTTATATACTCTCTACGAAAGAGGATACAATTTAAACTTTAGTATTGGAAAAATATTTCCGATTCTAAATCCTAATCCTAACTCTGGATTATTAATAAGCGGAGGTGTTGGATACATGTTAACTCGTATGAAGATTGATAATCAAAATCAAACAGCTCCCCAAATTTCTGGTGATTACGCAAAGGGATATGACATGCTAACCGGGGGCATTTCCTTGAACCAATTTGTAGGTTGGTATTTTATGAGTAATTCGAGAGTTTTAAATTTCTATGGTGGATTTGAATTTCAACAAGCATTTACAAAAAATTTGAGAGATTGGGATTTTCAGAGCAAGCAGAAGGATAACAACAATTACTTTGATTATTTCATTGGAATAAAAATAGGCTGGATGATACCCATTTATAAGCGTGCTCCCGATAATTACTATTATAACTAATTCATGATTTTTTTATATACCTTCTTACTACGAGTTTATTCATTGGGCATAACAATAGTCTCGCCATTTAATAAAAAAGCAAGGTTATGGTCGAGTGGGAGGAGGAATGTATTTGAGAATCTAAAAAATTCTCACATTGGAAAACGACCTGTCATATGGATACATACTGCAAGTTTGGGTGAATTTGAGCAAGGAAGGCCAATTTTAGAGAGAATTAAGAATATTTATCCAGATCACCATATCTTACTTACTTTCTTCTCTCCATCAGGTTATGAGGTAAGGAAAAATTATAAAGGTGCAGATTTTATAAGTTACCTTCCACTTGATACAATTGGTAATGCAAGGAAGTTCATTAGTATAGTTAAACCACAGATGGTTATTTTTATTAAGTATGAGTTTTGGTTTAATTACATAAATGAACTTTATAAACAAAAAGTCCCACTATTATTTGTTTCTGTTATTTTTAGGCCTTCTCAAATTTTTTTCAAGCCAATCGGATTCTGGTTTGCAAAGCAATTAAATAAAATAACCTATTTGTTTGTGCAGAATAGCGAATCAATCAAGCTTCTACAAGATATTGGGATAAGCCATTCTGAAATAAGTGGTGATACCCGTTTTGATAGAGTATTAGAAGTTAAGAATGAGGATGCCTCATTTCCCTTAATTGAATCTTATATTTTAAAATCAAAAATTCTTGTAGGTGGAAGCACCTGGTCGCAAGATGAAAGCATTATTTTTGAATTACTTGAAAGATCAAATTTAGATCTTAAGTATATAATTGCACCGCATCTAATAGGAAATGACCATATAAATGAAATATTAAAAAGATTTAAAAAGTATAACCCGGTTAGATATAGTAAGGCTAATAAATCTAACATAAAAGATTGTAAAGTTCTTATAATTGATGAAATAGGCTTTCTTTCCAAGTTATACAGATATGCTGATTTTGCGTATGTTGGAGGAGGCTTTGGGGTTGGTATCCATAACCTTTTGGAAGCCTCAACCTATGGTATCCCAGTACTTTTTGGTCCAAATCATAAAAGATTTAGAGAGGCTATAGATCTGCAAAACCTTGGAGGAGGATTCTCAATATCTAGCTATAAGGAAGCAAAGGAAATTTTATCAAAGCTGTTGGTAGATAGAAATTTTTATGAGAAATGTTCAAAGGTTTCAGAACAATATATAATAGAAAACTCAGGTGCAACCGAAGTGGTTATTAATAAGGTAAAGGAGTTTATAATTGCATGTAAAGGACTGAAATAATTAAATTCCTTCTGTAATACTTATCTTAATAGAATATATACCACTATTTTATAGATTCAATCTAAAATAAAAATTCCGTATTTATTGAGCATCTGATTATATTTGCATAAAATTAAAATTAAACAAAATGAAAGTTGATAAATCCACGCGTAAGCCATCAAGTGCTAATATTATTTATTTAATAAAATCAAATAATGACCTTATTGATTTAAACTTTAGCAGGGAAGAAGTAAGTTACATAAAAAATATGCGAAAGGCAAAAAAAGATATAGTTGAGGTTAACCGCTTTAATAAAAGGCTATACATAGCATATTATCCTGGACAAGTAAGTGTAAATCAAAAGTCAGAAGCAATAAGGGTATTGGGTAATAAGGCTCTTGGTTTTTTAAACGGATCAAAAATTACAAAAGTTGTCGTGTCGTCAACTAGCTTTAGTGGAAATGATATAATTGCCTTTGTGGAAGGCATGGTTTTAGGGAATTATCAATTTCTCAAATATAAAACCGGAGAAAATAAAAAGGTTAATAGTCTGGAAGAAATTTCAATTTTTTCAAAGGAAGTAAGTCTTAAAGATATTGACGAGTTGATGGTTATTTCATCAGCGGTTTATAATTCTCGTGATTATGTAAATGAACCAGATTCTTTTATGACTGCTGAACAGCTTGCTGCTGAGGCAAAAACTTTGGGTGATGATTCAGGTGCAAAAGTTGAAATATTTACTAAGAAAAAGATAGAGAGCTTAAAAATGGGCGGCCTATTGGCAGTTAATAGAGGTAGTATAAATCCTCCCACTTTTACAATTTTTGAATGGAAACCTAAAAATGCTGTTAATGATAAGCCATATGTTTTTGTTGGTAAAGGAGTTGTATATGATACTGGAGGTCTTAGTTTGAAGCCATCAAACTTTATGGAGACTATGAAATGTGATATGGCTGGTGCTGCTGCTGTTATTGGCGGTATGTATGCAATATCTAAATTAAAACTACCAGTTCATGTAATTGGACTTATTCCTGCTACTGATAATCGACCTGACGGTAATGCCTATACACCAGGTGATGTTGTTACAATGTTCGATGGGTCAACTGTAGAAGTTCTTAATACGGATGCAGAAGGAAGAATGATTCTGGCGGACGCACTTAGCTATGCAAAGAAGTATGATCCAGAATTAGTTATAGATATTGCAACACTAACTGGGTCTGCATCAAGGGCAATTGGTTCTCAGGCTATGGTTGGCATGAAGGTTAATTCAGGTAAGGAGTTTGTAGGATTATGTAAATCAGCTGATAAAGTTCATGAGCGTATTGTTGAATTTCCTATGTGGGATGAATATGGAGACATGCTAAGGTCTGAAATTGCAGATAGAAAAAATATTGGAGGTGCTGAAGCAGGTGCAATAACTGCGGGGAAATTTCTCGAGCATTTTACAGACTATCCATATATACATTTGGACATAGCTGGACCAGCATTCTTAGCAAAATCAAATGCATATAGAACTGTTGGAGGAACAGGAGTGGGAGTGAGGTTATTCTATGAATTTATAAAATCCAAAGTAGAAGGATAATAAATCTATAGGGGATTAGCCATAACAGCTTCAACTTCTTCAATTGTTTTAGGGATTGGTTTTCCAAGAACTCGGCAGCCGTTTTCTGTTACTAATATGTCATCCTCTATTCTTATACCTCCAAAGTCTTTGTAGGTTTCTACCTTATCATAGTTGATAAAATCTTTAAACTTGTTCTCTCTGCGAAATTTATCTATTAAATCAGGGATAAAGTAAATTCCAGGTTCTATGGTAATAACAAACCCTGGTTTTAATTCTTTTCCCAATCTTAAATATGCGGTTCCAAAGGATGTTTCTCGATGAGTCTCTTCGTCGTAACCAACATAATTTTCGCCAAGTCCTTCCATGTCATGAACATCCATTCCCATCATATGGCCTAGTCCATGAGGCATAAACAAGGTATGGGCCTCTGCCTTTAATGCTTTTTCAGAATTTCCTTTCATGAGACCTACCTTTATTAATCCCTCAATAATAACTTTTGCGGCAACAAAGTGTATGTTTTTGAATTTAGTTCCAGGTTTAACAGCGTGAATTGCTGCTAAATTTGCATCAAGAACTATTTGGTATATTTCTGACTGTCGTTTATTAAATTTTCCTCCTACAGGCACTGTTCTCGTAATATCACTCGAATAGCATTCTTGGGTTTCAGATCCTGCATCAGTAACCATCATTCTACCAACCTCTAAAATATTATCATGATGATGATTATGAAGTGTTTGACCATCTTGAGTCAAGATAATAGGAAAAGAAACGGGTCCTCCAGAGGCTAAGGAGATACCTTCTATCTTGCCTACTATTTCTTGTTCAATTCTTCCTGGAATGGCCATTCGCATTGATGTGGTATGCATTTCATATGCTGTATCTACAGCTTTCTCTATCTCTTTAATCTCTTCTTCACTTTTAACCTCTTTAATTTTAATGACTGACTTTATTAACCTCTCAGAGGCACGTTTTTGCACATCATTAATTGATATTCCAAGTAGAGTTGATAATTCGATGATGGTTTCACCTCTATATGGAGGTAAAAAATTAATCTTTTGGGATTCATTACTTGCTTTTGACAGTAAGTTAATTAGGTCTTTGTACTCTCCTGTATTATGGACACCTACTTTTGCAGCCAGCTCACTCACCTTTGGTTGAACCCCCATCCAAATAATATCATCTATGTCAAAATCATTCCCAAAAATATATTCTGTACCGTTATCAAAATCAATTACCCCTGCAAACCCAGGATTTTGTAGACCAAAGAAATATAAAAATTGACTATCCTGTCGGAAATTATATAGATTAGCAGGATAATTGAAAGCAGTGTCAACATTACCTAAAAAAAGTGCGATACCTGTTTTTAGCTCACTTTTTAACTGATTTCTTCTTTTGATATATACTTCTTTTTCAAACATAATTAAAGATTTAATTGCTCATTAATAGAGAAATAATTACGAGTATTAATGTCATGGGTAAAATTATACCTTTATCACCAAAGTATTACAATAATAAACATTTTTAGTATGCGTATAAATCAGTATATATTTTGCTAAATTATAACAACAACTTGTTTAGTGGCATGAACGGAAGCTTACATTAGAATTCAATAATAGAACATATAATTCTGAGTCTTTAGCTTTTTAGTTGTTTACTTGTAGTTTAAATCCTATTCCATGCACATTACTTATCTTAACATCTGGATCTGGCTTGAGGTATTTGCGTAGTTTTGCAATGAAAACATCCATACTTCTACCAATAAAGTAGTCATTTTCTCCCCAAATAGCTTCCATAGCAACTTCTCTGGTAAGAAGGTTATTCTTATGTATGCATAGAAGCTTTAGTAATCCAGATTCCTTTCTTGTTAGAACGCGCTCTGAATCATATGATTTTAAAATTAGATTGGCGCTATCGAAAGTAAATTTCCCAATTTCATAAATTTGATTTACCTCATCATTTGTTTTGCTTGGAATTAATGCAGATCTCTTGAGGATTGCTTTTATTCTTAGACTTAACTCCTCAGTGCTAAAAGGCTTTGTTATATAGTCATCACAGCCGTATTCAAATCCTTTTATTCGATCTTCCTTTAGATTCTTGGCTGTAAGAAATATTATGGGTGTTATTTGATCAGAGGTCCTTATTTCCTTAGCAGCCGTAAAACCATCTTTCTTCGGCATCATAACATCTAATATGACAAGATCGTAGGAATTTTTTTTGTATAGAGCAATACCTTTTACACCATCCATTGCATGATCAACATTATATCCAATTATTTCAAGGTAATCTTTTAATATCATGCTAAGATTTGGGTCGTCTTCCACAAATAATATATTTGTTTTTTTTATATCACTATTCATGATTTATCGCTTTTGTTGAGTTTATGGGAAATGATATGCTAAAGTTAGAACCATTTCCTAGTTCGCTTGTTAAGTCTATTTTGCCACCAAACTGATCTACAATTGTTTTTACGTAATATAATCCTAATCCAAAGCCTCTAACATCTTGTATATTTCCTGTTGGAACTCTATATAAATTTTTAAAAATATTATTCTGATGTTCTTTGCTTATACCTATTCCATTATCCTTAACACTTAAAACAATATATCCGTGGCTATTAAATGTTGATATATCTATTTTTAGGTTTTTTGAGCTGTATTTAATGGCATTGTCAATTAGATTATAAAATATGTTTATAATATGAGATCTATCTCCCATAAAATATGGATTTTCAGCATCTAACTTCTCTGAAATTATTATATTTAAATCCTTAAGCCTTAGTTCAAAACTCTTTAGAACTGTTTCTATAATCCTATTTGCATTCAATCTTTTTACTTTAAATTGATTTTTTCCACTTTCTAGGATTGCTACCTGCAATACTTGCTCAACCTGGCTCTGTAATCTATTATTTTCTTCAAGGATAACCGAAGAATATCTCATTATCTTGTCAGGATTATTTATCACCCCCCTTTTTTGGATCATCTCTGCAGCAAGTGTTGTTGTGGCAATGGGAGTTTTAAATTCATGGGTCATATTATTTATAAAATCAGTTTTTATTTCGGAAACTTTTTTCTGATGCAGAATAGTCAAAATTACAAATATGAAACTTACAGTGAGAATAAGCACGAATACCACCGACAGAACAACCCATAACTCCATGCGATGAAGAATTATGTACGTTCGATTATTAAATTTAATTCCCAAGTAATAGTTGCCAGATTTAGCTATGCTAGCTAATGAGAATTGATAATATGATTTAAAGAGTTCAGATGATTTAACACCAACACTTCCCATTACAATAGTTTTTTCTATTTTATTATATATTCCATACTTATATTCGGAATTAATAGCCATAGAATTTAATTCATCGGTTATGAGAGAATCTAGTTCATTGGTATTAATGTAATCATCTATGGTTAATCTATCTTTTTGATGTGATAATGAGAGTAACTTTTGTTGAAATGTGGAATCATATTGTTTCTGCTGAAACTGATTGATCACACTTTTTACCGCAATGCGCACACTATTATCAAATTGCTCTTCCTTAAGTGAATATGCAGTTTTAACCCAATAAATTTGAGTCATGAGAATTCCGGCTAATGCAGCAGATGTAATTATTATTATTATAAAGATTGTATTTTTCTGCATTTTTTCGTTACTTTGTCATCAAAATTAGCTTGAAATGACAAATATCCAAAAATTTAACATCTAGTTAACAGATATTAACATGAGGTTAACATACCTCAAGTTTTTTGAGCTTAAATTTGTAACAGTAAATTTACTTAAAAATATTTACCATGAAAATTAAATTATTAGCAGTTGCACTAAGCGTACTTTTCACAGTTAGTTTAAGTGCGTCAACCTACAATCAATTATCAGATTCGATAATTCAAACCTCTATCGTGGACAACGATAACGATAAAACTAAAAAATCTAAAAAGAGTAAAAAAAATGCTGATTTAAATTCATCTTGCAGCACAAAAAAGAGCTGTTGCTCTAAAAGTGGTTCAAAAGACTTAAAGTCCAGTCCGGACAAAAGATAGCTTTTTCATTAATTAATTTGGTTTGAGCCTTCTGACGCCTTGTCAGAGGGCTTTTTTTTTTAATAAATTACTAATAATTAAAAAAACAAACTACTTTTGTAGCGGTTTCATTAGGACTTTAATTTATCATTTAGACTTATTAAACCTCAGTAATATCAATTGAACTAATTTTATGAGTTCAATTTAAATGACTAAGAACAAAAATTGATTATGAAAACTATCGGAATTTTCTACGGATCTACATATGGAATGACACAAAAGGCCGCTGAAAAAATTAAAGATGCATTTGGTCAAACCAAAGTAAATCTTTACGACTTGAAGAATGCATCTATTAAAGATATTGAAAAATATACTAATTTAATATTTGGAACATCTGCATGGGGTATTGGAGAGATGCAGGATGAATGGGAGATGACAATTGACCATTTGTCTGAAATTGATTTTTCAAATAGAAAAGTTGCATTATTTGGACTCGGTGATCAATTAGAATATCCTGAAAGCTTTGTAGATGGATTGGGTACTATGTATTGCAGATTACCTGATAAATCATGTGTGGTTGGATTATGGCCATCAAAGGGATACGATTATTATTTTTCCCTTGCAGATAAAGACGGTAAGTTTGTTGGGCTTGTTTTAGATGATCATAATCAAGAAAACCTTACAGATAAAAGAATCTCAGAATGGGTAAAGCAACTCAAGAAAGAATTCATTTAGCATTTTTACTTCATACACTACATAATGGATTTAGTATACATCGTATGGAATGTTAATCCTGAAATATTTTCCATTTCTGATTCAATCCCATTAATTGGAGGATTTGCCATTAGATGGTATGGTCTGTTATTTGCCCTTGGCTTTATTTTGGGCTATATCATTCTAAAGAAAATGTTCGACAATGAAGGTGTACCTGTTAAAGTCCTAGATGACTTAGCAACCTACATGATCATTTCTACCATAATAGGGGCAAGGCTGGGTCATTGTTTATTTTATGAGCCTGATTATTACTTAAGTAATCCACTATCAATAATTAAGATATGGGAGGGTGGACTTGCAAGTCATGGCGCTGCAGTTGGCATATTAATTGGATTAGTCTTTTTTGCGCAGAAATTTAATAGGCCATATTTATGGGTCCTTGATAGAGTTGTAATTGTTGTAGCATTGGCAGGATTTCTTATTCGTATGGGAAATTTAATGAATTCGGAAATATTTGGAGATGTAACTACACTCCCTTGGGGCTTTATATTTGTAAAAACCTTCGGAGAAGGACATGTAATTGCCAACCATCCAACTCAAATTTATGAGGCTCTTTCTTACCTTTTTCTTTTTGTGTTTTTATACAGATATTATTGGAGACATAAAGGGCACATCTCGAAAGGTATAATTTTTGGTTATTTCCTAGTAATTTTGTGGGTTGTGAGATTTTTAATTGAATTTATCAAACTGCCACAGGTTGATTTTGAAAGGGCAATGGTTTTAAATATGGGCCAATTACTAAGTTTGCCTTTCATTATTGCAGGAGTATTTCTCATTTTAAGAGCAAAGCGACAATAATTACTATTATTTTTGTAGTAATATTTAGTTTAAGTAAAATAGGTTATTTGTTTTCTATTATTCTTCCTACAGATAGTATGTTAAATCATAAATTTTCGATTTTATTGTTGTTAGTATTTATGCTTGCCAGTGGATGTAATCGTCATTCTGCAACTGAAAATGGTGGCTTGATAGAAGAGAGTAGTATAAATCCAGAAAAAGCATATGGAATCGTAATCGATTCTCTGGCATTAACTGAATATGTTGTACAAAAAAACGAATTTCTTGCTGACATTCTTCTTCGCCATGGAATAAATTATAATCAAATAGATTATATAGCAAAAAGAACACAAGATACCTTTGATGTAAGGAAGATAATAGCAGGTAATAATTACTCTGTCATAAAAACAAAAGACTCATTACCCCAGACTTTGTATTTTGCTTATGAAATATCAGCATCAAAATATGTACTATATAATTTTAATGATTCTGTAGAAGTATCTATAGGTAGAAAGTCTATCATTTCTAAAACAGATACGATTACTGGTATAATTGAGTCATCACTTTGGAATGCTATTGTTGCACAGAAAGCAGATCCAAACCTTGCCAATGAACTTTCTGAAATTTATGCATGGACTGTAGATTTTTTTGGTTTAAGGAAAGGAGATTCTTTCAAAATAATTTATAATAAACAGTTTGTTGAAGATAAGTATGTTAGCCTGGGACAGGTAGATGCTACTTTGTTCTTTCACGGCGGAGATAGCTTATATGCATTTTACTTTCAGCAAAATGGAAAAGGAGATTATTTTGATGAAAATGGTAATAGTCTGCAAAGAACATTTTTAAAAGCACCATTGAGGTATAATAGGATAAGTTCTAGATTTTCCAACAGTAGATTACACCCTGTTTTAAAAATAAGAAGGCCACATCACGGAGTTGATTATGCTGCTGCATCAGGTACACCTGTTTATACTGTTGGAGATGGAACTGTTATTAAAAAGGGATATCAAAAAAGGGGAGGTGGTAATTACATAAAAATTAAGCATAACGGTACATATTCTACTACTTATATGCACCTTAAAGGTTTTGCAAAAGGGATAAAAGTTGGTGACCAAGTTCGTCAGAGTGATTTGATAGGTTACGTTGGCTCAACAGGATTGTCAACTGGTCCGCATTTGGACTTCAGATTCTATAAGAACGGTAAACCCGTTGATCCCTTGAAGGTTGAATCTCCCCCATCATTACCCATTGATAAATCCTATAAAAAAGCCTTTGATTCAGTTGTTGGGCATTATAAGAAAAATTTATAAGGTTTATACAGATGGTTATCTTATTGATTTATCAATTGAATCATAGTTTATATTGTATGGCTTTATCTTACTAAAAATAGTCTATAAGCGATTAAACGATACTTAATATCATTCCGGTTCCTATAACAAACATTCTAATGCACTAATGTATGCTGAATTGTTTCTTGCCATAGTTCGATTTCATGCATTCAACAATACTGATAGTCTTTAATTGGGAATAGTTATGCTAAATCCGTTAACACGGTTTAGGTAATTAGTATATATAATCTAGTTATCTCTTAAAGGTGTATTATTAGATACAAAAAAAGCCCGCTGGAGACCCAGCGAGCTTTTCAAAAATTTAAACTCTTATATTACTACTCTAGAAAGAAAAGCTTTGTAGTAAGTTTATCACCACCTATAGCTGCGGCTGCTTGCTGGTAATTTTCAGCATTTAGAGTTTGTTCAAATACCGGGTATGTAAACCTTACTGGTATTGATTCAGGGTCACCCTCTTGCACTGAAGGAGGCTCAACAAAAGGGAGGCTTTCATTTCCCCATCTTCTCCATACAGTCCATCCTAGATAACCATTGTTGTATGCTGCAAACCATGACTGCGTAGCAAGCTTGCTGCTGCCAAGCCATGTAGAGTTGTAATTAACACCATCTTGGGCCATATAATCAGCAAGACCATCAACACCCCAAAAATCAAAGGATGCTTCTATACCCTTGTTGTAATGCTCTTCAGCGATACCATTTGTGAATCCTCTTTCTGCAGCTTCTGCCAAGTAAAATTCTGTTTCAGTATAACTTAAGATAGTACAAGGAAATGTTGGNNNNCATTCAAATAATCAACAACTGTAGATCCAATGAAATCTTGTCTTCCACTTAATGTAAGATCAACATAAAGAGGGTTTGTGTTCGGAGTTACTGCTAAGAAATAAAAATTAGCATTATCAGCATTTGATGTAAAAACTCCACCTGAAAGTGCTGACTGAATGGTACCTTCAGCTAACCCTGGGTCTGCGGTTGAAAGTGTTATACCCATTTTAAGCTTAAGAGTATTTGCAAACATCTTCCAAGCTGTCATATCACCATCATAAATTAAATCAACACCATGTTCAAAACTTCCTGCTGACATGTCCATAGCTGCAATAGCAGCATCCAAACGTGTAATCAAGTTAGTGTAGATGGTTTTAGCATCATCATATTTTGGTGTAACATTATCAATATCCAAAGCTTCTGTATAAGGAATATTACCCCAAAGAGTAACCATTCTCTCGTAAGAAAAGCAAGTTAGAATTTCAATAATTTGTAATTGATTAACTTCTGAATTAAGTAAAAGACCAGTTCCATCACCTTCGATAAGAATTTTTGCCTCTTTTAAGTTCATAAGCACATCTTGATACCAAACTCCCCATGCATTATCTGCAATAGTTCTGTTAACTATATCGTAATTAGCTTCGTCTGTATAAGTAGTTTCTGTCCAGTACTGCGCCCAAAGTTTAAATACATTCATATTTACATTGGTACTTGCTATTTGATCTGCAAGATCTTTTTGAGCGTTAGAGAACAGAGTTGCTGCGGGAACCTCTGTCGGGTTCTTAACATTTTTGTTTAAGTCTTCCAGCTTAGTACAGGAAGCTACAACCATAAATGCCATTAATATAATAAGTATTTTTTTCATATCTGTTTTATTTAAAATTGTAGGTTAACACTAAATCCAAAATTACGTGTGGTTGGCATTACACCACTTTGCCATCCTTGGAGATTACCAGCAGCAAGCCCTGCTTCAGGATCTGCATAAGGTACGTTCTTCATAAGAATAGCAACGTTTGATGCTGTTAAAGTAAATGAAACACCATGAAAAAATGAGTTTGCCAAAACACTTTGAGGTAATGAATAAGATAAGCTGATGTTTCTTAGCTTGATATACGATGCATCGTATACATATCTAGAATTGGGGTTACGAGCCCAACCAGCTTGCTTATAGTTATTACCTTCAATACGAACAGTGTTAGGTGATCCATCTTCAGTAACACCTGGAAGAATCAATCCACCACCGTCTGCAATAGGATCTCTAACAGGATTTCCTAAATCATTTGTGAATACTGTGTTGTCATATACTCCTGTTCCTTGACCATACCATTGATCTAGTGAGAATACATCACCACCTTTTTGCCAGTCAAACAAGAAACTAAATGACCAGTTTTTGAATGACATTGTATTAAGCATACCACCATTCCAGTCTGCATTTTGGTCTCCAATAACTTGATCAGAAGTTCCAGTCTCTAAATAGTAACCTGAGCTGTTAACAATAGGTTGATCATATGTTACAGAGTTACCATTAGCATCCGTACCTTCATAAACATAATCAGTACCCATAATTGTTCCGAATGGTTGCCCTACTGTAGCATTAATTGAAATTCCACCTTGGAATCTACCTAACTGCATATTTGTAGCATCTTCATATAGAGAAACAACTTCGTTTCTGTTCCTACTCCAGTTCAATGCGATATCCCATCTAAAGTTATTAGTTACAACAGGCGCTATGTTAACGATAAGCTCAACACCTTGGTTTTGAATCTCACCAGCATTAACAACTTTTGTTGCATAACCAGTAGCTTCTGATACAGCAACAGGAATAATCTGGTTAACTGTGTTTGTTTTATAGTAAGCAACATCAAATCCAAGACGATTCTGGAAGAAGCTCAATGCTAAACCAGCTTCCATACTTGTTGTTTCCTCAGGTTTTAGTGTTGAATTTTTCTTTGTGCTAGGCACAGAGAATAACGTAGTTGAACCAAACGGTGCAGGTTTTGCATAAGTATCTAAAAGCTGATCAAACTGAGCAGAGCTACCTACCTTAGCATAATTTACTCTAACCTTACCAAACTGCATCCAATCAGCATCAAGTACTTCTGAGAATATAAAACTTGCCGCAACAGATGGATAATAATATACAGCTTCATCAACAGGTAATGTTGAAGAGTTGTCTCTTCTTATTGTTCCGTCTAAATAAAGCATGTTATTCCAGCCAAAAGAAACTACTGCATAAATACCATCAACACCAACTTTTGAATCTGTTTCCACAGGTGCAAGTACTGGGTTAATAGAGTTCTCAAGAGCATAAAGGTCAGAAACTACCAAACCACCATTAGTTGATGAAAAGATAGAGTTTATTGATGTTCTTCTTATGTTAACACCTAAAAGACCATTAAAGGTTAAGTTATCAGTAATGTTCGTATTAACCTTAGCCATTACATCAAAGTTTGTTTCAGTAAAGTTTCTGTTTTTTCTCTGATAACCAGATTGAACATCACCTCTACTAATACCAAATCTCGCTGAAATACTTCCAACAGCACGTCTTTCTTCTTGAATCTCAGCATAAGTATCGATTGCTGCACGTCCCATTAGGCTTAACCAGTCTGTTACTTCGTAATTAAGCATTACATTACCAAATAACCTGTCTCTACCATCTGTTTCAAAGTTTTTATATCTAGTCCAATATGGATTATCCCAGTAAATAGGGAATGGATCATATGTACCACTTCTATTCCATGTAACGTTACGGCCTGTTGCATCGTAGATATCTTTCTGCTCAAGAATGTCTACGTTTACTTGCCACCATTGTCTGAACTGAGACATAATGTTATCGCTATAACCTGTTGAGTTACGTCCTTTACCTTCAGTATTTATATAACTTGCAGATGCACTAACAGTTAATTTATCTGTTAAATTATAAGACCCATTAAAGGTGAAGTTGTTTCTTTTTAGTGAACTATTAGGCATTATACCTGTTTGGTCAAAGTTAGTATAAGAAACTCTGTATGTGCTTTTTTCTCCTGCACCATCAAAGGCAATACTATTTTGTAAAGTCCATGCTGTTTCAAAAAATTCGTTAGCATCATTTGCTCCAGCAACCCATGGAGTTGCTTGGTTGTATGTTGGAGATGCTTCATCGAAGGCTCCCCATTGATAAACCATCAAACTTGGATCAAATGCTTGACCTTGAGAAGCATCTTCTGTAAATGGAACAACATAACTCATAGTACCATTGATTTCTTCAAATGAAAGACCAGGGTGGTCAGTATCACTGTAGTATGGACCATAACCAGCACCATAACCTTTTTGGTATGTTGGTAAAGTGTTTTTATCTGCTTGACCCATTTGAACGCTTGAGTTAATAGTGATACCAACTCTATCTTCACCGCTATCTACGTAGGAACTTCCTTTTTTGGTTGTGATCATAATCACACCATTCGCACCACGTGAACCGTAAAGAGCAGTCGCAGCAGCACCTTTAAGAATGTTCATGGATTCAATATCTTCAGGGTTTAAGTCACTTAAGGTGTTACCATAATCGTAACCTGTGCCTCCGCCTCCCTGAGCAGCTGTATTAGTTGTTGAGTTATTTACTGGAACACCGTCAACTACAAACAAAGCTTGGTTGCTACCTGTAAGCGATGTCGATCCTCTAATAATAACATTGGTAGATCCACCAAAGTTGTTGTTAACCTTTAACGAAACACCAGCAGCTCTTCCTTGAAGGTTGTTGATGAAGTTATCAGTTGTAACTTGGTTTAAAGCATCACCTGAAATTTCTTGAGTAGCATAACCCAGTGATTTTTTTTCACGAGATACACCAAGAGCGGTAACAACTACTTCTCCCATCATGACAGCATCAGCTTCCATGGTTACAGTTATGTAGCTTTGATCACCAATTTCTATAACTACAGACTTCATGCCTACATATTTGTAGACTAATGCCGTAGCGTCAGGTGTTACATCAAGTGTGTAGTTACCGTCAATGTCAGAAACAGTACCTGAAGTGGTACCTTGGACTTGAACAGTAACACCAGGTATTCCAGCGCCATCACTAGCACCAGTAACCTTACCGCTAATAGTTCTTACTTGAGCATTGGCAATATTAGCACCAATGAAAAATAAGAATGATAGCAAAATTGTAAATTTTCTCATAGTAATAATTTTTGGTTAATGAATTAGTTAAACATATTAGTTAGTTAAATTTCTAATTTGATGGGCTTTTTAAATCTATATAAATAGCCTTATTTAGTACAAACATAGTAAAATTATAACGTAAAGTTAACATTTATTAACATTGATATCAAAAAAAAATAAAAATGGTTATCTTACATATGAGCTGACTACAGCTTTTTTCTATGTTATTTAGGGATAATATCGATAATAATATTGATAAATAAAATAGATTATGTCTACAGTGATTTTATTTCATATTCCACTACCCTAAGGTGAATTAGAGCATTGCGAATTATGTATAAATGAATAAAAATCAACTTGATTATATGTGACTATTCTAATTCATTACCTTTAAACTTCTTGCATAAATTGTTATAAAAACAAGAGAAATCATTACTTCAAAAAAGGGAAAAGGTAAATCTGGCAAGAATATTTGGGTCAAAATGATCAAAATAATTTGAGATATGGTATAAATATGGAAACCAATTTTTTTAAGGTTCCACATTTTATAGGCTCCAAAAATTGCACCTGCTAAGCCTAATATTTGAAAACCAAAATAACTTCGGTTAGTCATAATCAGAATCTCAAAAGTCTCACCATCAAGACTTTCCAACATAAATTCAAAACTACCATTAGTATATAATTCCCTTATGATATCAATTGATAGAAACATTACAATGTTTGATAGTATTGAAAGCCCACTGCCAATGAACGTTAGTATACACAGGATTTTTAGCACCTCAGGACGCGAAATTTTAGCACTATTGTTCATAATTTTTTAAATGGATTTGATTGTTTAATAACCTTTAAGTTAGTTGCTTAAGGCAATTAGATTGAATTAATTATTCTAGAGAGCCGACAATCTTCTCAACTTCTGTTAAAATATCGCATGACTTAACAAGTGCTTTCATATTATTATGATCTTCGTAAAGAGGGCGATCTATGTCCAGGTATTCAACATGTTTCCTAATTACTTCTTTTGCCTTAGTTACTCCATTACCAAATTTATAGTCTCTAAAATCAAGTGCTTGAGCAGCAGCCATAAGTTCAATGCCAAGAATACCATAGGCATTATCTAATATCTGGAAATTCTTTATTGCAGTATTCATACCCATGGAAACGAAATCTTCTTGATCAGCTGCAGCAGGAATGGATTGAATTGAAGCTGGGCTAGATAGTATTCGCTGTTCAACTATCTGCATATCAGCAGTATACTGGCTAAGCATCATTCCTGAAAACATTCCGGCACCTTTTGTAAGGAATGGTGGTAGTCCAACGCTAAGAGCTGGGTTGTTTAGACGGTTCATCCTTCTTTCGGAAAGCACACTAACCATTGTTATAGCTATTCCTGCCATATCCATTGGCAGTGAAACTGGTGTTCCTTGAAAATTTGCTCCTGATAACTGGATATTTTCATCTGGAAAGAAAATGGGGTTATCGCCTACTCCGTTCAATTCTATCTCTACTTGAGACCTTGCATAACCTAGAGCATCATGTGCGGCTCCTATAACTTGGGGAGTGGACCTCATGGAATATGCATCTTGAATCTTACATTTAACTTTACCTGTTTTAAGATCGCCCTTATCAACAAGTTTACCTATTGCCACAGCACTTCTTATGGCTCCCTTAAATCCTCTTACCTCATGCAATTTTGCGGTGTAAGGTCCCATATTAGCTTTTAAAGCTTCCAATGACATGGATGCAGCAATTTCTGCTTGCTTTAGCCAATTATTTGCATCAAATAAAAATAAGGCACTCATTGCTGTTAGCACATTTGACCCATTTATTGTTCCTAAGCCATCACGGGCTTTTAATCCAGGTATGGGTATTTTAGCTTTCTCCATTGCATCCTTACCCTCAAGTAATTCATCCTTATAAAAAGCTTTACCTTCTCCCATAAGTAGTAATGCAATTTGTGACATTGGGGCTAGGTCACCCGATGCACCAACTGAACCCTTTTGACAGACAAATGGTGTTACACCCTTGTTTAGCATTTCTATAAGAGTTTGGGTTATTTCAAGACGTATACCTGAATTACCATGAGCATGAACGTTAATTCTACCAAGCATTGCTCCTCTCACGTACTCTTCTGGCATTGCATCACCAATGCCTGCGGCATGATTATAAATAAGGTACTTCTGGAAATCCTTAACCTGATCATCATTCAAGATAACTTCTGAAAATTCTCCTATTCCAGTATTGACACCGTACATAATTTCATTGGATGAAATCTTCCGTTCAAGCATATCCCTACATTTTATGATTCTTTTAATTGCCTCAGAATCAAGAGATACATTAACTTTATTTCGCGCAACATCAACAACTTTTTCTATGGTTAGATCTGCACCTGATATTATAATAGACATGGTAATTTATTTTTGAGTGTACGAAATTATGAAAAGCTTGGAATATCATTAATCATTTAACACAATATTTTTGTGTTAAGAGGTCGAAACCAACTTAAAAAGAGTGATGTTAAGAACATTGTATTAAATACAATGAGTTAATAGTTTAATAATTGAGGTTTATTGAGTAATTCATCTAATTACTGTGACAGTTCCGTTAACGTTGTAGTCCTTGTCTACCATGCTCTTATAATTAATGGAATATACGTATGTTCCATTGCTTACGGGTTCTCCATTATATGTACCATCCCATTGGTCTTCAAGATTATTAGATTCAAATATTAACTCTCCCCAGCGAGAAAAAATCTTCAAATAGTATGAGCTAACGCCTATACCTTTTATGTAAAATTTATCATTTTCTCCATCACCATTTGGAGTGAAGGCATTGGGCGGATAAACAGCAAAATCTGGATGAATTATGACATTCATACTAGATTTATCTATGCAGCCATTGATTGTTGTTGCAATAAGTTCCACAAGATAAACCCCTTGGCTTAAATATTTATGTTCTGGGTTTTTAAAAGATGATGAGTCATTATCCCCAAAGTACCACATGTAAGATAAATTATCCTGACTAGAGGAACTGTTAATAAAGTTTATTATTCCATCTTCTAAGATTGTTTCATGTGGGTCTGCATCAAAATTTGAGGTTGGTATTTCATGTACAACAATGAAATCATCTTTTAACTGGTCATCAACACAAATATTTCTATTTGTTGTTGCCAGGCTAATTGGATATATTCCTGAATCTTTAAATATATATGATGCATTAGAATCTGTTACTATTGAACCATTTATATTCCAACTAAATGTGGCATCATCAAGATTTGATGATAGGTTTGTGAAGTTTACTTCAAGCTCGGCACATCCAGATTCAGGATCTGCACTAAATTCTGCTTGAGGCATTGATATAATCTCAATTACTTTTAAAACGGTATCAGACAGACATCCCTCTTCTTCCAGGTTTAGGCTGATCGATATTATTCCTGCATTTGGCCATGAAATGTTGTAAGGACCTTGTCCTGAGCCATTATTAACTGTAGCATTTAATCCAAATTCCCAATTGTATGTTGCGTTGGCAGATGCATTACCTAAATAAGTAACTTCTGTTGATTCATTCTCGCAAGTTTCGGCACTGGAAATATCAAAGGATGAGTATAACTGAGGGATAACAGTTATCGTATATTCAGGTGTTGCCGGACAGTTTATACCTCCAACAGTTGCAATAAGATAGTATGTTGTTGTTGTATCTGGTGTAGTATTAATAGTATTATGATTTGTTCCTGATAATGACGGATCATGAGGTAGCGCTGACCATTGGTAATCATCTGCAATATCTCCAGATGCACTTACAATTACAGATTGGCCAAAACATATAGCGTCACTATCAGCATTAAGTTCAATATTTGGGGTTTGGTTTACTGTAAGTTCCATTGTGTCAGTCGTGGAACATCCATTAATGTTGGTAACGGTAACAAAATATTTATATAATGTTTCTGAAGATGGTTCCACTGTGGGGTTAGCCAAAGTATCTTGACCATTAAAACTTAATGAAGGGTCCATAGGTAAGGAACTCCATTGATAACTTATTCCTCCTGTTGCATTGAGAATATATTCCTCTCCTAAACATATCTCGTTGTTGTTTCCAGCATTTGCAACAGGCAGATCATAAACAGTTACTTCAACATCATCACTATCTTTATATTCGCAATCGTCAGTTACTTCTACACTGTAAATAGTATAAATTGAAGGCGAAACTTTAATGGTTTGATGCGTATGTTGTGATGACAGCCCCGGATCATTTGGAACGGAACTCCAAATGTATGTTTCATTGCTGTTGCCAATATTACAAGAGAGTGTAATGGAGTCATTTAAACAAATACTGGCATCCTCGCTGGCATTTGCTACGGCACCATCCAAAGTTACATATGCTGTATCTTGATTTGAATTTGTACAATTGTCAGTTGCAACAAGAATGTATTCGGTTGTTTGCGTTGGGCTTACCGAAATAGTGTCATTTCCTTGTCCTGTTATTGTTGGATCCAATGGATTTGATAGCCAATTGTAATATTGCGCACCCAATGATATACCTTCTAAGTCTACACTAGGTTGATTGCACATTGACTTATCAAGTCCAGCATCGGTTTCTAGTTCTGGAACAATCACAAATGCTGTATCAACTGATTCATAACCACAAGTATCAGTTACCAAACAGTACCAATAGTCACTATTTTCTCCTGTCATTGAAACATTAATATACTCTGAATTTGATATGGATACTGGCCATTCGCTATTATACCATTCATAAGTATAAGGAGGTACTCCTTCCAGTATATCAGTAAACCCTATTGGTATGGTATCTTCACAATATACGTTATAAATTCTATTAGTATCAGGGAACTCAGGGATATCAGCAATAAGTGTTACAACTGTGTCTGGAGTGCTAAATCCGCATATAACAGGATTATATACTATCCTTACATCTTCAATTCCCTCTGTAACATTATCCCAAAAAGGTCTTATTATCAATGAATCATAGAGTTGTCCTGCTTCGATATATATTGTATCCTCATGTCCACTACCTATTATAGTGTAGTCTTCGCCCAAAGTTGCAGTACCTAATGTTTGGTATGGAATTATATAATCGGCTGATCTAGGAGTCCCAACATCAAAGTATAAAATAGCCTCATGATTATTGCAACTTTCATAAAGTAGGCTATCAACTGTGGGATGAGTATATGTTGTATTCTCTTGGACAGAACCTGGATCAAAACTACCTTTCTCTAAAAAAACTCCACTGTCGTAGAAAGAATCACCAGCATCACCAATTGCAAGTTTGATATGATACCATTGGCATGTTTCTGTTGAGTTTTTTGCTACAAAAGGTGATGTGTAAGCATCCAAGGCTGTATTGCTAAATGAAGAATTGCCAGTATTGGTATTGTCATAAAGAAATTCGCAGTTTGGCCCAGATCCAGGTGGAGGGGAACAATTTGTTTGCTGTCTTCCACAATTCACATTTGCAATTGTAACTGCACTTGAGGTTCCTGGAACTATGGCTATATTAATCGCATCATTGGAGTATGTACCCGATATACCAGGTCCACTAAGGAAGAATCCAAAAACATCATTCCATTGGGTATTTACCCATTCATGGTATTCTTCAGAACCAAACACATAGTTAAATCTAGCAGTATCACCGGTTGGCATAAAATCAAATTCTATAATACATGCATCGTTTATGGGTTGGCCTGATGCCGCTGCTAAATCTGGATCACTTCCTCCGCCTGTATTTCCACTAGCATAAGCAGAGCAGCTATTTGTGCCATCAAGGTCTTCAACAAAACCAGAGCCCATAACTATACCCTGTGGAACATTAAACCCAAAAAGATAACCGCCATTGAAATATCCAACTGCTTTGGGATCTCCTGTGAATGTAATGTTTGAGTATTGACTTGGATTAACACCTTCAAGAAAAACAGTATCTATAAGTGCTATTACATCGGCCACGGTCTCACACCTTGTAATACTCAGACTAAACTGCCCAAAAGTGTTTTTTTGTGATAGTGTAATTAATAGTATCACCAACAAAAATTTTGACAGTATGGATCGCTTCATATATGGATGATTTGATTTTAGCATGACAAATCTAACAATTTGTTTGATTAACTATAAAATTTTACTACCGGTATTAATAAATTAGGTTTTAATTGGTGATTTGTTGTATTATTAACTTTGCATTTCAAAATTGAATTTTTATGGATAAAATAAAACATGTTTTTTTTGATCTTGATAGGACTTTGTGGGACTTTGAAAAGACTGCTCTGCAAGCCTTTGACAAGATTTACATAAAGTATAAACTCAATCAATACGGTATACCCTCGGGAAAAGCTTTTCATGACGCCTATATTATTCATAACGATAGGCTGTGGGATCAGTATCGCAAAGGAGAAATTCAAAAAGATGTTTTGCGGGGCCTTAGATTTAAGTTAACCATCAATGAATTTGGTGTTTTTGATGATGAACTTGGCGAACAGATAGGAAATGAGTATGTACAAATTAGTCCTCTTATTGTAAATTTATTTCCAAATGCAATAGAGGTATTAGATTATTTACTTTCGAAATATAAATTACATATTATAACAAATGGTTTCGCAGAGGTTCAATCTGTTAAGCTCACTCAATCGGGGATGAGAAAATATTTTGATAAAGTAATAACATCAGAAGAGGCTGGTGTTAAAAAACCAGATCCACAAATATTTTTACATGCGTTCAAGGAGGCTGGTGCAAAACCTTCTGAGAGCATAATGATTGGAGATGATTTTGAGGTGGATATTTTGGGTGCTAAGAATGTGGGCGCTAAGCAAATATTTTTTGATCCAAATTTTGTTAAAAAAAATAATGCATGCGACTATACAATAAGAAATTTAAAAGAGATAATGGATATTCTTTAGAGATAAAATTTCTTAGAATGTCCCAATAACTGATTGCTGGGCTTTTACCTTGTCACCTAACTTCACTTTGATAATTGTGTCTATGGGAAGAAAAAAGTCAACCCTCGAGCCAAACCGTATAATTCCGAATTCTTGACCTTGAGCTACCTTGTCATTTGATTTGGCGTAGCTGATTATTCGTCTTGCAAATACTCCTGCAATTTGGCGCATCATTATAGATTTTCCATTTTCATGCTCAACAACTATTGTATTTCGCTCATTATCCGTTGATGATTTTGGGTTATATGCAGCAAAGTACTTCCCTTTATGATATTTGGTGTAAGTTACTGTACCTTTTATTGGATACCAATTTACGTGTATGTTAAACGGTGACATAAAAACGGAAACCATTATTCTTTTACTTTTAAAAACTTCATTCTCATTAACTTCTTCAATTGCAACAATTTTGCCATCTGCAGATGCTAGTATATGGTTTTCGCTGAGGTTAATTTTTCTTTTTGGGACCCTAAAAAAGCTAAGTGTCCAGATAAACTCGAGTAAGAATCCTGTTAGCAAAAATATTTGTAGATATTGCCATGGAACAACTTCAACGGTAGCCCAGCTTAGCAAGGCTATAATCAAAAGTGTAATAAAAATTATTTTGTAACCTTCTTTATGAAGTTTCATTCTAGATTAAATTTAAGTAAACAAAAACCATGGGTGTTGCAAATATTATTGAGTCAAACCTGTCAAGAACACCTCCATGGCCAGGAAATATAGTTCCTGAATCCTTAGCACCAGCATTTCTTTTTAGCAGTGACTCTACCAAATCTCCAATTGTTCCGCTTATTACAATTATAAGGGTCAAAACCATCCATTCTAAAACAGATAGCTGAGTAACGTAAATGGATAAAATATAACCGGCAAGCAAAGCCATTATGAGACCTCCAAAACTCCCTTCCCAACTTTTTTTGGGAGAAATTCTTTCAAGTAACCTATGCTTTCCAATCATACTTCCCACCAGGTAGGCAAATACATCACTTGTCCATATAATTACAAATAATCCGATAAGGATACCATACCTGGGCTCGTTAATTGCACCAGTATAAAAAAGTGAATTCATCAAACCAAATGGCACTGCAATATATATGTAACTGGTTAAGCTAGTAGATATATTTTTCCAATCGGGGTTATCTTTTCTAAATATTTCAAGGGCTATTTGCAAAAAGAAAATTACAAATATAAAAGCAGTATTTCTAACATCAATATATCCAATACCGGACAGACCAATTAGGATGTAAATTAACATTCCAAAAATATAATATTCTAAATTATTTTCATTTTTTTGATCTTTTCTTGAAAGCCCATTAAATTCGCGTAATCCAACAAATGTGAAAAATGAGAAAACAATAAAGAAAGCTAGTGGATCAAGAATGATTGAGCCTAAAACTACAATAAGAAATACTATACCCGTTAAGGTTCTGGTGTATATATCTTTCAATACTTGAGTTTTGAGATATTATTGAATCTGCAAATTTAGCAAAATGAATGAATGTTAGATTATAGCTTACATATCATCAATCATGAAAACATATAGGTTTTTGGGACCATGTGCTCCCATTACAAGTGTTTTTTCTATGTCTGCAGTTCGACTTGGACCTGTTATGGTTGTTATTTGTGAAGGGAAGTTATCTTGATATTTCATTTTAATACCAATTAATGCATCCTTTAATTCTGCTACAACTTGTGAGGCCTTTGCCACTACTAAGTGTGTTTCAGGATAAACCATTATCCTCCTTCCTGAACCCAATCCTGAGGACACAACGATACTTCCAAATCTTGAAATAAGAAAATCACATGGAGTTATTCCAACGTTAATTTTCTTAAAATCATTTTCACTATCAGAGAAATGTATTTTGGAATTTTGCAGCATGCCCGAAATGTTCTTATCTATGCAATACAAATTTGTCCAACCCTCCTGACTAATCAATGCAGATAGTTGATTGCCAACATCTTTTTCATTTTCGCAATAAATAAAAGTACCTCCGTTTTCAACAAGTTTAGTTGCAAACTCAACCTCAGGGCCTTCTTTTTGCTGAAAAAAAACATTGGATGTAAAATCAACATCCTTGAAAGGATTTTCGAGTTTGTTAATGAGCGCATTACGCACCTTCTTAAGTACTTTTTCTTTACTTGTACTTTCTTTCATTATCTATTATTATTCTTTCTTTTCAGATTGAGTGCTAACCCTTATTTTTTTGATTTTGAAGTTTTTGATTCTTCTGAACCGCTTTCCATCTCTTTCAAAAGGTTGGTTTCTATTCCCCAGGGTCTTTTACCAAATACATCTTCAAGGTCATCGCTAAAAATAACTTCTTTCTCCAATAATCTTGATGCAAGATCTTCTAAACCTTTTTTATTGTCTTCTAGAATCTTAATTGCTCTGTCATAAGCATCTTCAACAATTCTTTTTACTTCCTTATCTATTGCCTCAGCTGTTTTCTCGCTAAACGGTTTATTAAACGAATATTCTTGCTGACCTGTGGAATCATAGTAACTTAGATTTCCAATGTTGTCGCTAAGGCCATAATATGTTACCATTGCATATGCTTGCTTGGTAACTTTTTCAAGATCATTGAGCGCACCTGTTGAAATTTTATGAAAAATTACTTGTTCTGCCGCTCTTCCTCCTAAGGTGGCAGTTAATTCATCAAACATTTGATCATAGGTTGTGATTTGTCGTTCTTCTGGCAAGTACCAGGCAGCTCCTAAGGATTTACCTCTGGGCACTATGGTTACTTTTACCAAAGGATGAGCATGCTCAAGAAGCCAACTTATGGATGCATGTCCTGCTTCATGATATGCAACCACTTTTTTCTCATCTGGTGATATTATCTTGTTCTTTTTTTCTAACCCTCCAATTATTCTATCTATTGCATCAAGGAAATCTTGCTTTGATATGCTTTTATGGTTTTTACGCGCAGCTATCAATGCTGCTTCGTTACAAACGTTCGCTATATCCGCCCCAGAGAAGCCTGGAGTTTGTTTTGCTAGAAAATCAGACTTTAGTGTTTTAGCTAACTTTAGAGGTTTCATATGAACATCAAAAATTTGATGCCTTTCCTTCAAGTCTGGAAGTTCAACATGTATTTGTCTATCAAATCTTCCAGCTCTCATTAATGCCTTATCTAAAATATCTGCACGGTTTGTAGCTGCTAGAATAATTACTCCAGAATTGGGTGAAAATCCATCCATCTCCGTTAATAGCTGGTTGAGTGTATTTTCACGTTCATCATTAGCTCCGGTCATTTGGTTTTTGCCTCGGGCACGTCCAATTGCATCAATTTCATCTATGAAGATAATACTAGGTGCTTTCTCCTTAGCTTGCTTGAATAAATCCCTAACTCTTGATGCTCCAACCCCAACAAACATTTCAACGAAGTCGGATCCAGAAATGGAATAAAACGGAACGTCAGCTTCACCTGCTACTGATTTTGCTAGTAATGTTTTACCTGTTCCTGGAGGCCCCACAAGAAGTACTCCTCTAGGTATCTTTCCCCCAAGTTTTGTATATTTTTCGGGTTTCTTTAGAAAGTCAACAATTTCAGTTATTTCCACCTTTGCCTCCTCTAACCCTGCAACATCTTTGAAGGAAATATTAACGCTAGTTTTTTTGTCATAAACTTGTGCCTTAGACTTTCCAATGTTAAAGATCTGTCCTCCTGCTCCGCCTCCACCACGACTCATCATTCTCATAAAGAAAAACCAAACTCCTATTAGCAGTGCTATTGGAAATATCCAACTTAATACCTCAGCACCCCAATTATGTCTTACCTCAGTTTCAACATAGATTGGATCTTGACTATTCTTTTGTGCGTTTTCAACATCTTCATAAAACTTATCCACTGAGCCAACATTATAATAGTAATGTGGAGAATTTTTCCCAAAACCTGATTTTCCATCAATATCTTTATGCATTTCAGTTGAAAGACTTCCAGGTTTAATATATATTTCAGCTGTTTCTTTATTTACTAAAACTATCTTTGAGACATCGTCATTTTCAAGCATGTATTTAAGATCTCGCCAATCGGTTTGTTTCCCTTCACCACCAAGCCCTATGAACTGCAGCCCAATTAGAATAACAAATAGTATCCCATAAATCCAATAAAAGTTGAATTTGGGTTTACCATCTTTGCCTTTTAAGCTGTTAAACGGATTAGAACCTGAACTTTGATTGTTCTTATTGTCATTTATATTTTTCTCTGCCATTATGTCTTAAATTAAAAATTGAACTTGTTGGACATGATTAGTCTTTATCACTTATATATTGCTGTATAACTGCGTCAGCCCATAGTTCCTCAAGCTTGTAAAATTCCCTTATGTTGTCTCGAAATATGTGAACAACAATATCGAAATAATCTATCAAAATCCATTCCGAATTTTCATAACCTTCCCTATGGAATGGTTTTATGCCACATTTTTTTTGAACTTCATCTATGATAGCATCGTAAATGGCATTGACTTGAGTAGTAGAAGGTGCATGACAAATGACAAAATAATGTGTTACGGAGTCAGGAATTTTATTGATATCAAGGCTTATGATATTTTTGCCTTTTTTCTCCTGCATTGCGGAAACAATATTTTTTAAAACATGGTCAGTGTTGTCATTAATCTTTTTACTACCCATAATAACAATTTGAAATGAATAACAAAAGTACAAAAAAAGTGGATTAGGGGTCAGATATGGGCCCCTAACTTTATGATTTAAATGCCATAAAAAAACTTAATAATTAATCATCATATATTTGCAATTCAAATAACTTCCATGGATATTAACATCATAAATATTATCGAAGCAGACTCAACAAACTCGCATGCTATAGGTTTGATAGAGAATGGCAAGGCTAATGAAGGAGATGTGGTTGTTACTTCATGCCAGAAGCAGGGTAAAGGTCAGGGAGAAAATCACTGGGAAAGTGAACCAAATAAAAATATAACAGCCACTTTAATTCTAGAGCCGACATTTATTCATCCTTCTCAACAATTCGTGCTTACTCAATTAATTTCTCTATCAATTAAGCGTATCCTGGATAAATACCTCAGTAATTACAATACAAATACCTCAGTAAAATGGCCAAATGATATTTACATTGGGGATAAAAAAATTGCTGGAATATTGTTTCAGAATTTTGTTGTGGGAGAAACCCTTACTTATTCGGTTATTGGATTTGGCGTTAATATAAATCAAACAAAATTCTCGGTTAAGGCAGGTAATCCAATTGCATTGATTGAGTTATTAAAGGATGATGTTAATGTTAATGATATCTTGAAAGAGGTACTTGAAGATTTTAAAAATAGCTATGAATCTATCAGAGAATACCAGGATTATAATAATGTTAATGAGGAATACATAGATAATCTATTTCTTAGGGGGGCTTGGCATAAATTTAAAGATATTAATGGCTCTTTTATAGGAAAGATATCTGGTGTGGATGAATTTGGTAGACTGGAAGTCATAACCAGAAGTGGAAATTCAAGGGTATATTTATTTAAGGAGATAACATTCTAATTTTTACCCAGAGCATCGTTAACGTTTGAAGCCATAACATTTACCAAATTTTCTAGTGGTCTTTTTGCCATCATTGCCATCATTGGGTTCAGGTCTGCATCAACTTCGATTTTTACTATGGTAGAATCATTATCCCCACTAATTTTTAGTCCTAGAGAAAAACTAAATGGAACCTTCCCAACAGGAACAAGTTTTACAAATGATTTTGGAACCTTCTCACCAAATGTGAGGCTTATGTCTGCCATACCTTGTATTGTGAATGAACATGAATTATTATCGCTTTTCCAATTGGTAATTTGCTCAGGCATAAGCGGCTCAAAATTATTAAAGCTTGTTAGAAAATCATACACCTTATCGATTGAATGATTTACTTTTGCTGGCTTTCCTTCTATAATCATATTATGAGATTTAGTTTTTACTACAAAATTTTGTATTTAGTTACCTAATCCGTTATGCTATCACTCCAATTTTTGGGATTCGTACGCCACTCCAATAATGACTTTTCATCTTCAAAAGATACATATTTTTCGGAAACAGCCTTGGATATCATGGCATTATAATCTGATAAAGCAATCAAATCGCATCCTTTTGATACAAAATTATCAACTGCAATATCAAGTCCATATGTAAAAATTGCAACCATTCCCATTACATCTGCATTGACTGCCCTTAATGCATCAACAGCATCAAGGCTACTTTTACCAGTTGACACAAGATCTTCTATTACAACCACCCTTTGTCCCTTTTCAATGTTTCCTTCAATTTTATTTGTCATTCCATGTGATTTAGCGGATGACCTCACATATACAAATGGAAGGCCTAACATGTCTGCAACTAGAGCACCTTGAGGGATTCCTGCAGTGGCTACACCAGCAATAACTTCTACTTCGGTAAAATATTCCTTAATCGTTGTTACTATTTTCTCTTTAATATAGGTTCTCTTATCAGGAAATGATAGGGCAATTCTGTTATCGCAGTAAATGGGAGAACGTAAGCCCGAAGCCCAGGTGAATGGATTTTTAGGGCTAAGCTTTATGGCTTTGATATCCAGTAATATAGATGCGATGTTTTCAGCAATTTCTTTGTTACTAATCATAACACAAACCTACAAAAAGTTTTCATAGAAATATATGTATCAGTTGGCAAATGATAACACTACAAATATGAAATAAATTTTAACTTGATTGACTATAAAACAGTAATTTTTATGGTTTGAGAACCATTTTGAGTTAATAGTCTGCAGAAATATATTCCTGGGCTCAAGTTATCCACATTGTATACAAAATTATGAGTTCCAGCATTTTGCTTTTGGTTCACAAAAACATTAAAAGTATTCCCAATCATATCTGTGATTGTAAGTGTAACCTCTGAATCATTATCGAGTGTATACCTTAAAGTGGTTTGATCCTGAACCGGATTTGGATAGCTTATAAGTGAAAAGTCATAATTAGTTTTAAAATCTTCCATACCTACAAACCAAGGGTTTATGTACGAGTAATATACATCTTGCTCTCCATTTATTGTGTTTGCCCATGCAAGATGCGCTCCATTGTTATCAGATTCCATGTGAAAATAATCACCCATTTTATTTTGATTGGGCCATCCAAGGTGTGGATTAAATTGTTCTGATATTACTTCATTTGTTGACCATGTATTTCCATAATCTATGGAGTAGGAATAAAATAACTCTGACAAAAACATATTTGTTCCTGGTGCGAAACGTGTATCTAGCCATACAGCATCTATTCTACCATTAGGGGCAACACTCATGGTTCCAAACCACTGATAACGGAATGTGGTTGGATCATCATTAACTTTTACTGGGTCTGACCAATTAAAACCTCCGTTAGTACTTCGAGCGAACATAACATCTGCAGGATCCCCATCGTATCTTTCAACTGAAGCAAGCACATAAACATTACCTCTGCCATCTCCGTTTGACCGGTCTACATCAATGTAAGCTTGTCCTAATAACCCTGCTGGGTTAATTGGTTGCCAACCTGTTAAATCGCCGCTTAGATTAACATAGGTATAGTTGTCCCAACCTGTTGTAGTAGAAGGGTCTTGAGAAGATATAGATTTTGTTACAACAACACTTGCATTACTCGCTGCTCCTACTGTATACATCTCTCCATCAGGTCCAACTGTTATTAATCCCCAAATGGGATTACCAGGTATTCCGTCACATTCTTCGTAGTTATCACCACCATCTGTGGACCTTGTGTATGAACCCGGATAACATATGGAGTAACTCGCATTCCAAAACGCATATATATTCCCATCTCCAATACCACCAGACTTATCAATTGTCATCCACTGTTTATCACCACCTTGTGCAAAGACTCCATCATCCCAAACAAAATCATCTGGTGAGGTTCTAAAAACATCACACCAATAATCACTTTGATCATTTTTTGTTAGACTATTATAGTAGAAAATACCATTATTATCAGTTGCTAATACCGGGTCTGATCTAAAGATACCAGCATCAATTGGATCTGGCGAAGTCCATGTTTCACCACCGTCATCAGTATATGCATAACCTGCCTGTCTGAAGTTACTAGTAACATCATCAAATTGACGCCAGCCAATAAGCATACGATCAGGGTTTAAAGGATCAATTGCAATGGATGGTTCATTTGCAGCATCAAATAAAATGTTATCCCCATCTTCATCAGTGTTCACTTGAATTGTGTATACGCTGCTACCTCTGTATTTGTATGCAGGTGATGTAACTATCTCATCCTTATTGCGGGGCTTGTAAGGATCATCTAATTCTTCTTTATATTGTTTTAACATCTCAAAATTACTGTCTTGAGCAGTTATTGTTAAGCCTGTGCCCATAAAAAAGTATGAAATGATAGAGAGAAAGAGTATGTTTCTTTTCATGATGTAAATTTTGTGCAAAATAAATATAAAAACATAATTATTGATATTTATATTCAAATAAAATTAATGTAATATTTGACCAATAACATAAATATGACTTTTTTAATTTATACAATGACAAAATAATTACAACAATAGTTTCATTACATATTTTTAATTTACTATTGCAATTATATTTATTTTTTACCTGAGATTATAAATTTCCTATTTATCATAACTAATGTTTTTTATGAAAGCCTATTATAATAACAGGGTAATTTCATTTCTGCCTGTTAATGAATATGAAATGCTAGATCAAGATCTAGTTTTTAGTAAGCAAGATGTTCATGATATTATAACCGAATTTTTAAATGGTAAAGCATCTAGTGATTTATGTTTAAGGGTGATTAACTACCATTATGTTACTAAGTATTTTATCGGTTTTTTTAAATACCTAACTGCCGCAGGGGGAATAGTTAAAAATTTGAATGGTGATTATCTTTTGATAAAACGATTTGGCAAGTGGGATTTACCCAAAGGAAAGATGGAGCATGGAGAAGGTGCAGAGGATGCCGCCATGCGCGAAGTAAATGAAGAAACGGCTATTTCTGGATTAAAGATTGTAGATAAATTACCTGATACATATCATATCTACGAACAAAATGAAAAGTGGTATCTAAAAAAAACATATTGGTACTCAATGTATACACATGTTACCAGGGATCCCATTCCACAAACTTCTGAAGATATAGTTGAAGCAGTATGGCTCCATAAAGAACTATCTAGAAATGCTATAGCAGATTCATACAGATCTATTGCTGACACATTTAATTCATTTTTCATTTAATATTACATCTACTTGATGAGAAATAATATTCTAGATTAAAAGTCTTAATTTTTTAATTGTTAAGTGGCATGAACTTGTCATCCGTGGCAGGGTAAAAGATATGGTTATTTACATCATATCTCCAATATCTACTGCTTCTTTGGTGCGGTGGTAGTTTTTTGTTTAGATCCTGGTTAAGCAGATAGTCGAATGCATATTTAGCATACTCAGTGCCAATTCTATATGCAAAACTGTAAAGCATATTTTGCTCCAAAGAATCAATGTTATACATGTACTTGACTTTTCCACTAAAAATATCGTAATCAAAAACTCCATCAGGAATATCTGTTATTAAATCTGTTGTAAAGAATACTTTTTGAGATAATTCAATACTTTCTGGATTACTTAATTCAAACCAGGAGTTCACATAAATAGCATTTAGATTATGATCATGGTAGAAATAATTATCATAAATATCGGTTTCGTCTCTATAAGTGTAAAGGGTTTCCTCAATTTCAATCTGTGCAATGTTTATTTGGTAAGTGTTTGAATCCAGCGCTAGAAATAAACCCGATTGATCTTGATCATAAACATTAAAACCAAATGCAGATAATGATTTTGAAAACCCAAGAATGTAATTTGCTAAGAAAAGAGAATCATCAAGGTTACTCAGGTACCTGCTATTAGCAAGTAATACTGAGTCTGTATTTAAAGAGTTGTCAATCTTTAGTGAGTCAAGAAGGTAAGTTTTCAAGCTAGTCTTAAAAATATAATCTGGAGAAATCACCATTATATTTTTAGAACTGGAGTTCGAGGCAAAATCCATAGCTATCTTTTTCTCCGGGCTACACGAGAAAAGGAAAATTGTTAATGCAAATGAAAGTGTTATGTTCGTTGATGTTCTCAAATTTTATGGTCTAATGTTTAATATTAGCTTTTAAGAAGACATATATTTAGTTTTAAGGTTGCAAAAATAGTAAGTTAGGTACAACTTTTAATTAAAAATTCATATATTTATGACTTCATAAATCAAACATAGGTTCAATTATTGTGACCTCACAAGCACGATATTTTTGGTAGTTTTTGTATCATGACTCGGTTTAGTAAACGTGGCTGATGCTTGAGTGTTTTAGTCTGTTTAAAGGGTTTTATGGATATTATTTGGAGCATTTATAAACTGTATAATTTATCTCTTTTAGAGATGGATTTTATCTCTTTTATAAGTAAATTAGCGCATTAATTTTATCTAACTATAATGGATAATTCGATGAACATAGATTGGAGTAAATTACCCTTTGGGTATTATAAGACAGACTTTAATGTTCGCTGTTATTATAAGAATGGTAAGTGGGGATCATTGGAGGTTTCATCATCAGAAACAATTGATATGCATATTGCTGCCACCGCCCTGCATTATGGGCAACAGGCATTTGAAGGATTAAAAGCTTACAGAGGTAAAGATGGTAATGTGAGACTTTTTCGGTGGCAAGAGAACGTGAAAAGAATGGCTCGGTCAGCAGAAGGAATCATGATGGCAAAAGTGCCAGAAGAACTTTTTAAGGAAGCAATATTTAAAGTAATAGAGTTAAATTCAAAATATATTCCTCCATATGGAACAGGAGCAACATTTTACATACGCCCTCTTCTATTTGGCAGTGGACCTCAAATCGGTGTAAAACCTGCGAAAGAATATGCTTTTATGGTTTTTGGAACACCTGTGGGACCATACTTTAAACAGGGATTCAGACCTGTTCCCATTGAAATTATTCGTGATTATGATAGAGCTGCACCACAAGGAACAGGTAGTATAAAGGTTGGTGGAAATTATGCTGCAAGTATGCTTCCTGCAAAAAGAGCTCATGAGGATGGATTTGCATCCGTTTTATTTCTTGATGCGCTTGAAAAAAAGTACATTGATGAAGCTGGGCCAGCAAATTTTTATGGTATTAAGGATAAAAGATACATAACACCCCGTTCGGACAGTATACTGCCATCAATTACTAACATGAGTCTTGAGCAGATTGCAGAAGATATAGGTTTAAAGGTAGAGCGCAGGAAAGTGCCTGTAGAAGAACTCGATACATTTGAAGAGGCAGGGGCATGTGGCACAGCAGCAATAATAACTCCAATATCGAAGGTTTATGATAGAGTTAAGAACATTACCTATGATTACGGAACTATTGCAGGTCCATACACAACAAAACTATATATTACCTTGAGAGGAATTCAAGAGGGTGGGTTAGAAGATAGTCACAATTGGACAACAGTAATTAAAGGGGTTTAATTGGTACAGAGAGTTTGGTGCTATTAATTAAATCAATTTTGCGTCTTTCAAATATTTCTCCATTTCAATCTGCAGTTCCTTACTTTTATCTTCTGCAACCTTTGCAAAATCACTTTCTGAAGAAGCATATATAATACCACGAGATGAATTAACCAGCATGCCACAGTGATCATTCATTCCATATTTTGCAACTTCTTCAAGGTTTCCTCCTTGGGCACCAACCCCTGGAACTAGTAAAAAATTATCAGGAGCTATTTCCCTTATTTTACTGAGTTCCTCTGCCTTAGTTGCGCCAACTACAAACATGATTTGATCAAGATTGCCCCAATTTTGAGCTGTTCTCAAAACATTTTCATAAAGAGCTGTATTATTATTATCCCGTATATATTGAAAGTCGGCGGCACTTTTGTTTGATGTAAGTGCAAGTATTATTGACCATTTATCATCATAGCCTAGAAATGGTGAAACCGTATCTAAACCCATGTATGGAGCTATAGTAACAGCATCAAAATCATAGGTTTCAAAAAAAGTTTTTGCATATAGAGCTGAGGTATTTCCTATATCTCCTCTTTTAGCATCTGCTATAATAATAACTTCTGGACTTACTTTTCTTATATGTTCAACAGTTTTGCCTAGGCTTATCCACCCGCTAGCTCCCATGGATTCATAGAAGGCAATGTTTGGCTTATAAGCAACAGTATGCCTGTGAGTTGAGTCTATTATTTGTCTGTTAAATTCAAAAATTGGATCTTCGTGATTCAATAGGTGTTTTGGTATTTTGTTTATATCAGAATCAAGACCGACACAAAGAAACGACCTTTTTAGTTTTATGGCTTTAAATAGCTGTTTTCTATTCATTTTTTGATATACGTATATTTTGGTTGTTTCCGGATTCAGTAATTAAACCTCTTCCTTTAACTTTTCAGCATTTTCAGCCATTTGAAGTTTTTCAATTATTTCCTGGATATCACCATCTATTATCGCTGGGAGGTTATAAAGGGTAAGCCCAATACGATGGTCAGTTACCCTGCCCTGTGGCCAGTTATATGTTCGTATCTTTGCAGATCTATCTCCGGTTGATACCATGGTTTTTCTCTTTCCCGACATTTCTTCCAGGTATTTTGTGTATTCCAGATCGTAAAGCCTATTACGTAATTCTTTCATGGCTTTTGCAAGGTTTTTCAATTGTGATTTTTCATCCTGACATGTTACTACAATGCCTGTTGGGATATGAGTTAACCTAATTGCTGAATATGTCGTATTTACTGATTGACCACCAGGTCCTGATGAACAATAAGTATCCTTTCTAATATCCTTTTCATGTAATTCCACATCAAACTCCTCTGCTTCAGGCAGAACTACAACGGATGCAGCAGAGGTATGCACTCTACCTTGTGTTTCAGTTTTAGGTACACGTTGAACACGGTGAACACCAGATTCGAATTTCAGAATACCATAGGCTCCATTTCCTGTGATACTAAAAACAATTTCTTTATAGCCTCCTGCAGTTCCTTCATTTACCCTGGTTATTTCCAGTTTCCATTTCTTTGACTCACAATATTTTTGATACATTCTGAAAAGGTCTCCTGCAAAAATACTTGCCTCATCACCACCGGTACCAGCTCGTACCTCCATGACTGCGTTTTTAGAGTCTTGAGGATCCTTTGGTATGAGGAGCATTCTTATTTTCTCTTCAAGGTCTTCCTTTGATGGGGTTAATGCATCAAGTTCATCCTTGGCCATCTCCTTAAAATCAGCATCTTTTTCATTTTCTAGAATATCCTTTGCGTTGTCAATGTTAGCCATAATAGTTTTATACTCTTTATAGGCAGTAACAAGAGGTTCAAGTTCTTTATAGTCCTTATTGAGTTTTACATAGCGTTTCATGTCCGACATGACTTCCGGATCATTCATTTGCTCTGAAATTTCTTCCCAACGATTTTTAACAACTTCTAATTTGTCGAGTATCTCCACAGTTTGTAAATTTGGAATGCAAAGTTAAGAAAAAACATGTCGTAGTATGATACACCTTTGTATTGGAGTTATGGCAATTAAATTTACCAACTGCCTCCTGCACCTCCACCACCGAAACTACCCCCTCCGAAGCCACCAAATCCCCCGCCACCAAAACCTGATCCATTTCCTGTAAAATTATTCCAGCTTCCAGAATGTCTACTACTATTACCCATAATACTTCCAAGCCACAGAGCAGTGAGTAATGATCCATTACCGTGGGATGAAATCCCATGTGTTCGTGATCGGCTGTTACGTATGATTAAAAGTACAATTACTAATGCTAAAAATGGGATAAGTGAAACAAACCCATCAGGTCTATTATGATTGCTATATTCGTCTGATGTTATTTCGCCAGCTGAAAGACTCATAAGAATGTCCGTAGCCTTATTGATACCTTCAAAATAATTTCCATTACGAAATGAAGGAATCATTTCATTTTCAACCACGCGTTTTGCTATTGCATCAGGTATTGCTGGCTCAAGTCCATAACCAACTGCAATATATGCATGGCCTTTGTCAGAATTATTTAATTTAGGTTTGATAAGAATTACTATGCCATTGTCAAAATCTTTTTGACCAACGTTCCATTTTAAGCCAATATCTGTGGCATACATAGAAGGTGAATTACCATCCAATGACTTTACAGATACAACAGTAATTTGGTTAGATGTGGTATCATTAAATCTAACTAACTTTTCTTCAAGGAATCTTGTTTGTTCGACATTAAAAATCCCTGCAAAATCATTAACCAACATTGGCGGATATGGCTTTTCAGGAATAGTTTGACCATTTAATAAGGTACTAATGAAAATAATTATTACAAGTAATAATGAAAATATTTTTGTTTTGTGAATATATGTCATGTGTTTTTAAAAATCATGTATATTAATCACCATAGGAAATATCGTCGGAGAGCTCATTTATATCATCTATGTGATATGGAAAATGTTTTTTGAGCCTCATTCCTGCCATTGAAATTCCAGTTACTAACCCCTGGGCAAATTTACCTTCTTTAAAGTTTACTGACATCTCTTTTTTTATATCCTCCCAAAAGTTTTCAGGCACTTCTTTGTTAATACCTGAATCACCTATAATAGCAAATTTCTTGCTTTGAATTGCAAGGTAAAATAATACCCCGTTGTTAAGTTCAGTTTTGTCCATTTTGAGTTTGCTAAACACATAAGAAGCTCTATCAAGTGCATCTCCACCGCATTTATTTTCAATGTGAACTCTAATCTCTCCTGAAGTGTCAAGTTCAGCGTTCAAAATTGCTTTCTTAATTTCCCCCGTTTCTTCTTTTGAGAAAAAGTCTTTGGCTTTCATACGCTTATATTTTAAATTAAACGGAAATCTAGTTTTACGAATCTTTTACAAACTTCTTAAAACTCAACTTTGGGAGCTTCTTCAGATCCTTCCTGTGATTTGAAGTATGGTTTTTTCTCAAATCCAAACATATTTGCTATCATATTTTTTGGAAATAGTTTTATGCTTGTATTGTAGGATCTGGCAGCCTCATTAAATTTTCTACGTTCTACAGCAATTCTATTTTCTGTTCCTTCGAGCTGAGCTTGAAGTTCAAGGAAGTTTGTATTTGCTTTTAAATCAGGATATCTTTCCACCACAACCATTAGTTTGGATAGAGCATTACTAAGACCATCCTGTGCTTTCTGAAAAGAAGCTATTTTCTGAGGCGTTAGATTATCTGCACTTATGGTAGTACTTGTTGCCTTTGCTCTTGCGTTTACAACACCCTCAAGGGTTTCTTTTTCATGCTCAGCATAACCCTTTACTGTGGCAACTAGATTTGGTATTAGATCGGCTCTTCTTTGATAAACATTCTCAACATCGGCCCATTGCTTGTCAACGATTTCCGATTGTGTAATCATGCTGTTATATGTGCCTTTCACCCATCCATAAACTATGAATACCAATAAAAGTATTACAATAATTATTATCCAATTTCTTTTCATCTTGATATATTTATAATGGTTAAATGTAAACAAAATTTCAATAATAAAATTTTAAATGGTGTTCGTTAGCACTTACATTAGTTAGGATTAAAAGTTCTGTTACGTGAGTTTATGATTAAAACGTTTGCATCCAAGATCTTATTCAAACACACTAAAATCACCTGTGTCTCTAGTATTATTTTTATTATTTCAGTTACAATGGGTATTTTTACATTAATTATAAAAAATTAAGCATTATCATGAAACACATATTACTTCTATTTTTGATTATTGCTATCACTTTAAGTGATGCTAGTTCTCAAAATCAACCATTAACTGTTGCTGAAAGTTCTAATTTTATGTCAACGGGAGAGTATAATGATGTGATTAAATTTATTTCAGAACTTCAAGAACGTAATTCTAAGTATCTAACCATAGACACAATTGGATATTCAATTCAGGGTAACCCCATTCCACTTATGATAATGGGAAATCCTCTGCCTTCCAACCACAATGATATTGGAGAAAGGCTAGTAGTATACTTACAGGCGAACATACATGCTGGCGAGGTAGAAGGAAAAGAGGCTGTGCAGATGTTGGCAAGGGATCTTCTAAAAGACCCAAATTCAGAGTTGATGAAGAATCTAGTGTTATTGATCACTCCGATCCTAAACATAGATGGAAATGATAAGATTAGTACCAGTAATAGAAGGAATCAGGTGGGGCCAGTTAATGGAGTAGGAGTGAGGTATAATGGTCAGCAGCTTGATTTAAATCGAGATGCAATGAAAATGGAAACCCCAGAAATAAAGGCAGTTATAACTCGTGTGCTAAATACATGGGATCCGCAAATATCGGTTGATTGTCATACAACAAATGGATCTTTTCATGAAGAACCAATAACATTTACATGGATGCAGAATCCAAATGGGGATAGGTCTCTTATTAATTATATGCGTGATAAAATGATGCCTAATGTGAGAGATACATTGGATATTAAGTATAATGTTGACAATATATATTATGGAGTATTTGTAGATAGGCTTGATTACTCAAAAGGATGGCTATCCTATGCATCAGAGCCCAGATACCTTGTTAACTATATTGGCCTAAGAAATAGGTTGGCAATATTAAATGAAAACTATGTTTATGCCGATTATAAAACAAGAATATTGGGATGCTATAATTTTTTGCTTACAGTTCTTGAATATGCTTCCCAGGAGATGTATGAGATTAAGGATCTATTGTTAGCTGCTGATGCTTCTTTGGTTTCAAGGTTTTCGTCTTCTTTGGTATCAGACTCGTTTGCCATAAGATATGCAGGAAAGGCCACTCCTGAACCCATAACAATTATGGCATTTGAAACGGATACTATTCCAGGGGTGCAGGGATATGGCAGATTTAAAAAGTCGGATAGGAGAATAAGTGTTACCATACCGTATATTGCTGACTATTATGCAACGAAAAATGTTAAATTTCCATTCGCTTACCTAATAACATCACCAGATCCTGAGATAATTGAAACACTCACCAATCATGGAATTCAAATGGAAGTATTATCTGACAATATGGTTCTAACGGTAGAGGAATATAAAATTAGTGAACTAAAACCTTCTTCTAGAATTAATCAAGGCCACTATAATAATATTGCTTCGGGTAAGTATAAGGTTACTGAGAAGAGCTTTCAAAAAGGCACTGTGGTTGTATATACGGAACAAAAGCTGGGAAATGTTATAGCAGCATTGCTTGAACCTGAAGCACAGGATTGTTTATTAAAATGGAATTATTTTGATAGATATTTAACTCCCCAGTGGGGGTCAGGGTATTACCCATATCCTGTTTACAGGATAACTTCGCCAGTTGTTTTGGAAACAGATTAGTAGCTATTCGTTGATTATGGCCGCGTTTAATTTTTTTAGCTTTTTTCTGTTAAATATGGATAAATAAAGTTTAGCCAAGAAAAGTGGTCCTTTCATTAATATTAACATTCTTAACCTATACGGGAAGGTGTCAACAAGTTTTGTTATCAAATATAATATTCCTGCATAAACTCTTCCAGGTAAAATGGCCAAAGCTACTAACGGATTAAATCCATTATATTTTCTTACATATCCAGCTTCATTAG
>ENA-UZXC01000882-UZXC01000882.1-metagenome-genome-assembly--contig:-Day-2-25m-contig-882_pt1 | contig 137891 bp, 131 predicted proteins | sample MGYA00260340_ERZ794900 | MGnify/ENA metagenome assembly ERZ794900 | reverse complement strand
AGACTTGTGGTAGAAGGCGATATTCCTACAATTCAAATAAGCTAAGATTTCTTCCTCTCCATAATCCACTGCTCTATTGCTAGTGGCGACATAATTTTTGGGTCTCCTAAATTTTTGTCCTGTGCATTTTCTAATTATTTGGGTAGGTAGTTAATGAGCTTATCTGAATCTTTACTCGATGCTATGTGCTCCATTACAACTCTTGTCATCTCTTCATTATGGGGAGTGTTTCTTGCTCTAACTGCGGTAACCAATCCTTTTAATAAAGTTTCCCACGTGGTCATTGATCCTTGAACGATGGATGCAGATTCAGCAAAAGGGTCTATAAATGCAAATGGAACTTTTGCAAATTCTTCCTTCATAGCGATAACACAAGCTATCCAATCAGAGTCAAAAGAAAAGTCAAAAACTGATGGGTTTTTAAGAATTTCTTTAAAAACTTCTTTATCGTATAATTTAAATGCTGCCTGAGAGTCTCTTATGCCACTTGAAAATATGCTAACGCCAATCATACGCTGCATATGTCTTAAAGCTTTAATGCCAATTCCCCATCTGTTTTCTTACTTAACTAATACAGCATTTGGGCCTTTTCTGTTACCTAGTACAACTCGATTTTCATTCTCTAAATAAGGCTTAAGCAGCAAACCAATTGGAGCGAGATGTACAGAGTTGTCTGCATCAGTGTAAATTATTGCATAAACTCCATCTTCTAGAGCTTGTTTGCATCCTAATAAAATAGAACCTCCTTTTTTAGAATCGTCGGCAGATTTTAAATCTTTTAACGGGTGTGCATCAGAAGGTAGTTCATCTGCAAGGTGTAAAACTTGTATTTGCTCGGCAAATGCAGATTGTTGACGGATGTTTTCTGCAATTTCACCACTTTTATAAGGACATCCATCATCAACAGCATAAAGTTTCCAAGAAATAACGGAGTCCTTAAACAGATAGTCAAGTTGAGAAACTTTTACATTTAGCAGATCTGCTCCTTTTGGGTTATTCTCGCTTTTAGGTAAAAGGCGATTTTGTTCTCCCCACATCGCAAATACAACTCCTATTTTTAGAGCTGTTTTATTCGATTTTACAAATAATTTAGAATCGGTAATCTTTGTTGCTATTCTAAAAGAAAGTGGTGACTCAGGATTATTCCCTAATTCTAAAATGTCTTAAAAGGGAAAACCCAGTAATTTATTTACCAGTGAATAATGGTATTCTTGGTCTTTATCGGATGTTAGGTCAAAAGTTCTTTTACTCGATTTACATATTGTAATTTAAGCCGCCTCCAATATCTCCCATTGTAGGAAGTTCTTTAAAATTTAGTAGCTTGAAACTTTAAAATATTTACTATTTAAGACTTTATTTTTAAGCCTATATAAAGAGTACGCGGTTGTGAAGGACCGAAGATGAAATTGCTATCCCGGTTTTTACCAATATCAAATGTGCTTTGATAAGAGTTGAATATATTTTTAACTCCAGTATAAATCTCAATTTTTGATTTAAACCTCTTATTTATAAGGGTGTAAGATAGTCTAGAGCTAAGTTCATGAAATGGCTTAGATGTAATGATTTCATTTGTTGCTTGATTAATTGCGCCCGCAAAATGAGGTACTAGCATTTTATCAGTGTAGATATAGTTTACTCCTAAATTAATTTGCTTTTTAGGTGATAAGCTTAAATACACAAACCCATAATTATTGGGTGTTCTAACAAAATCCTTTATTCCATCAACTTCAGATATATAAGTTACTTCTTTTTCAAACTGACTGGATTGGATTGTAAACCCACTTTCTACTTGTAGTTTTCTGTCATAATTTGCTCTTAGCTCCAGGGTTATACCTTGCACTGTTGCTCCTTGACCATTTTGTTTTTCAAATAATTCCCCAAAAGAATCTTCACCTACTGGGTTAAGGTAAAATGCATCATTTAATTTGGTAACAAAGCCATCTAATGTAAATCCATAGATGAAATGGTCATTAGGTTTGTCAAAATTTATGGAAGCGTTAAAACTCTCCGAAGTTTCTGGTTTTAAATATGGAGAAAGAAATACTCTTGAAACTCCTCCTGCAGCAAAGGCAATATGTAAATCAGTGTCAAATGCTTGTGGTGCTCTAAATCCTTGTCCATAACCTATTCTAAATTGAGTATACTGATTATACTTAAAGAGTAGCGAACTTCTTGGGCTAAATTTTAAATAGTCAAGTAGATTGTGTTGATCTAGCCTAATCCCAGTTAAAAGGGTTAATCTGGAATTTATTTCCCAATCGCTTTGCAGAAATAATCCAAGGTCAGTGGTTTTTTGATCAACTAAGTATTGGTATGCTTCTATTTCATCCATTACATCATCAAAAATATAATCAAGGCCTATGGTCAATGTATTTGTTCCATTTAAAAAATGGGTTAATCTGTGGTTGAGTTGAACTCCAACATTTTTTGTGTTTACGTCAGATGTTCCATAAGGTGGATTTAAAAGATGATTTTGAAGTTCATTTGAACTATCTGGGATAATACCTGTATAATGATTTCTTTTGGTTTTTTGCCAAGCCAGGTAACTTATAAAAGAAGAATTATTGTTGTTAAAATTAATTTGATAATCAAGGTTTGCCATCCAAACTTTATGATTTCGTTCTTCTGCTTGTTTGGCAGTATGGGCAGCACCGCTTATCATTTCACCTCCAAATCTGTATTCATTTAGATTACTAATATTTAGTTCTAGTTTTTGATTTTCTTTAGGAAGATAAAACATGTTTGCTCCAACAGAGGTGTTTTCTATCAACGGAATCTCAGAATAGTTGTCATTGTTATGGTCATAAAAATCTCTATTTCTATGATTAACAAATAGAGAAACACCCGCATTTTTCTTCTTACCAATAAAGGTAGTGTTACCTAGTATCTGATTGTCATTTGTTTGACCATTAATATTTTGATAGTTGTAGTTTAGTTCATAACTGTTTTTTCGAGGTATTTTGGTAATCACATTTACAGTTCCTCCAATAGCACTTGAGCCATATAGCGATGATCCACCGCCTTTTATTACTTCAATTCGTTCAATCATATTTACCGGTAGTTGCTCCAAACCATATAAGCCTGTTAATGGAGAAAAAATGGGCCTTCCATTAATTAATATTTGAGAATACCCGCCAGCTAACCCGTTCATTCTTAATTGAGTATAGTTGCAAGTTTGACAATCAGTTTCAACCCTTAATCCGGGTTGAAATTTTAATCCTTCCGATAAATTGCAGGCTTGTACAGTTTCTAGCGTTTTGGAGCTTGTAATGTTAACAATTACAGGGGAGTTGGTTTTTCTTTTAAAAGTTTTAGTACCTGTAACTACAATTGCGTCTAAGTCCATGTTTTTTTCAGCTAGAACAAAATCTAAATTAATTTTTGGATTTGTTGCTGTTATGCTAAAAGGTATACGTATAGGTTTAAAACCAACGTAGCTGGCAATTATAGTGTATTGACCTTCCGAAATTTTGTCAATTTTAAAATTACCTTTTTGGTTGGTATGTGCTCCTAAAGATGTTCCTTCAATAATAACTGTTGCATATTCTACAGCAGCTCCCTGCGATGAAACATTACCAGTAACCTCTCCTAATTGAGCAACAGCATTAAATTGAAAGGCAATCACGAATGTGAATAGGAATATACTTTTTAAAACAGTGTTCATTATTTTGTGGTGCAAAAATACAAAGTTAGATAATGCCTAACAAATATCTTTAAGTAAATCTCATATCTTTGAAGCAGTTTATATTTTATGGCTACTGAAACTAAAGAAAATTACCTTAAAGGAATATACTTTTTAGATCAACAAAACAAGGATGTTTCTATAACTGCGTTGGCCAATCAAATGCAAGTAAGTAAACCTACTGTTAGCGATATGGTAAAAAAGCTGGAGCTTAACGGTTGGTTAGAATATAAGCGATACAAGCCGCTGCGTTTAACTGCAAAAGGCCGCAAAACAGCTGCATTGATTATAAGGAAACATCGATTAACCGAAATGTTTTTGGTGCAAGTAATGGGATTTGGTTGGGAAGAAGTTCATGATATTGCCGAAGAAGTTGAGCACATAAATTCTATCAAATTTTTTGATAGAATGGATGACATTTTGGGTTTCCCAGCTACAGACCCGCATGGTTCCCCTATCCCAGATAAAGAAGGCAATACAAGTAAGCTTAATCTTAAACTTTTATCAAACCTTAAGGTTGGAGATCAAGTTGTATTAAGAGGTTTAAGAGATAGCTCCAAAGAATTTCTACTCTATCTTAATAAAAATAATCTTTTGCTTGGTACAAAAATAATGGTCATTCAAATCGAACCTTTTGATGCTAGCTTTACTGTAACAATCAGTAATAATGATCAAATTCAGCTGAGCAATACAATAACAAATAAATTGCTGGTAGAAGAAATTGTGTGATACGATTTTTTGTTGAGAATTTAAAAATATCTAGACTATAAACCTACCAATATTTAGTGAACAAAGAATACCTTTGCACCACTTAAAAAAGTAATATAAAATGAAAGTAACAGTTGTTGGAGCAGGTGCTGTTGGTGCAAGTTGTGCCGAGTACATTGCTATTAAAGATTTTGCAGATGAAGTGGTTCTTGTTGACATTAAAGAAGGGTACGCCGAAGGAAAGGCAATGGACTTAATGCAAACTTCTTCTTTAAACGGTTTTGACACACTTATAACTGGTTCTACCAATGATTATGCTGCAACTGAAAATAGTGATGTAGCGGTAATTACTAGTGGTATTGCCAGAAAACCAGGAATGACTAGAGAAGAATTGCTTGGAATTAATGCCGGTATTGTAAAAACAGTTACAGGAAGCATTTTAGAGCATTCTCCAAATGCAATTATTATTGTTGTAAGTAATCCTATGGATACAATGGCTTACTTAGTTCATAAATCTACGGATTTACCAAGAAATAGAATAATTGGAATGGGTGGTGCTTTAGATAGTGCTAGATTTAAATACAGATTAGCTGAGGCTTTAGGTTGCCCAACTTCAGATGTTAGCGGTATGGTGATCGGTGGACACAGTGATAAGGGTATGGTGCCTTTAATTGAAAAAGCGAGTAGAAATAGTGTAAGCGTATCTGAGTTTTTAGATGAAGATAGAATGCAACAGGTTGTTGAAGATACCAAAGTTGGCGGAGCTACACTAACTGGTTTATTAGGAACAAGTGCTTGGTACGCACCAGGAGCAGCAGTATCAGAATTGGTAAAAGCTATTGCTTTAGATTCTCAAAAAATGTTTCCTTGCAGTGCAATGTTAGATGGCGAATATGGTTTGTCTGATCTAGCTATAGGAGTACCTTGTATTTTAGGTAAAAATGGAATAGAAGCGATTGTAGAAGTTTCTCTGTCTGATGCAGAACAAGCTAAATTAGCTGAAAGTGCAGAAGGAGTAAAGAAAACAAATGCGTTATTAGGGTAATTCTTAATCATTAAAATATTGAAGGGTCAATCTCGTTAGAGGTTGACCTTTTCTTTTACAACAAATGCTGGCTTCTCAATCCACTTAATTTTTAAAGTAAAGAAAAGAATTATTATGGCTAGAATTATAAGCATTGGAGCCAATAAAATATTTGCATAAACAACAATCAAAATGTTTGCTAATAATAGTAAAGCAGTTAAATACTCACCATAATTACTGGAAGTAACCAAGTGTCTTATCCATATTAACATGTATTGTCCACTGGAATGCTTTCTGGTTTTTACACCTAATTCTGGTTTATTTACATTAACATAAGAGTGCGGCCTAATCTCTTTTTTAATTAATCCATCAATAAAAAAATAATTGGGTGTGTTTGATGATAGGTGAAGAATGCTTTCTCTCATAATAATTCTAAATGTACTGTGAAAGATGGATATGCCGGATAACCCACATACTGCTTTTTTTATCCAATTAGCGAATGCATTCACTAGTTTATTTTTATCTATCAACTCATTGTAACCATATATTAACTTTACGTTTGTTCGTCTAATTGCAAATACCAAAATTTGAATATCTTCTGGTAAAAACTTCATATTATCAGCAATAGTTACAATGTATTCTCCCGAGCTATTTAAGATTCCACATAGTGTTGCAGACTGTTCTCCACATTTTTTTTCAAAATTTACAAGTTTTAAATTGTCATACACTTTTGTAAGCGATACAAGAGTTTCCCAAGAATTATCAGAGCTAAAATCATTTATGGCTATAATTTCATAGGTGAACTTTTCTTCAATACACAAGTTGTGTATTCTTAAAATTAGCCTTTCAAGTTTACTCTCACTATTAAATACAGGGATTACTATACTAAGTAGTGGGATAGCCATCTTTACAAAGAAAGTTTAAAAAATTAGATTTGCCCACCTTTAGATTTTTCAATGTCCAATAATCGCCTATCAATTATATATATGTTTCTTGCCTCATTACTTTTTGCGGTAATGAATATTGCGGTAAAATACCTTGAAGACATACCTGTAGCTCAAATTGTGTTTATGCGAAGCTTTGTTATGATGATAATGGTGCTTGCTGTTATTGGTAAAAAGAAAATTAAACCATTTGGTTCTAGTTATAGGTTGCTAATTTTAAGAGGTCTTTTTGGTACAACAGGTATTGCTTTATTTTTTTACACTTTACATAAAATGCCTTTGGCTTCAGCTGTGGTAGTGCACTATTTAACTCCTATAATAACCGTGCTGTTTTCTGTATTGATAACAAGAAAAGGGATTAAGCCAATACAATGGATGTTTTTTGCTATTTGCTTTAGCGGGATAATAATTATAAAAGGGTTTGATGTTAGAATAGGCGGAATCCCCTTGCTTATGGGAGTGCTCGGAACCATTGGAGCGGCAGCGGCTTATAACATTATTAGCTTGTTAAAAGAGAAGGAGCATTATTTGGTTATAATGTTCTATTTTCCCTTGGTAACTATTCCTTTGGTGCTTATTTATATTGGGATAACAGGTGCTTGGATTTGGACAACTCCGTTTAATTGGGCTATTTTATCATTAATTGGCTTTTTAACTTACCTGGCACAATATTTTTTAACCCGATCTTACCAAATAGGAGAAGTAAACAAAGTCTCAGTTATCTCATACCTTGGAATTATTTACGCCCTTGGATTTGGCTATTTTATGTTTGATGAGTGGTATTCTCCAGTTGTAATATTCGGAATCCTACTGGTAGTATTAGGAGTAATTGGTAATATTATCTATAAGGCTAAACCAAGGCCTACTCAATAAGCCTATATTTAGTTTTTGCAACGCATCTTGAACAAGAGTTGAAATGCCACCACTCTGATGAAATAGTACTAAAACCTGCATTTTTCATCACTTTTCTCAATAGTTTACGATTGTCAATTTGAGTATATTCCAATACTTCGTCCATCAACAACTTCCATTCTGCATTAATGTTTGCTGAAGTTCCAAAATGGTCGAAATCTGTTCCCATATCTAAAACAGTTCCATTTTTTCTGCAAATAGTTAGATCTACTGCACATCCATAATTATGAATTGATCCGTTTCTTGGATTGGAAACGTATCTTACTTTTTCCTGAAAAGGCATTTTTAACGAGTTCCACATTTTCCGTTGTATGGAACGTGGTCGCACCGCATCCCAAATTAGTAAATGTAAATTGGAGTCAATTTTAGTCAGTTCGTTTTGGGCCACACTCAATTTTTTGGCAACATCTTTTTGCAAGTAGGCACTTTGTAGGCATTGATATAAGTCAGTTTTTAAAAAGTTATTAAGTCCGCTATACCTTAGGTTTACTTTTATGTTGCTATCAATATCTTGTATGTTTACTAAACCCCAATAAGATAAAGAGTCCTCTAAAGTACAGGGTTTTGTAACTTCAATTTTAGGTTTTTTTGCACGTTTTAAACTTACTTTTTTTTGAGGTTGCGTGCAGGAACATAAGATCAAAAGAATTGAAAATAAAAGTGGAAATCTCATTATTTACGCAAGGCAACAACAGGGTCCATTTTAGAGGCAGAAATTGCTGGAGCAAAACCTGCTATAAGACCTATTAGAATAGAGGTAGAAATTCCTAAAAACAAAATAAAACTGCTATAGAAAATCTGAAATTCTGTGAATCTACTAACGAGTATGCCAAATATCACAACAAATAATATGGCGATTAAGGCACCAACAATGCATAAAATTACGGCTTCAAATAAAAATTGAGAAAGTATGAACTTCTTTCTAGCCCCTAATGATTTCTGTAAGCCAATGATGGATGTTCTTTCTTTTACAGATACAAACATTATGTTAGCAATACCAAATCCCCCTACAAGAAGTGAAAATCCACCAATAAACCAACCAACAAGGTTTATCATGCTGAATGTTTGACTTAAGCTATCACTAATCATAGTAAGCTTATTAATAGCAAAGTTGCTCTTTTCCCGAGGTTTAAGCTTTCTAACTGACCGCATTATTCTGGTTAGTTCAAAATCAAGAAGTTTCATGTCAACCTTTTCTTGGCCATTTACTACAATGGCTGATCCAACTCCATTTGTATTTGGTTTTGCAAATTTTGAGGCATATGTCCCCGGTAATATTAAAACATCATCATATTGTTGTCCGCCCATCGTACTTCCTTGCTTTTCTAAAATACCAATAACAGTTACTTTGGTTCCTTTCAATTTTAGTTCTTTGCCAATGGGGTTGCTTCCGTTAAAAAGGTTTAGTCCAAGGTTATAGCCTACTATAGCGACATTTTTTCCGTTACTAATTTCAAGATCTGTAAAGCTCCTGCCGTATAAAATTTGCCATTGGTTAATTTCAAAAAACTTACCCAAAACCGCTGTAATTTTTACATTGCTTATTTCTTCGTATTTGGATTTTAGGTTGTTATTACCAAATTCAAAAAAGAATGCGGTTTCTTTAACTATGTCTCTATTGCATTCTTTTTCTAATCTCTTATACTCTCTAATAGTCGCATCTGGTCTTCTAAAATACTCCCACCAATTGCTAGATCCACTAAACATCCATGGCATTTTTTGAACATACACAATTTTATCTCCAAGTTTATCAATGTTTGAGCGAATGTTCTGTTCTAGGGAATGAGTTGCAGTAAGTATTGCAACAATGCAAAAAATGCCAATTGTGATTCCTAAAACTGATAAGAAACTCCTAAGCTTATTAGCTCTAAGAAATTTTAATGTCAATAGAATTGCTTCTTGAAGTTGCCACGCAAATTTCACCGTTTAATTTTGGCGAAATTTAGGTGTGTTTTAAGAGGTTGTTATTTCTGTTCGACTAAAGCATTTTTTTAATGGATTATAAAGGTTCAAAATCCTCAAATCTACCGAATCTAAATAAACCTTGACTTCCGCTCTTGAATATTGTACTTTTGCAGCCTTTTTAAGCACCTTTACAACTAAATGAAATTATCAGAATTCCACTTCGAACTTGATCCAAAACGCATAGCTTCGGTACCTCCATACAATAGAGACGAATGTAAACTAATGGTTGTAGATAAAACTGCAAAAACCATTGAGCATAAAATGTTTAAGGACATTTTAGATGAATTTGATGAGGGAGATGTTATGGTTTTAAATAATGCCAAAGTATTCCCTGCTCGTTTATATGGAAACAAGGAAAAAACAGGTGCTAGAATAGAGGTTTTTTTATTAAGAGAACTTAATAGTGAATTAAGACTTTGGGACGTATTAGTAGATCCTGCAAGAAAAATTAGAGTTGGTAACAAACTATTTTTTGGAGAGGACGAGTTAGTTGCAGAGGTAATTGACAATACAACTTCAAGAGGTAGAACTATCCGCTTCTTATTTGATGGAACAGATGCAGAGTTTAAAGGAGTTGTAAACAAGTTGGGACATACACCAATTCCTAAATATTTGGATCGTGAGGCAACAAAAGAGGATGAGGAAATGTATCAAACAATATTTGCAGAAAAAGATGGTGCAATTGCACCTCCTGCAGCGGGTTTACATTTCACCAAAGCTTTAATGATGAGGTTAGAAATTAAAGGGATTGAGTTTGCCAAAGTAAACTTAAATATAGGTCTTGGAGCTTTTAGACCGGTAGAAGTTGAGGATCTTACAAAACATAAAATGGATTCTGAGCATTTTATTATTGAGCAAGATGCAGTGGATATTGTAAATAACGCAAAAGCAAACAAAAAAAGAGTTTGTGCAGTAGGGTCCAGTGTAATGAGATCTTTAGAAAGTTCGGTTTCTGCTTTTGGTAAATTAAATGCGGATGATAGTTGGACAGATAAATTTATCTTTCCTCCTTATGAACCAAGAATAGCTAATTGCTATCTAACAAACTTCCATCAACCAAAATCTACGTTAATGATGCTTACATCTGCTTACTTAGATGACCATAAATTAGCAATGGAGGTTTACAACACTGCAATAAAAAAAGGGTATAATTTCCTTTGTTACGGAGACGCTTTGCTTATTAAGTAAAAAGTGTAGTACAGTTGTTGTACATACTTTTGGTAGGAAATACTTTAATTTGAAAAACTTAATATGGAGATTTTATTCATAATACTACTTGCAATACTTAGCTACTCATTAGGTTCAATACCTAGTAGTGTGTGGGTTGGACGTGCTTATAATGGTGTTGATGTTAGAGATTATGGTAGTGGAAATGCAGGTGCTACCAATACCTTTAGAGTGCTGGGCAAAGAAATAGGCTTTGTAGTACTGTTTTTAGATATAATTAAAGGTGTAACTGCAGTAAGTCTAGTGCACTACTTAGGTTTTTTAGAACAAGGAACAGATCGATTTATAAATTTGCAGTTATTGTTTGGATTATTGGCTGTTGTGGGTCATATCTTACCAATTTTTGAGCATTTTAAAGGAGGCAAGGGAATTGCAACCTTATTCGGAATGTTAATTGGCATCCATTGGGTTTTGGCAGTTGCGTGTTTGGTTTTATTTATTGTGATTTTGTTATTAACTAAATATGTATCACTCAGTTCTATTTTAGCTACAATATCTTTTCCAATGCTCACTATTTTTGTATTTAAAAGAGATGAACCCTTATTAATAGCATTTGGTATAGCAGCATCTGTATTGGTTATTTTAACACATACAAAGAACATTAGTCGTCTACTAAATGGCGAAGAGAGCAAAGCAAATTTGTTTAAAGCTAAACAATGATTTATAACATAGAAACAGAAGAATTAGAAGAAGTTGATGTTTTAGAAAAAGTAGATGCCGGTGCAACTATTATTCTTTACAATGATGAGGTTAATACTTTTGACCACGTTATTGATTGCTTAGTAAAGTACTGCAAGCATACATCTGAGCAAGCAGAACAATGCTCTTTAATTGTTCATTACAAGGGTAAATGCAATGTTAAAAGTGGGGGAGCTGCAGTTTTGCAACCTATATGTGATGCACTTTGCCGCAAAGGTTTAAGTGCTTTAGTAGAAGAACTTTAGTTAATACTGCTCTTTGTCGTTTGGAAAGTCCTTAGACTTTACATCTTTAATATAGTCACCTACGGCACCTTTAATATCTTCATAAAGATTCAAGTATCTTCTTAAAAAACGTGGCGAAAACTCCTTAGTTACTCCAAGTAAATCGTGTATGACCAATACTTGACCATCAACATCATTTCCTGCACCAATGCCAATTACTGGTATGCTTACAGCCTCTGCAACTGCCTTAGCTAATTTGGCAGGTATTTTTTCTAAAACAAGTGCAAAGCAACCAGCGGCTTCTAGCAGTTGAGCATCCTCTTTTAGTTTTTTAGCCTCTTCTTCTTCTTTGGCTCTTACAGTGTAAGTTCCAAATTTATATATGCTTTGTGGGGTTAAACCTAAGTGACCCATTACAGGTATTCCTGCAGATAAAATTCTTTTTACAGACTCTATTACTTCAGAACCGCCTTCTAGTTTAACTGAATGTGCCCCACTTTCTTTCATAATTCTAATGGCACTTCTTAAAGCTTCGCTGCTATTACCTTGATAGCTACCAAAAGGTAAATCAACCACAACAAGTGCCCGGTCTACTGCTCTTAATACAGACTCTGCATGATAAATCATGTGGTCCAAGGTTATGGGTAAAGTAGAATCATGACCGGCCATAACATTACTGGCAGAATCTCCTACCAGTATTACATCTATGCCGGCATCGTCAATAATTTTAGCATATGAATAATCATATGCAGTTAACATGGATATTTTTTCACCCCTATTCTTCATTGCTTGAAGTTGGTGGGTGGTAACTTTTTTTATTTCCTTTTTGGCAACACTCATCTTATTCTTTAATATCTAGTAAATATCTTAACCTATCGATTTCTCGAAGTAGAACTTCGGTGTCTTTTTTGTACTCCGCATTTTTAATGTTTAATACATCCACTTCGTTCTGTAATTTTTGGTTATCCGTTTTAAGTTCAGCTAAAATAGTGGTTAAGTTTAAAACTAAATCTCCGTTGCTACCTTTTTCAATATCCTGTTTTAGTGATTCTAAGTAAACAAGTCTTTTGTTAGCACTGCGTAATTGTGTGCTTGTAGAATCTAGTTTAGATCTAAGAAATATATTCATTTGTTCTAGCTCCTCAGTTCTACTTACTAAACTAGTGTCGTAATTAAGCATAGATCTGCATTTATCTACGTCTTGTTGTAACGTTTTTATGGTTGCTTGTTGTTTGTCAATTTTGCTTTTAAAAAGTTCCATTACTTGCTGGAAAGACGGGTCAGAAAATTTGCCTGAATTTCCTCTTTGCCCTGGATCTTTAGCAATGTCATATTGGTCACGTTCTTTTAAAATTAAGATGTCGTCTGCCGTTATTTCAGAAGAAGAGGCAACATAAAATCCTGTTTTCCCTTTACTAAACTGATTGTCAAATGCACTAAATACAAATTTGCCATTTATATAGACGTCATAATATCCATCTTTTGTTTTTACAGAAATAAGGTTGTTCCCTTTTTTATTTATAGCCTTAGATTTAACCCATCCTCTTTCTTTTGGTAAACCACTTAAGTACCTTGATTGTTGGTCAAAAACTTTGCTAATTTTAAATCTCTTTTTGCTATTAATTTCTACAATTATTGCTCCATGACGTGCAGTTTGCCCGTGTATAACTAAACCGCCAGAAGCCAATTTGTTTTTACTTTTAATTAAGGTAATATTAGCTTGAACTTCAAAAGCTGAAAATGGTTTTTCTGATTTTGCGTAAGAAATGGAGTTCTCTTTTTCACTGAGTCTATGTATTCTATACTTGCCATTTTCAATAATTAGTAACTCAAAAGCATTGTACTTTTGGGGGAAATTATAAACATTGGATGTAAAATCATCATACAGAGCTGTATCCTGAAATTTGGTTAGTACATTTTGTCCTTTGGTCAAAAGTGACAAACTTATTATTAAGGCAAATGATATAAATCTCATTTTATTTGTGAAAGTTTGCAAAGCTAAGCGAAAATTATGCAAAAAACCATTTGGACATACTTTGTACTGTTGCTTTTAAGTTCTTCTTTTTATGCTTGCGAAAACGAATTGGATGTAACAGCGGATTGGAAAGAGATAGCTGTTATTTATGGAGCTCTAAATCCTACCGATAATATACAATATGTGCGTATTCAAAGAGCTTACATGGACGAATCTAGAGGAGCACTTTTGTTTAGTCAAGAATCAGATTCTCTTTATTTTGACTCGCTGGTAGTTACCTTAGATGAGTTTGAAAACGGGGTGTATAATAGAACATTATCTCTAGAGAAAGTAGTCGGAAATGAAATTGGAATTTTAAAGGATAGTGGAATTTTTGCACATAATAAATTTTACCTTTATCAGCTAAAAGATAAAATTTGGGCTTCCAGTTACTTCAAAGACTATACTTATAGCTTAAATGTTTTAAATCCGTATACGGGATATCAAGCAAATGCTATAACTATAGTTGCTGGCCAAGCGGAGGTTACATCTCCCATAAATCCTTTTACGGATCAGTTATTAATATCCACCCAAGATAAACATACCATTATTTGTAAATACCAAGAGGGTAAGCATGTAAAAAGTTATGACATGGTTATGGATTTGCACATCGAAGAAATTAATAGAGCAGATACCAGCATAAGAAGAGAGTTTACTATTCCTTGGAAAATGTTTAATTCCATAGAAACCAGAAGTACAGATGGTTTTGAAGATGCGGTATATTTAGTTTCTTCTGCCAGTTTTTTTAATCTTTTAAGTGCCAGTTTAGAGCCAGACCCTAAAGTTTTTAGAAGATTAGTTAATTACGATCTTTACCTTTATGGAATTGCTGAAGAGTTCTATACCTACGTAAATGTAAATCAACCATCCATAGGTATAATTCAGAAAAAACCAGAATATACCAACGTTAATAATGGTAACGGCATTTTTAGTTCCAGGTACATCAATAAATTTAAAGGCAGAAACTTTCACCCTTCTACACGTAGAGAGTTAAATCTGTCAGATGCAACATCTGATTTGGGTTTTGTTTTGTACTAAAATGTCGTTTTGTCATATTAATTATGGGCAAAAACTGACATCTTTCAACTTTTTATGAATGGCATTGAAGTTGTTTTCTTAGAAGCAAATTAAAACGCAATTTAAAAAGATGAGTAAAGTAATAGGAATTGACTTAGGAACGACAAACTCTTGTGTTTCTGTTATGGAGGGTAACGAACCAGTAGTTATCCCTAACAGTGAAGGTAGGAGAACAACTCCATCTATTGTCGCCTTTATGGACAACGGAAATGGAGAAAGAAAGGTGGGTGATCCTGCCAAAAGACAGGCAATAACAAATCCACAGAATACTATAAGTTCGGTTAAACGTTTTATGGGGTCTCGTTTTAGCGAGATTGCAGACGAAGCGGGTAAGATGCCGTATAAAGTGGTTAAGGGAGATAACGATACACCACGTATTGTCATAGGAGATAGACAATATACACCTCAAGAAATATCAGCAATTACACTTCAAAAAATGAAGAAAACAGCGGAAGATTACTTGGGTACAAGTGTAGAAAGAGCGGTTATTACCGTGCCAGCATATTTTAACGATAGCCAAAGACAAGCTACTAAAGAAGCTGGTGAAATAGCCGGTTTAAAAGTAGAAAGAGTAGTAAATGAGCCAACTGCTGCTGCCTTGGCATATGGATTAGATAAAAAAGATGTAGACCAAAAAATAGCAGTGTATGATTTAGGTGGAGGTACTTTTGATATCTCAATACTTGAATTAGGTGACGGTGTATTTGAAGTAAAATCTACAAACGGAGATACACACTTAGGTGGTGACGATTTTGATAGAGTTATTATGGATTGGTTAGCTGAAGAATTTAATTCTGAGGAGAATATGGATTTAAGAAAAGATCCAATGGCTCTTCAAAGACTTAAAGAAGCAGCTGAAAAGGCTAAAATTGAGCTATCTAGCTCAACTCAAACAGAAATTAACTTACCGTATATTACAGCAACAGCAAGCGGACCTAAACATTTAGTTAGGTCTCTAAGCAGAGCTAAATTTGAGCAATTGGCTGATGATTTAATAAGAAGAAGTATGGAGCCGTGTAAGCAAGCTCTAAACGATGCAGGATACACTGCTAGTGATATAGACGAAGTAATTTTAGTTGGAGGTAGCACGCGTATTCCTAGAATTCAAGAAGAAGTTCAAAAATTCTTTGGAAAATCTCCAAGTAAAGGAGTGAACCCAGACGAGGTTGTAGCAATTGGTGCTGCTATTCAAGGTGGTGTATTAACAGGAGAAGTAAAAGATGTGTTGTTACTAGATGTAACACCGTTATCCTTAGGTATTGAAACCTTAGGTGGTGTATTTACAACACTTATAGAGTCTAATACAACCATTCCTTCTAAAAAGTCTCAAGTATTCTCTACTGCTGCAGATAATCAACCTAGTGTAGAGATACACGTATTGCAGGGTGAACGTTCTATGGCAAAGGACAATAGAACAATTGGTAAATTTCATTTAGATGGTGTGCCTCCAGCAAGAAGAGGAGTTCCACAAATTGAGGTAACTTTTGATATAGATGCAAATGGTATCTTAAATGTAAGTGCTAAAGATAAAGGTACTGGCAAGGAGCAAAATATTAGAATAGAAGCTAGCTCTGGTTTAAGTGAAGATGAAATTGAAAAAATGAAGCGTGAGGCTGAAGCCAACGCTGATGCTGACAAAGCTGCTAAAGAAAACATTGATAAACTTAATACCGCAGATAACTTGGTGTTTACAACAGAGAAACAACTTGAAGAGTACGGTGAGAAAATTCCAGAGGATAAAAAATCTGCAATAGAATCTGCAAAAGAAGAGTTGAAGAAAGCTCACGCAGCACAAGATATGACAGGAATAGATGCTCATATGGAAACATTAAATAAAGCTTGGGAAGCTGCAAGTCAAGATATTTATGCAGCACAACAAGAGGCAGGAGGAGCAGAAGCACCAGGTGCAGATGCCAATCCAAATGCCGGAGAAGCTCAAACGGAAGAAGCAAAGGATGTGGAAGACGTAGATTTTGAAGAAGTAAAATAACTCAATATCAAAATAGTTTTAAAGCCTCAAGAGAAATCTAGGGGCTTTTTGTGTTTAATACACCCAATATCTTCTTCCATTCTTTCCTTACGCCTTTATAAGCAACCTAGTTTGCAATACCGCAGAGTAATGCTAAACTTACAATTTCTGATTCCTAGTTCTTAATGCTCAAAGGTATAAGCATACATCTTTTATTTTTACCATTAAGAATTGTAAGCATTTCAATCAGCAGAAGCAATCCAGCTTAATGTTTCAATGGTTAAAAATAAATCTCAAATCAAAGCGGATTACTTTCAATTCATAATTCAGCATTTATAATTTCTGATTATTTCTACTCTTTACTCAATACGCTTAACTAAATCCTAAATCTTATTTCCAACCGTTATTCTGATCAAGTCAACCGCAGGTGGACGACCGAAGAATCTTTAGTCTAAAGCACCGTTTCCTATTCAACATATCCTTCATGCCGCTTTGGATGTTGATTAAGATTGTATTTCATCACGTGAAATAAAACTACAATAGAGGGATAACTGCTGTTTTTAATTACAATTGAAACACGATAATTACATCTTAGGTTAATTCGTGGGCTCTATTTGTATTAGATAGGCCAATTAAACCAATGTTTAGGAGTTTGCTTTTACTAAGCTCCACCTTGATTGTTTGTAATCCCTTTGGCTAGTTCATTGTCAAAAATGTACAACCCAGCAGAATCTTCGCCAATAATATTTAGCTTATCAATTAAAGTTCTTGCCAGCATTTCTTCTTCCATTTGTTCAGCAACATACCATTGCATAAAATTATTGGTAATGTGGTCTTTTTCAGAAAGGCATAAATCAATTACTTCATTAATAGATTGAGTTACCAATATTTCGTGATCTAAAATTTTTTGAAATACCTCTTTTAGTGATTTAAAATTGCCGTTTGGAGCACCAAGAGCCGGAATTAGTGCCTGGCTGCCTCTTTCGTTTACATATTTAACTAATTTTAACATATGCATTCTTTCTTCGTCAGAATGTGCATATAAAAAAGTAGTAGCACCTTCATAACCGTTTGCATCTGCCCAACAGGCCATCGATAAATATAATTGAGAAGAAAATGCTTCTTTCTGAATTTGATCTTGAAGTTAATTAACTAAAATTTTACTTAGCATAGCTCTTTTTTAATAAGCTACAACTTTAACTATTGATGGGCTTAATCTTTATGAAGCTGTGCCACAATATTTTAGGCAGTTGGCCTAATAATTAAATAGTTTAATTTAAATTTTAAAAAACCTGAAACCAATTATAACTTACTTTCGTCTGATTATAATGTATGGTAAATGTTTATTGTTAAGTTTAAGTATTGTTCTTGGAAATTCACTTATTGCCCAAACCACAAATGTTCTGTTTATAGGTAATAGTTATACTTACTTTAATTCTATGCCTCAAATGTTGAAAGAAGTGGCACTTTCAGCAGGGGATACTTTATATGTAGAAACATATACCCGAGGAGGAGCTCGGTTTTTAACTCACGCAAATAATCCAGAAGTTTATGATATCATACGAAATGGAAATTGGGATTTTGTGGTACTTCAAGGTCAGTCGCAAGAGCCGTCTTGGCCAGATAAGCAAGTTTCAACTGAGGTGTTTCCATATGCAAAGCAGTTGTGTGATAGTATTATTGCTAATAACCGATGTGCCAAGCCATTGTTTTTTATGACCTGGGGACGAAAGAATGGCGACAGTAGAAATTGTGCAGATTGGCCTTATGTATGCACCTATGCTGGTATGGATAGTATTTTAAATTTAAATTATTTAAAAATGGGGAGCTTAAATAATGCAGAGGTAGCACCCGTTGGAGCAGTTTGGAATCAATTAAGAAATACAACGCCCGGATTGGAATTGTACAATTCAGATGAGTCTCATCCATCATTAAAAGGGTCTGTTGCAGCGGCATTTACATTTTATAGTACAATTGCACGTAAAAACACAGATAATGTAACATTTACTGGTACACTTTCTAACAACGAAATAGATTCAATTAAAGCAGCAGTAAATAGAGTAGCATTCATCAATAGCAAAGACTATTATATTGGCAGTATAAAGGCGGATGCAAGTATTCTTTCTTCCAAAGATGGATGCTCAGTTGTGGTTAAAGCAAATAAAGGTTATGATGATTATAGCTGGAATTTTGGCGATGGAACGGCAGATTATTTAGATTCAATAACACATCATTACCAAACTCCCGGTACGTATAAAATTAAACTTACTGTTGGTAATTGTAATGAAATAGCTCTTGATTCAACAAGCTTTACTTGTGGAACAGGTGGTTTTAATGGGTTAAGTCAAAGTCCGTTATTAGTTTACCCAAACCCATCTAATGGATTCTTTACCATATCGTCTAATTTCAAAGTTTTGTCAATTTATAACACTAATGGCCAAAGTTTGCCCTTTACACAAAACGATTTATCGGTTATTAAATTAGGCAAAAACGAAAAGGGATTAATATTTATAGAGTTAGAAGGTAAAAATGGAGTTAAATTAGTCACTAAACTGATGCTAGAATAGTTTTTTAAATTAAAAATCGGCTAATTTCGCCGCTTAATTTAGAAGTTTTGAAACTATCCGTACTTAAAGAAACCGATAAAGGCGAAACAAGAGTAGCCATTGTTCCTAAATCCATTAAAAAATTACAAGGTCTTGGCTTTGAAATTGTAGTGGAAAAAGATGCTGGAGCAAATGCAGCATTTACAGATGCTGATTATACCAATGCTGGTGCAACCATTGCAAATAATGCTGCGGAAGCAATAGCCACATCAGATGTGGTTGTAAAAATAAATCCACCATCTAAGGATGATTTGTCAAATCTAAAAAGTGGGCAAATATGGTTATCTCAATTGTTCCACAGACTCAATGAAGAATTAATGGATAATCTTAAACAAAAAGGTGTTTCAGCTTTTAGTTTGGATGCTATGCCAAGGATAAGTAGAGCTCAAAGTATGGACGTGCTCAGTTCTCAAAGTAATTTATCTGGTTATAAATCAATTATTTGTGGTGCAGACAATTTAGGTAAAATATTTCCGATGTTAATGACCGCGGCTGGTACAATTACACCTAGCAAAGTGCTAATCTATGGAGTAGGGGTTGCGGGTTTACAAGCAATTGCCACTGCAAAAAGATTGGGTGCTGTGGTAGAAGCAACAGATGTTAGACAAGAGTGCAAAGAACAAACAGAATCTTTAGGAGCAAAGTTTATTACAGTAGAAGATGATGGTGTAAAAGTAGAAGGTGGTTATGCTAAAGAAGTAACTGAAGAATACTTGACTAAGCAAAAAGAGGCGGTAAACAAATCTCTGGCACAAGCAGACTTAGTGGTTACTACTGCATTGGTACAAGGAGCAAAGGCACCTATTTTAATTAGTAAGGAGCAAGTTGAAATGATGAAAAATGGCTCCGTAATTGTTGATATGGCTGTTGCTAAAGGTGGAAATACAGCTTTAAGCGAAGCGGATAAAACCATAACACATAACGGAGTAAAAATTGTAGGGATAAGTAATTTTCCAGCACAAATTCCAACCAATGCTAGTGAATTATTAAGTAGAAATATTGATACGTTTTTAGCTCATTTAGTGGAAGATGGAAAATTTAAGTGGGATATGGAAGATGAAATAACAACGGGTACTCTGATAGTAAACAATAACATAGCTGCAACAAGCTAAAACACTATAAATTTAAAATCAAGAATTTTTTAATATGAATGAATTAATTGAATTTTTTGCTGCTAACAAAGAGATGATTTTTATTGTCATCTTAATGGTATTTGTTGGCGTAGAAGTAATTGGTAATGTACCTGCAGTTTTGCACACTCCTCTAATGTCGGGAGCAAATGCAATACATGGTGTAGTTATTGTAGGAGCCATAATAGTAATGCTTAACGCTGAGCCAGATAATACTTTGGCTTTAGTGCTTGGATCACTCGCTGTATTTTTAGGAACCCTAAACGTAGTAGGTGGGTTTGTCGTTACAGATAGAATGTTGGAAATGTTTAAAAAGAAGAAATAATGAATATTGAACTTATACATATCCTGTATCTTTTTGCCTCAGTTACGTTTATTGCTGGGTTAAAGATGTTAAGTAATGCCAAAACTGCTCGTAAAGGAAACTTGTGGGCAGCAGCTGGAATGACAATTGCAATTATTGGAACTCTTGTTTTACACGATAAAGAAGTTTCTAGCTTAGTTTATGGTTTAATCTTTGGTGCAATTGCTTTAGGAACCGTGGTTGGTTGGTTAACTGCCAAACGTGTTGAAATGACCAAGATGCCAGAATTGGTTTCTCTGTTCAATGGAATGGGTGGTGCTTGTGCTGCTTTAATTGGTCTTTTAGAGTTTCATCATAATTTAAATAACCCAACAAGCATTGCGGTAATTCTAGCTGGAATGGTAATTGGTTCAGTTTCCTTTAGCGGAAGTATGATTGCCTTTGCCAAACTAAATGGAACGTTAAGAAAAGCGATAAGACTACCTAAATACAACATTTTAAATACTATTTTATTGATTGGTTTAGTAGTTTATGCTGTTTGGATTGTTTGGAGTGGCACGCATAGCGAAATGCATTTGTACATCTTATTTGCATTATCGCTTTTATACGGGGTAATGTTTGTTGTGCCAATTGGCGGTGCAGATATGCCAGTTGTTATTTCTTTACTTAACTCGTTTACAGGTCTTGCCGCAGCATTTGGCGGATTCTTGTACGATAATCAGGTAATGCTGACTGGAGGTATTTTAGTAGGTTCTGCAGGTACACTGCTTACGCTGGTAATGTGCAAAGCAATGAACAGGCCTCTATTTAATGTAATATTTGGTGCATTTGGAGAAACGGAAGCAAGCGGCACGGCTGGTGGCTCGCAAGGATCTGTAAAAGAAGTAGGCCCTAGTGATCTAGCGATACAGATGAACTATAGTAAAAAGATTTTGATAGTTCCTGGCTATGGTTTAGCTGTGGCTCAAGCACAACACGTAATTAAAGAATTAGAACAAATACTTGAAGAAAGAGGAGTAGAAGTAGCTTATGCTGTTCACCCTGTTGCTGGGCGTATGCCAGGACATATGAATGTACTTTTAGCAGAGAGTAATGTAGATTACGACAAGTTAAAAGAAATGGAAGATGTAAATCCTGAATTTGCTCAAACTGATGTGGTTCTTGTGGTTGGTGCTAACGATGTAGTTAATCCTGCAGCTAAGTCAGATCCTAGTAGCCCAATTTATGGAATGCCTATTCTTGAGGTGGAAGATTCCAAATCTGTTGTTGTAAACAAACGTAGTATGAATGTGGGCTATGCTGGCATCCAGAATGAGCTCTTCTTTAGAGATAAAACTCAAATGTTATTTGGTGACGCTAAAAAGGTTTTAACAGATCTTGTAGCAGAATTAAAGGCCTTGGATTAAAGAATCTAACGGTTTTTAGTCCATCGTTTCTCTGCATTAATTAGTCGTCAATTTTTGTAAATCTGAGGTATGAGATACTATCTTTTGAGATATGACAGATTTACCGATTATTCTTTGGGTTGTACCCTCACTTATTTCTTTCCTTTTTTACCATTAAACACCAAACTGCTGCAATAATTGAGCAATTTGGAAAGTTCCATAGTACCAGACGAGCTGGCTTACAAATGAAAATACCTGCAGTAGATAAAATTGCAGGAAAGATTACCTTAAAAATTCAACAGTTGGATGTAATTGTTGAAACAAAAACAAGTGATGATGTTTTTGTTAAGCTAAAAGTATCTGTTCAGTATGTTATTATACCAGCAAAGGTGTACGATGCATTTTACAGACTAGATGATCCTATGGCACAAATAACCTCGTATGTGTTTGATGTTGTTAGAGCAGAAGTTCCTAAAATGAAATTGGATGATGTTTTTGAACGTAAAGACGATATTGCAGTAGCTATAAAAGGTGAGCTTGCAGAAGCTATGCAGTCTTACGGATATGACATTGTTAAAGCATTGGTGACCGATATTGATCCTGCAGAGGAAGTTAAAGTAGCAATGAACCGAATAAATGCTTCTGAGCGAGAAAAAGTTGCTGCAGAATACGAGTCTGAGGCTGAAAGAATTAGGATTGTTGCGAAAGCAAAAGCTGAAGCAGAAAGCAAAAGATTGCAAGGTCAAGGTATTGCAGATCAACGACGTGAAATTGCAAAAGGTTTAGAAGAAAGTGTTAGTCAACTCAATAAAGTGGGTATAAATCAACACGAAGCATCTTCTTTGATTGTAATTACGCAACATTATGATACGCTATATTCCATAGGAGCTAACAACAAAAGTAACCTCGTACTGCTGCCAAACTCTCCAGCAGCTGCAAACGATATGTTAAATAATATGGTTTCAGCTTTAGCTGCAACAAATGAATTGAAAACTAAAAACTAAAGATTTAGCATCTTAATATTTGAAAAACTTCAAGCACGCTTGGAGTTTTTTTAGTTTTATCTAACAAGGTGTAAAAGATAATTTAGAGTTTTATTAGATTTACCTGGGCTTTGATATGCAATAGAGCAGAGGTAAGCCCCTTTTTCTGATGGTATACCATTATATGTTCCATCCCAGCGATGGTTTGTCATTAGATTCAAATAAAAGATCTCCCCATCTGTTTGCTATCCTTAGTTGATAGTTGGTAACAGTGCAATTGGATAATAGTCCAAATTCATCATTTAAGCCATCCCCATTTGGGCTAAAACTATTTGGAGATTCAGGATTACAGCCGTCTAAAAATGTAACACGTATCGAATCAGAAACAATTCCGCATTGATTAGTTTTAGTTGCACAATACAAGCCAGTAGATTCTGCTATAAAACTGTTCGCTATGCTTCCATCGTGCCATTGAACTTCTGTTTCGTTTATTTAAGTGTGAATTTCGAATGGCACATTGTCACAAATAGCAGTGTCGCCAAGATTAAGCATTGGTACATTGTCAAAAGCTATATGAATAGTATCTGACTGTTCATCACATTTATTGCTTGCGGTAACCCAATAGTTTCCTGTTTTAGAAACAATTAATTTGTTTTTTTAGAACCATTATTCCAAACGAACTTTAAAAGCTTATTATTAGTGAAGAGGAAAAATAAATTTTGGTTATTTAGTGTAGGTGCCTAAATTTACTTGTGGTGTTGGTATTTCACATATGCAAATGCTGTCAATTGAAGTGCTGCATAGGTTGTTTTGTTTAGCCGTGTAAACTCCTCCTTTAAATATAGATATTGATTTACCAGTTTTTCCTGTACTCCATATAACATCACCCTCATAACTTTTTAAATTAATGTCTAATTTGCTTCCTTCACAAATTTCTATGGTTGATTTATCTATAAAGTAGAACACGCTCTAGTTAAACTTACATTATCTATATATAAAAAGCACTGCGGCACAAAGCCTGATTGTTTAAGTTTAGTTTTGGTATTAATGTCAGTATCGAAATTACCAATAAGTAAATATCTCTCGTTTCCTTCTGCCTTGTAATTAACTTCTAAAGTATGCCATCCTGAATCTAAGCTTAAAAGTTTTATTTCCTTAATTTGAGGAGTAACTGGAATGTTCTTAAATCCACTATTAATAGTCTTATTCTTACAAAAAGAAACGCCTAAATTGTTAGTTGTGGCAGTAGAAATGTCTGCTACTGAATATCTCAATTTAAACGTGTAAATGGAGTCTTTTTAAGGTTTTGTAATAATTCAGTTTCTAAATATTCTAGGTATAAGAAATGTGGGTTGCACATTACAATTCCTGCATAGCTGTTGCCAGAACCTGCGAGTAAATACCCATATTTATTTTGCGGTACAGAAATCTCCTCATTCTTAGAACAAGATTTAAAGTAATCTGGACTACCTCCATTATTTGGTAAATTCCAACCATCAATTAATCCTAGGTCACTAGGACTTTGTGGACAAGCTGTGCTTTTTTCAAAACTTCCGTTCGAAATTAGATTCTGTCCGTATGTTGGAGTAAAAAGACAGACTAAGCAAATCCCAAATAAGTAAATTCTTTGAGTAATCATGAGGATTACTTACTACAAGTATATACTGCAACCTTGCCAATACTTACACAGTTCTATATATGCTTACCTAATCTTAAAGTAATTAAGAATATAGCTGTTTTTGAGCATTATTATGTTTACTGGGGTTATAATCTCTTAATGGGAAAAATTACCTTTTATTGGTTTAATTCCTACTTCTTTAATTAAATGCTATTAAAGCAAATAAGTCCAATTATATTTTTGATGAATGAAATTAATTGTGGCAATTGTAATTGGTATATTTTTTTACTTTTTGGATGCTCACAAGCACATAACACTTCTAAAAACAGAATAGTCACTCACAAACGGCATTAAGCATAACAGGAACTTATGTTTTGAATAAGTCTGTAAGTAATGATACCTTTCCAGGGAGATACGGAGACTTAAAGTCAATTGAACTAAATGACAGTTTTGTAGCTATGCAGTTTTTTATTTTTAAAGGACATCCGAGTTATAATATGGGGATGTTTTTAGATACCTTATTAATTAAAAACAATACTTGCTTATTTAAAACTGAATACGATGCTTCCTGTTCCATATTTTTTGAATTTGAAGAAAATCAGGTAAAAGTTATACAATCTGCCTCGGACTTAAATATGTCTTGTGGATTTGGACATGGAGTTATTGCTGATGGTATTTACCTAAAAACTTCCAATGAAATTCCAATTTTTGATGAAGATTTATAACTAACACATGCATTATAATTAACTTTGAATTTATATTGAATTTTTTATTCTATAGCACTGAAATAAGTGGTAATCTAATTTCTCTTAAAGACCAAGAGGCTTTGCATTGTGCACAAGTATTAAGAAAACAAATAGGAGATGAGATTTTTGTAATGGATGGTGATGGGAATAGATATCAATGTAAAATTAACACTATTTCAAAAAAAAATGTGGAGTGCTCTATTCTTGAGAAGACGTTTAAAGAAAGAACAGAGAACATAATAATAGCAATAGCACCAACAAAAAACAGGGATAGATTAGAATGGATGATTGAAAAATTGGTTGAGATAGGAGTGAAGTCTATCGTTTTAATGTCTACTAAAAACACAGAAAGAACACGTACTAACATAGATAGAGTAAATAAAAAAGTTATTTCGGCTGTTAAACAAAGCTTGAGGTATTATGTGCCACCATTAACAGAAATGAAATACAGCGAAGTGTTAACACTAGATGCAGATGAGAAATACATTGCACACTGTTATTCCAATTTACCAAGAGCGAATAAAGGTAAATCTAAAGCTGCAAATAAGTTAATTCTTATTGGACCTGAAGGTGACTTTACTCAAGGTGAAATACAACAAGCATTTGATTTGGGCTTTACAGGTTTAGATTTAGGAGAGTATAGGTTAAGAACAGAAACAGCGGCTATTGTTGCTACTACACTATTTCAATAAATTAAAAGTAATTTCGTTAAACAATAAATGAAAAATATTCTACTAATATACCTGCTGTTTTTTGCAAGTAGCTTTACAAATAGTTACACCATTAAAATAGCAAAATTAAAATACAGTGGAGGTGGAGATTGGTACAGTAATAGAACAGCATTGCCAAATCTAATTAAGTTTTGTAATGAAAAATTGGGTACAGATATTAATCCGCAGGATGAGATTGTAGAAGTAGGAAGTGTAGAAATATTTAATTACCCATTTGTATATATGACTGGGCACGGCAACGTTGTTTTTAGCACTAAAGAAGCGGATAACTTGAGAAAGTATTTGCTCTCGGGAGGATTTTTACATATTGATGATAACTATGGTTTAGATAAGTATGTAAGACCAGAAATGAAAAAGGTTTTTCCAGAGTTGGACTTTGTTGAATTGCCTTTTAATCACCCTATATTTAATCTAGAATATAAGTTTACTAAAGGTTTACCCAAAATACACGAGCACGATGGAAAGCCAGCACAAGGATTTGGACTGATATATAAAGATAAACTAGTATGTTTTTATGATTATGAATGTGATTTAGGCAATGGATGGGAAGATCCAGGGATATATAACGATAGTGAAGAAACTAGACAAAACGCCTTAAAAATGGGGGCCAACATTATTCGATATTGCTTTGGGAGTTAACCGTTTAAATAAGTAAACATAGTTTAATAATATGATAATTTTACCAATAGGAGATGATCAAGTAAAAGGAGGTAGTTTTCCTATTTTTAGTTATGTATTTATCGCCATTAATATTCTGGTCTTTATTTTATTACAATTACCAAGTGATGAATTTACTATGGCATACAGCGTAATACCAATGGAAATAACATCTGGACAAGATTTTGTTAAATCAATGACAGTTATGTTAGATGGTCAAGCTATAACACAACAACATCAACCAGGGCCTGTTCCAATTTACTTAACCTTAATATCTAATATTTTTATGCACGGTGGTTGGATGCACTTAATTGGTAACATGATTTTTCTTTGGGTGTTTGCAGACAATATAGAAAGCACGGTTGGTAGCCCAAGATTTGTTTTGTTCTATGTTTTGGGTGGAGTAATTGCTAGCTTAGCACATATTGCATCGGATCCTGCAAGCATAACACCCAGTTTAGGAGCTAGTGGAGCTATAGCGGCTTGTTTAGGGGCTTATTTAGTGATGTTTCCTAAATCTAAGGTTAAGGTATTGGTGTTTATTACTATTATTAGTGTGCCTGCTTTTCTTTTTCTAGGATTTTGGATAGTACAGCAATATTTAGGTGTAATAGGCAGCGGTGAAGGTGTTGCGTGGTGGGCACATATTGGTGGACTAGTGTTTGGAGTAATAGTTGGATTTTACTTTAAGGAAATGTATCCGAAAGTGATTAAAGATGAAGAAGATTTTATGCCAATAAGGAGGCCATCGAGAAGATACAACAATAGAGAAATTACTAGGTCAAAATTTTTTAAATAATCTTACTTACTTAAGCTAAAAGTTGCAATATCTAAGTTTGTGCCATACTTGTATTCTGCAAGGAGCTTTACTTTTTGACCTGTATTGACATTAAGACCATTGCTCGTTTTTAGCAGTGTTGGAGGCATCAAACTATCTGTGCCAGTAAAGTTAGACCCTTCTGCAACTTGTACCAAAGAGTGCATTAAAATGCCATTTACATTTCCTGTAAGAACCGTTTCAAATTCTATTTCTTTCCTAATTTTTGTCTTCTATTGCCTTAAGTAGTTTCTTGCTAATAGCCTTATCTCTTTCTCCAGAAACAGAGGTTGAATTAGATGTTCCCTCCACTGTATTAGCCTTTTTGGTGTCTGGCTTTTTGTCCTTCGATTCTTCTTTTTTATCAGATTCTTCCTCAACTACAAAAAGCGATTTAAGGTTTTTCAGCATAGATTTAACGGTTACTACTCAAACATAAGAGGTAGGATTGTATACTTAAGTATGCAATTTTAATTATTATTTTTAATCAACGTTTTATAAGATGAAACTACTTAATCCCAGTAATAATGCTGCTTTAAGTGGTTTGAAGTTTGCTATTTTAGTTGGTAATTACGAATTGCTTGCTTCCAATTTAAGTTTGTTTGCTAATTCTTTCCCTAAATACTGATCGATAAGAAAATGACCTAAATAAATTAAAGGAGTTAGTACAATTGCTATAAAAAACTTATAGATGTAGTTGTTTATTCCAACAGCTATAACTAGAGCCCAAGTCCAATCTGCACCCAGTTTAAATGCTATTATTAACACAACAAAACTGTCAATAAATTGACTAACCAATGTGCTCCCTGTAGCTCTAAGCCAAATCTTTTTTTCTCCCGTAATCTGTTTGAGTTTTTGAAATACCAACACATCCACAATTTGTCCAATTAAAAATGCTACAAGCGACCCTATAATTATCCATAATCCTTGGCCAAAAACTTTAGCAAAAGCAAGCTGAAAGTTTGGAACTCCATTTTGTTGTAGAGAACTTGGCCACCAATCTGCGGGGGTAATATGTATAGCAAAATACACCATTATAAAAGCGTAAGATATAAGCCCCACCGTTAAAAATGAAAGGAATCGGACTCCTTTTTTGCCAAAATATTCGTTAATAATATCCGTCATTATAAAAACTACAGGCCAAAGAATTACGCCAGCAGTAAGGTTAAAGCTCATCTCTTGTCCTAGTATATAATATTTCAACGGAGCAATACCGATTGTCTTCTCCAAACTAAATATCTTAACTCCAATAAATTCTGCTATTAGTGCATTGGCTATGAAGAAACCTCCTAGAATGAAAAATAATATATTTTCTTTTTTAGTTAAAATGTTCATTAAAATGTGTGCAGCTTGAGTGGTGTGGAAATATAGGCATAATCCTTGAAGTGTCTCTTTATATTATTGCAGATTATATTATGAAATTTTGTTACTGTTTAGCTATTCTATTCTTGTCTCAAGTTGCTTTGGGTCAAAATGCCAACGATTGGTACAATGGAGGGATAGATAAATTTGAAGAAGGAAATACCTTAGGTGCTATTAAAGATTTTAATGCAGCGTTAGCTTTAGACTCTAGTTTGGCAGAAGCCTATTGGGGACGAGGGAGTGTTTATGCAGAATTAGAACAATTTGACAGAGCATTGGTAGATTTAGCAAAATGTATTTCAATAAATCCAAAACTCTCCGATGCTTTTTTTAATAGAGCTTATGTATATATGTCTATGGGAAATGAGGAGAATGCACTCAACGATTTAAATATGTACATACTTCTGGAGCCAGATGATATGGATGGTTACCTTGGTAGATTAGATATTGCGGTTAAAAACTCTGACCATAAAACTGCGTATAAGGATATGGATAAGATAGCTGAGCTGAGAGCTTTTAGTCCAGGCCAGTTTATTCAAAGAGCTAGAGTCAAAAGTTTAAGAAATGATACTTTAGGATCTATCTCAGATTTAGATTCTGCAATAATGCTTGTTCCAACTTTTATGGATGCATACTATCTTAGAGGGAAATACTTTTATGAATATAAAAAGTACGATAAAGCTATCCAAGATTTAAATATATACTTGCTTACTAGAGAGAGAGATGCTGAGGCTTATGTTATCAGAGGGGAGTGTTATGCAAAACAAAACGAATTTAGTTTAGCAGCAAATGATTATACCATAGCTATAAGTATAAGAAGTAAAAATCCAGTGTATTATTTTGATAGAGGCTTCTTTTACTTGCAAATGCAGGAGTACGAAAAAGCTCGAGACGATTTTAATAAGGCCATTGTTCTTAACCACAATGACTTAAAGCTTGCAAACTTTAATCTTGGTATTGCAGACTATAAGCTAGGGAATAAAGAGGAAGCTTGTGCTCACTGGAAGTTATCTGAAGAAGTAGGGCAGGAGTACTTAGGGAAGTACTGTAACTAATTGTTTTTTAGTCGAAAAATTCTAAACTTACTTAGTCCCATCTTTTGCAATCTGTATTGAAGGGATACCCAAAGCACTCCCAATCCATAAATCGAACTTCTTTTTAAGTTAATGGAACTAGCATCATCAAAATATTTTGTCGGGCAAGTTACTTCACCAATTTCAAAACCTGCATAAAATATTTGTGCAGTTATTTGATTGTCAAATACAAAATCGTCACTATTTTTCTCTATATCAATTTGGTCAAAAACTTTTGTGCTAAATGCCCTGTAACCAGTATGGTATTCGCTTAGTTTTTGGTTAATTAATATGTTTTGAGTCAGAGTTAGAATTCGATTTGCAATGTACTTATACCACGGCATACCTCCTTTTAAGGCACCTTTTCCTAAAATTCTAGATGCATATACAACAGGAAATACATCGTTAGCAATTATACTACACATACTCTTTACTAGTAAAGGTGTGTACTGATAATCTGGATGAACCATAATGGCTATGTCTGCACCAATTTCAATAGCCTTATTATAACAGCTTTTTTGGTTACCACCATAGCCGCGATTATTGTCGTGTACAATTACGTGATTTATTCCAATTTGTGCGGCTAATTCAGCTGTGTCGTCCTTACTTGCATCGTCAACAAGAACGGTCTCGTCAACAATGTCAAAAGGAAGTTCCTTGTAGGTTTTTTCAAGAGTTTTTGCTGCATTGTATGCTGGAAAAACTACTACAACCTTTTTACCTTCAATCATAAGCTAAAACATTAAGAAATAAACTAAGGCTCCTGAAAAGTAGCCAATTATAGCTAACCAACTAATCTTTTTAAGATACCAGCCAAAGTCTATTTTTTCCAATCCCATAGCGGCTACACCAGCTGCTGAGCCAATAATAAGTGCAGAACCTCCTGTACCAGCACAATATGCTAAGAACTTCCAGAATTTTCCGTCTGCAGCAAAACTGCCTACACTTTCAATGGGGTACATGCCTTGTGCAGCAGCAACTAAAGGCACATTATCCACTATGGAAGATAGAAGGCCAATAATTACATTTATTGAATAAATATTCCCGTTAAATGTATTGTCTAATTGAGTAGCAACAGCTACTAAGTGTCCAAATTCTTGAAGAGCAGAAACTGCTAATAGGATCCCCAAGAAGAACAAAACACTTGGCATATCTACTTTTTGAAGTACTCCAATAACAGATAAAGGGTGTTTTTCTTCCTTGTTTTTTGTGCTATGCAAAATTTCAGTAACTGTCCATAAAACACCTAAACTCAACATCATCCCCATAAAAGGTGGTAAATGTGTAACTGTTTTAAATATTGGAACAAATAGTAGTCCCAATAAACCTAAAATAAAGATCAAGTTTCTTTCAAAAGGTGTACTAGGGTTAAGATAATGGCCTTTATGAACTTGTTTCATCGGTCGTTCTACCTGACCTTTAAAAGTAAAGGATAAAATGATTAAAGGTACAATCATTGCAACCAAACTTGGAATAAATAAATCTCTAACTAAGTTAAGCACATTTGGCAACTGGCCTTTTATCCAAAGCATTGTTGTGGTAACGTCACCAATAGGCGACCAAGCACCTCCAGCATTGGCAGAAACTACTACCATACCAACAAACATCCATCTAGTTTTTTGGTCTTTTATTAGTTTACGTAATAAACTAACCATAACAATTGTAGTTGTTAAGTTATCTAGAGCTGCGGAAAAGAAGAATGTTAAAACGCAAATAATCCATAACAACCTGGTTTTATCGGTGGTTTTTATCCTGTTTGTAATTACAGAAAATCCTTCGTGAGCATCAACAAGTTCAACTATTGTCATCGCTCCCATTAGAAAGAAGAGGATGCTAGCGATGTCGTACAAATGGTGGATTAATCCATTTTTGTAATTTAAACTTTCTACTCCGTGCTCAATGGTATGCAATATATCGTGACCACTACCGTCTATCGAAAACACGTAAATGGCCCAACACAACATACCAGTAATTAGAGCAGTTGCTGCTTTATCTATCTTTATTGGGTGCTCCAAAGCTATTGCGGCGTACCCAAGTATAAATACTACAATTATTAAAATTGACATTTTTTAAATTTTGCCGCAAAAAAACTTAAATTTCCTTGCTTAATATAGTAAAGCTAGGAATTTCTTCCACTATTTTTAAACCATCTTTATTTCTACTGATGAAATAATGTTGTAGTCCGTTGGTTAGCAAGATGTGAGGGACATTTAATAATGCAATGTAAGCTGTTACTTGATTTAATGTAGCTTGACTTATTTTTACCGATGGAGCCTTACATTCCACCAAGAGAAATGGATTTAGGGATTTATCGTATACAATAGCATCATATCTTTTCTTCGAATTTGGTAATCCACGCTCGACGCTAATTCTTCCTTTTGGATAGTTGTTGTTAATTAAATAATGCAAAGTGTGTTGTCTTACCCATTCTTCAGGAGTTAGTACAACATGTTTCTTTCTTATTACATCAAAAATGTAGTTTTTATTATTTTGGGTTTTAATTTGAAAATTATAATCTGGAAAGTTTAATTGCACGCTTAAATAATAATGGCCAAAGGTACTAGTTCATTCACGCTTTTCAATGGTTTAATGGACCAATTGAATCAAAACATAATAGCTCCGGTGTATCTATTGCATGGTGAGGAGTACCATTTTTTAGAAAAGGTTTTAGACAAAATAGAAGAGGTTGTTCTTGATGAAACCACAAAAAGTTTTAACCACCATGTGTTTTATGGTAAAGACTCTAATGTGTTAGATATAATTAATGTTTCAAGAAGATATCCTATGATGGCAGATTATCAATTGGTGGTGGTAAAGGAAGCTCAATATTTGAGCAAGCCAGATTTAATAATGGGTTATTTAGAAAATCCAATGCCTAATACTGTTCTAGTATGGTATCACCCTGGTAAGAAATTACCTATGAATAGAAAGCCTGGACCTTCCTTTAAGAAGCATACAGTTTTTTTATCAGAGGGAGTTAGTGAAAAGGAAATAGATAAAGTAGTAACAAATTATCTTGCTGAAAAAGGATATGACATTGAACCAAGGCCACTTCATCTTTTAATAGAGAACAGTGCGGGAAAATTTTCTGTAATTGTTAAAGAATTAGATAAAGTTTTTTCTAACCTAGAAAAAGGCAATAAAATTAGAGAGGAGCACATTGAGAAATTTGTCGGCATCAACAAGGAATACAATATTTTTTCTCTACAAAAAGCACTAGCTTTCAAAAACAAAGAAAAAGTCGTGGAGATAATGATGTATTTCTCCAATAATTTATCTTCTCATCCACTGCCACTTATTTTGGGTACTTTATTTAGTTATTTTAGAAAAGTGGCAATTATGCAAAGCTTGAGCAGAAGTACAGATAAGGAAATAATGAGTACTTTGAGAATTCCGTTTTTTGCAATCAATGAATTTAGACAAGCAGCTTCTAACTATAGAGGTGCTTCAATGCAAAGAGCAATGAAAGCAATACACGACTGTGATTTGAAATTTAAAGGCATTAAAGAGTCTACAGGTAAAGAAAAAGAGCTTTTTGAGGAAACATTACTGAAAATATTGGCCCATTAATAAAATTTTACATTTCAATTATGCAATAATTGGTTAATTTCCGCCCCAAATAGAATCAACTTAGGGTATAAAATGAAAAAAACATTACTAACATTTCTTTTGTCTGCACCTTTTTTACTGTTTGCTCAACAGCCAGTTAGAGAGTATAAGGTGACAAATTCAATTCCTGTTACAATTAAAAATAGTGACGTTACTGCAATTGATATTGCTACGCCAAGTGAGCAAACTAAGGGTAAATCAAGTTTAAATTTAAAAACAAAAAAAGCCAAAAATTATAGTTACGTAAACATTGGACAAACGTATTATGATCTTCAAACAAACTCAAGTGCAGGTAGAAGAGTCGTTTTACATTCTGATGGAACTGTAAGTGCTGTATGGACAACAAGTGGTAATGAAACCACTGGTTTCCCTCAAAGAGGCTCAGGTTATAACTATTTTGATAATAGTAACTGGATGGGATTGCAAACTAACAGAATTGAAGGTTCTTCTAGGACCGGCTGGCCATCAATAATGACTTTAAGCGATGGTAAAGAAGCAATTATTGCTCACGAGAGCAATACAGGTGGATTTATTATGTCTACAAATAGTATAAAAGGAAATACAGATTGGTCAAGTTCAGCTCCAATTTTAGATGATGTTTCAGGTGCAAATAATAGAGTTCCAATTTGGAACAGAAGTGCTGCAGGAAATGGATATATTCACGTTATTTCAAACTATTGGTTTAGCGATGCTGCTGGTGTTCCTTTGGTAACCCGAGATGGAGTGACTAGTCCAACAACATATTCGAGATCTTCTGATGAAGGAGCGACTTGGACGGTACAACATGCTTTGCTGCCAGGGTACGACAGTACACTTTATTTAAATGGAGGTGGAGATAATTATGCAATTGACGTAAAAGATTCTGTTGTTGCCATTGTAATAGGTGGATTAGGAGAGCCTGTATCTCTGTGGAAATCTACTGATAACGGTGATAACTTCACTTATATTGACGTTGATAAATTTGCTTACAAAGCAAGACCTTCAAATGTGTTAATGACAGATACACCAGATTGTAACGACGGTTCATTGGATGTAATTATCGATGCTTCAAACACGGTACACGTATTTTACGGAGGATCTTCTGTTTTAGATACGGATTCTACTGATGAGTCATTTAGCTTTTTTCCAGGTACTGCAAGAATGATGCATTGGAAAGAAGGTGACGCTGAGCCTGCAATATGTGGAGGTACAATAGACATGGATGGAGATAACCAATTGAGTATTACTCAAGAAACCTTTAGCAGCTTAGATGCGTCAGATAATGTTCCCGCTGGTTTATTATCTGCAGCAAGAAACGGTAATACTTCTATTGTAACTACTCCAAGTGCTAGCATAGATGCAAATGGTAATATTTTTGTAGTTTACTCTGCTGCTATTGAGACATCTACACACTTTTTAAATGCAAACTTTAGAGATATTTTAATTTCATATTCTACCGATGGAGGAGCTACTTGGATTGGTCCTCAAAATCTTACTCAAGATAGAAGTACTGAAAATACATTTCCTTGCATTTCTAAAGTTACTAATGATTATGTTCACTTAATTTTCCAACAAGATTTAATACCAGGTACTCACCTGCAAAATCACTCTCCATCTTCAGGTACTCATCCAAACGATATTAACCAAATTCAATATGCAGCAATTCCTGTTAGTGAAATTTTGAATAATTCAATTGGTCAAAATACCTTAGGCGAAGAAAAAATAGAGAAGAAAGCAGAAGTATTTATAGTAAGTCAAAATCAACCAAACCCATTTAGTGGGTCCACAGATGTTGTAGTTTATTTACAAAGTGGTTCTGATGTAACCCTAACTGTAAGTGATATATTAGGAAATGTTGTTAATGAAGGACAATTGGGAACTTTCAGTGCTGGAAATCATGTAATCAACATTGATGCAAACGGTCTTCAGTCAGGAGTTTATTTCTATACAATCTCAACAAGAGACCATAGCATTACTAAGAAAATGCAGGTTCAATAAGAGGTTAAAAATATAACATGAAGTCCGGACAGTATTGTTCGGACTTTTTTATTAAAAAAATTGCTGTATTTCCAAAAAATCTTACATTTGCAGCCCTCTAAGAAAGAGAATGCGGGCGTGGTGAAATTGGTAGACACGCTAGACTTAGGATCTAGTGCCGCAAGGTGTGAAGGTTCGAGTCCTTTCGCCCGCACAGTCGAAAAATGCAAAGCCCTGGTAAAACAGGGTTTTGTTTTTTTAAGACTTTCCTCTTCTTGGAGGATAAAATTGAATTTTAAAACACCATAGTATCGTGAACGTTACCCTTGAGAAAAAAGATGATTTAAATGCAATTATTTCAATTGAAATTAACAGTGCAGATTATCAAGAAACACTAAACACTCAGTTTAAAGATTACCGTAAAAAAGCAAAAATTCCTGGATTTAGACCTGGAACTGTTCCTTTAGGAATGGTTAAAAGCATGATTGGTAAAAGTGTACTTTATGAAGAGGTTAATAAGCTTACTTCAAACAGCTTATATGATTACTTACAAAAAGAAAAAATTGACATTCTTGGTCAACCAATGACCAGTTTATCCAAAGAAAGTGAAGTTGACTTTGAAAATTATGGTGATTTTATCTTTCATTTTGACTTAGGTTTAGCACCAGTTTTTGACTTAGATATAAGCACTAAAGACAAACTAACCCGCTATGAGCTTGAGATGGATGAGAAAGAGGTGGAAACAGAGGTGAATAACTTAAAAAGACAACACGGCACTCTAGAGCCTGTTGAAAAAGCTGAATCCGAAAATGATTCAATTGTTTTAGTTCTTTCGGAAGTGGATAAAGACAAAAACCACAAAGATGGAGGCATATTTAAAAAAGAGGCAACGGTACTTCCAGAAGTTATTAAAAGTAAAAAAGTTAAGAAACAACTTAAAGGAGTTGCTGCTGGAGCAGATTTAGATTTAAATGTTTTTGATTTATTTAATGACAATGAGTTGGTTATTTCTCAATCTCTAGGAATAGAAAAGGAGGATGTTGCTGGGTTAAATAAAACATTTACAGGCAAAGTAAAAGAGGTAAAAAGAGTTGCTGAAGCTGAACTTAATCAGGAGTTGTTTGATAAAGTGTTAGGGCTAAAAGCAGTTGAAACAGAAGAGGAATTCCTTAAAAAAATAGAAGAAAATTTAGCTTCATATTATGTTGCTGAAGCTGAAAAGCAATTGGATGCTGAAGTTAACGATTTGCTTGAAAATAAGCACAGTTTCGATCTGCCAACTGATTTTTTGAAAAGATGGTTATTGGATACCAAAGCAGAGACTTATAACAAAGACAATATTGATGAACTTTTTGAAAATGAAAGTAAAGTTCTGAAAAAGCAGTTAATAAGAGAGAAAATTGCAGAAAGGGAAAATATTGAAGTAAATGATGAAGATTTAAATCAAACATCTTTTGCATATACTGCACAAGTTTTAAGACAGTATGGTATTAATAACCCAGATCCAGCATTAATCCAAAACTTTGAAGCGAAAAACCGAGAGGATAAAAGCTACATGCTAAGAATAAGAGATGTAGTAATTGATAAAAAAGTTTTAGATAAAGTTAAAGAACTTATCACTGTAAAAGGAAAGAAAACTACAATCGAGAAATTTTACGATGTAGTGAAGAAATACAGCGAAAAATAAAATCGCTAATTTGTTAGACAGTTTAAGTGCTCGTGCAGATTTGTGTGAACTTATTTGTGGAGTAATTGTTTAATTTTGAGCACATATTATATGGATTACGGAAAAGAATTTAGAAAGTATGCTATTAAGCATCAAGGGATAAGCAGCTTAAAAGTAGATCACTATTTAGAAAGTTCAATTGCATCTCCTCAAAATATGACTAGAACGGTTATTGAAGAAAGACAAATGCCGTTCAGAGAAGTTGATGTTTTCTCTCGTTTAATGGCAGATAGAATAATTTTTTTAGGAACAGGAATTGATGATTACATCGCAAATGTAATTCAAGCTCAAATGTTGTTCTTAGAAAGCACAGATGCTAAAAGAGACATCCAGGTTTATATTAATAGTCCAGGGGGTTCTGTATATGCAGGTTTAGGTATTTACGATACTATGCAGTACATAAATCCAGATGTTGCTACTATATGCACAGGTATGGCTGCGAGTATGGGTGCCGTATTAATGTGTGCAGGAACTGCTGGTAAAAGAACTGCTCTGAAGCACAGTAGAGTTATGATTCACCAGCCATTGGGTGGAACCCAAGGTCAGGCTACAGATATGGAAATAACGGTAAAGGAAATTCTAAAACTTAAAAAAGAACTTTACGTAATAATTTCCGACCATTCTGGTCAAAAATTAAGCAAAGTAGAAAAAGACAGCGAAAGAGATTACTGGATGACTGCGGCAGAAGCTAAAGCCTATGGTATGATTGATGAGGTTTTAATTAAAAAGTAAATAATGCAAATAACTTGTTCGTTTTGTGGCAGAAGTAAAGGTGAAGTAGGGTTACTAATTTCGGGTATTGATGCACACATCTGTGAGGATTGCATTCTACAAGGTAATGAGATTCTCCTGAGCGAGGGGAAGATTTCAGTTCCAAAACAAAGTAGTTTTAAGTTTGATCTAAAGAAACCAATAGAAATAAAGGAAAGTTTAGACGAGTATGTAATTGGTCAAGTAAAAGCTAAAAAATCCTTAAGCGTTGCAGTTTATAATCACTACAAAAGATTAAGTTACACCGGAGGAGAAGACCAAGTAGAATTAGACAAATCTAATGTCTTGTTAATTGGTGAAACAGGTACCGGTAAGACGCTATTAGCCAAAACCTTAGCACGCTCCTTAGAAGTGCCTTTTTGTATAGCCGATGCAACTGTTTTAACAGAAGCTGGTTATGTAGGTGAGGATGTTGAAAGTATTATTTCAAGGCTTTATCAATCTGCTAATTATGATAAAGAAGCAACGGAACGTGGAATTATTTATATAGATGAGATTGATAAAATTGCAAGAAAATCTGATAACCCTTCTATAACTAGAGATGTTAGTGGTGAAGGTGTGCAACAAGGCCTGCTTAAAATACTAGAAGGGACTGTTGCCAATGTAGCTCCTCAAGGAGGAAGAAAGCACCCAGACCAAAAAATGATTCAAATAGATACCTCCAATATATTATTTATATGTGGGGGAGCTTTTGATGGTATTGAGCAAATAATTTCCAGAAGGATGCAAGCAAATGCCCTTGGTTTTAAAGCCCAAAGCTCTGAAGAAGTTAGCTCTGAAGAATATTTAGAATTTGCTACACCAGCAGATTTAAAGCAATTTGGTCTTATACCTGAAATAATTGGTAGAATTCCGATTCTTTCGGCTTTAAAACCATTGGATGCTAAAACTTTAAAGGCAATTTTACTACAACCTAAAAATGCACTAATAAGACAGTACAAGGCTTTGTTTGAAATGGAAGGCGTTACCTTAACCATTTCTGATGATGTTATAAACTATATAGTTGAAAAAGCCGTAGAATTTAAGCTTGGAGCTCGTGGTCTTAGGGCTATTTGTGAGGCTGTTCTTGGAGATCATATGTATGATACTCCATCTAATTCTGATGTTACAGAAATTAACATTGGTGTTGAAGAAGCAGAAAGAGTAATTGAACGTTTGCGACTGAAGGCTGCATAACTTTTTATTGTTTTTCTTGCGAGCCGCTTAAAAATGCCTTGTTTTGAAGGTACGTTTTGACAAGAAAATTTATTAAAAACGATCCAAAGGTTATAAAAGCTTGGACTTTTTACGATTGGGCTAACTCAGTCTACAACCTTATTATATCAACAGCAATTTTTCCTATTTTTTATGAGGCTGTAACATCAGGAAATAAGCAATTAATCAACGGAGAATCCGTAGATGTAGTTCGTTTTTTTGGTAGAGAATTTGTAAATACCGAATTATACTCTTACGTATATTCAGCATCTTTTTTAATTGTGGTTATAATGGTGCCAATTTTGTCAGGTATAGCAGATTTTGCTGGTACTAAAAAGCGATTTCTCCAATTCTTTTGTTATTTAGGTGCTCTATCTTGTATGTCATTATTTTGGTTCGATAAGGACAATTTGGAACTAAGTATGTTCTCTGTATTTTTTGCCAGTATTGGATTTTGGGGTAGTTTGGTTTTTTATAATTCATTTTTACTTGAAATTGCAGATAAAGAAAAGCACGATAAAATTAGTGCTCAAGGTTTTTCAAGAGGGTATATAGGTAGTGTATTATTATTAGTTACTATTTTGGCTTTGAGTCAATTCTTAAACTTGATGCCAATAAAATATGGATTTCTTCTAGTTGGAGTTTGGTGGGCAGGTTTTGCACAATATACCTACTACTACTTGCCGGGTAAAAACCATTACCCTAATAGAGTTAAAAAACCAGATCATAATATTTTTTGGTATGGATTTAAGGAGTTAAGAAAGGTTTGGAAAGAACTCGCTCATTACGCTAAAATAAAATGGTTTTTGGCCAGTTACTTTGTTTATAATATGGGAGTGCAAACTGTAATGTTATTGGCGGTTTTATTTGCAAGTAAAGAAATTGATTGGGTAGCTGATTCTCCCGTATGGTGGCAAACAAAAGAAACCGGACTTATTGTAAGCATAATTATAATACAATTAATAGCAGTAGCTGGTGCCTATATTTTATCTAACTTGTCTAATAAACTAGGTAACTTAAGAACTTTAATGCTCGCGACATTTATATGGGTATTGTGTACCATAATTGCATATTTTATCCACCTACCTTTAGAGTTTTACGGACTAGCTGTGCTAGTTGGGTTTGTAATGGGAGGCATACAAAGCTTGAGTAGGTCTACTTATTCTAAAATATTACCACCTACTAATGACCACGCATCTTACTTTAGTTTTTTTGATGTTATGGAAAAAATTGGTCTGATTTTTGGTCCGTTTTTGTTTGGATTTTTAGAAGGAGCATTTGGAAGCATGAGGGTGTCTGTTCTTATGCTAATGTCTTTCTTTATAATTGGGTTTTTCCTACTTGTTAAAACAAGAAGAGTTAGTTTACAAGAAAGCAAGATGGCTTAATGTTACGCAAGTATTTATCGGACATAGCTTTTATGCAAGTGCTAAACTTGCTTATAAAGCCAATATGGATATTGCTTATCGACAGGTCTGTGCAAAACGCATTATCTCAGGAAGTTTACGGCAATTATTTTGCTCTTTTCAATTTTTCATTACTTTTCTTTATAATATTAGATTTGGGTTTGAATGGTTTTAATTCTACTCAAGTTGCAAGAGACAACAAAAGAATTGCTTCCTTAACTGGCAATATTTTAGGTCTTAAAATGCTTTTGAGCATTGTGTATGTACTTTTAATAGTTGTAGTGGGTAATATAATGGGTTATTCTAGTACAGAGTTTGGTTTACTAATACTGTTGTGCATACTTCAAATTATTACTTCCTTTAATCAATATTTAAGAACCATTGTTGCTGCCCTGCAAAGGTTTAAATGGGATGGGGTTTTTATGGTTCTTGATAGGGCAGTTGTCATTGTATTATGTGCTATTTTAATTTGGGGTGGCTTGGATAGTTTTGGACTAAATATTTCACGTTTTATCTGGGCACAAATAATAGGAGTGGGGTTGGTATTTGTTTTATTAATTGTTTTTTTATTTCCGCATTTAAGAAAAATTAGAATAAGTTTTAATCTCAATAAAATCCTTCCTCTCTTAAGAAAATCTTGGCCATTTGCTCTATTGGTTGCTCTAATGGGAATGTACAATTACTTAGATGGAGTAATGCTTAAAACCTTAGCAAGCAATAAAGAAGCAGGAGTTTATGCATTAGGCTATAGGTTGTTTTACGCTTTGTTAATGTTTGCTCAAATTTTTAGCGGGGTATTACTTCCGTTTTACAGTAAAAATTTACAAGATCGAAATGTAATTCAAACTATTGCTAAGTATACCAACAAGTTATTACTCTGCATTGGTATATCAGTTGCATTTTTCTGTACAGCCTATGCTCAAGAAATAATGGAATTACTTTATCCTATTAAAACATCTGTAAATGCTGAAATTTCATTTAGTATTTTAATGTTTGGCTTTATTGGATCTGCATTAGTATTAGTTTATGGAACCTTGCTTACTGCCGGATTAAGATTAAAAGAATTAAATATTACAGCATTTGTTACGTTAACTATTAATCTAATACTTAATGCAACCCTAATTCCAATTTATGGAGCAAAAGGAGCAGCAATTGCAACTGTTTTTAGTCAATTGTTGTTTGGAGGTGTCTGTTACTTATTGAGCGTTAAAAAGTTTAAGTTTTTACTTGCCTGGGTTGATTTTGTAAAACAAGGTCTTGCAGTAATTCTGCTCTTTTTAGTAATTATAGTTTCTAAACAATATTTGGAAAACGCTTACGTTCATTTACTAATGATAACATTATCGGTAATTTTAGCAGCATATCTATATAATCTGTTCGAAAGAAAACACATCAAGTCGTTGGTTAGAAAATGAGAGTTTTTTAGCGGTTTGATGTAACTTTGCACCTATTTTAAATTTACCGAATGAGCCAAAACAAAGAATTTGAATTTAACTTCGTTGAAATAATTTCATTAATCTGGAATTATAAAAAACACCTTCTTATTATTGGTTTGCTTGCAGCTGTATTTACAGCAATATTTACTGCTCCATTTTTTATTAAACCTAGATATAAATCTCAAGTAGTGTTTTATCCTACTACAATTAATTCTATTGGTAATGCAATGTTTACTGACTTAAATAAACGGGAAGCAGATCCACTTGCATTTGGAGAGGAAGAAGAAGCTGAGAATGCATTACAACTTCTTAACTCATCGGCTTTGCAAGAAAGGATAGTTCAAAATTTCGATTTAATGAGCCACTATGAAATTAGTGAGACAAGTAAAAGTCCTAGAACGGATTTGGGTGATAAAATGCGAAAGAATATTCAGTTTAGAAGAACTAGACACCTAGCTGTAGAAATAAGTGTTTTAGATATTGACCCAGTGAAAGCAGCTGAAATTGCAAATGGAATAGCCAGTATTTACGATTCTGTTAAAACTGAAATACAGCACCAAGTTGCTCTTGAGGCTCTGGAAATTGTGAAAGACCAATTTATCAAGAAAGAAAAAGAGGTTTGGGATTTAAGAACTCAACTTAAAGAATTAGGGGAGAAAGGGATTACCAATTACGAAGAGCAATCTAGAGCAATCTCAGAAGAAATATATAAGACTTCTAGTCCATCTAAAATTAAGTTGTTGAAGGAGGAGCAGAACAAGTTAGCTAAATATGCCGGTGAGTTTACCTATCTTAACGAGACTTTAATTCTTGAATTAGAAAGTTTAAGTCAACTCAGAAAGAGATTTGAAAAATCTAAGGTAGACGTTGAGAAAACGCTTCCTCAAAAATTTATTTTAACAAGTGCAAGTGTTGCAGAAAAGAAGACTTACCCTGTTAGATCTATGTTGGTTGTGTTAATAACTGCAGCTACTGGTTTTTTAAGTATTATTATGCTGTTAATATTAAACCAGTTTAATGTGCTTAAACCTAAACAAGAAACTTCATAATAATAGATAATTTTTGCATTAGGAATTGTCTCCATCAATAAATATTAAGTGGTTATATAGCACAGCATTAGCTTTTGTTGCTTTATGTTTAATATCAATTTCACTTGATGCATATTGGATTTTGACTGCACCATTGGTTGCAGCTATTGCTTGGATATTTATTACCAAACCGAAGTATATATTGTACTTCCTTGCACTTAGTACCCCATTATCCTTGCACTTAATAGAGGAAAGAGTTTCCACTATTAACTTAAGCCTACCAACTGAGCCTTTAATAATGCTTATGTTCATTGGCGTGTTGGTTAAGTTGGTAACTACAAAATCTTTAAAAATTGGCGATTTTAAAACGATTATAACCGTTTTGATTTTAGTTGATTTTGGTTGGCTTTTAGTTACTACTATTACAAGTTCATTGCCACTTATATCGTTTAAGTTTTTATTGTCTAAGGCTTGGTATTTAGTTGTGTTTTACTTTTTGTTGGTTAGACTTTTTAAAAATCAACGTACGGCTAGAATATTTATCTGGTGTTTTGCTGTATCTGCAGTTTTACTTGCAGGCTATACGCTTTATAATCACGCGTTAGGTGGTTTTACGCGGTCTTATGCCTATACTGCTATGCGTCCTTTTTTACCAGATCACGGTATGTATGCTGCGTGTATTTCTTTTGTAGCTCCCGTACTATTTATTTTTGGCATACATGGCAAAAACTTTGGTTATTCAGTTTTTTTAAGAGGCATTAGTTTAGCCTTGTTTGTTTTTATAGTGTTTGCAGTAGCAATGTCGTTCACAAGAGCATCGTGGATTAGTTTGGTTGCAGCATTTGCAGTTTATGTAGCCTTACAGCTGAAAGTTAAATTCAAATATTTGATTTTGATTGGAGTGATAGCCAGTGGTGCTTTATTCTCCAATATGGACAATTTACTAACGGACCTTTCTAGAAATAAAAAAGAATCTGATGATAACATTGAAAATCACTTGCAATCAGTTTCTAATGTAAGTTCAGATCCTAGTAATTTGGAGCGTTTAAATAGATGGGGATGTGCAATACGAATGTGGGAGGACAAACCCATAGTTGGGTTTGGTCCCGGAACTTACACTTTTCAATATGGTCAATACCAGCTTCCACATGAAATGACAATTATAAGTACCAATTCAGGTACTCTAGGTGGTGTGCATAGCGAGTATTTGCGGCCGCTTGCTGAAAGTGGAACTTTGGGCACGTTGTTTTACGTATTGTTAGTTGTTGCAGTGTTTTACATTGGTTTTAAGCATAACTCTAAATTAATTGGAGCCAGCAAATACTTAAGTATGGCAGCATTTCTTGGCTTGGTTACATACTTTGCACATAGCGTGCTTAACAATTATTCAGATTTTGATAAAATAGCAGTACCATTGTATAGTTTTATGGCAGTTCTAACTGCGATAGAATTGTCTCTAATAAATGATAAAAAAGATAGCAAAGAATAAACTTGGACTGGCTGGGTTTATCTTTATTAGCTTTTTGCTTATTGTATCCACTCTTGGTTACTTAATAACGCCTGATTCAACGCCTAAAACAAATAATATAAATCTTGAAATAGCTCTTCAAAAACCGGGTTTTGAGGTGGAGATGCTAAAACTTAATCGTGCAAAAGGTGCAAATAAATCGTCCTTTTTTTCAAAACTTGTTTATGGTGAATCCAACACCTATAATTTTGCTTCAGTTGCAAAAATTGCTTACCCAGATAGTTTTGCTAAGTTCAGTAAAAATGGGCTTTTAGTTTGGGAAACATTAGAGGTTAAAAATGAATTAAGCTTAACCGATTGGAAACGGGAAAATATTATAACACGAAAATATTGGTTGGGTACAGATAGATACGGTAGAGATGTGCTTAGCAGAATAATAATTGGTGCCAGAGTATCTTTAGTAGTAGGCTTTTTATCTGTACTTATAACATTATTAATAGGAACAACCTTTGGTTTATTATCGGGATATTTTGGTGGTTGGGTAGATAGTGTAATTCTATGGCTAATAAATGTAGTTTGGAGTTTGCCTAGTTTGCTAATAGCAATTGCCATTAGTTTTGCGTTTCAAGAAAAAGGATTATACCAAGTATTTTTAGCAATTGGGTTATGCATGTGGGTAGAATTAGCTCGTATTGTAAGAGGGCAAGTATTGCAGATTAAAGAAATGGAATATATACAGGCAGCCAAGGTCCTGGGCTTTAGCCATTTTAGGGTATTGTTTAAGCACATACTTCCCAATATTACAGCACCAATAATTGTAGTTTGTGCAGCAAACTTTGCTTCTGCAATTTTACTTGAAGCAGGTTTAAGCTTTTTAGGTCTTGGTGTGCAACCTCCAATGCCAAGCTGGGGAAGTATGATCAAAGAGCATTATAACTATATCGTCTTTGATGCCGCATACTTAGCCATAATACCGGGTGTTTGTATTATGCTGCTTGTTATGAGTTTTAATTTTTTAGGAAATGCCCTTAGAGATGCGTTAGATGTAAATCTAAAATAAACCTAGGCTAGAATAAGCTTGCTTGCTTTTTTAAGTTCTTCTCTGTGTGCGGGATGGGCAATATTAATAAGTAATTGTACTCTTTCTTCAATTGTTTTGCCGTGCAGGTAAGCTACACCGTATTCTGTAACTACATAATGTACGTGAGCACGCGTAGTTACTACTCCTGCCCCTTGCTTCAAAAATGGAACGATTTTAGATTTACCTTTACCCGTTACAGAAGTAATAGCAATGATTGGCTTACCACCTTCAGACAAAGAAGCACCTCGAATAAAATCCATTTGTCCACCAACTCCAGAATAAACTTTACTGCCAATGGAATCTGCACAAATTTGGCCGGTAAGGTCAATTTCAATTGCACTGTTTATTGCCGTAACTTTTGGGTTTTTTCTTATTACAGAAGTTTTGTTTACATACTCAAAGTCACACATTTTAACCATTGGATTGTCATCAATAAAATCATATAGCTTTTGAGTTCCTAGAACAAAAGCTGAAACAATCATACCTGGATAGCTTTTTTTATATTTACCTGTAATTACACCTTTTTCAACTAACGGAAGTACACCATCAGAAAACATTTCTGAATGAATTCCTAAATCTTTGTGCCCTTCTAAGCAAGCCAAAACAGCGTTTGGAATTGCTCCAATACCCATTTGTAAAGTTGAACCATCTTCAATTAATTCTGCAATATTTTTACCAATGGCCAATTGTTCTGGTGATAATATGGGAATTGCTATTTCTGGCAGTCGTTCATCTTTCTCAACATATAAATTTATTTGATTTTTATGAATTAATCCATCGCCATGAGAACGAGGCATATGCTTGTTAACTTGTGCAATTACAAGTTTAGCTGACTCTACTGCTGCTAAAGATATATCTACACTTGTACCTAAGGAACAATAACCATGTTTATCTGGAGGAGATACCGTTACAAGAGCTACATCAATATCAATTACTCGTCTTCTAAAAAGCCTCGATGCTTCACTTAAAAAAATTGGTATATAACTGCCTTTCCCGTTTTGAATAGAATTTCTAACATTAGGCCCAACAAATAATGCTTTTACTGTAAATGCATTAGAATTATCCAAAGAAGCATAGGGTGCAATTCCTTCTGTATGTATCTGATAAATAGAGACATCTGTTAACTCCTTAGCTCTGTCAGACATTTCTTTTACAAGAATTTGAGGTGCCGCTGAGGCAGAATGTATATATACGTTATCGCCTGATTTTATATTCTTAACGGCGTCTTTAGCATTTGTAATCATAGGGCAAAGTTACTTTTGGTTTATAGGGTAAATATGATGTAAACATAGAGTTTTAAATGATATAAATCATCTCTTTTATCAGTGGAAAAATTTTGGATTAATCTTGTTATTTAGATTCAGCAAAGAGTTTAAATTGCTTCATCCATTTTTCACTTTGATTTTTAAACATACTTGGAAAAAATGTAGAAAGTAACATAGGTAATAGCCCTTTAAGTTCTATATATTCAACTATTTTATTGCATCTCACTATGCTATCTAAAGTTCTAAAACCAGCAAAGTCAAGATAAATAATCTCTTCAGGTATTCCAGCCAATATAAGATCTTGTTTCATCATTTCAGGCTCGTTATAGCTTTGTCGGCTATTGTCTCCGCTAATTAAAAAGTACTTTACTTTGCCTGCTTTATATAGTTCTATTGCCGCTTCTATTCTATTTTTATAGAAGGGGTTGTTGCGGTTACCGCTTAAATGTTTACTAGTGCCAAGTAATAGCCCAACCTTTTTTGCTGGTATTTTAGCTACATTGTTATACGTTTTGTTTTATGTGGATTTTACAACAATAAAATTGAGTAGTAAAATAGTACCAATTCCTAAAGTCGAGATTTTAAATATTCTTTTCAGCCATTTTTTCATAGGTATATTTTACCTGAAAATACAAGTGTAGCAGGGCCAATGAGGTAAATGTTGCTATAACGTCCATTGGATTGAGAAAAACTTACAGCCAAATTGCCTCCAAGTGTTTTAACAGACCTATAGTGTTCAGCATTTTGTAGATTCTGTGCTTCAAATTCTGCAATAGCGGCTGCAGTAACACCAGTGCCACAACTTAAGGTTTCATCTTCTACTCCTCGTTCGTAGGTTCTAACATTCAATTCTGTTTTAGTAGATTGAAGAAAGTTAACATTAATGCCTTCCTTTTTATAAATATCTGAAAATCTAATAGCTTTTGCAGATTCTATAACGTCTATATCTAAAGTGTCTTTAAAAACTAAATAGTGGGGGGAGCCTGTGTTGGTAACAAAGTCTTTTCCAATTTTCTTAACCTCTTCTACGTCGTGCATTTTAAGCTTTACAACATCTTTATCCAATACAGCATCATGCGGTCCGTCATTAGAATTAAAAGAGCAAGAATCTGTAATCCAATTTAAATATTGGGCGTGTCTTACTGCACACCTACTTCCGTTACCGCAAAAACTTTCGCTACCATCTGCATTGTAATACATCATATCAAAATCAAGAGTACTCTCTTTTTTCATTACAATTACACCATCTGCACCAACTCCAAATTTCCGGTCGCACAGAAAAAAAATTTGCTCAGTGGTGAGATTATAAATGTCAGATGTTATTACGAAATCATTACCAGTACCTTGGTACTTGTAAAATGTTATTGACTTACTCATTTAATACATTAAGTAGGGTAGGGTTGGTTACTTCTACTAATCTGTTATAGCTGCTGTTTTTTTCTAGATAATACTGATTTATTCCCATTTTAATATATAACCTATTATCCAATTCTTTAAACTCCAAACTTGTAATTTGCTTTATGCCGTAAAGTTTTACCGTATTTCCATTGTAATTATATCCTTTGTAGTTAACGACAGACTTCCAGTATTCAACTCCAATATTTCTGGATCCAACTACATCATACTCTGTTCTTATTTGTGACTCAGGCTGGTCAGAAGCGGCATCATTTTCTTCTATTTGAGCATCTTTTACTTGTGTTGTTGACTTTTTAACTTCTTCAAATGTTGGTGATATAGCTTTTACGAGATAGCTTTTTTTAGCCAGTATTTGGTCCGATTTAACTTCAATTACATCATTACTCGCAGCTGTTTCTGTTTGAGCTTTTGATTTTGGATATCGTTCTTCAAATTCAGGTTTTGCAACATTATCTGTGGCCTCAGCTTCTTCTACTTCTTCTTCATCTGCTTCTATTTCAGCAACATCATCCACAACCTCTACAGTTGGTGCAATGGGTGATTCATTTTCATTTTTTACTTCATCTGGAATGCCATTTGCGTTTTTATCGTTTGGTATTTCTATGGCCAAAGATTGAGTATCAATTGGAGTAATTTTATCTTCAATATCTGACTTTTTCTCCTTTTTTATAATTGTGCCTTCACTTTCAGATGCGGTTTCTTGAGAAGCAGTATTGTCCATAAATTCTTTAAAAATAAAAAATGAAGAAACCAACAATACTATAATGGCAGCAGATGCTAATATGGTCTTGAAGTTTATTAACCACATTTTTTTAGAATTAGTGTTTTGCTTAATGTATTGTTTTAATTCACCTTCTCTTTTAGCAGAAATTGCTTCTATAATTGAAGATTGCAAAGCAACTTGTTGCTGCAGCTCCTCATCAGATTTCAATTTTGCTTTAAAGGTATCCAATTCTCGACCTTTAAGCTCCCCATTCAAGTACTCGTTTATTAAATGATATGTCTGTTCATTAATCATTAGAGTAAATCTTCTTTATTATACTTTTGGGTTACTTTTTTTTGCAGTTTCTTAAAACATTGGTATTTTTTTGCTTTAACGGTGTTGGCATTTGCGAAACCTAGTTTTTCAGCAATTAGTTTGTTATTAAAACCATCAAAATAGAAATAAGAAAGCAATTTACTGCAAGTTTCATCTAAGTCTGCAACCATTTTTACAATAATGCTTTTGTCTATATTTAACTTAATTTCTTCACTGCCTTTATTTAAGTGGTTGCCCTCGTCTACCAATTTAAACCTTGTTTGTTTTTTTAATTCTTTAAACCATAAATTTTTAGCAATAGCCATTAAATAGGTACTAAGCTTGGCTTGAAGTAGGAAATTTGGCTTATTTACATTCTTCCAAACAGCAATTACACTATCTTGCATAATATCATCAACAATATTTTCATCTCCACTGTTTTTCAATACAAAATTTTTAACCATTGTATAATGTGCATTGTAAAGGTGAACAAGCATTTTCTCATCACCTTGTTTCAAACTTTCAATTACGGTATTGTCAGCAAGCTTACTAATACCGAACATTTTGTAGATAGTTAATACTCATTAATCGAGAAAGGTAAATGGTAGGTAACGAAATTGATATTTCAGCCGTTAAAGGGATCAAAATGATTTGTAAATTGCGATTCAAATTTAACGAAAAATTACAAGCATTATTAACTGCAGCAAAGTTGTAGTTTTTGGAATAAAATTTGAATTAAACTAAATAATAAAAAATAAGTAGAAATATGAGTACAAAAAAAGTGTTAGGAATGCTAGCTATTGCCGTAATTGGAGGTTTAGTAGCCCTCGGAGTTAACAAGATTTTTCAAAATGATCCTGCACCTCAATCTTTTCAAGAACATCAAAGTACTAAATTTACTCTAGCTGAAAAATTGGCAGATGTACCCGATGTTGATTTTGTTTCTGTTGCAGATGTGTCAACCCCAGCGGTTGTTCATATTAAAAATACTATGAAAATCAGTGGTGGCGGAGGTCAACAGTTTATTAATCCGTTTGAAGAGTTTTTTAATAATCCAATGATGCCTCAGAATAGAGGTCCGCAAGTTGGTACTGGTTCTGGAGTTATCATTAAAAAAGATGGATACATTGTAACAAACAATCACGTGGTTGAAAATGCAGATAAAATTGAAGTAATTTTAGATGATAAAAGAACTTACGTTGCTGAATTGATGGGGACAGATCCAGAAACAGATTTGGCTCTTCTAAAGATTGAAGAAGACAACCTCCCCTTTTTAAACTTGGGTAATAGCGATGATTTAAGAGTTGGAGAATGGGTAGTAGCCGTTGGTAATCCATTTAACTTAACAAGTACAGTAACCGCAGGTATTGTAAGTGCTAAAGGAAGAAACATAAATCTGTTGAGACAAAAAGGTGGAGAGTATGCCATCGAAAACTTTATACAAACTGATGCTGCAGTAAACCCGGGTAATAGTGGTGGTGCTTTGGTAAATACTAAAGGAGAGTTAATCGGTATAAATACTGCAATTGCTTCAAAAACAGGGTCTTATTCTGGTTACTCGTTTGCAATACCAATAAACTTAGCAAAAAAAATTATTCGAGATTTAAGCGATTATGGTGAAGTGAAACGTGCTATTTTAGGGGTTAGAATTCAAGATATTAGCCAAGAGTTGGCAGATGAATTTGGATTGGAAGGTTTAAATGGTGTTTATATACCTAGCGTCGCAGAAGGTGGTTCTGCAGATAAAGCTGGAATTAAAGATGGAGATGTTATTACAAAGATTAACGATGATGTTGTTAATAAATCTTCTGAGTTGCAGGAGCAGATAAGCAAATATCATCCTGGTGATAAGGTTACTATTGAGCTTATTAGAGATGGAAAAGAAAAGGTAGTTACAGCAACTTTGCTATCTAAAAATGGGGAGAGAGAAATATCAACTGAAGTTGTAAGAGAAGAGAAAAAAGTATTGGGTTCTGAAATTGAGAATTTGAGCAGAGAAGAAAGGTTGAAGCTTAAGATTAAGAATGGTGTTAAAATTGCTAAACTTGGCAATGGAGAGCTAAAAAGAAAAGGAATTCCTGCTGGGTTTATTATTACACATATTGACAAAAGACCAATGTATAATTCTAAAGATGTTGAAAATGCATTAGAAAATAAAGAAGGTGCAGTTTTGATCGAAGGAGTAACTTATAGTGGTGATAAAGAAGCATACGCTATACGGTTAGATTAACGTGTAGCTATTGTAAATAGCATTTGCATGTGGTTAGTGTAAATGGTTATTACGTATAAAAGCCTTTCGTGGAAACGAAGGGCTTTTTAGTAATTTAATAAGTCCCGTCCTAAAATAAATTGACATATAATCAATAATGGTAGGCCAATACCAAGCCCCAACATCATTGCGTGAATATTGAAGCGAAACTTTCTAGGTTTTGCTTTATGAGGCGTGAAATCTAGAAAAGTAACATTGTATATACTTGAATGATGTGGTTTTCTATTCCAACTGAAGGTTTTTTTTTGACCGTTTATAGCAAATCCATTTCTGGTAGCCTAAACCCATTTATCCCATAGTTTTTTAAATATAGGTGCTATTTTTTAGGTTTTATAACGATGTGAATCCTGTTCTAACTAAACTTCAAATCCATTCCAAGTTTCAAACTTCCAAATTTCTAAGATTTGGTTAATGGGCAAGGTGTAAGGAGCGTAAGCACTATTTGTACTTACTAAAGTTATGTTTTGTTCATCTTTTATTTTGCTGTACAAGCGTTTAAAAACAATGCCATCATCTTTGGTAACAACAATATAGTTTTCTCCATCTTTTATATCTCCCCAATCTTGCAAATAGCTTGCAGTAACCCAAGAGCCTTCACTAACAGGTGGCATACTGTCTCCTTTAATCTGAAAACTTCGGTATGTTCTGTTTTTAGGTAAAAACGGGAGTTTAAATTTAGGCAGGTTTTCAATAAACTCTGGATCGGCATAACCTCCAGTGTATCCTGCCTGAGCTTTCATACTTACAATTTCTATATTTTCATTTTCATTAGTATCAACACTTACTGTAAGTAATCTAAGTTTTCTACCACTAATATCTGCTTCGCTGCCTTTTAGTATTTGGCTAAGTTTAAAGTGGGTAAGCTTAGATAAATCGTGCCTTACCAAACCATCAAGTGTTACGTTAAAATAATCAGCTATATTAATTTGAATATTAAAAGGAGGTTGAACACCCCGTTCGTAACTATTAAGTTTAGAGCGAGTTAACTCTAAGAAGTCTGCTAAATCTTGTTGAGAAAGTCCTTTTTTAGTTCTAAGAAGTTTAATGTTCCGATCGAAATACATAGTGCGATAATTTAGACGACAAAATTAGGTAAAAAAAATATCAATTATCAGATAAAAAAATTATCAATTTATTTGTTAATGTATAAATTATTGAAGGTCAGTAAATAATGTTGATTTCTGTGATAAAATAATTTTGAATTATTCTAATTAAAATGCTTGTAATGTTCAGTAAAGCGAGTATAAAACAATATTTTTGTTGCCATTAATTTTACACTCTTTACATTCCAATAAAAATGGGAATTTTTAACTTTTTAACTCAAGATTTAGCCATAGATTTAGGTACTGCAAATACCCTAATTATTTATAAAGATAAATTGGTGGTAGATGAGCCTTCAATAATTGCAAGAAACAGAACAACTAAAGAAGTTTTGGCAATAGGTAAAGAAGCTCAAAAAATGCATGGTAAAACTCACGAGGATATTAAAACTATAAGACCGCTTAAAGATGGTGTTATCGCAGATTTTGAAGCTGCAGAACAAATGATAAGAGGTTTTATTAAGATGATTAATAGCAAAAACTCCTGGGGTAGTCCACAACTACGTATGGTAATATGTATACCAAGTGGCATTACCGAGGTTGAAAAACGAGCAGTTAAAGAAAGTGCAGAAAGAGCGGGTGGTAAAGAAGTCTATATGATTCCTGAGCCAATGGCCGCAGCTATTGGTATTGGTATAGATGTAGCAGAGCCTATGGGTAATATGATTATTGACATAGGGGGTGGTACTACAGAAATTGCGGTAATTGCATTGTCTGGTATAGTTTCTGATGAGTCTATTAGAGTTGCTGGAGATGAGTTTACGGATGATATTATTGAGTATATGCGTCGTCAGCATAACTTGATGATTGGTGAACGAACAGCAGAGCAAATTAAGGTAGGTGTTGGAGCTGCATTGCCAGAACTAGAAAACCCGCCAGAAGATTATGCCGTAAATGGTAGAGATTTAATGACTGGTATTCCTAAACAAGTAATGGTTTCTTATTCAGAAATTGCATTAGCATTGGATAAGTCTATATCCAAAATAGAAGAAGCAGTGATGAAAGCATTGGAGCTAACTCCTCCAGAACTTTCTGCAGATATTTACCAAACAGGGCTATACCTTACTGGTGGTGGTGCCTTGTTAAGAGGCTTAGATAGAAGAATTTCTAGTAAAACCAAGTTGCCTGTATATGTAGCAGAAGATCCATTAAGAGCAGTTGTAAGAGGTACGTCAGTTGTGTTGAAAAACTTGAAGAGTTATAAAACTATTTTCAATAATTCTTAATGCAACGCCTTCTTGCGTTTATAGAACAAAATTTATTTATAATACTAGTTGTTATTCTACAAGCAGTATGTGCCTTTTTAATTTTTAGTTTTAATCCATACCAGCAAGCATCTTTCTCAAATTCTGCGGCAAAGCTTACTGCCAATACTAATAAGATTAGTAATGATGTAACAGACTATTTGGATTTAAAAACGCAAAACCAACTCTTACAATCTCAGTTAGCCAATCAGTTTAAATCTACTGGTCAAGGAACCTTACATTACCTAAATGACACTTTTGTTGTAAGGGATACTGCTTTTTCAAAACCCTTATTTAGCCTAGCTCCTGCACAAGTAGTTTATAATTCAGTGCATAAGGCCGATAATATTTTTATAATTAACAAAGGTCTTAACCACGGTATAAATAAAAACATGGGTGTAATATCTTCTGAAGGTATTGCTGGAATTGTTCTTAACTCAAATGCAAATTTTAGCACAGTAATGTCCATGTTAAATACCAATATGAATATTACTCCCAGTATAAATGGAGAGGAATACTTTACGGAGTTGATTTGGAATAATGAGAGTCCTTATTGCTTGAAAATCAAAAACATAAATAAGCTAGAAGAAATTAAAGTAGGAGATTTAGTAACAACCGGAAAGTCTTCGCTGCTGTTTCCTAGTGGCATTCCAATAGGAAATGTAAGCAGTTTAAAAAAGAAAAACAATAGCCAATACTTTGATACAGACGTTAAGCTGTCTACCAATTTTAGAGCGTTAGAATATGTGTATGTGGTAATTAACCACCATAAAGAAGAACTGGATTTAATGATCGAAAATGTTGAATAAGATTTTACAGTGGTTGCTTATTTTTGCTTTACAGGTGGTAGTTTTTAACCACCTGGACTTCTCGTCATATTTGGTTCCGCAAGTATTTATTTTAATACTGATTACGTTGCCATTACACTTGTCTAAAATCAACCAAATACTGATTGCTTTTGGAATAGGACTTTTGGCTGATATGTTTGTTTCTACTCCGGGTATACATGCTTCTGCTTGCTTATCGCTAATTGTGCTTAGAATGTTTTTGTTCAGTAGATTAGACCTTAAAGAACAACAATCAAATCGGATGTTTTTTAATGTAAAAAATGTAGGCATATCTATGTTCTTTTATAGTGCAATAATTCTTGTGGTATTTTATCATTTGTACGTCTTTGGGTTAGAAAGTATTGGTGCTATAAATTGGGTATCGCTATTGTTAACAACACTTTTTAGTTCTACCTTATCTTTGCTTGCCATAGGTTCAATACAGTATATTTCCTACGGTAGACAAAGTGAATAATTATAGGTCATATTATATCTATGCTGCGGTTATCTTAATTGGATTAATTTACATTGTTAGGTTATTGCAAATTCAGGTACTTGATAATAAGTATACTGAAATAGCAGAAAAAATATCCTTGCGTCGCCAAACTATTTACCCTCAAAGGGGATTAATTTTTGATAGAAACAATAAGCTTGTAGTTTATAATGAGCCAGTTTATGATTTAATGCTTTCTGTACCAATTAAATTAAACGACATAGATACTTTAGCTATGTGTGAGTTGCTTAGAATGGATTTGGATGAGTTTAAAACTAGATTAAACAAATCTAAATCGAAAGCTTATCGGGGCAAGTCTGTATTTAAAAAGAACATAAGTAATATGGTTTATGCCCGTATTCAGGAACGGTTATATGAGTTTAAAGGGTTCTTTTTTGAGATTAGACAGGATAGAAACTACAAATACAATAGCTCAGCTCACGTTTTAGGTTATTTGGGGGAAGTAAATAGCAAAGACCTTTTACAGCAAGACGGAGACTACTACGAGCAGGGGGATTTTATTGGGAAAAAAGGGGTAGAACGTTTTTATGAAAACTACCTAAGTGGAGCAAAAGGAGAACGCTATTTTTATGTTGATAAATTTGGAGTTAACAAGGGAGCTTATAAAGACGGAAAACTTGATAAGGAGCCCATTGATGGAAGTGATTTGGTATTGTCTTTTGATATTGACTTACAACAATATGGAGAGTCTCTTCTTGCAAATAAGATGGGTAGTTTAGTTGCTATTGAGCCTAAAACAGGAGAGATTTTAGCCCTTATTTCAAGTCCGTTTTATAATCCTGCAAATTTTAATATTCAAAACAGAGGTAAGCACTATTCCAAAGCCATACAAGATCCTACAAAACCAATTTTTAATAGAGCAGTATCTGCACCTTACCCTCCAGGTTCAACTTTTAAACCACTTATGGCTTTAGTTGGTTTGCAAGATGGTGCAATTAACAAGCTTACTCATTTTGGCTGCCCAGGATATTTTAAGCTTGGAAGAAGGATTATTAAATGTCACGGACATCCTTATAACACAAGCTTGCAGAGAAGTATTGAAAGTAGTTGTAACACCTTTTATTGCTTAACTTTCAAAAGCATGCTTCAACAAGAAAAGTATGAAAATTCGGAAGAAGCTTATAACAGCTGGAAAACTTATCTTGAAAGTTTTGGTTTAGGGAGTAAGCTGGGAGTGGACGTTTCTGGTGAATTTGGAGGATGGCTTAAAGATGCGGAGTTTTATGACAAAATGCACGGTAAAGGCAGATGGAATTATGCTAGAATTATCTCTTTAGCTTTTGGTCAGGGGGAATTAGGTTTAACTCCAATGCAAATGGCTAATGTGGTAACGTGTATTGCCAATAGAGGATATTATTATACACCACATATTATAAAGGAGATATCTGGTTTAGATACTATTCCCCAACAATACTTATTGAAAAAATATACTAAGATATCACCTGCAAATTACGATCCTGTAATTGAAGGCATGTTGGCGGTAACCCAAACTGGTACAGGAGCTGGATCTACAATTAAGGGCATAAATATTGGGGGTAAAACAGGAACTGTGCAAAACCCACATGGTAAAAACCACTCTGCTTATATTGCTTTTGCCCCAATAGAGGATCCTAAAATTGCTATCGCAGTTGTGGTAGAAGAATCTGGCTATGGTGCTACTTGGGCAGCACCCATTGCCCATTTAATGATAGAAAATTATCTTACTTCAGATACAATACCTTCTTCACGAGAATATTTAGAAGAACGTTTAAAAGATGCAGATTTAATTCCCTTAAAATATAAACGAAAAATAGCCGAAATCTACAATGGAGAATAGCTCAAGAATAGATGTTTTAAGTCTGATTATATTTATACTAATTTGTGTAATTGGTATTTCTAGTGTTTATTCTGCAACTTCAGAACAAGGTACATTTACATTGCTTGAAGGTAGAAGTGGTAAGCAGATGATGTGGTTTTTTGTTTCTTTTTTTGTTGGTGGAATAATCTTTTTATTAAATTCTAACTTCTTCGAGATATTCAGTTGGTATTTCTATATCGCTCTTGTTTTACTGTTAGTGGCTGTACTTCTTGTTGGGTCTGAAATTGCAGGTTCACGGTCTTGGATCAAAATAGGATCTTTTAGTTTGCAACCTGCAGAATTTGCTAAGTATGGCACTGCATTCGCGATTTCTGCATTTTTAAGTGGAATTGATGTTTCCTTAAATAAACGTGCAGACCTAATTAAGATTGCGGCTATAATTTTTATACCAATGGCCTTAATTGTTTTACAAGGTGATGCCGGATCTTCCTTGGTGTTTTTGAGTTTCATAATTGTGCTCTATAGAGAAGGTTTAACTCCTTGGGTTATATTGTTGGGCCTAATAGCAATTTTAATTTTTGTACTTACTATGGTTATTGGGTTTACAAAGTTTTCAGGTGCAATTGGTATTTTATATTTAATATTTTTAGCATTTAACTATAGCAAAAAGAAGGTGATTTTACCATCTTTCTTAATTGGCGTGGTAATAGTACTTTTTAGTGTCAGTGTTCAGTTTATTTTTAAAAATATTCTACAAGATCATCAGCAAAAAAGAATTTTAGTTACACTTAATTTATTGGAAGATAAAAGAGGAGCAGGATACAATGTAGACCAAGCAAAAATAGCCATTGGTTCTGGCGGGTTAACTGGTAAGGGCTTTTTAAATGGGTCTCATACTAAAGGAGATTTTATCCCAGAACAAACAACGGATTTTATTTTTTGCACAATAGGAGAGGAAGGTGGATGGTTGTTAAGCAGCATTACCATTGTGCTTTTTGTGTTTTTTATTTTGCGGCTATTTCATTTAGCCAATAGAGCTAAAAAAAGGTTTAAACGTATATTTATTTCTTGTCTAGCTTCCGTTTTATTTTTTCATCTTACAATAAATGTTGGAATGACCATTGGTTTAATGCCTGTTATTGGTATTCCATTGCCTTTAATTTCGTACGGAGGTTCATCCGTACTAGCTTTTAGTATTTTTATTTTTACCGCACTAAAAATGGATGCTACTAGAGATAACGATTTACAATCTGCATATTTATGATAAAAGTTCACCATTTAACATACAATCCATTTTCTGAGAATACTTACATCTTATCAGACGAGCATAATAATGCAATTATTATTGATCCTGGGATGTACTTTGCTGAAGAAAATGCTCAGTTCTTTGAGTACATAAATCAGCAGAAATTAAACCCAGTTCGTCTAATCTTAACACACGCACATTTAGATCATGTATTTGGAATTAATTGGGTAAATCAAACTTATGGTTTGGTGCCAGAATTAAATATTTTAGACCAAGTGGTTTATGATAGTGCTGTGCCAGTAGCCAATCAATATGGTTTGTCTATGAAACCGCTTGTAGATTGCGTAAATGGCTTAGAAGATACTACCTCTTTTCGGTTTGGAGACAATGAAGTAATTATAACACACGCACCAGGTCATTCACCTGGTAGTGTCTGTTTTTATTCCAAAACAGATGGGTTTATCATTGCTGGAGATGTCTTGTTTCAGGGAAGTATTGGAAGAACCGATTTGCCAGGAGGAGATTTTGATACTCTCATTACTAGTATAAGATCTCGATTATTCGTGTTGCCGGATGATGTTATCGTTTATTCGGGCCACGGCCCTCTAACCACTATTGGGCAAGAGAGGATTAGCAATCCGTTTCTTATTTCATAAAAAAAGCCACATTTTTCAATGCGGCTCTCTTAATTATTTTTAATCTTATTTAGTCGTTTTGATTATTGAATGCATCAATATCAAATAACATACTAAACCTAATTGTATTTTGCAATGGATGTCTTCTAGTAAATGGTTGTAAGTAGGCCGCATCTATTTGGAATACCTTATATTTTAAGCCTGCTCCAAATGTTATATACTTTCTTGAACCTTTTGTGTCAGACTCATTAAAGTAACCTGCTCTTAAGGCAAATTGCTTAGCATACCAATACTCTAAACCTACAGACCAAGTAAATTCTTTTAACTCTTCTTGCAACCCTCCTGGAGCATCTCCAAAAGAAGAAAGAATACCTTGGATTAATGGGCCATCATCAATAGCTCTACCTGTAATTTGTCTGTTCCCATCGCTAAAGATTGAATCAGCTCCACCTGCTGTTTGCACGTAATTGTACTGAGGAGTAGGGACAAGAAGTTTATTGAAGTCTATACCGAAACCAATTTCATTATACTCATCAATTTGTGTTTTCCAAAAAGTTCCTAATCTTAGGTTCACAGGGATGAAATCTCTGTTAGCTTCAGTAGTGTAAGTTATTTTGTTTCCAATGTTGCTTATGTTAGCACCTATTGTATAATTAAAGTCGTTCCCACTAATTTCAATGTTATCTTTATACGTTGCAGAAACATCTCCAGCACCAGCTAAACCTGCTTTAATCTCAGAACCGCTAACACCAACTTGTCCTCGAGCTAAGTCAGACATTATGAACCTCAAAGCAACACCTAGAGAAAGGTTCTCAGACAATTGCCTTGCATATGCTGCATCTAAAGCAAATTCCTTAGGCTCGTAGTTGCCATTAGGATTTCCATTAATATCTGTAAACTGTATGTCTCCTAAAGTAAAATACCTTAATGAACCAGCTATTGTGCTTCTTTTATCAATTCTTTTATAGCCAGAAAGGTAGTAGAACCAAATGTCAGGAACAAGTTGTCTTAACCAAGGAGCAGCAGATAAAGATATCCCTGCTTCATCTTCTACAAATGCTAGTTTTGATGCATTCCAGTGAATAGAATTTGCATCTGCTGAAGTTGCAACTCCTAAATCTCCCATTGCAGCAGATCTTGAATCTGGTGCTATAAGTAAAAATGGAGCAGCTGTAGTTATAACATTTCGTTGTCCAAGTAAATCACCTCTATCTGGGCCAACAACCTGAGCGTTAGTGCTAATTGCAGAAAATATTCCCAGTAAAATTATTAATATGTTCTTTTTCAATGAATAAATATTAAGTGGCAAATGTATCATTTATTTTTATTAGTTAATGATGTATAATTTTTGTGTTTTCTTTTGGTGTGAACCATCTTCAGCCTTAACGTTTATGGTGTATAAGTACACTCCTCTTGCTAAAATATCGCCATAACTATCACGACCATTCCATATAATGTTAGACGAATGAGCTGGTGCATTATCTATGTTTTGGGTAATGCTTTTTACTACATTGCCTGCAATACTCATAATAGTCAAATTAGCTGTAATGTTTTGTCCGGCTTTATTATGGTCAAAGTGAAAAGTAGTAAACTTATTGAAGGGGTTTGGATAATTTAGCAAATTAGAAATGGTAATATCTGATTGTTCCATAACCTCAAACTCAGTATAATCTTCTGAAGAATTGTTGTAAACATCCCAGACCTTAAGTTCTAAGGTATGCTTCCCAGGAGATAAGTTATCAAAATTGTAACTAATTTTCCCAGCCCTAAAACTATTCAGTTCTGGTGTATAGAAGTCGTTTAAGATAATAGACTGCTCATTTTCAGTGCCCTTATCTAAAATTGCTTCCATCTCTCTGCCTATTCCGCTTCCAATAGTATTTATTCCATTTTCATCAAACAAAGTGGCTAACAGTGTTGGAGTGGAGTTTGTGGTCCCTCCAAATACCCAACTCTCATCGTCAATAAATAGATTAAGAGTTGGAGGTGTTTTGTCATTTACTATTTCGTCACTTGTTCCTCCTATGTCATAAGTTACTTCAGTTCCTCCCGCGTGGTCTACACCGTCATTTGCATAATAAGATAGCTTTCCTTTTCCGACATTATAAGCAATGTCTTTTGGTACTATAAACTGATAACTAAATTTCCCATCTGTAACACTAACTTTACCTTTATAAATTACTCGGTCTTGAAGAGAATACTCAATAGGTATACTCCCTGGATCATTTCCTAAGGTTTTATATGTAGATGCCTTATCATAAAAAGTTGGATGTAGTGTTCCGTTAAAGTTGCTAAGTAAAGTGTTATTGTTATCTCGTATTTCGCCTTCTATGGTTACTAAACTTAGTGCTTTAAGTGTATCATTAAATAATCCTACTTGGGTTCCATTAACTTTAGTAGTTACCACGTTATAATTTGGATAATGAAGTCTTAAGGCCGGATCTGCTAAAAGTAAAAAGCATCGTTTGTTTATTACCTCAAAGGCAGCATTCCTTGTGTTTTTATATACAATTCCAAGAGGTTGGAGCTTATTATCCGTAACTTTAAATAGGTTGTTATTTACAATCTCAAAGTTTAAATCTGTATTGTAACCAATATACACCACCCTTGTAGTTGCCACCATACCTATAGCACCCCCATTTGGATTTAAAAGCATCAGTTCACCAGGAGACTCTATCTCTAAATTGTCAATTTTAGCTAATTCGCAACTTGCAGTTATGTAAAATGAAAGCTTATCTTGATTACTCCAACTACTGATTTCAGGACGAGTAACAATTCTTTCGTGAGCCATTCCGTTTTCTCCTCCATGTCCTACGTAATTAAAAATAAGCGTGCCCTTATTATTTATTACGTTATTAATTTCGTCATTAACCTTAGGATACTTATTACCACTGCCAAAAGATACCTGCTCATAAGCATCTAACCATATTTTTTTAATGTTAAATTCTGGATTCTGATTTTGAATAATTTGGGTCATACTCTCAGATGGTCCCAAATGACTATTGTTGTCTTCGTCGTCTCCAACGAAAGTTAAATTTTGTACCCAATCTCCATAACTTGATTCAGAATGATAATGCAATATTTTGTCCACTACAATTTTAGCTTCATCTGTATTGCTTACAGGCAATCTACCAACGCCTATATCTAAACCTTCATCTACTGAGTTTATACCCCAATAGCCTTCTCCGGCATCTAAAATTGCATAATAATCATCTGAGCAATAGCTAAAAGGTGGATCGAATGAATTATAGCTTTGATAAATGGGGACAACGTTTGTGTTGTTTTCAGATAAGTCTTTGTAATCATAACTTGCATCACCAAATAAAAGCAAGTATTTCAATGTTTTTCCAGATGCGTTTCCTCTATCGTATATTAATTTGGTGAAATCTCTAATTGCTGTAACATCTTGAGAACCAGAAGAAAATTCGTTAAAAACTTGCTCATTAGTTACTACATGCACTTCTAGGTTGGAGTTGTTTCTGTGGAAATCTGCCAATCTATTGGCCTCATCCAATAGGTCTCTGTGCGTAATTATTAAGTATTCAGACTGGGTGATTCCATGTAAATTTTGATTTTGTACAACGGATACGAACTCTGGATTGGGAATATCTGTCGTATTAAATAGAACAAATTCTGGAAGTTGAGTGGATTGAGCGTCTGCAATAGTAAAAGATGAATTAGCACCTTCATTAAATGTAAGTTGATGCTCTACCTTATCTAATTCAGTAACATCCCAAACTTCGTGGTCGTTACTTAAATTAGAGATTTGTAATTTTAGATTACCGCTTACATTTTCTTTATGAAATCTTATAGATTGTTGGTTTTCAAAGACGGCTAATTCTCGTTTAGGAGTAAATAAAAAGTAGTCTATCCAAGCACTTGCATCTGTTAAGGACTTATGATACTCATATTCTATAGAAAAATTATCAGATGTAAGCGAATAGTCGAAAATTCTTGTTACTGGTCCACTTATAAAAGGGTCATCGTATTTTCCACTAACCACTCCGTGATTAATTCTACTTTGTTCATTTCCAGTCACTAAAATGGATAAGTAACTAGAGTTTAGAGACCTAACACCACTTATAGATGTAAATTGAGAAGGTTTGTTTTTAACAATTCCAGGAATTGAATAATTAAAAGTTTTGGTAAGGTTGTTTTGCATCTTATCTCCCCACCATCTCCTACCAGATTTAATTAAGTTTTCTTCATCATTTTCATGAAAAATAACATAATCATATGTGTTGATGGTATAATCTGGAACTATTGCTGAATTTGCTGGTTTTGCTTGTATTCTTTTGCCAGATTCCCCTTCAAGAGTTAAAAAATAATATGCATTTTCATCAAAATCGTGACTAAGAGCTTTGTATAAATTATTTTGAGCGTCAAACGCAATCTCGTCTGGACCTTGAGCATACCAAGCTATGTAGTCATTGTTATCTAGCTTATTGTTGTTGTTTTCATCATAAACTCTAATTGCGTTTTCAGTCAAGTCTTCATTTCTATCAGTATCTATTAATTCTGGAAGCATTATTCCCCCATTACCATATATTTTAACTTTATTCAACTCCATGTTTTCTGGAGAAATACCAATTGAATTTAGGTAGTTTGCGTCTAATTTATAAACACCGCTTGAGGCTATTTTTAATTTATAGAAAGTATTTGTAGCAAGAACAGACGTATATGTTTGGTCTTTTTTGCGTTTTAAGCGAGAAGAAGCTGTGACTTGTTCTGTTGATATATTAAGGGTAAAAGACGTAAGATAATTATATCCAGTCTTTGTTTTCATTAGAGGTATAATAGTAATGTGTGTATAGCTTTTCCCGCTCTCTACGGTTTTATAAAACTGTATTTTATAGTCATTTTTTACATTAGGGATGGCTGGGGCTGAAGTGATTTCAACGGATTGTGTATTACTTATTTTAACATCTGTTATTACGTTGTTGTTTAAGGGGATTTTGTAATTGAAAAAAGGAACTATGAAATTTCCTGAAATAGACTCCTTGCAAGTTGTACACCAAAAAGGTCTTAATAATTGTTTGCCTTTGATTTCAGGATTTGCTTTAACATTTTTATTTATGATCCAATCCAATTTTACATCGACAGATTGAGCCGAAGTGGTAAAACTACTTAATAATAAAAAGCCAATTAAGAATTTGTATTTCCTAAGAATCATTCGATAATTTCTGTAACCTTGCTGATGTAACAATATAAGGCTCAATTTTATTGTATAATTTTTATAAAAGGTACTTTTTTACATAATAAAAATATTTTTTTATCGTATCTTTACAAATGGATTATTTTTGTGTATTCCTTTTAATCGAAATATGAAAAAAATAAAATCTGGCTTTTTATTATTAATTGGGTTGTGTTTGGCGGGTGTTGTTCAGGCTCAAGATCCTGAGTTTACTCAGTTTTATGCAGCTCCAATTTACACAAACCCGGCGATGGCAGGTACAGGTGCTTGTGATGGTGGAGGTAGAGCGGTATTGAATTATAGAAACCAATGGCCCAGTTTGCCAGGTACTTTTATAACTACTGCAGCAAGTTATGATCAACATTTCGACAAAATAGGTGGAGGTATAGGGCTTTTGGTTATGGATGATAGAGCTGGTGAAGGTCTTTTAACATCTACAAATGTTTCAGCTATATATTCATTTCAACTTAGAGTAAATAGAAAGTTTACAATGAGGTTCGGCATTCAAGGAGAGTACGGCCAAAGAAGTATAGATTGGCAAAGACTAAGATTTGAAGATCAAATAAACCCAACAACAGGGTTTGATGGTATAACCAAAGAAAATTTTGAAAGCAATCAAATTGGTTACGCCAATTTTGGAACTGGAGTTGTAGGATACACTGAAAGATTTTATGGAGGTATTGCTGTTCATAATTTAATTGAACCAAATCAATCATTTTTCGGGAATGAAGATGCAATAGTGCCTAGAAGATATACAGCACACGGAGGTGTTGTTATACCTCTAGATGGTAGAAAAGTGCCAGAAAGCACAATTTCTCCAAATGTTTTATTTATGATGCAGAACAAGTTTACTCAAATGAATTTGGGTTTCTACTATAATAAAGGTCCTTTGGTAACTGGCTTATGGTTTAGACAAACATTTGGAGAATTCGGAAATTCAGATGCATTAATGGCATTGGTAGGATTTAGAAAGGACAAATTTAAATTTGGGTACAGTTATGATTTAACTGTTTCTGATGCAAAAGCTGCAGCTCCGGGTTCGCACGAGATATCTGCAGGTATAGAATGGTGTGCAAGAACACCAAATAGAAAGTATAGAAAGCTAAGCTGTCCAGATTTTTAATTGAGACAGGAAAAATGTATAATTGCACAATATTTTAAGCAGAAAAAAGTTATTACTTAGAGTTTCTCAGAATATGAAGTTGAATAAATTCACAATAGCAATCTTAACAGTAGGGTTATTTCTATCTGTAGGATGTAAAAAGGAAAAGTCGTCTACTACCGGATGGAATTATAATGATTCTAAGTGGGGAGGATTTGAAAAGCATGAATATGCAGGTCAAGAAACTGGCCCAGGTATGGTTTTAGTAAGAGGAGGTGCGTTTACTATGGGTTCGTCTGAGCAAGATGTGACTTATGAACATAACAACATCGAAAGAAAGGTTACTGTTCCTTCGTTTTACATGGATGAAACTGAAGTAACTAATAACCACTACAGAGAGTATGTTTATTGGTTGCAAAGAATATATGTAGATTACCCAGAAGTGGCTACTAATGCCTTACCAGATACTTTGGTTTGGAGAGATAGACTTGCATATAATGAGCCTTATGTAGATTATTACTTTAGACATCCTGCTTACCAAGATTATCCTGTTGTTGGAGTTAATTGGGAGCAAGCATCTCAATATGCTGCTTGGAGATCTGATAGAGTTAATGAAATGATTTTGATAAGAGAAGGAGTTTTAGAGCCAGATCCAGATCAAATGAATGAGGCTAACTTTAATTCAGGTGCATACTATGTTGGTCAGCACGAAGGATTAACATTTGGTAAGAATCAGATGAAAGACTATAAAACCAAAAAAGGAACTAGAGATGTTAGAATGGAAGATGGTATTATGTTGCCAGATTACAGACTGCCAACTGAGGCTGAGTGGGAATATGCTGCACAAGCTAACATAGGTGCAACAACGTACGAAAACGTAAACCAAAAGAAAATATATTCTTGGGAAGGTTTAACTGTAAGGCATTCTGGAGGTAAAGAGAAAAATAGAGGCTTTATAAATGCCAATATTAAAAGAGGAAAAGGTGACCAAGGTGGTGTTTCTGGTAGATTAAACGATAATGGATTTATTACTGTACCTGTTGGTTCTTACTGGCCAAACGATCACGGTCTATATAACATGAGTGGTAACGTTGCAGAGTGGGTGATGGACATATATCGTCCTTTATCTCTTGAAGATATGACAGATTTCAATGCATTTAGAGGTAACGTTTATAAGAAAAAGCAATTGGATGAAGATGGAATTGTTGATCTTAAAGACAGCCTAGGGAGATTAGTGTATGTTCCGGTAACTGAAGAAGAAAATGTAGGAAGAAGAAACTACAAAAGATCTGATAATATTGGTTACTTAGATGAAGAAGATTATATGGACGGAGAACAAGGTTATGAGTACGGAGTAACAACGCTTGTAGATAACCAGGCTAGAGTATATAAAGGGGGTTCTTGGAACGATAGAATATATTGGGCATCTCCAGGAACTAGAAGGTATTTAGATGAGCAACAAGCCTTATCTACTTTAGGCTTTAGATGTGCAATGCACAGAGTGGGGGCACCTTAGTAGAAAAATACGATTTTAAAATATTAGAAATCCCAATTGCTTAGGCAGTTGGGATTTTTTATTAGCTTTGGTTCCGTTATGAAATACATATTTATTGTAATCGTTGGGTTTTTAATCACAGGGTGTTTTGCAAACAAGGCTAGAACTGATTCAATATCTCTGGTTAATTTAGATAATGCAAAAGCTAAGTTTCCAGGTTATAATGCTGAGCAATATAATGCGGGTAAAGTATTGTACGAAACTAAGTGTAACACTTGTCATGGTTTGAAAGATCCTTTAAAGTTTAACGAGGAACGGTTGACTAAAACTGTACCAAATATGGTTAAAAAGGCAAATACTAAAAAAGATGCAAAATTGTCTGCAGAAGATGGGGATTTTATTTTAAAGTATTTGATAACGCAAATTCTATAGGAGAGAAGAATAGATAAAGAGGTTATATATAAGAAAAGCCACGTGATTTCATGTGGCTTTTAGTTTAAGTTTTAAAACTATGTTAGCAAAACTCTTTATACACCTGTTGCAGATGACTAGAAATCATCTCAGCACTTCTACCTTCAATATGGTGTCTTTCAACGAAATGCACTAGCTCGCCATCTCTGAAAAGTCCAATGCATGGAGAAGATGGAGGATATGGAAGTAAAAATTCTCTAGCTTTAGCAGTAGCATCTTTATCTTGGCCAGCAAATACTGTGTAAAGGTTGTTTGGTTTTTTATCTCCATTAAGGGAATGAACGGCACCCGGTCTTGCACTTCCTGCGGCACAACCGCATACGCTATTAACCACTAGCAGCGATGTTCCATTTGTATTCTCTAATGCTGAACTAACTGCATCATTATCTTTAAGTTCAGTAAATCCGTTGTTGGTTAAATCCGCTCTCATTGGAGCAACTAATTCTTCTGGATACATTTTCTTGTATTTTTATTGCAAATATGCAACAATTTGAATGATTGGATTGTTGAAATTATAATAAATTTGCAAATTCAAATCGAAAGATGAGTACACAAACAATGAGTAATTACAAGGTAAAAGACATTTCTCTAGCTGATTGGGGAAGAAAAGAAATTAAATTAGCAGAGGCAGAAATGCCAGGGCTAATATCCCTAAGAGAAGAGTATGGTTCTAGCCAACCGTTAGCTGGTGCACGCATAACGGGATGCTTACACATGACTATTCAAACTGCGGTGCTAATTGAAACATTACAAGCTTTAGGTGCAGAAGTAACCTGGAGTTCTTGTAATATATTTTCAACTCAAGATCAAGCTGCTGCTGCTATTGCAGCTGCAGGAACGCCAGTTTATGCTTGGAAAGGGATGAATGAAGAAGAGTTTGATTGGTGTATAGAGCAGACGCTTCACGCATTTGAAGGTGGAAAGCCTTTAAATATGATTTTAGATGATGGAGGAGATTTGACCAATATGGTTTTAGATAGATACCCTCAATTAGTTGAAGGGATTAGAGGTATCTCTGAGGAAACAACTACTGGTGTTTTAAGGTTATATGATAGAGTGAAAGCAGGTACATTACCTCTTCCTGCTATCAATATCAATGACTCAGTTACAAAATCTAAATTTGATAACAAATACGGCTGCAAAGAAAGTGCAGTTGATGCAATAAGAAGAGCTACGGATATTATGATAGCAGGTAAAGTTGCTGTAGTTGCAGGTTATGGAGACGTAGGAAAAGGTACTGCTGCTTCATTAAGAGGTGCGGGAGCAAGAGTTATTGTTACAGAAATTGATCCAATATGTGCTTTACAAGCAGCAATGGATGGTTATGAAGTTAAATCAATGGAAACTTCTATTCCTAGAGCAAACATTGTTGTAACAGCAACTGGTAACAAAGATATTTTAATTGAAAAGCATTTTAAAGCTATGAACGATAAAACAATTGTTTGTAATATCGGTCACTTTGATAATGAAATAGATGTAGCTTATCTAAATAATAACTACGGTGATACTAAGTATGAGGTAAAACCTCAGGTTGATGTGTATAATGTTGATGGCAATGAATTAATCTTATTGGCAGAAGGAAGATTGGTGAATTTAGGTTGTGCAACTGGACACCCTAGTTTTGTTATGAGTAACTCATTTACTAATCAAACATTAGCTCAATTAGAATTATGGAATAATACAGGTGCTTACGAAAACAAAGTTTATATGTTGCCTAAACACTTAGATGAAAAAGTTGCCAAATTACATTTAGCTAAGATTGGGGTAGAGTTAGAAACTATGTCACAAGACCAAGCGGATTATATTGGTGTAAATTTAGAAGGTCCATATAAACCAGATCACTATAGATATTAATCTGTAATTATTATTTATTTGAAGTCCATTTGATGAAATCAATTGGGCTTTTTTGTTGCACTTTAAATCTTATTGAATGCGTATAATCCCTGTACTTCCCTTGCAGGTGAATATTGCATCTGACGTTAAAAGTTCTTCAGTAGTGAATTGTTTTTCGGTTAGTTGAAAAGCATAATTGTCTATTAGGTAACGCTGGGTAGCACCATTCACACCTCCATTTTCTCTAGATAAGAAATATAATTCTTCATTTTGAAGTACAATAATGTTACTAATAAGTTCTTCGCAAACAACATTATTCCTGTCTCTTATAAGAAGATGGTTTAAGTTCATTTTATCTTTGTATTTTGCTGCAAGAACGTAATATATACTTGATAGGCTTTTGACCTTCATCCAGTTTACATTGGGCTTATATTCCGGGTATGTGCCAATGCTTCCAATTTCTTTTGGAGCTTTTAATAGTTCGCTCTTAAGGTCTAAGGCGGTTGGCAGATAAAATGTTTCAGAATAATCTTCATAGGAATGATTAAAAGCTACATGGTCAGTTTCTGGTTGATATTTACCACCACCATCTCTAAAAAAGTTAATTCTTATTAACCCATTATTAGCGGTATTTTCTCTTATTATTTTCTGAATAAACTCCTCTGAAATATCAAATTGGGGGGTGAATTTATAAATGAAAATAGCGTCATAAATTCGTTCAAGGTGAAATTGAAGTAAAGGAGCTTTACCGTCGATAACTCGTATGGTTTCAAAAAAACCGTCACCGTATAAAAAGCCTCGATTCATTTTAAATAAACATACCAGCAATAGAAGCGGTCATTAAACAAGCGAGGGTGCCACCAACTAAAGCACGCATCCCTAATTTTGCTAGAGTACCTCTTTGGTTTGGAGCAATAGTGCTTATTCCTCCAATCTGTATTCCAATAGAGGCAAAGTTTGAAAATCCGCAAAGAGCATAAGTTAAAATTACCACACTTCGTTCCATTATAAGAGGAGTTGATAGCGTGGCATTTTGAGCTATCAGTCCTTTTAGAGATAGGTATGCAATAAACTCGTTAATCACAGTTTTTTCCCCTAATAATTGTCCGGATATAATTATGTCTTGCGGTTCTATGCCAATTACAAAAGCTAAAGGAGCAAATATGTATCCAAGTAACATTTGTAGGTTTAAACCTTTGTATATAGTGTTGTCGGAAATAAGTGAATTTAGACCAGAATAGTGACCGATAAGGTCAAATAAGAAATAGTTAATCATGGCTATAAATGCCAGAAAAACTAGAATCATTCCTGCTACGTTTACGGCTAATTTTATTCCTTCTGTTGTTCCAGTGCTAATTGCTTCTAATGGTCCGCTACCTAATTTTGTTTTATCAATGTTTAAATTTTTATCTACATCTTGGGTTTCAGGTAATAGAATCTTAGAACAAACTATTGCAGCGGGAGCAGATAATATGGAAGCAGTAAGTAAGTGCTTTGCAAACTCTTGTTGCTGTGCTGGGTCATCTCCACCCAAAAATCCTATAAATGCCGCAAAAACACCTCCAGCTATTGTTGCCATTCCTCCTGTCATTAGGCACATTATCTCAGAATTTGTCATTTTAGAGATGTAAGGTTTAACTACTAAGGGTGCTTCGGTTTGTCCAACAAATATATTCGCTGCAGCTGCTAGGCTCTCAGCTCCGGAAAGTCGCATTGTTTTGCTGAGTATCCAAGCAAAACTAAAAACTATTTTTTGCAAAATGCCTAAGTAATACAATAGCGAAGTAAGAGCAGAAAAGAAAACAACAGTGGGTAGTACTTTAAAAGCAAATACATAACCGATGGTGTGTTCAATTTTTCCTTCTTCACCGAATGCAAATAAAGATGCAACATCTGGCCATTTACCGAATATAAACTCAGATCCTACATCAGTAAAGGAGAGTAGCTTCGTAAAAAAGCTTGCAATTATTTTAAATATTTCAGAGAAAAAAGGTACTTCAAAAACAAAGAAAGCAAGTATTAATTGTATTAAAATACCACTGCCTACTAGTCTCCAGTTTACGTTCTTCTTACTTTTACTGAACAAAAAAGCTAAGCCTAATAGTGCTACTAAACCCATGATGCCTCTAAATATTTCCATTAATTTTCTATAAGGGTGTAAATATAATTCAAGGTGCATATAATCTATCATAATAACATTTGGGAATAAGTCTAAAAAGTAGAATAAAATGTCAAAATGGGAATATTTTGAAGATGCAAGATGCTGGATTTGCTTATTCAGCATTCAATAAAACAGAGTTAAGTCACTGGTAATGAGTTATTAGAAATATATTATAATTGTTAATTGTGTTTTGGTACGGCAATTGGACATTATAGATTGAATACGTTCATTCACAAAAACGAAATTTATCTAGCCTAAAGCTAGCCTAATATAAAATGTTGATTAAATACAACGCTACTACAACTACTTATTAAATCAAGAAATTGGTTTTAACTTAGCAATTTAACTACTAACGCTAATAATTTAAAGTCTCGCCCAAAAGGCGGGACTTTTTTTGTGATTCAATTTGTGACTATTTCCAAATTACGAGATATTGTCTAGAAATAAGACAATATATGTATTGAGTTTATCCTGTAAATGCTAGTTACTTACAATTGTAATTATGTAATAAATAGAAAATCAATAAGTTACGTCGATTTAGTTGCCGCTTCTATATTTTGGTACGGCAATTGGTCTTCATAAATTGAATACGTTCATTCACAAAAACGAAATTTATCTAGCTTTTAGCTAGCTTAATATAAAACGTTCACATAACACAACAACTGCATCAGCTACTTTTCAAATCATGAATCGGTTTCAACTTAGCTAATTTAACTACTAACACTAAAAATTTAAAGTCCTGCCCAAAAGGCGGGACTTTTGTTTTTTAATATGGCTTATCTTTGCAAACTCAAGTTTATTTATGGAAGATCAAACTCCTTATATACCAAAAAATAAAGTAAGAATTGTTACTGCCGCAAGTTTATTTGATGGCCATGATGCTGCTATAAATGTTATGCGAAGAATTATACAAGCTACTGGCTGTGAGGTGATTCACTTAGGGCATGATAGAAGTGCAGAAGAGGTTGTAAATACTGCTATACAGGAAGATGCTAATGCTATAGCAATGACAAGCTACCAAGGGGGGCATAATGAATATTTTAAGTATATGCACGACTTGCTTGAAGAAAGAGGAGCAGGCCATATTAAACTGTTTGGTGGCGGTGGAGGTACAATTTTGCCTTCAGAAATTAAAGAGCTTCAACAATATGGTATAACACGTATTTATCATCCAGATGATGGTCGTGCAATGGGATTACAAGGAATGATTAATGATCTTATTGAAAAGTCGGATTTCCCTACTGGTAAAAGTATAGATAGTGATGTTGTTTCTTTCCGTAAGAAGAACAAAATGTCCATTGCTCGTATAATATCTGCAGCTGAAAATTTCCCAAATGAGAATGTTAGGATACTTCAAGATGTTAAAAATGAGGCAGATACGCTAAGTATTCCAGTTTTGGGAATCACAGGAACAGGAGGTGCAGGTAAGAGTAGTTTAGTAGATGAGCTAGTTAGAAGGTTTCTACTAGACTTCCCAGAAAAAAATATCGCAATAATTTCTGTAGATCCTAGTAAACGTAAAACAGGAGGTGCTCTTTTGGGAGATAGAATTAGAATGAACAGCATAAGAAACGACAGAGTTTATATGCGTTCATTAGCCACAAGACAAGCCAATTTAGCTTTATCTGCACATATTGATACAGCAAAGGATATTTTAAAAGTTGCAGGATATGACCTAATTATATTGGAAACATCTGGCATAGGACAAAGCGATACTGAAATTACAGATCATAGTGATTTAAGTCTATATGTTATGACACCGGAGTATGGTGCTGCAACTCAATTAGAAAAAATTGACATGTTGGATTTTGCTGATGTTATTGCAATAAACAAGTTTGATAAACGTGGATCTTTGGATGCTCTTAGAGACGTAAAAAAGCAATTTCAACGTAATCATAAACTATTTGAGTTAGAATTAGATGCAATGCCGGTTTATGGCACTATTGCAAGCCAATTTAATGATCCAGGTGTAAATGCATTATATGCTAAGCTAATTGAAACTGTAAATGAGAAGACTAACATAGGTTTTGAAACTTCATATACTACAGAACAAGAGCTATCAGAAAAAATTTATATAATTCCACCAAAGAGAGTTCGTTATTTATCAGAAATTGCAGAGAATAACAGAGCTTATGATCATTGGGCTAAAAAGCAATCAGACATTGCCCAAAAACTATACGGAATTAAAAAGACCATCCAAACAATTGAAGAAAGTGGAGCTGCAGATACTGATAGAATAATCAAGGATTTGGATGAAACTTACAGCAAACTATCTCTAGATTTTGACCCTAAATTGCAAATGCTTATTGATGAATGGGATGATGTAAAAGCAGCTTATGCAGATGATATTTATACTTACTTGGTTAGAAACAGAGAGATAAAGGTTGAAACTAAAACAACATCTTTATCTCATCAAAAAATAAGTAAAGTGTCTTTGCCTAAGTACCAAGCTTGGGGAGACATATTGCAATGGAATTTGCAAGAAAATGTACCCGGTAAATTTCCATATGCTGCAGGTATTTACCCATTTAAACGTCAAGGAGAAGATCCTACTAGAATGTTTGCTGGAGAAGGTGGCCCAGAAAGAACGAACAAGCGTTTTCATTACCTAAGCAGCTCAATGCCGGCAAAGCGTTTAAGTACTGCTTTTGATTCGGTTACTTTATACGGCAATGATCCAGACCATAGACCCGACATTTATGGAAAAATTGGAAATGCCGGAGTGAGTATTTGCTGTTTAGATGATGCTAAAAAGTTGTACTCCGGTTTTGATTTAGCACATAAAATGACTTCTGTTTCTATGACCATCAATGGGCCAGCTCCAATGCTTTTAGGTTATTTTATGAATGCTGCTATTGATCAACAATGCGAGATTTATATTAAAGAAAATGGATTAGAGCAAGAAGTTGAAAATAAGATTAAAGTTTATTTTAAAGCCAGAAATACGGAACAACCGAAATACAATGGTGAGTTGCCAAAAGGTAATGACGGTTTAGGTTTAATGCTGTTAGGATTAACTGGAGATAAAGTTTTATCTGCAGATGTTTATGCTAAAATAAAAGCAGAAACCTTAACTCAAGTTAGGGGTACTGTTCAAGCAGATATTCTTAAAGAAGATCAAGCTCAAAACACATGTATATTCTCAACAGAATTTGCTCTAAGGTTAATGGGTGATGTTCAGCAGTATTTTAATCAGAATAAAGTTAGAAACTTTTACTCAGTATCTATTAGCGGATACCATATTGCAGAAGCAGGAGCAAATCCAATTACACAATTGGCGTTTACTTTGGCAAACGGATTTACTTATGTAGAGTATTATCTAAGCCGAGGTATGGATATAAATGATTTTGGTCCAAACCTCAGTTTCTTTTTCTCAAATGGTGTAGACCCTGAATATGCAGTAATTGGCAGAGTTGCTCGAAAAATATGGGCTAAAGCTATGAAACTTAAATATGGGGCTAACGAAAGAAGCCAAATGTTAAAGTATCACATCCAAACTAGTGGAAGAAGTTTACACGCTCAAGAAATTGACTTTAATGATATAAGGACAACCTTACAAGCCCTTTATGCTATATATGATAATTGTAACAGCTTGCATACCAATGCATATGATGAAGCTATAACTACTCCAACTGAAGAAAGTGTAAGAAGAGCCGTGGCCATACAGTTAATAATTAACCGCGAGTTAGGATTAGCTAAGAATGAAAATCCGTTGCAAGGTTCTTTTATTATTGAAGAATTAACAGATTTAGTTGAAGAAGCAGTATTGGAAGAGTTTGATAAAATTACAGAAAGAGGAGGAGTTTTAGGAGCGATGGAAACAATGTATCAAAGAAGTAAAATTCAAGAAGAGAGTTTGTATTACGAGACTTTAAAGCACACTGGCGAATTTCCAATAATTGGTGTAAATACATTTTTAAGTAGTAAGGGTTCTCCAACAGTTCTACCAAAAGAAGTAATACGTGCAACAGAGGATGAGAAATTATTCCAAATAAACACAATGCTAAACCTAAATAAGTGCTATGAGCCAGAAGCTAAAGAACAGCTCAAAAATATTCAGCAAGTTGCCCTAGAAAATGGTAATGTATTTGAAGCACTAATGGAATGTTCTAAGTACTGTTCTCTGGGCCAAATAACCAATGCGTTGTTTGAAGTTGGTGGGCAGTACAGAAGGAATATGTGATATGGTTGACAAACTAAATTTGTGGGTTTCATTTATGTTGTTCATTTTATTTGTCAGATAAAATTAAGTCTAAGCTCAAGTTTAATTGGTTGTAATAATTAGGCTTAGACTTAATCTTAGACTTGGGTTAGTCTATTGCCATTCGCACAATTTTTGGAGTAAAGCTACCTAAAACATCAACCAAATCTTGCTGAAAACTCATTACAGTATCGATGTCTTTATATGCCATTGGTGCTTCATCTACACCTCCGCTAATAAGTTCTACACCGTATGCTTTCAGTTCTTTTTTCATTGCATCTTTGGCAATGCTACTTTTAGCCTTGCTTCTGCTCATAACCCGGCCTGCACTAGGAGATGCTGAGTTTATGCTTGAAAAATTACCCTTCCCTCTTACTATAACCTTTCTTGGTCATAGATCCAGGAATTACCCCTAAAACGCCTTCACCTACTGGTGTAGCACCTTTTCTGTGAACAATAACCTCACTGCCATCTTCAAGTACTTCTTTCGAAGCAAAGTTATGGTGGTTATCTACAACCGTTTTGACTTGGAGTTTAAGTGTTTTTGCAATTCTTTTAAGAATATCTCCATGGCAAGCAGATGCATATTCTCCTGCTAAATTCATAGCCAACCAGTACTCCATTCCTTCTTCACTATCTAAATCTAACCAAGCCAGGTTTCTTACACCTTTAGGTAATTGGCTTTGAGCCTTGGCTAATTTAGTATAGTGCATAGCAATATTAGCCCCTAACCCACGTGATCCAGAGTGAGATAATAATGCAAGATATTCTCCCTTTTTTAGGTTTAAATCTTTGCTGTCTTCTGGTAATTCAACAAATCCAAATTCTACAAAATGATTCCCTCCACGAGAAGAACCCAATTGCAAAAATGCTTTTTTCTGTAACCGCTTTAGCATCGGTATTTCGGCAAATTAAGGACTTTCTACTACTTCAGCATTATTTGGCTTGTCGTGCGTCTCTCGCAGTATTGCTAATTGTAAAAATTGAAGATAATGGAATTGGCAGAATTAAAGCAGGTTAATTTCTAAAAAAGGAATTAATAGACCATCTGTTGGTATTGAGGTGACGGGACAAAGGTTAAGGGCTCATAATGAAAGATTTACTGCCGAAACAATTGATATTTTAGATTTGTATGATAACAAAGAAGCCTCAGGAACACAGGTGTTGATTACTATAAAAATTGATTAATATGAAAGCTATAATTATTGAAGATGTTGAAGATGCGAGATTGGCTTTAAATCAAGACTTAGCTGACTATTGTCCGGAAGTGAGAATTATTGGAGAGGCAGAAGGGGTTTTGTCTGGAATACAATTACTCAAAAAGCATAATCCGGATATCATATTTCTTGATATTCAAATGGGTGATGGAACTGGCTTTGATTTATTAGAAATTATTGGAGAGGGAAAAGCTAAAGTTATTTTTACTACAGCAAGTGATGCTTATGGCATTGAAGCAATTAAATATTCCGCTTTGGAGTATTTGTTAAAACCAATAGACCCTCAAGAGCTTAAAAAAGCAGTGCAAAAAGCCATACATACCAAAGAAATGGAAGGTCAAGTAAGAGGGCTAGAAATTTTATCCAACCAATTAAAAAATCAAACTACAGATAGAATAGCTTTAAATACTCAAGAGAAAATTACAGTAGTGAAGTTAAAGGAAATTGTGCGTTGCGAAAGTGATAAAAACTATACTAACTTATATTTTAAAGATGGCAGTAATCTGCTGGTAACTAAAACGTTAAAAGAATTTGATAATTTACTTCAAGATAGAGGTTTTATTAGAGTGCATCAAAGCCATTTGGTTAACATAGAGCAAATTAAGGAGCTATTAAAAGCTGATGGTAGTACGCTTAGATTAAGTGATGGAAGCAGTGTTTCTGTCTCTATCCGTAAAAAGCAAGATGTAATAAGCTATTTAAGCGGTATTTAAGCCGATTTAATACGTGTTAGTTACATCTTCATCCACAACAATAATATAGTCGGCTTTGCCTTTGTGTTCTTCTTCTAGCTTAGCAATGTTATTTTGTGTAACCGTAGAAATAGAACCATAGCTAAGGTTTGGTTCTTTTTTGCTCATATACCACATAATTCCTTCATAAAAATCGGAATGATAAGCTCCGTTATAGTGTAAGAATAAGGATCCAGCCTTAAAGTTGGTTAATATAGAATGGCTCATAGTTGCGTCTTTAGTGGCTTGTGCCATAACCAATTTGGGCGAACCGTGGCTGCCCATCATGTTCAGTATTTCTTTATAAGTAGGTAAGTTTGGGTCGTAAGACATTGGTAATGGAGCAATCCAACTTTTTTCTAAGTCAGAGAGTGAATCCAATACCTCAAAACCTCCTCTATAAACTTTATTGGCATATCTTCTTGGTATATTGGTGGCAATAAAGGTTAATTTATTCTCTTTGGCATAGTCCACTAAAGGTGCATAGTCTGTTTTGTAGTTATTCCATAATCGAGCAGATGTATCTAAACCTTTAAAATCAATAGTGCCAGCTAAATATTGGTTTAGAGCATCTTGGTTGTCTCTTTCAAACATTTCAGCACCCAATATTAAATCTTTTTTCTCTCCTAAAGTTTTGGTTAATTCCAATTGTAGCCAGTGAGCAATTGCACTATTATGTTGTTCGCCAAACATCACAATATCTTTTTTAGCTAGTGTTTTTGCCATTTTTTTATAGCTCACTTTTTTTCCTTTAGCATTATAAATAGCATATGGTTGAAGTCCTTGTGCTAGAGTTCCTAAAACACATAGAAGAAGTGTATTGATTATTATTAGTCTTTTCATTTTGCTAATTCTCGTCAAAACAACAAAAATTACTTTACAAATGAGGCATAAAAACCTTCTAATCTAAAACCAAGTTTCTACGTCTCCTTCTTTCAGGATACGATAATACTCCTGTTCTAGTTTTTTAAAGATTGTTGAGTTTCAATTACGTTTAAGCCTTTTTTGAAGCAGTTCTACTTGCCGACATATAGAAGAAATGTTTGGATAAACCTTTTGTGTTATTCCTTTAAAGTTAAAATACTTAATGAACTATTGGGTGAAATCAATTTTGTGATAATAATATGTTTATTTTTCCAGTAAAGTCAGTTATTTGTATACCGAAAAATGCACTTAAAAACTCAAATAAAGATTGCACTCTTTTATTTTTTAATTGCTGCACTTTTTGGTGTTATATTAAGGATAACACATTTTACTGATGTTGTTATAAACTATCGGTATTTAGTTCACGCACATTCACATATTGCATTATTGGGCTGGATATATACTGCAATTACTGCTGTAATTTCTAAACTATTTTTAGCTCATAAAATTTTAGATAAGAGCTATAAACGTATCTTTTGGAGCACACAGATCTCTATAATAGGAATGATGCTGACTTTTCCGTTTATTGGTTATACACTTATCTCTATTTTCTTTTCAAGCTATTTTATAATTAACACTTATTTGTTTATAAGACTGTTTTTTAAATACCGTTCTGCAAGTCTTTCTAATTTATTTTCTTATACATTAATAAAGGCGGCATTGTGCTTTTTAGTGCTATCGAGTATTGGCCCTTGGGCGTTAGGAGTAATCATGAATACATTAGGCAGTGCTTCTTTCTTGTATAGAAATGCTATTTATTTCTACTTGCATTTTCAATACAATGGGTGGTTTATTGTTGGAGTTTTGGGAGTTCTGTTTTATATCTTAAATAAACATGATATTCTAAAGACTACCTTTAGGTTTAGGTTGTTTTATTGGCTTTTCATTTTGGGTGTAATACTTACTTTTGGTATTTCACTTCTTTGGATGAAACCTCATCCGGCATTATATGTTTTGGCTGCTGCAGGAAGCTTACTCCAAATTTCGAGTATTTTATACCTGGGTACAAATCTTAAGGCTGAATGGCAAAAAATGAGTCCAAAGATTTCATCAACTCAAATTGTATTGTTTAAGACTATTGCCGTGCTTTTTGGTTTTAAACTGTTATTTCAACTTTTAGGATGTTTTCCTATTTTTTCAGATGCAGCTACGGCAAATTTGGAGTTGGTTATTGCTTATTTACATTGGGTATTTTTAGGTATTGTTAGCATCGCGATATTAGTTTACTTTGATTATTTTAAAATGCTTACTATTTCTAAAACTGCGGCAACAATGTATGTCGTTGCTTTTTTAACTACTGAAATCTTGCTGATTTATAAAGGTACGGTAGGTTGGGCTGTGTTAGATCTTAATAAGTACTATTATCAATTATTGTTTGCCACAAGTTTGTTGTTCTTAGTTGCCATTTCTTTACTACTAAAAAGTGCATTTACAAGAAGTTTTATAAAATAGAAGTGAGTTTTTTTAATCACTAGCATAAAAGACGTTTTGTATTGTTATTGATACAGTATTGTAGTCGTAAAAACGATTTTATTGTTAGTGCTAAAGTTGAATTAAGTAGCAGTTAATCAGTAGTTTATGGTGTATTAATATGTTCTTTTTTTATTGTGGTACATCTCTTGAACTATAGTTGTAAAATAATTACGTAAATACGTAATAAGTTGAACCTTTAATATTTAATGAACATGAAAAAATTAACACTAGCACTTTTTGCCTTTTTGGCCTTTACTTTAAGTACTTCAGCTACTGTAACAGTCAATAAGGTTGAACTAAAAGCTTCGTTTAAACACCACAAAAAACCACACCATCACTATCATCACTACCATTTAGGGAATTATTATCGGAGTATTCCTAGGGGAGCCGCAAGAGTTGTCTTAAATGGTCAGATTTATTTTAGATACAACGGAACCTATTTTCAAGAAAGAAGGAGAGGTTTTTTAGTAGTACCAAAACCAAGAGTATATTACAGATACGATTATGGACAGAGATACCATAACCCTAGAGGTAATAATTACTACAAAGGTTATGATTACCACAGAGGACATAGACATTATAGAGGTAATGGCCATAATCATGGAGGTAACTACTGCAGAGGACAGAGTCATCACAGAGGTAACGGTTACAACTCTGGATACAGAAACGGACAGCGAAACCAAAACGATAAAGAACATAGAAACCCGCAACATAGAAAACCAAACAATGGTCATCACCAAAAACCTAAGCAAGGAAATAAAAACCGTAATGGAAATGGAAATAGAAATCCTGGAAGAGACCAGGGAGGAAGAGGTAGATAAACTCTATAAATTATATCGCTAGATAAATTATGTACTAACCCTTGGCAAAAGCCGAGGGTTTTTTATTGCTACAAATTTGCCCTTAAACCTAAGCACGTGGAAAAGTTTTCAAATTCTAAGTCGAAGCCACTTTGTCTCCAAATTTGTACTCTATCTGCAATATTATAATCGGCATATAAACACGTATTTAAAAAACATTGAGTTCTTAGACCAAACGAGCTTTTTTCGCCTAAATAAACTAATCTGGCAATGTAAAAATAACTGCTTTTGGGTCCATACTGATGCACTGCTAAAGCTTCCATTTTTTCTAAAGGGATAATCAAAGAAACACCTAGTCTTAATGGGTTTTTAGCCGTATTTGTAAGCCCAATTATTGTGCCTAAAAGTAGGTTATCATGCAGTTTTACTTCAGTGCCAATCATAGCATGGGCAAATCCTTTATTTAACACAAAAAAATCAGAAATAAAACTTATATTTTCGTTTTTATTGGGTGAAAATGTTTGTACAAATAGGCTTGCTCGGTCGTACTTTACTTGATTATTACGTATGAGTAAGTTTCTAGAATAACTGCATTGTATTGAGCTGTAACAATCGATGAAAGCAAGACTAATACTAAAACAAGTATTTTCTTCATTACGCTCAAATGTATTACATTTACATTGTTCTATTTCTTAAAATGGAAATCTATATACTTTCCAAATTTGTGTTCTAACAAAAATCTATTCTTGCGTTGCAAAAGTATTGGGTAGATATTAAATATTATGGAAAACAGTGTTAAAGCTGCAAATAGTAAAAACTCTTCTTTATAGATATAAACCGCTTGTAGTAATAGCGTTAAACAAAAACTTAATAAGTGAGACGTTTCAGAAAGTCTAGTTTCATCGTGATAAATTTTTATATAATCTCTTTTTCTTCCTTTTAAATAAACTCTTGGATTTAAATATCTAAAAAAAGAATTTATTAAGATGGTTTGGAATATAATTACACCTAGTGATTTGAAATATCTAGGCGTTTCAAACGGTCTTAGTTGGTAATAAAATGCGTTAAGTCTTACATACTTAAAAGTTTGGAAAAAGATAAAGGCTATCCCTAAAAAGTTCCAACATTGGGCAAATGCTAATAATACTTTGGCCCAGTTACGAGTAACACTTATAGATACAATGTAGAAATAGACAATGAAAAAACCCAATAATATATATGCCGCAGTAATAAGTAAAAGCTTTTTATAAAGTGTTAAGTGTTGGAACATTTTAATTTACAAAATTGCAATTTAGGTTTTAGATTAGCTGGCATTTCAATATTTAAGTAATCTCAAAAGTATGAACCTCAAATTTAATTATTTGAGTTTCTTAACTAAAAATGCTAATAAATACCCATCGTTTTTCCTTTAATTTGGGCATATTTGGCTGCAGCATACATTGCCTCGCATCTAAAACCGGGATGTAAATATTCTCCTTTAAAACTTGTTGTAAATTTATAAGTATAAGTTTTGGTTTGTAATGGACTTAAACCAAAGTAAGTGAATATTTTATTGTCTTTAATGTCTTCATAATCAGATGCGTTGTTGTTGTATGAGTTAAACATTCTGTCGTTTTGTATTTTTCATCCTTCAGGGGAATAATTGGAGAGTGCAATGTTGTTAATTCTGTTTTTAGTATCCATATTTTTAATACTGACTGTTACTTTATAATCTTGACCAAATACGAAGCTATCTGGATTTACATAATTGCCGGTAGAGCTGTAATACCGTGTTGTCATTTTAATGCCTTTATTGCTTATGCTAATACTTGTACTTGATAGAGTACCGCGATCGAATGTCCTTTGAGGCATTAGTTTTAGGGTTTTTTCACCTTCTTTTTCTACGCTAAAACTAAAATTGGGAGTTGTTTTAATATACTCTTTAGCAGCTTCTAAATCATTTAAAATATACGTTGGTATGGTGTCTTTAATAACAATTTTTATGTGACCATTTTTTGAGATTCTACCAGAAGTATACGCAGCTATTTCGTTTTTAAACGGTAAGTCTGCATTAATTGGTATGTCTATTTTTTTTGGTTTACAAGCAAAAAGTAGAACGAAGCAAAGAAGTGTACACAAAATATTTTTCTTGGTGTTTAATCAATTTGTTAACTCAAAGCTAATTTGACAAATACCTTATATATGTAGCTGTTTATTTGGTGCTCAGATAAATCTATTATTCGTATAAGTGGCTTTTTTTTTGTTTTATCTATTGTCCCTTTCTGGTCTTCTATTGTTATTCTATTACTTACTAAGTCTCAATTTTATGTGTAAATAATTTTAAATAAAAACGCTTTGATTATCATTGTAACATATGAGAAGTGTAAGACTATTTAGTGTTTGTGTTTTTATGGTTTCCACTATAAGCATTTTTGCTTGGGGTAAAACGGGACATAGGGTTGTGGGTTATGTCGCCCAACAACATATATCTAAAAAAGCGAGCAAGAAAATAGATAAAATACTTAACCGCTATTCATTAGAAATGAGTGGAAATTATATGGATTTTATACGTTCTGATACCAATTTTAGGTTTATGAGTTCTTGGCATTACGTTTCCATACCCAATGGAAAAAGGTACAAAGACATTACACCAAATCCCAAGGGTGATGTAATAGCCAAAATTGAAGCCTTGGTTGAAGAATTAAAGACAAAGCAATTTAAAACTGTAAAGGATGAGGAATTTGTACTTATGGCTCTTGTGCATTTGGTTGGAGATTTGCATCAACCTTTGCATGTTGGCCTTGCAAGTGATAGGGGAGGCAATAGTGTAAAAGTAAAGTGGTTTGGAGAAGAAACTAACCTGCATCATGTTTGGGATGCTAGCCTAATTAATTTTCAAGAATTGAGTTATATTGAATTTGGTAACCACATTAACCGAAAAATTAAAAAAAGTACCATTAAAACTTGGCAAACTTCAACAGTTAGAGATTGGGCACATGAAAGCCAAGATTTAAGATCTGCTTGTTATGATTTTGGAGAATACTCCAACCTTAAATACAACTATAATTTTAGACATATTAAAACGGTAGAACAAAGATTACTTCAGGCTGGAGTTCGTTTGGCAGGTTTGCTGAATGAAATTTATGGATAATAATTGTTTTAATTGTTAGAGGGTAATATCTTATTCGGAGTTATTTGCAATTGAAATTCAAGCGAAATTATTAGCCGGTCCTCTTAATCTCAAACGATTAGGTTAAAATCAGTTTATTCTAGTGTTTTACACGCTGGTAAGCTAATTCGACTCGTTGATACAATTTAAATTATGCAACGTTTGCATTACGTAAAAGTAATGTAACCAGTCGGTTATAAGCTTTTTTCTTTCAAAGACCATTTATGGTATGTTCCATTTTTTGTATTTTGGCTGCAATTCAAAAATCGATATGAAACACGTTCTTACTTTAACCTTTGTAATACTCTCGGTGATTGTGTTTGCTCAAGACGAAGAGACAACAAGAGAACTGCCTGAGGTAGATGAAAACTTTCAAAAATATTTAGATGACGGATTAAATACAGGAGCAAATGGAGATTTAAAAATCGCTGTATCCGCTCTTGTTTCTGGTTTTTTAGATGTACAATATGAGCAAAAAATAACTGATAATTTTGCAATACAAGCAGGAGGAGCTTTTCAAGTATCTGAAGGAAATGACTTATTAAACACTATTACTGACGTTACATATGAAGAACCTTATGATATATTTAAATCTGGGTTTGGATATGGTGTTACAGCAAAATATTATGCAGGAGAATCTGCGATAACCAACCTTGGTTATGGAGGATTTACATTTAGGCATAGAACTTCTAAATATGAAGGAGTTACTTTAAAGCAAAATGACATTTATTATACAACTGGACTTAAATATCTGTTTATGAATTCGTTGAGTGCTGACCTTTCAAGTGGAATAGGAGTAAGGATTTATAATATGGATTATGCCAATGCACAAAATGAAGGTAATCTTGGATTTTATTACGGATTAGAACTTAAACTGGGATACTACATAAAATATTAAACAATGAAAAAGTTACTGATAATACTATTTACAGCTTTAGCAGTTACCGCATTAGGTCAATCCAAGTTAAAGGTAAACGAAAGTCACGGAGAGGTAGCAAAACTAAATGGGTATAATGTAGAGGACGTTTTTGCACTTTCTACTGGCGGATATTGGTCGCTCACCAGTAGAGTAGAAGGCAGTGGCATTGCAGGATTGGGCCTTATGAAGATGAAAAGGGTTTATTTTGTCCAAAGCTATAATGAGGATATGAATCTGATTAGTGAGAAAAAACTAAACTTAAGGTTTGAGCACAAAGATCTAAGCCTGGAATCTATTGTACAGTTCCAAAATGACTTTTATATCTTTCTAAAGTTTGATAACATAGAAAAAAAGAAGACGTATTTATTCTATGCTTTATTTGATCATCACGATTTAATGATAGACGGAGATTTAACCAAAGTGGCAGAAATTAAATTAGGCTCAAAAGCTACTAATAGCTATCCCGGAACTTTCGATATTTCAGTTTCTGAAAATGAGGAATTTCTAGTAATATTTGGCAATGAGCCACAAAAGCGTGAGAGAAGAAAAAGAGGCTTGTTTGGCGGTAGAAGTAGCTCATCTAGTTCAGATGTAGGAACTCATACTTTTAAATTTACGTATTGGGTTTTAAATGAGGATTTTCAAATTGTAAACTATGAGATAAAGCACGATTTAAAAATTGAAAATTCTTCAGACAAATTTTATGTTAGAGATTATGCTGTCGATAATGTTGGAGCTATTTATATTTTAGGAAAAAATAAAGTGGTTGATGAGCTAACAAGGTCCGAAAAACGGGCTAAGCAAACATCTAACTGGGTGGACATTAAAAAGTCTGCCTTTGTTCTAGAGAAAATAAATTCTGATGGATCAAGTAGTCTAATTGCTACTCCACAAGACGAGCTTTTTGTAGATATGGATATTCTGTTTGACAAAGCTGGAAATGTTAACTTGGTAGGACTTACAGGAGAACAGATTTACAGCAAATTAGTTACCACAGGAGTGTATAGAATGGTTTTAGCTCCTGAAAACTTAGAAATGGTAAGTAATGCCAATTCAGAATTTTTTCCGGATGTTTTAGAAAATGTTAATGATATTCAAGAAAGGGAAGCCAATCAAAGTAAGAGAAGAAGAAAAAGGCAGGTTAGAAAAGATAGAAAATTAACTAAGGAGCAAAAAGAGTTTAAAGAGGCTGCCAAACGTGCTGCTTTAAATGCTAATTTTATTGCTTATAGTGGCTTGGATGAAAATGGTGATGCTGTCATAATTTTAGAAGAAAGACACGTAAGAGTAGTAACCACTTCTTCTACAGATGCTAATGGATATACTACTACCACAACAACATATTACTACCACTATGACGACTTAATAATGGCTAAGTTTATTGATGATGAAGTTGTACAAAATTATTATAAGAAAAGCTTTGTATCTGTAAATGTTCCTCTGGTAAAGAGTTTAGATGTATCACTTAAAAACTCTAATATAAATATTATGACACAAGGGCATATTGTAAGAGCTGATTACGATTTGCAAACTATAAAAGATTATGAGCTTAAGGCATTTAGCAGAAAAGATAAAGTGCCAGGTATGCGTAGAAAAGTGTTTACCTATCGTAAAACTATGGATGAGAATACCATTTTAGCTCCAGCTCAATGGAGACGTAAGGTGATGTGGTATAAAATCCAGATTAAGTAGTTAAACGTAGATCCATAATAGAATAGACTTGTCTGTATTGTCAAGATAAGGTTCTAGTTTTGCGAGTAAATTAGGTGAAATTATCGGTCAGCCTTCGCTTAAGCAAATGTCATCTTCTTGAGCTTCATCTGGTACACAACTGTGAGAATGTAAAACCACAAATCGGTCAAATGCATTACTGTTACTCTCGTTTAAGCCATAAAGCTTTTACACAGTTCCAAATGCACCATTATATTTCCCTCCTATTCTGCACTTACCCAAAGAAGAACAATTGCTAAATTCTGCAAAGCGGCCTTCGTATTTTTGGCAATGACCGTGAGTTACTAAGCCTTTTAATATAGTGTCATTTTTAAGCACATTCATACCGAAAAAGTGGCAATTGCCAGAATGTTCTTTTAAGTTAACTAAAATTATTTCTATTGACATACTCATAAGCCTCCTTTAAAGTTACGGTATCTACAACAGTGGGTTTTGTCTTTTTTTTATGAAGTATTTTTTCTACTACTTTTTTAATTCTTTCTTTAGGTTTTGGCTTATTGCAAGCAATAAGTAGAACAATAAGCGTTAAAAAGAAAAGTGTTTTGCTTTTAGTGTACATGAAAATTTACCGCTAGTAAGGCTACTGTTAAGCCTATAGCAATAGCGACGAGTTTGTACTTGCTAAAAGTATGACTTTCGTTGTTTTCAAAAAGAATAGTAGTGCTTATATGCAAGAAAACTCCAATTACAATAGATATAACGGCTGTAAATGCGTCACTATAACTTACCAACTGGCTGCCAATTATCATACCTATTGGTACCATAAGAGCATACAATGCAATCCAAAAATAGTTGCGGTTATTTATGGTATGAACACTTTTTAATACCACAGCCAACGCAAATGCAGCAGGGATTTCGTGCAAGCCAATTGCAAATACTAAGTTACTTCTTGTTTCTTCAGAAAATGCATCTCCACCAAGTCCAAATCCTTCTAATACAGCGTGTAAGCTTAAAGCGACAAAAACTGAAACAGGGAAACCTTTTTTTAAGTCGTGTACATGCAGGTGTCCGTGTTCAACCCCTTTACTAAAAAAGTCTGCAATTATTTGAAGAAAGAAGCCAGCTAATATGTAGTATCCGGCTTTGTGGCCCATTCTTTCATAAACCTCAGGAATTAGGTTTATTACCGTTATAGAAATTAGAAATGCTCCACTAAAAGCTAAGAATAATTTTAGTTGTTTGGTTTTGCTTGATTGAATATTAAATCCAATTACTCCTCCAATAAAAGGAAAAAAGAAAAGTAAAAATAACCACCAGAATTGCATTAGTGCAAGTTTATTGATTAGTTATAAGTTAAGTGTAATTATTTTGGAATTATCTTCAGATGACAACGACATAGTATATGAATATAAGTTTGTTCAAAACGAGGGAATACACTCTTTAAAGTAGCAATAAGCTCAAATGGTTTAACTAATCACTACCAAAAGCAAACAAGTCCAAAACTTGTCTCCAAAATAATGTTTCAGCACATTTAATGCTTCTAATACTTTTCATTAGTTCATTTAAATGTGTAACGTTTGGGTTTGTTGGTTCTGCTTTTTTACTTGAAATAGCACTCAAACATTCTTTTCCTCCCAGATTATAACTCTCACACTTCATTTCTTTCTATTACATACCGAATATGCTACTGATAGAGAATCAAAGGTAGATGTTGTTAAATTGAAAATCATATGAAATGGCTCATTTCAATAAATGATACCTGAATTAGACCAAGGTATCTACATGTCCAAACACAATGAGAAAGCGACAAACTTTTCCTTTCTGTTGTAAAATTGGTTGCTCAAAGGTCTTCCATCATTAAAATTAATGACTCTGTGGCCTCTTCTCCCTTTCCAAGGAGCATTGTCTGTGGCTAAAGACCAAGATACACCATCGGCAGAACTCCAAACATCTGCATAATAAGAGTCACCATCTTTTTCACCGGGGTTATATCCTCCAATAACCCACATTTTATTATCAAAAACTACAACTTCAGGGTTGTATCTATCGCTCCAATCTGCGTGTTTTGCCACTTCTTTCCAAGTTAAATCACCATCGTATTCTTTTAAGGCGTATTCCTCAAGTGTAATTCGCTCTCAGCCAGTAAACAGAACCTGAGTGGTAAGGGCAACTAAAATTACTAGAAAAACGTTTATGTTTCTTAATTTCATTGCAACAAAAATAAGAAACAGAATTACACAGAAATAAGAAACTAAAAACGCTTTGATTTAATACATTTTGAGTTTTATGCCCTAATTAATTTATATGTAAATCTAAATTGCCAATTGCTGAGATTTCTAGATAATTCAGCATCTAAATTTCGTTTTATTGCTTAATATGGCTAAATATCTTTAGTTGAAACTAATAGCAACGATGCCATAATATTCAAGAGTATTGTGGAGCCTAAACCAAATTATCACGCAACGGTATTTTAAGGTCGTTTATAAACATGTTGTCTCCTAGACTGTAGTAGATAATTTCACCCGCTTCATAACATAGAATAGAGTTAATATTACATCCAGTTGCACGTCTAGGACCTACGCCGTTGTTTGTCGTTAATACTTTAGGCGGACTAAAGTTAAAATCTGAATTATAATTTTGATATAGATCTCGATCTTCGATTATAACTCCAGGCAAATCGGCAAAATGCCATATATTATCCTCCTGACCTGAGGAGGTCAGAGAAATACATAATGAAAGGAATAGTGCTATGTTTCTAATGCACCGCAATTTTTAGCACTTTAGTTGTGTGGTCTGTTTTGGTGATGTAAACAAAGTAAATGCCTTCAGCTAGTTTGGATACATCAATACTATAATTATTTTCACTCGTAAGTAACCTACTAAGTACTATTTGGCCTGCTTGAGAATAAATTACGACTTTGCTATGTCCTACTCTATCCTGCACAAAGAGGGTCTTGTTTGTAGGGTTTGGGTAAATAATAATAGTTTTATTTTTTGATAAATTAGATACTCCAAGTAATTGAACGTTAATACAATTGGAAGTATCTTGGCAATTTTTATCCGTTATTTCCACAGCATATCTGGTGTTGTACAATGGCTTGTATACCTGAGTATTTGCGTCCGTAATGGTTTCGTAATCTTTTTTACAATCTAACCATTGAAAGCTACCTGTGCTACTTTCAGCTCTTAGTCTACCTTCTTTAAAACTAGCATTTATGTTAATATGATTGACCTTTGCTTTTATGGTTAAGAAACTATCACAACCATTTACATTAACCAAAGTGTCTTTGTAAGTTCCTGTTTCTGTAAAAGTATACCTGCCGTCACTTGTGCTAACAGATCTGCAACCTTCAAGGGTTATAGTTTTGCTTGTAGCAAAATCTACATTAAGTGTAATAGTAAATACCCTAATGCATCCTTTGTTGTTAGGTATAGTGTCATTATAAATACCAGATTTGCTGTACACTTTGCCAGAAGGGGTAGTGTAGCTGGTACAAGTTTGCTTGCTTACAGTATCGTATGTGGTTAATCCCGTAGTTGAAACTGATAAAATACTATCGCAGCCCAAGGATGAAACTATTGTATCTTTATAAACAGCATTCGGAAGCATCCAAAAATTACCAGATGGACTTAAAGAAGAGTCGCACAGTTCAACGTTTGTAGACCCATAGCTTGTTTTAATAATGTTTAAGTTTACTGCAATTATGCTATCACATCCCAAGGAACTATTTAAAGTGTCGTAATATTTGCCAGAAATGGTATAAGTTCTATTGCTTATGTGAGAAGTGTAAGATTTGCAATCTGATGAATCAATAAAGAATGTGTCCACACCAACTTTTAATACAACGGTAATTACACTATCGCATCCCTGGCTATTGCTAATTTTATCATAATAAGTCCCACTCTTTTTGTAAACAGTACCTGCAGGACTGACAAAGCTATCGCATACTTGAGGTTCAATAGTAGCATATGTGTTAGCTTTAATTATAATTTCAACGTTTGAAGTACTATCGCACCCAAAATGGCTATTTAAGCTTTGACTGTAAGAAGTGCTTGCAGCATAATATTTTTGGTGGGGTGTATAATAAAAGCCACCACAATTTCGAATGGTATCATTTGTGATTACAGTATCTTGATTAAGATTTTTACCTGTAATCCAATTAGATGATGAACCACTTAATGCGAAATTTGATAATGAAGCATGATTTGCTAAGCCAGAAAAATCACTAACCGAAGTAATTGTGCTATTGTTATTACCGGCACTTCCGTGATCAAATTTATAATAAGCCCTAAGTCCAGATATTTGCGAACAAAACTCTGCGTCTTTTTTGCTACTAATTTGAGCGGGAGTTCTTACAGTATTCCAAATTCTAACTTCGTCAATTGCACCATTCCAATATCTACCGTACGTTGGATGAAAACCAATGCCTAACGGAATAGTGGTTGAAATACCGACACTCATTGAGACACTTGCAGAATCTTTGATAACGCCATCTACATACAATCTTAACTTACTACCATCGTAAGTTGCGGCTAAGTGATGCCAGGTGTTTAAACTTAAAAGAGATGAGCTTGTATTAATTTCGGTCCAGCTGCCATTGGTTCCAGCTCCAATCGCAAACCCTACTTTTCCACCGCTACCTGCTCTAAGCATATAACCTCCATTAGTATTATTGTCTTCCTTATTTATTATGGTTCCTTCATAAATGTTTGTTTTCCAACTGGATGCATTAATCCAAGCTTCTAAGGTAAACGAGGAGTCTCCAACATTAAACGCAGTATCTGTTCCACAATTTATAGCGTCATCAGATCCGTCAAAATGGAGAGCATTTTGACCAAATGAAAATTGAGAGAGTAAAATTAGGTTAAAGAGTATTAAGAGATTACGCATTGATTTTGGTAGGCTGGTTTTGACAAAGTTATCAAATTACCAAATCTAAGTACATAATTAGATATCTAAAAAAGCATAGGCAAGTTTTATGGTTCCGTAATCTACCTTTTTGCCCAAAGCATCAAATATTACCTTAGAAGCCAGACGTCCATCTTTACTGTACATCTCTTCTGTTGCATTTTTTTCAGCATCAGTGTAAAGTTTTTTTATTTTTTTAAATAACTCATCTTCTGGTTTGTATGCAGAAATATCTACATCTGGATAATCGTCCGATATCCTTAGTATATGCCCTTGAATAGTGCCTAAACTCATTCCTCGTTCACTGGCAATTTTTTTAAGTGAAGAGCCCTTTTTAATCAGCTCGACAGTCAGTTCAAACGTGTTGAGTTTCTTTTCTTTTGCAACTTTTTTTAGTCGGTGTTTTTTTAGCTCTTTTTCATCGGTAGTACCTCCACTAGACAGTATATGGCTTTCCCAATCCACCATATAATCCTCTTCGTTTAAAACATCTGCTTCTTGGCTAAGTTCCATAAAACGTTGATCTGCCTTTGATGCTAATGGATCCACCTCAATGGCCATTCTGTTAATACCCAAGAGTTTTAGTCCATCAAGCTCCTTTAATCTGGAAAGGGCCACATATCCTTGCCCGGCTTCAAAAGTTTTACTTAAATCAACTTCAGCGGCCTCTAAAGTCATCCCTTGACTTTTGTGCACAGTTATAGCCCAAGCAAGCCTTAGTGGTATTTGGGTAAACGCTACTATCGGTTTGTCATTATCACCCATTATAGACCAAACATCAGGTTTTACTGTAATTTTTCGCTTGTCTAAAAGTTGTACTATTGGCCAAACCTTGCCTATTTCATCTTCAGTAAAACCAACAACAACTCCTAAGGTTCCGTTCATATAACCTTCTTCAAAATTGTTTTTAAGAAACATAACCTTAGCACCTTTTTTAAGCACAAGCTTGTCGCGAACAATTAAAGATTTCACAAAGGTTTCCATTAACTTAATGTTGCCTTTTTTTGTGGCAAAAAACACCTCTTCAGAACTGTCTATTTCCGCAATTTCTTTGTCGTTTATGGCATCTACATCCGCATTGTGGCTGTAAAGTTTTGTAGGTTCAATGCTATGTTCGTTATACCTTGTTTCTTGAAGCAACTGCACAGCATTTTCGTCAATTTCTTGGGTTCTTATTTGGTTTAGAATGGTGTTTAGTTCATTTTTTGTTTGTCTGTATTGCTCGGTTAAATAACAAACTACAGGTGCCGCTTCAACCCAAGATTTACTCATAAAAGCAAACTTTTCTCTACTCGGTTCTTGCTCTTTGCTTACTGGAGGTAACTGAAAAAAGTCACCCGCAAACACTACTTGCATGCCTCCAAAAGGTTGTGCAGAATTACGCATAAATTTTAAGGCTTGGTTTATCATGTCGATTTGATTTCTATGAAGCATTGAAATTTCATCGATTATTAAAACGTGTGTTTTTTCAATGTTTTTCATGAGGTATTTCTTGGTCCTCATTAGCCTTAAATCATTATGAGATAATTGGTTTTTAATGCCAATTCCACTCCAAGAATGTATGGTAGTTCCGCTCATGTGAGTGGCAGCTATTCCTGTACTAGCGGTAACAGCAACATTAACCTTATGTTCTTTTAACCATTTTATATATGAATTTAGAGTGTAGGTTTTACCCGTACCAGCACTTCCTGTTAAGAATACATTTCTTCCTGATTTTAATATGGCTAACGCTTTTTCTTGAAACACGATAATCTAATTATTGTAAATGGTGAATATGTTATTTAAATTCTTGATACTTAGTTTCTAATTCCTTATCAGAATAAATGTATCTATTAAAGGTGAACAAAATGCCCTTAGCAATTAAAAACCCTGCTAATCCACCCACTATAACATCCAGAGGATAATGTTTTGCTACATAAATTTGAGCGAATGATATTGCAGCAGCCCAAAAATAAAACACCCAATTTTGCCAGATTCCTTCTTTTATGTTCTTAAAAAACCATGTAAAAATAACAGCCATCCCAAAATGGTTGGCTGCATGTGAAGATACAAAACCATACAAACCTCCACAACCAATTAAATTACGCATATACTCTTGTAAACTAGGTTCGTTACAAGGTCTTAAACGCTCAAATGTAGGTTTCATAAATCCACTTGCAAACTGATCGGCTAATAGCACGACTAAAGCGGTTGCGAATAGAAGATACAAACCTTTTACTTTGTATTTGTAAATTGCAAAAAAGGCGAAGAAGAGATATAATGGTATCCACGTTTTAGCTTCTCTTAGAATGGGCATTATAAAGTCAAAAACCGGGTTTGCTATTCCGTGATGAATAAGAATAAACAAATCTTTATCTATCTGTTGAATACTCTCTAGCACTTTTTAAATATTAAAATTAATCGCTGTGATGTTGATTCCTTATAACTTGAGAGGTTGTAATCACCAAAACAATCCATAAGCTTAAAGCCAATATCTGCATTTAGTCTTATTAAACTGCTGTAGTTGAATGCCATAACACTTTCTTCAAATATGTATTCTTTCTGGTCCTTAAAACTAATGGTTTTCTTAATTTTATTGTCCTCAACTTTTCGGGTAATATGGAAATTTAGATGGTCCCTTTGTATAGTTTCTTTTTTAACTAAATTATCAATTACAAAAACAGAGTTTAAATAATCAAGCACAAAAATGCCATTTTGGTGCAATCCATTATAGATATGCTTCAAAGTGTCTATATGTTCTTTCTCTGTATTAAAATAACCAAAGCTAGTAAACAGGTTTAGAATGTAGTTATACTTGTTTGTAAAAGGCGTACGCATATCATGCTCATAAAACTTTAAGTCGTCATTTTCAAAAGCCTTTGCTTCTTTTATGCTATTTGCACTATAATCTGCACCACTTACAAAAAGCCCCAGTTTGTTTAAATGCACGCTATGTCTTCCTCGTCCGCAGGCTAAATCTAAAAAAGTAGCACTATTATGAGGTTCTAAGTATTCTATAAGTTTGCTGATAAACTTTTCAGCTTCGTTAAAATCTCGATTGTTGTATAGCTTATGATAATAAGGACTATCAAACCACGAACCAAACCACTCGCTCATTGCAACAAATGTATAAAGTAGTATTAAAGAACAGTACTTTTATCTATCAGGTTGTTATACACATCGTAGGATTTATATTTTTGATAAAAGTTTTATACCTGGTGTAACTTAATTTTTAAGTTTCCGTATAGTAAATGTACACAGCTAAATGACCACTCAAGAATACAATGAATGCGTTACTAAATATTCTGATGGAATATTTCGGTTTATTGTTAAAAATATGAGGGATGAATTTGAAGCTGAAAATATTGTGCAAAACACGTTTGAGAAGCTTTGGGTAAGAAGAGATTTTGTAGAAATGAAAACCGCCAAAGCCTATTTGTTTAAAATCGCATATAATAATATGATAGACGTGATACGTAAAAACAAAAGACATACAGATATTGATGAAGCACATCACTTAGCTTCTGACTTCAAGGAGTATGATAACTTAATGGATTACGTAAACAAGGCGGTGAACAAACTCCCAGAAAAACAAAAAAGTGCTATAACACTTAGAGATTTTGAAGGACACGATTATAAAAGTATTGGCGAAATAACGGGTATGACAGAAAGCCAAGTAAAGGTTAATATTTTTAGAGCAAGAAAATTTGTGAAGGGTTATATCAATAAATTAGAACTAATGATGCTGTAACAATGAGATTGAACAAAGAAAATTATGAATTGGTAATGTTTGATTTATTGGAAGGTAATCTTCCGGATAAAGAGGCATTGCAAGCAATGAAGCAGATTGAAGAAGACGAGTTCTTTTTTAGAGAATGGAAGCTTTTTAAATCTACTATACTTATTACAGATAAGGATGTAGTATATAGTAACAAAGAAGGACTTCTTAAAAAAGAAATTAAGGTAGTGCCTTTGTTTAAATGGGCATCGATAGCTGCAGCTGCTTGTATAGTTATTGGTTTGTTCTTTGTTTTTCCTTTTAACAATGGCAATGAAGTAGCAGAAGAAATAAACCCACAAATTGAAACTCCTGTAATTGAGGAACCTATTATTCCAACAGAGGTAATAGTTCCAATAGCAGAGGTTGTTTTAGCAAAGGAAGAAACACACCCTCTAAAAGTTAAAGCGGAAAAGAATGTGATATATAAATCGGTTGTAAATGAGCCCATTTTTGTTAAGGAAGTAGAAGACATTGTAGTAAATAAATATGAAGACATATTACCTGTACCTATTTTTACAAAGGATGTAATTGAAGAAAGTCCTGAAGAAGTAATTGTACAAGATAACACACCAGAATATAAGTCTGATGCTACTATAATTGAACCTGCAGTTATTAATAATAATCCTAAAAAAACCATTAATAATCAAGGTCTTAGAAATAATGCATTGGCATTTGTAACTAATTCTCCCAGACAACGTATTAAAGATAAAACAAACGAGATATTGGCTCTAGTAAGTAATCCTAAAGTTAAGTTTAAACCTCAGTTTGAAGATAAAAGGCCATCTCTTCAAATAGAAGTTGAAACTGCTGGATACCAAGCCATAGCAAGTTTGACACCATTTAAAAATAAAAGAAATTAATAGATTATAAAATGAAAAAGTTTGTAACATATACCATCTCACTTTTAGCACTTTTCGCTACATCAGCATTATGTGCACAAACAGATTCTACCGCAAACGACGATTTAATAATTGACGGTAGTAAGGTAAAGATTATCATTAAAGAGAAAAAAGTAATTAAACAAGCCAAAAATGGAGCAGATAGTGTAGTTGTAAATTCTAAAAAGGTAGAAGTATTTAAAAAAGATGTAGAAGAAGCGGAAGAAGAGTTGAAAGACCTTGCATTGCCAGAAGTAAGTGATAAAGAAATTGTTATAGATGAAGAAATTGAGGAAGAGCAACCTTTAGTGACAACGGAATTTTTTACCATGAAGATAGGTTTAAATAACTTACTAAATTCGGAAAATAAGTTAGAAATGCCTGCAGGTTCTGAGAACATGGAAATCTCTTCTGCTAAGTCTATCAACTTTCAATACAACTTTGTGGAGCAGGCAATTAGCCTTTACAAAAGCACCATTAGTTTAAAATACGCGATAGGAATTGATTTTAACAATTATCGTTTTGAGAACAACATTGATCTTGTGAAAAACTCTGAGCCTTTGGTAGTTGTAAATAGTACTAATAACTATAAAAAGAATAAATTAGTTACCCAGTACCTTACAGTTCCGGTAATGCTAGATCTTAATATAGGTGGTGGAGATGAAAAAATAAAAATTGCAGCAGGTCCTACATTTGGTTACTTAATTGCCAGCCACCAAAAACAAAAGTGGGAGGATAACGGAAAGCACAAAACCAAAATAAAAGATGATTATAACCTGGAGAAATTTAGAATGGGTTACGAAGTAAACTTTGGATATGGTAATATAGTATTGTATGGAAAGTATTACCCGGAAAGCATTTTTAAAGCCAATGAAGGGCCGGATTTGAGTGTTGTTTCTGCAGGCATATTAATTGGAAATATATAAAATATTGTGAGCTAATAAGCTTGCAACTTCATACTTAGCTTTTAGTACAGAACCCTAGCTCGTTAGAGCTAGGGTTTGTTTATTATAAGTATTGATTAGCAATAGAAACTTATTTCTTGTTTTAAGAAATAAGTTTCACTAATTCTTCTTTGGATACGCCATCAAGGCCAAAAGATTTAAGCGTTCGTTGACCTTCGTTTTTTAAATTGCGTTCTAACAATACCGATACAATTTGGATAATGGAATCCATTATTGGCGTTTCTACTTCTACTAGTCTTGCTATATCTGTTAATAATATTAAACCATAACCAACATCTTCTGTAAAGTAACGATAGTCGATTTTGGTTTGTGCTATAATGCCCTTAAAACCTGGTGCTTTGCTATAACCAGTATGGTAATTATTTTCTGTCATATATCCTTGCACAACACCTGTTGCTGGTTCTGGTAAAATGGTAACGCCTAATGCTTGTGCTATTCCCATCCTTTCCCTATCTACAGCTTTCATTAACCTACCTCCAGCAGGAGTAACACCTTGCTCATAAAAAAGGAAATCTTCTGGTGATTCTATTCTACCAACATTAAGTAATGAAATAGCAGGGTGAATTACGTTGTTTCCATTTTGTAATATCGTTTGAAAAACATTTTTGTAAAGGGTTGAACCTGGGTAAACTGAGCTGAAAATATCAAAGATCTCTTTGTGATTAGATGCGGGCAAAGTGGCAATAAACAATCCATCATTCAGCTTTAAATAAATATGTATTTCTCCGGGACCTTGAATTCTGCAGGCGTAAGGTAATGTGCTGGTTTCGGCTACAGTAATAGTATCGCTATTAAAGGCAACTCCAAGTTCTTTTTTAAATATAAGAGCACCTCCATTTGTTCCAGGGCAGATTATAATTTTTTGCCCCTTTCGCATAACTTTTTTATATGCTTGAGCCATTGGTTCATGAGCGTAACTTGGACCGACTACATAAATTAAATCAGCGTTTTGTGTTGCTTTAAGCATATCATAACCCGCGTAAGAAATAGGAGCAAACCCTTCTAATTTACCGGTTACTTTTATTCCTTTAGCATTTGCAATGGCATCAATATTGGATGAGAATTCTGGAAAGTCAAAAATGCTGACTTGGTATCCATGCATTGCTCAATCAGCAGCTACTGCACAACCACCGTTTCCGGCTCCTAATACGGCTATTTTCATTTCTTTTAAGTTTTAGTTTTGCCAATATAGGTAGTTTAGTATTGAATAGTTTAGCTGCGGTAAATAACCTGCATTGGTTTTGTTTAACTTAGAATGAGTTCAACTTTGGAAGGAATTAAATGACAGTTCATTTAAAGGTTTATCTTCTACACTGCAGTGCAATTAAAATGAGTTTGAGATTTCTACTGTTCTAAAACAACAGAGAACTCTTTTTATATGTTTAAAAAATATTTTTATTGCACCTGCTGAAAGGTTGAGACAATTGCAGAATATTGTACTAATAAAAGTTATCGTTGCGATTTTTGAAATGTAATATTTGTTGTGCTGCTGATAAAGAGATAAAGATGATGATAGAATCTACATCACATCCATCTTACGCAAGATAAGCTTGTTTTGGTCATAGATATCGTAGGCAAAATGCAAGGTCCAATCTCGGTCGTAATAAACAGTCCTATAGTCCATATAAAGCGGCATAGGTTTTTTTAACCAAACTCGAGTTGTGTTTTCTAATTTTTGTATTGCAGCAGTAGTATCTGTTGGGTCGTATTTTGCTAATCTAGCTTTATTTTTTGGTGGGTACCCCATCATCACTCTAAAATCATCGGTGTTATATTCTTCAGAATTTTGCATTAAAAACTCTCCAAAAAGTATTGGTTTTTGAAGTCTAACGCATCCGTGGCTTACTGCTCTTTGTGTTCTATTAAAAGCTCTTTTACTAGGTGTATCGTGCAGATAAATAGAAAACGGATTGTTAAACATATATTTAACTGTTCCAAGTGAGTTTCTAGGACCTGGGCTTTCTACAATAGTATACGGGATTCTATTCTTATTCACTTTACTCCATTGAATTGTATCTCCATTAACTTCTGTTTTGCCTCTAAATACTTTAAATCCTTTGGCACTTAAGTAAGCTGGGTTTCTTATTAATTTCCACCACATTTCATTTCGTATAATACTGTAGGGTACCGTCCAGGTTGGGTTGATTACTAAATATGTGATTTTACTTGCGATCTGTGGTGTCTCCATATTTTTAGGCAACTTGTACAACCAGCCACTGTCGGTATACTGTTTTACAAGATTGTCATAATTGTCTGGTAAGTTTTTACCTATGCAAATACGCATAGACTTTACACTATCCTTCCAATGAAGATTTACCTCGTATTTGGGTAAATTAACATATACAAAAGGAGCTTTATTGGGTTTGGTGTACCACCGTTGTCTTTCTAGATTTGCTTTTACTTGGTCAATTTTATCGGTGGGAGTGGTGTTTATTACTTTGTACGTTTTATACCCCATAATGCCATCAGGAGTTAAGTTGTAATTTTCTTGAAGTCGTTTAATTTGAGACTGCAGTTGTTTGGTATAGACTAGCGTATCCGGCAAGTCTTGTATTTTAGAGTCTGGTAGATTTCTAGCTTTAAGCCTAGTTAATATATTGCCAATAATTTTACCACTGTCTCCAATTACAATCTTGGGATGCTCGCTAAAATCTATGCTTTTTGCTTTTAAGCTTATCTTCTTATCCAAGTAATACTTCATTACTTTCAAAAGCTCACTGTAAGTAGTGTCGTGTTTATGTATGGAGTTTATAAATTCTACTTTGTTGCTTGAGCCAAGGAACGTCTCAAAATCAAGCTTTGTTATGTTATTTCGGGGTAACATATAAGTGTAACCATATACCTCATTTGGATTTGTACGTCCATTAGCAATGTCTTGATACATTTTAATCATGCTGTTACTAATTATTAATTCAAGCTCAGCAATTCTCCTGTAAGAACTGTCTAAGGTGCTAAATCTGTCTATTTGCTGCCTGTAATAATTAACTAAAGGTAAATAGTAATACCTATAGTCCATTCCGTGTAAATCACTATTTTTAAAAGTGTTTGAAAGATTAGCCCAACTTGCACTATCGCCTAGTATGGCATTCCACCAAAGTGGTTTGTAATTCCTCTTTTTATAAAAGGTTTGGAGCGTATCCATATAAGGTAATTGGTCTTGACAAACCAATACAGTCCATTTATTAAACTGCTCTTCTAAATGTATACTAAATGATTCTTGATTGATTTCTGGCTTTGCTTCAACTTGTACTTCTTCTTGTTTACAAGATTGTATGCTAACTGCAAGAAATAAAGTAATTACAAAAAAGAGTTTAATTTTTGCCATTATAGATTATAGCAAATATTACTTAATCCAATGAGATTATATGCTCAAGTCATCCACAGTAAGGTAGAGATTGGCATTAACAATCTTTGAATTTTCTAAGTACTTTGGTGTTGGGTGGTAGATAAACAGGCAAGATCCGCCTTTTATTGTGTTTACTAATGCCTTGTTAACCGTGTGAGATACAGCGGGGCAGCCGTAGCTTCTTCCAATTCTTTGATTTCCAGCAACAATTTGCTCGTTTACATAATTGGCACCGTGTATTACCACGCCTCTTGTAAAAGCATTGGAGTTAAATCCTTGTTCCAATCCATTTAGCTTTAAAGAAAGGTTTTTACTACCGTGGTAAGTTCCACCAGTAATGTAAAATCCTAAGGAGCTTTTATGAGAAGAATGGGAGTTGCTAAAATACTTTGCAAACTCATCTCCTGTGTTTTTGCCATGAGCTACTAGCTCGTTGAAAATAATCGTTTTAGATTCCATATCCAGCACCCAAAGCCTTTTTTGTTTGCTGCTTTTTTCAAAATTTAAAATGGTAAGATAGTTCGGGTTGGTTAAGGTTTCGGTATGTTTTAAATACATATAACCTCTAAGAGCCTTTTCAAGTAAACCTACACTTATGGTATCTGCACCGTTGTATGTGATTTGTCTGTGTACTCTATTAGAAAAAGCTGAAAATTCTTGAGAATGTAAAGTGACTAGTTTATTGCCATCGTAGTTCTCATCTTCAATAGGAGCAATTACGTCTTTATGAAGTTGAAAAGAAGATGAAAGAACAATAAAAAACAAGCAAGCTGAACCTTTCGCCCAAGCAAGCGCCCGATTTTTAATAGTTTTTAGTTTAAGATTTAGCTTACTCAAAATATATTAAAGTGCAGTTTCAACAGTTTCTTCAACAGCTTCAGCGGCGTTTTTTAAAACATCTTCTGCTTCATCTGTAACTGAGTCTATTGCATCACCTGCTTTGTGCTTAGCACATTTTTCGTCTTTCTTAGAACAACATTTTTTAGATGCTCCTTCAGTGCAGCACTCAGAGTGGTTCTCTAGATCGTTTTCACATTTTGCAATGTGAGCTGCCATTTCTTCTTTAGAGCAACACGCTTTATCAGCTCCTTCTTCGTAAGTACAATCTGCTTTATCCTTACCTTCACAAGCTTTTGCGTGAGCAGCCTTAGCTTCTTTACTGCAACAAGCAGATTTTTCGCTACTTCCATGTACACCACCCAATATTGGAGCAATGATTAATCCAATAAGGCAAGTAAGCTTAATTAAAATATTCATAGAAGGACCAGAAGTATCCTTAAATGGATCACCAACTGTGTCACCTGTAACTGCAGCCTTGTGAGCGTCAGAACCTTTGTAAGTCATTTCACCGTTTATTTCAACACCAGCTTCAAAAGATTTTTTAGCATTATCCCAAGCACCACCAGCATTGTTTTGGAAGATTGCCCAAAGTACACCACTAACCGTTACACCTGCCATATAACCACCTAACATTTCTGCAATTAATTGATTGTTATCTGGATAAACCAATTTGCCTAATATTACAATAGCTATTGGGAAACCAATAGTTAGAATACCAGGTAACATCATTTCTTTAAGAGACGCTTTAGTAGAAATATCTACACATTTTCCATACTCAGGTTCGCCAGTTCCTTCCATAATACCTGGAATTTCCTTAAACTGTCGTCTAACCTCTTCTACCATTTCCATTGCAGCTTTACCAACAGCATTCATTGCCAATGCAGAGAAAACTACCGGAATCATACCTCCAACAAATAACATTGCTAAAACAGGAGCTTTAAAGATGTTAATTCCATCGATACCTGTAAAAGTTACATATGCAGCAAAAAGTGCCAATGATGTTAATGCAGCAGAAGCAATAGCAAAGCCTTTACCTGTTGCAGCAGTTGTATTTCCTACAGAATCTAAGATGTCTGTTCTTTCTCTAACTATTGGCTCTTGCTCACTCATTTCAGCAATTCCGCCTGCATTATCAGAAATAGGGCCAAATGCATCAATAGCTAATTGCATAGCTGTTGTTGCCATCATTGCAGAAGCTGCTAATGCAACACCATAAAAACCAGCGAATGCATAAGAAGCCCAAATTGCTCCAGCAAATAATAATACTGAAGAGAAAGTAGAAATCATACCAGTAGCTAAGCCAGCAATAATATTTGTACCAGCACCTGTACTAGATTGTTGTACTATTTTAAGGATTGGTTTTTTGCCTAATCCTGTGTAATACTCAGTAAATGAAGAAATAGCTGCTCCAACAATAAGACCAACAACGGTAGCAAAAAACACTCTCATTGATGAGATCTCTTTAAGACCTTCACCAAAGAAGTTCATTTTCATTGTTTCTGGTAACATCCATTTTACTAAAGCAAAACAAGCTATAAGAACCAAAGCAATAGAAGTCCAGTTTCCAATGTTTAACGCTTTTTGTACTTCATTCTCTTTCGCATCGTTCGAAGATATTTTTACTAAGAATGTACCAATAATTGAAATTATAATACCTGCTCCGGCAATTGCCATAGGTAATAAAATTGGTCCAATTCCGCCAAATGCTTCACCTAGATTTCCTCCCATATCGGTAATAACATAGTTGCCTAAAACCATAGCCGCTAATACAGTTGCAACATAAGAGCCAAATAAGTCCGCACCCATACCTGCAACATCACCAACATTGTCTCCAACGTTATCAGCAATAGTCGCTGGATTTCTTGGGTCATCTTCTGGTATACCTGCTTCTACTTTACCAACAAGATCCGCACCAACATCAGCAGCCTTCGTGTAGATACCACCACCAACTCTTGCAAAAAGAGCAATAGATTCAGCACCTAAGGAAAAACCAGCTAAAGTTTCCAAAACAATTGTCATATCCGCAGTGTTTGTCCAAACACCACCCATAAACTTATTAAAGAATAAAATAAATAATAAGGTTAGACCTAAAACTGCTAAACCTGCAACACCTAAGCCCATTACTGTACCACCTCCAAAAGAAATGTTTAAGGCATTTGGTAAACTAGTTTTTGCAGCCTGTGTAGTTCTTACATTTGTCTTGGTTGCTATTTTCATACCCATATTCCCAGCTAAAGCTGAAAACACTGCACCAATAATAAATGCTGGTATAATTAAGTAGTGCGTAGTTGGTACAAAAAACGCAACACCTGCAAGCACTAAAGATGCACCTATTACAAAAAACGTAAGTAATCTGTATTCTGCTTTTAGGAAAGCAAGAGCACCCTCATAAATGTGGTCCGCAATTTCTTTCATTTTGCCGTCGCCAGCATCTTGTTTCATTACCCAACCTTTTTTTACAACCATGTAAAGAAGACCTAAAACAGCCATTACTATTGGCATGTATATCATCAGTTTATCCATAATTTATCTTTAGTCTATACGTATTTTCGTTTTAAAGGTGCAAAAATAAAATTTATGCACTAAAAGTGTAGTAATTGGGTTAGTTTTTGTTAAGATATTAACCTCCAAAGAAGTGATAATGACCAATAAAATGTATAAACGTATTAATTGATCCATTATTATGTTAGGAATTATGATTATAGAGTCTTTGAAAACAGTATTTGATGATTATAAAATTTTCCAAAATCCTTGCACGTGCCTATTTAAATAGGCAATGTGTAAGATTATTAGTTCTGATAAATTACGTATTGAAGCAATTAGCTACGAAAGTGTCGATTGTGAATCTTTCAATGTGTTAATTGTATCTAGTATATTTTGTATTTATCAAATATAAATTGATTGATTAAAAAGTTCATTAAAAAAGTTATTGTTCCTTAGATTTAAGATGAGAAAAAACCAACAAAGTGATTGACTAAAAAAATTACTTTTGCAGCAAAATGGAGAACATCCGAAATTTCTGTATAATAGCCCATATCGACCACGGTAAAAGCACATTGGCTGATAGACTTTTACAAACCACGGGAACAATTAGTGATCGTGAGATGAAAGAGCAGACATTAGATGATATGGATATTGAGCGAGAGCGTGGTATTACCATAAAATCTCATGCCATCCAAATGAAGTACAAAAGGGATGGTATAGATTATACTTTAAATTTAATTGACACTCCAGGCCACGTTGATTTTAGTTATGAGGTAAGTAGAAGCATTGCAGCCTGCGAAGGAGCATTGTTAATTGTAGATGCAGCACAAGGTATCCAGGCACAAACAATTTCTAACTTATACTTGGCCTTAGATCACGAGCTGGAAATAATTCCTATTCTTAATAAAATGGACTTGCCTGGTGCAATGCCAGAGGAAGTTAAAGATCAAATAGAAGAGTTAATTCTTTGCGAGCGTGAAGATATAATTCCTGCTAGTGGTAAAACTGGTTTAGGAGTTGACAAAATATTAGATGCGATTATAGACAGAGTGCCAGCTCCAAAAGGAAAGCCCGATGCTCCACTAAAAGCCTTAATCTTTGATTCTGTGTTTAATCCTTTTAGAGGAATTATTGCATACTTTAGAATCGTAGATGGAGAACTTAATAAGAAAGACCACATTAAGTTTATGAATACCGGAAAATCGTATTTTGCTGAAGAAATTGGTGTTTTAAAACTCAATCAGGAAATAAGACAGATTGTAAAAACAGGTGATGTAGGTTATATCATTTGTAGTATAAAGGAAGCAAAAGAAGTAAAGGTTGGAGATACTATTACTTTAAATGTTGAACCTACTGAAGTTCCAATTGATGGTTTTGAAGATGTTAAACCAATGGTTTTTGCAGGAATATATCCGGTTGACACTGAGGATTTTGAAGAGTTGAGAGATTCTATGGCAAAACTTCAACTAAATGATGCAAGTTTGGTATTTGAACCAGAGAGCTCCGCTGCACTAGGTTTCGGCTTTAGATGTGGTTTCTTAGGGATGCTTCATATGGAGATTATTCAAGAAAGATTGGAGCGAGAATTTGGTATGACGGTAATTACTACAGTTCCCAACGTAAGTTACCATGCTTATCTAAAGAAAGATCCCAATAACATTTTGGTTGTAAATAATCCATCTGACTTACCAGAACCAAATTATACCGATAGGGTAGAGGAGCCTTACATTAACGCTCAAATAATCACTGCAGGAGATTATGTTGGTTCAATAATGTCTTTGTGTATTGAAAAACGTGGTATAATTAAAAACCAAGTTTACTTAACTAGTAATAGAGTAGAGTTAACTTTTGAAATGCCTATGGCAGAGGTTGTTTTCGACTTTTACGATAAACTGAAAACAGTAAGCAGGGGTTATGCAAGTTTTGATTATCATCCAATAGGCTATAGGCAAAGTACGCTTGTGAAATTAGATATTCTTTTAAATGCAAAAGTTGTGGATGCTCTTAGTGCAGTAATACACAGAGATAAAGCGTACGACTTTGGTAAAAAGATTTGTGAAAAATTAAGGGAGTTAATTCCTCGTCACCAATTTGAGATACCTATACAAGCTGCAATTGGAGCTAAGGTTATTTCGAGAGAAAATATAAGAGCAATGCGTAAAGATGTAACCGCAAAATGTTATGGTGGAGATATATCCCGTAAGCGTAAACTTCTAGAGAAGCAGAAAAAAGGTAAAAAGCGTATGCGTCAGGTTGGTAATGTAGAAATACCACAAAGTGCGTTTATGGCTGTTCTTAAATTGGATTAGCCTTTCTAGATCGCTCAGATGTTAGCTATTTAACTGCTTGGCATATTAATGTGAGCAATTTAACAACTATGGTTTTTGATTTTTAGTCCTTTTGCTATTTCATTTAAGACAAGCTTTCTAGCCTATTTTTAGAGGAACTTAGGTTCTAAAAGTAGAAGCTCAAATTGTTTATCCTACTTAGTTGACGCAAAATATTCTACTGATAGAAGTTAGTTGAGTTTTAAGGTAATAAATTAATTGTCAGCTAATTGTAATGGAGATTGATGCAGTTTTAACCCTAATTTATACTCAATTATCATTCCTTATAGTTTGGGTTAAAACAAGTCAATAATAAGGTAATTCGGTGTAAAAATATAGTTTAAATCACCACCACATTTGCTGTAGATTTTAAAACAAAACTTAAATTATTCTAATATGAACATTAAAAACAAGTTTCTTTTAACCATTGCCATACTAGGTATGGCATGTTTTACAACAAATGCAGAAAATGTTACAGGTCTATCGTTACGAGTAACCAAACAACACTCTCTTGTTCTTAGCTTGAATAACATTTGCAACAATCCTGTTCAAATAACACTAAAAGACAAAGTAGGTGAGACTTTGCACAATGAAATCATAAAACAGAATGATTTAATTAGTAGAGTCTACAACCTTAAAAATCTGTCATTTGGTGACTATAGTATAGTAATCACTTTTTCAGATCAAATAAAAATACAACCTATTGAGATAGGAATAAACGGGGTAGCGTTATCAAACAGTGAGATGCAAACAATGTTTAACCCTGTCTTTGACCAACATAATGAATTCTTAGATTTAAGTATGTTGAATTTAAGTAATAATGAAGTACAACTTATCTTAAAAGACAACGATGGAAGAGCAGTTTATAGTGAGTGTGTAACAGAACTAGGCTCCATTCAACGAAGGTTAAACCTTTCGAACCTTGCTAAAGGTTCCTATACTCTTACCGTGGCAGTTGAGGAAATAGGAGTATTTAAAATTTTCGAAGAAATTGTAGATTGGTCACCAAAAATATAGCTTGGAATAAAGTTAAATAGTCAATAGATAAAGAAGGTTAATTCTTAAAGGGTTAGCCTTTTTATTAGCCTGTATTCTATTCAACCTCTTGCAATACGGTTACAAATTGTTTGCGGTAAGCTGACGGACTTTTACCTGTTATGTCCTTGAATAATCTATTGAAATGAGAAATGTTGTTAAAACCACTATCGTGAGATATATCTAAAATACTCAATTGCTTTTCGGTTAAAAGTTTACAAGCATTTACAATTCTAATTTCATTCACAAATCGGGTGAATTTTTTTCCAGAAATACGTTTAAAATATCTGCAGAAAGAGGGCACTGTCATACTTGCAACATCAGAAATTTCACTCAACGAAATTGCTCTTTCAAAATTTGACTGAACGTAATTATAGATTACATTTATACGATCATTATCACTATTTTCTACCTCAATTGTATATCCGTCTGCATTTAGAATTTCATACTCAGTTGACTTCGCCATATTTTGAAGAATTTTAAGAAGACCAATCATCTTTTCAAATCTATTTTTTGAGGCAAGTTCTTCCATTTGATGACCTATGTTATTCTTAGTAATACCTGTAAACACTATTCCTGACTTAGCTCGTTGCAATAATTGCTTGACATCTTGCATTTCTATTAGATCGAAAAATCCATCACTAAAACAATTCTCGTTAAATTGGATAACTGTTTCTGATTCATTTCCAGATAATCTATCTGTAAACCCTGTATGGGGTAGCATAGAACCGATTAATAATAAGTCTCCAGATTGATAGTAAGACAGATGGTTTCCTATATGTCGTTTACCGCTACCTCCATTTACATATACCAATTCTATTTCTGGATGGAAATGCCAAAAAGGAGGGTTCTCCGCAGGAGTTGGATCGTTATAGTGCTTAAATGAAAAAGAACTTCCAAATTCAGCGTTTACCTTTTCTAATGTGGGTTTTCTGGAGTTAGACATACTTTTGATTCTTTTAATGTATCGCTTGCAAATTAAAACTAGAATGATTGGACTTTTAATGCTTAATTAACTACTTGTGATAGTATATTAACATTAAATAAGGCTAAATAAGCTAAACGAAGGCAGTATAGTGTTGATTTAGCAAGTTTGATACGCATTTTAATCTCAACTCTGATGTGGTTTATAAAGTTTTATCTTAGGAATAAATTATAAACCTAATTGTTGCTATTTATTTTGATTTTTACTCAAAACACCTAATGTTAACCAATTAGCAATAGCTTGTCGATTATTTACGATAAGCAATCTCTTTTGGTCAAATTCATTGGTGATGTTGCCGAGTTCTATATAAACAACTGGTGGTTTAGATTCTCTTAAAGTATGTAAATCACGACTCTTAACTACACCTTTATAACCTCTATCTTTTTGGTGTTCGTCATATTCAGATTTTATTCTTCGGTACATTTCAATGGCCAAAGATTTTCCTCTCTCGCTACCTGGATAGTAGTAAAAGAAAATGTCAACCTTCTGCTTTTCGTATCTACTGTCTATATGTATTTCAATAACTCTTTGAATGGCAACTCCTTCTTTTTTATGTTTATCATAAAGCTCATTAATTTTGGCAGAACGTTGTCCTAAACGCTTTTTATGGTTTCTAGGAATTGTTTGGTTAAACCATACTGTTTCATCTCTATCTACCTCCAGGTATTTTTTGTCTCTAATGCCGTCATTGTCTCTGGTTATTACATAAACTGTAGCCCCGTGTTGAAGCAGGTTTCTAGCCATTCTTAGTGTAACATCATATGCATATTCATCTTCACACAAGGTATGCCCATCTTTGCTTGTCATTGCCCCTGGATCTGGACCGCCATGTCCGCTTATTAGATAATAAACTTGGCCTTTTAATTTATTGGTGTAAATAGGAGTTTTTTCGTAACTCTTTCCAAATATTGGGAAAGTTTCTGTTCTTAAAGCTTTGGTAACTTCTTGCTCGGTGTGTTCTTTATGTTCAGATAATTCTGGTTTGGCATCTTTTGTAACTTTTACTTCAGGTTTTTGCTTTAATTCTTCTGTGGTAGAGCAAAATAAAGAGTGTATAGGTACCCATAGTTGCTTGTCGTTTCTGTAATCAAATTCCCTTAATCCCTGCTTATGCATCTCCTCATTATAAGATTGAATAAATAAAGCCAGATCGTAGTTTGGATTATCTATTGTTGTTCTTATGCTTTTGTCATTATAGTCGTAGACATAAATTGGCAATCTATAAGTTTTGGCAAGTTGAAGGTAATCTGTTTTGTTTAACTTATTGATTTTTAGAAATGTATCAACATTGCATTCAAAAGCTGCCAAGTTGTATCTGTTTAGTAAAACAGATATTCCATCGCCCTTTCTTGCTTGAATCTTTAGATACTCAGTTGCCGATGTTGAAAGGGTTAGGAAAATAAAAGAAAGAAAAAATGTGTAGATTTTATAACGACCAACCATGTGTTCCTGTAAGTGGAACAAAATTAAAGTTGCCGTGCGTTGTTTTAGTATAGTCCTTTTCACCATTCCTTTTTATTAGTATCATTTTTTGGACATCCAAATTGCCCACAGGAGCAACCATCAATCCGCCTTTTTTTAATTGTTCGGTAAAAGAATTCATGAGTTTAGGAGCAGCAGCAGTTATTATAATTTTATTAAAAGGTGCAATCTCAGGTAAGCCTTTAGAGCCGTCTCCGTATATACAATTAATGGCTAAGCCAATTTTGTTGAATAATTGCTTAGCATTTAAATGCAATTCCTTAACGGTTTCAATAGTATAAACGTCAGCACCCAGTACTTTTAGTATAGCAGCTTGATATCCACTTCCTGTTCCAATCTCCAGCACTTTGTCATTCTTATGAATATCAAGCAGTTGTGTTTGCATTGCAACGGTAAAAGGTTGAGATATTGTTTGCCCTTGTCCTATTGGAAAAGCAATGTTATCGTATGCTTTGTCTATAAAATCATCAGGAAAGAAAAAATGTCTTGGAACTTTTTCAATTGCAGACAACACTTTTTTTGATAATATCCCCAGTTGTTTAAGCTCTGCTACCAGTTGTTTTCGTTTGCCCTTTAGCTTGTAAGAATCTTGAAGCAAGTGTTTAGTTTTTGATACGCAGCAAATATGCATGTTTTTAGCCTAACTAAATTAACACCTTATTTCGTGTCTCAGAAAATAGGAATTGAGAGTAGGAATATTAGGTTCAGGTAATTTTTCAAACAAAGTACTTAGCGTGCTTCAAGAAAGTGAAAAGTTGAATGTAGTAGGTGCGTATGATTCTGCACCAGTAGAAGGAATAGAGGATTTTGATGATTTTGAGACTTTTCTTTATGCTGTTGATGCGGTAGTGGTATTGGATATTCTCTCTTCGGATTTTAGCACTCTTTCTAAGGTTGTAAAATATGGTAAAGACCTTTATGTTGAAAGTCCAAGTTTGTGCGGTACGTATGATTTAAGGAAACTTGAAGAATTAGCTTATGAAGCAGGAGTGACTGTTCAAATAGGCTTAAAACAGAGGTTCTATAACTTTTATAATGATTTAGAGAAGTATCACATAACTCCGCGTATAATTGATTCTAATAGGTTTGTTAAATTCAATAAAAACTCAACACATTTAAGCGTTATAGAAGATTTGATGCTTCACGATATTGATGTTACCTTAAAACTTGCAAATTCTGAAGTAAAGTCAATTTATGCTACAGCGGTAGGAGTTTATTACAAAGATCCTGATGTTGTAAATACTAGAATTGAGTTTTACAATGGTTGTGTAGCAAACTTATCTGCAAGTAAGATTTCAAATAAGGATAAACATTTTACTAAATTCTTTCAAAACAACACCTATTGCTCCATCGATTTTGTAAATCAGATGCTCAAAGTGCAAAATAATACTGGAGATAATACTGAATCTGAAGAGCATTGGGGAGTAAAAACTACTTATAATCAATCTAAAGATTCAGATGGTTATGTTTCTATGTTAGCAAATGAAATAAATTCGTTTTACAATTGCATTGCAAATAATGTAGAGCCTAGTGCAGGTATTTCGCAATATTTGCAGCTACAGTTTGTAACCGATAAAATTAAAGAGCAATTAGAACGCAATTTTACCACCAACGCTTAAGTTTCAATCTGCCAATGGTAGCATTGGCTCTTATCCTATTTTTTGTTTCGTGTGATAAAGAGGAGCCTATTCCTTCTTACATACACATTCCTGCTTTTGACTTAAATGTGTTATCTAATGGTACACAAGGTTCTAATGCACACAACATTGTGGACGCTTGGGTTTATGTAGGCTCAGATTTTATTGGTGTTTTTGAATTACCAACAACAATTCCTATTTTAAAAGAAGGTGAACAAGAAATTTTAATTGTTGCAGGAGTTAAAAAGAATGCTTTGAGTACGAGTAGGGTTCCTTATCCATTTTTTAAACCTTATAAAATTACTCAAAAGCTAACACCAGCTCTAATAGATACCCTTTTCCCAGTTGTTACATATAATTCAAGTCTGAATTTTGTTTGGATGGAAGATTTTGAAGATCAAACTATTTCAATGGAGAAAAGTGGAAACACCACAACTATTGATAGTATGTCAATTACGGATTTACCTTCTGAGGTGTTTGAATGGGATGACGATGACAATAAATACAGCGGTGTAATTTCTATGGATACCGGCTTTCAAATTTTTGAACATAGCACTGTTAAATTGTTTGATTTACCGCGTGGTGGCCAGGATATCTATTTAGAATTAAACTTTAACACTAATACTGAATTTATAGTGGGTATTTATCCCATTACGGGTTCAGTAGTTCAAGGTGTACCGATCGTTAATCTTTATCCAACAGATGGCAAATGGAAAAAAGTGTACATCAGTTTAAAAGAAGATGTTAACTCTGCAGCGTACCAAGGAGCAGAGTTTAGAGTGGTATTCAATGCTCAAACTAATAGTGATGGTAAAATACCTAAAATATACTTAGACAACATTAAACTTATTCATTTTTGAACCGCAAACTTCTTACATTAAAATATTTATTGCTTGATTTTCTTGCAGCTTCCATTGCTTGGGGAGCATTTTTTATTTTTAGAAAGTGGTATGTAAATGGTGCGTTTAACGACTATTATCTTCAGTTTGTTTGGCCAGACCCTAAGTTTTACTTTGGCATAGTCTTAATTCCAATATTTTGGATATTTCTATATCTCGTTTTTGGTATGTATAAAAATGTATATCGAAAATCTAGATTAAAAGAATTGTCGCAAATTTTTACCACAACAATAATTGGCATTTCAATTCTCTTTTTCACAATATTGCTTGATGATGAAGTAGGGCGATATCAAAGTTATTATCAGGAAATATTGATTTTATTTCTGTTACATTTTGTGCTAACTAGTATTTTTAGATTTGGATTATCAACCAATATAGCTCATAAAATTAAAAATCGAAAGATTGGTTTTAACACTCTTTTAATCGGAGCAGGAGAAAAGGCACATAAAATTTATACAGAACTTACTTCTGCAAAAAAATCAGAAGGGCATTTTTTTAGAGGTTTTGTAACATTAAATGGAGAAGCAGTTCATTTAAAATATTTACCTAAACTAGGAACCAATAAAAATGTAGAAGCAATTATTGCCAATCACGGAATAGAAGAGGTAATTATAGCTATAGAAGATGATCATAAAGATGAAATTCCTGAAATTATCAACTCGTTAGAAGTTCCAAACGTAATTATAAAAGTACTTCCAAATATGTATCAACATTTGGCAGGTATGGTTAAAATGGGAAATGTTTTTGGTGCAGTTTTAATAGCAATACAAACGGATATACTACCTCCGTGGCAAAAATTCGTAAAACGATTATTTGATATCGCTATTTCAATTTTTGTTCTAGTATTTGGTTTGCCATTTTACTTATTTATAGGAATAATGGTAAAGTTAGGTTCCAAAGGTCCTATGTTCTTTAAACAAGATCGTATTGGTTTACACGGTCAGTCTTTCCAGATTATTAAGTTTAGAAGTATGAGGTACGATGCAGAAGCAGCTGGTCCTCAGTTGAGTAAAGAAAACGACCCTAGAATAACCAAAATGGGTAAATTCCTTCGAAAAACAAGAATTGATGAGTTTCCACAATTTTGGAATGTATTGGTAGGTGAGATGAGTATAGTTGGCCCAAGACCTGAACGTCAGTATTTTATAGATAAAATTATTCTGAAAGCACATCACTACAAACGCGTGCAAAAGGTAAAACCAGGCATTACTTCTTGGGGCCAAGTAAAATATGGCTATGCTGAAAACGTAGATGAAATGGTAGAACGTTTGGAGTATGATCTACTTTATTTAGAAAATATTTCATTACAACTGGATTTAAAAATCCTAATCTATACCGTTTTAATTATGTTTCAAGGTAGAGGTAAGTAACTATGTTCTTAGGTAGTTATAAGCTTCACCTAAGTTGTCAATAATATCACTAGCAATAAGTGATTCCTCAGATTGTTTAGTTTTAGCAATATCGCCAGCTAATCCATGTAAAAAAACGCCAAGCATTGCAGCCTCTAAAGGCTCATAACCTTGAGATAGTAAAGCGGTTAATATTCCAGTCAGACAATCTCCGCTACCAGCAGCAGCCATTCCTGGATTTCCGGTGTTATTAAAGTGTAGTTTTCCTTCACAAGCTATAACAGTATGTGCTCCTTTTAGCACTATAATCGAGTTGCTCTTCTTGCTTAGGTTTGTTAGAAGTTCTAATTTTTGGTTGTCATTATCCCACATACCTACTATTCTTTCAAATTCTTTAGGGTGTGGAGTTAAAATACTTTGAATAGGTATCAGCTTTATAAACTCAGGATTATCTGCAATAATATTTAGAGCATCAGCATCTAATACTAGCGGTAGATTAGCTTTATCTAGCAGTGCTTCAAGAAAATCACTTGTATGTTTAGATATACCTATTCCAGGACCAATACCTATTGTAAATTTACCGTGGTTAATGCTGTATTTTAATTCATCTTGCCCTTGATTTGCCAAAACCATAGCTTCGGGAACAGATGTTTGCATAATGTCTATTCCACATTTTGGTATTCTTGCAGAAACTAGTCCAGAACCTGCTCTTAAGGCAGCTTTTACAGCAAGTACAGCGGCACCCATTTTACCCAATGAACCGGCAATTATGCAAGTATGGCCATAATTGCCTTTATGAGAGAATTTTGATCTGGATTTAAGTATTTGTCGTGCAACGTTAATTGTAGTTAGCCTATGAGGTGATTCGATATTGTCTATTATTTCATTATTCAATCCAATAGGCAAAACCTGAAGATTTCCAACATACGGATGATTGGAGGGCAGTAATTGGGCTAACTTAGGTAAATGTAAGGCTAATGTGTAATCTGCCTGAACTACGTTATGATAATTGTTGTTTGAATTGTCTGTACAATAAAGTCCAGAGGAAATATCTATGCTAATCTTGGTTAAACTACTCTTATTAATCTCATCAATTACATCTGCTGCAATTCCTTGAGGTGCTTTAGATAAGCCGGATCCAAATATAGCATCAATGATTAAAGAATTTTTTTGTAGTGTTTGTAATTGCTCTTTATTGGTTAAATAAGTTAGATCGATTTTTAAATCAATTAAGCGTTGCTTGTTTGTTTCAAAATCAGTTGAACCTGCGGATGAAAAAGGAACAATATAGCAGGTAACTTCTTTACCAGCATCATATAATTGTCTAGCAATTGCTAATCCGTCTCCACCATTGTTTCCCATTCCACAGAAAACATAGAAATGTTGATTTTTAGAGAAGCTTGTTAGTATCCAACTTGAACAAGCAAAAGAAGCACGCTCCATTAAATCTATAGACTTAATAGGTTCGTTTGCTATAGTATACGCATCAACCAAATGAGTTTGTTCTGCATTAAGTATTTTCATTTCCTTTAACTACCAAAGTTAAATAAATCAAAGTTTAAGCTCAAAATAAGTAGTAATATTTTGGTTATTCTATCACCTTTTATCTTAAATCTATCTATTCCTAAAACTGCAACAACTATCTACTTTTATGTTTGTTTATTTAATAAAAATGAAAAAGCTTTTTATAATAATAGCAAGTGCTGTGATAATGAGTTCTTGCCAAAAGAATGAAAATGCAGGTACTGAGATTCCAGTAGCATTCGATCTGCACATGATGGATTCAACTATAGATCCTTGTAGCGATTTTTATGGTTATGCCATTGGTAATTGGCAAAAAGATAACCCAGTTCCAGAAACTGAAAGTAGATGGGGTGCCATGAATGTACTGAACGAAGAAAACCGTCAGAAACTATTGAAGATTATTGCAAAAATTTCAAGCAATAAAAATGCGAAGAAAGGTTCTGAAGAACAAATGATTAGAGATTTTTATAATACTGGGATGGATACTGCTTCTAGAAATGCAAAAGGCATTGAAGGAATAGCTAAAATTTTAGCAGAAATTGATCAGGCTGAAAGAACGGAAGACATTATATATTTGTTTGGTAAATTAGCACCTTTGGGCGTTAAAACACCCATAAGTTTATATATTGGAGCTGATAGAAAAAACAGTAAGGTAAATGCAGTTTATGCAGGTCAGTCTGGTTTAAACTTGCCAGATAGAGATTATTATTGGGAATCTAATTTTGAGGATGTACGGAAAAGTTATATCATTCATATTAATAAAATGTTTGCATTGGCAGACCAACCAGAAGTTCCTGGAGATGCTATAATTGCTCTTGAAACTAAACTTGCTGAAATTAGTTGGAGTAGGTTAGAAAGAAGAGATCCCATAAAATCGTACAATAAAAAGGATTTGGTAGAATGGGATAATTCATTGGCAAATTTAGACTTAACAAATATTTTTAAAACAAGAGGATTTAAAGATTTTGATACATTAATAGTGTCCCAGCCCTCTTTTTATACTGCTTTAGACAAGCTGTTTATGATTGTTTCAGTAGAAGATTGGAAGAAGTACTTAAAATGGAATACAATCTCTTCCGCAGCAAGCTATCTTACTGCAGATTTGGAGGCCGAAAGATTTGCTTTTTACTCAACTAAACTTAGAGGAACTTCTAAAATGAAAATTCTAGAGGAAAGAGTTTTTGGCGTTGTAAATGGAGCCTTAGGTGAGCCATTGGGTAAACTATTTGTTAAAGAGCATTTTTCTGAAGAAAGCAAGGCTTACATGTCTAGTATGATTGAAAATTTGCGAGAAGCGTATAAAGAAAGTATAGCAGAACTTACTTGGATGAGTGACGAAACTAAGGAGAAAGCAATCAAAAAACTCACTTCCTTTACCTACAAGGTTGGATACCCAGATAAGTGGGAAGACTATAGTGAATTAGAAATAGGAAATGATAGTTATTTTTCCAATATTATGAATGCTCGTAGATTTGGATACGATGTTATGTTAAATAAATATGGAGAACCAGTAGATAAAGATGAGTGGCATATGACTCCGCAAATGGTGAATGCCTACTATAACTCAAGTAATAATGAGATTGTATTTCCTGCGGGGATCTTACAACCTCCGTTCTTTCATAAAGACTTTGACCATGCAATTAATTATGGTGGTATAGGTGCAGTTATTGGTCATGAATTTTCACATGGTTTTGATGATCAGGGAAGCAAGTATGATTGGGACGGAAACCTAAATGAGTGGTGGACAGCAGAAGACAGAGCAAAGTTTGAAGCATTGGCAGAAAAACTTGGTCAACAGTACGATACTTATTCACCAGTTGAAGGTATGAATGTAAATGGTAAATTAACAATGGGTGAAAATATAGCCGATTTAGGAGGAGTAACTTTGGCATTCGCAGCAGTGCAAAAAGAGTTTAAGGGAGAAGATCCAGCAGATATAGACGGCTTTAGTTGGCAACAAAGGTTCTTTTTAGCGTGGGCAAATGTTTGGAAAGGAAACATAAAAGAAGAAGAGCTAAAGAATAGGTTAAAGTCTGATAATCACTCGCCTGCAGAGTATAGAGTAATTGGTCCTCTAGTTAACTTTAGGCCTTACCAAGAAGCTTGGGGTACGTGCGAAAACAAAGCAATGCACAAGCCAGATACAGCAAAAATTAAGATATGGTAAGTGTTATTTGAAATCATTGCAGAGGCGTTTAGTCTCTGTTTTGTTATAAGTTTTAGTATTACTGTATTTTTAGACTTTAATTGGTAGAAGTGCCAACTAAAACGGAAATCTATTTTACTTGAAATTTAGATTTATAAGCATTTCAAGAAATTTCTTTTTGTTTATTTTTCCCACAGCATAATCAAGTACTTCTCCTTTGGAATCAATAATAATTGTTGTTGGTGTTGCTCCAACTTTATAATATTTTACAATCTCACTAGTATTTGGGTTGTCAATATCAATCATTATTGATGTAATTTTAGAATTAATTATTTTTTCAACCTCCTTGTCTGCGAAGACTTCACGTTTCATAATTCGGCAAGGAGAACACCATTTTCCTGTAAAAAAAAGCAAGGTATTATTGTTGAAACTATTATTAGTAAGTTCTTCCATGGACGCAATGTTGTCTACCCATTTTACCTTATTAGTAGGAGTATAAAATGAATACCAAGCATAAGCAAGAGATATTACAAGAAAGGAGAGCCAGAAAAACTTCCAAAATGGATTAGACTTCTTTTTAGCAAGATTTTGGGATGAGATATCTACTTTATTCATTCAATTTGTTGGGTTTGTTTTCTATTCAAGATTCAATATTTATTCTGGGTGTTGTTTTATCAAATTAGCCAAAACGGTTTGAATATGGTGCGTGCCGCACTTTATTCTATAATTTTCTTGGTACTACCAACAGCGGCTTGCACTATATTTTTTTGTTAGACTCAGTTATTTGTAGTCTAATTTCAAAAGGTCATTTCCTAAGTTTGCTATGTATAATGTTTGACCATCATTTGAGTAGAACATTCCTGTGAGTAATCCTGGAAGTGGATTATACAAATCTGGAGAAAGTATTTCAAGTCTCTCCAGACCTAAATGACTTCTTCTTTTCCATTCATTTGTAATCTTTAAATTATCTTTAGTGGAACCATCAAAAATTATATGTTGAGAATGATTTTTAAAATCCACTGCAACTACCTGATTATATAATAAAGATGCTACGATTAATCGACCTTCTTTATCAATTAATAAATTATCCGGTGTTCCGACATTGGCGACCACGCCAATATATTTTACTTCACCAGTTTTATTATCAACTTCTAATTTATGTACCCTATCCATCATCGTTTCAGCGATAAACATATGTTTTTCTTCCTTATCCATGGTTATCCCATTCGCATGGTAAAGACTATCCAAAATTTTAACAGGAGTACTTTTTAAATCGTCCATTCTAAAAATAGCACCAGTAGGGACAGGTAAATTGGCAGCCTGAGACAATTCACCCATATTAGCACTCTCTGCGGATTGAGAAAACCATAATGCTCCCGTTTTATCTCTATAAATCGTATTCACGCCATATGGATGATCATAAATCATTTCTACTTTTTCTGTGGCTACATTTATTCGATAAATTTTTCCGTCTGCAACATCAGACATTAAGATATGTTGTCCATCGTGTTCTAAAATCATTCCATTCGGACATGCTATTTGTCCAGGGGGAAGATGAAGAAAACCTGCTGCGGTAAAATCACCAAATGGCCGATTAGAGCCGTCTTTTTCAATTAATCGAAGACCTTTTGCTTGGTCAACTACGATAATTCGGCCATCTTCCAATGATATTCCATCTTCAGGTCGAAGTAAACTACCATCACCAGGAAATAAATATTCTTTGTGAAATGTCAAATAAGTGAGTTGGTTTTTTGATTCTTCCTTATTGTTAATTTCATAGTTTGATTTTGGGGAATTACAGCTCATTAAAGTAAAAACGAACAGTAATAAAACGTAAATGTAAAGTCTCATAATGGATGTTTTAGATATTATCAAAGATAAAAGAATTTATAATTGATTTATTTGTTGAGTTCTAATTGTGCCTAACGATAAATGTAAAAAGTCTTTTCAATGCTTTTTACATCTTGTTGTGCGTTTGTTTTTTATTTTTTCAAGCTACGAATACACAAACCCATCTATGATTTATTTAGTGTTTTTTAATTTGTTACTTCATTTTAATAGTGCGAATCAATTTGCGTATTTCTTCGGCATCAAACTCTCCCCCTTCTTGAGATGCGATTATTCTTACTTCATTCCCTTCGTGCACAACACTTTGCATGTACATATATGAATTAACTTCATCAAAACTTCTTTTCTTAAGCACGCTGTAAGAGTCATATCCGTTTGCTCCTAATTCCGATTCATAAATAATGTCTGCATCTTCAGCCCAAGACATGGTGTTAAATAACGCGTTCACCCAATTTTTTAATTGGCCCTCATTGAGGCCTTCATCCCACAGATAAAAGGGTTCTGCTGTCAACAAGATCATCGGTTCTTGAGTAGAAACCTGTGGTTTTCCATCAATCGTGTAACTAAAAAAGTTGTCTTTGGCTGCTAGAATTTTGAATTTACTCTTTGAATCATCTAAACTGAAAAATTGAGCAGCGTAGGCTTTGTTGTTATTTTCAGAAGAGGGCTCATTTGCTCTAGATGTATTTTCCTTATTAATCTGCTTGCCATTAACATCCCATTCCATTTGCTCACCTTCACGCTTACCGTTTCTATAGTTTGATTTGACTTTAGTTTTTCCATTTTCATACCATGCGGTCCATAAGCCTTCCTTGTTCTCATCTTTATAGTTGGTTTCGGATGCCATTTGTCCATTTTCGTACCAAGTTTTCTGAAGACCATCTTTTTTTCCATTTAGATAGTTTGCTTCATATTCCTTTTGACCATCTTCATACCATTTTACTTGCTTACCTTCTTGCTTCGCGTTTAGAAAAACTCCTTCACTTTCCTTCTGACCATTTTCATACCAACTAGTCTGCTTTCCCTCATTTTGGCCGTTTAGTAAGTTAAAATCATGTCTTTTTTGTCCATTTTCATACCAAGTTTCCTGCAGGACATAGTATTTACCTTTTACGAGCTTGGCAGTAGCAGAACCTATTCTCTCTCCATTTGGCTGCCAAACCGCTATTGTACCTCCTTTGGAAACTAAGAATCCAGCCCAGAGGTGTATGCTCTCATTTCTTAAAAATTTTGTTTCTTCATAAAACACTGAACTCTCTATGTGCTTTTGCCCATTTTCATACCACATTGTTAGTAGGCTGTCTAGCTGCCCACTTACAATGTTGCACTCGTATTTTTTTTGCCCATCTTCATACCACTTTGCCTGCTCTCCATCAGGTTTGCCATTGATGTAATTTACTTTTGACTTCTTTTGGCCATTCTCGTACCACTCTACTGCTCTAAAATCTTTCCGGCCGTTTATTGTACCTTCTGATTTCTTTTGACCGTTTTCATACCATTCGGTCTGCAACCCTTTGCGTTTACCATTTGCATAATTATATTCACTTTCCTTCTGCCCATCTCTATGCCAAGTCATCTGCAATCCTTCTTGCTGACCATTGAAATAGTTTTTTTCGCTTTCCTTTTGCCCGTTTTCATACCATTCGGTCTGCAACCCTTTGCGTTTACCATTTGCATAATTATATTCACTTTCCTTCTGCCCATTTCTATGCCAAGTCATCTGCAATCCTTCTTGCTGACCATTGACATAGTTCTTTTCGCTTTCCTTCTGTTCTTTTCCAAGCCATTCTTTGACTGCTTTATTGCTCTTGTCTTTACGCCTAATCGCTTGAGAGGTCTCTACGCCAGCTTCCATTGCACCCAATGGTGCATCTTCCATCACGTCTGTGCTTTCTTCTATAGCTTCCGAAGCATCATCATCATAGAATTCCATGTATTCTTCGGCCTCTTCAGTATCGTTGACTGATGCTTCCAAATAATTGTACCATAGGGTCTGCAAGCCTTCTTGCTCTCCATTTTTATAATGAAATTCAGATTGTTTTTGTCCAGTTTCATACCAACTAGTCTGCACACCTTCCTGCTGTCCATTCACGTAGTTTTCTTCGCTTTTCTTTTGCCCATTTTTATAATAGGTGCAGTTGCGAACTTTTTCACCTTTTACATATTCAGTTTCTTCTTTATTGTAATTGTCCATCAAAACAAAGCCGCTAAAAGGCTTTTTACTTTGTTCTTGGTAAAACAATCCGTCATCTCGCTGGTCAAGGTATTCGTTTGTTAAAGTATCTGTAGTTTGGCCTATGGCCGAAGGAATATTACAAATGGTTGTTGCTATGAGTAATAATGATAGGAGTTGATTTTTCATAAAATTTGGTTTAATTTAAATTATTATCTCGATATGCTTACAAAACTTGTGCCGAAGTAGGATAACGCACAACACTTGTATATGTACATGGCACATATATCTCATGTCTGTTTAGTGGTTTCTATTCCTCGAAATTACCTTTTTCTATAAGAATATCAAGAGGGCTTTTTATGGTTTTATTATTGACATTTAAAACATGGGTATAAATTTCTGTAGTCTTAGGACTGTTGTGCCCCAATGCACTTTGTATATAACGAAGGTTGGTTCCTGCCTGCATTAAATGCGTAGCAAAACTATGCCTAAGTGTGTGGGGTGTGGCCCAAGCATTGCAGCCACTGGATTTAACTGCCCTTTGGAAAATATGCTGAACACTTGTTGCACTATATTTTCCGCCCGTTTGTCCTTCAAATAACCAATAACTCGGTTTATACTTTTTATAATATTTACGAAGAAGAACCAGTAAGGCTTGCGATAGTACAGTATTCCTGTCTTTTTTACCTTTGGCTCCTTTTATCATAATATAGCCATCGTTACTTTTTATATCTTGTACTCTTAGGTTTAATACCTCACTTCTGCGTAGCCCAGCACTATAAATAGTATACAATATAGTCTTGTGTTTAAGGTTTGATGGTGAATTGATTAACTTTATTACTTCCTGTTCGCTAAGTACATTTGGAAGTGTCTGAGATTTTTTAGGCCTTTTTATATCATATAATGTTCTATCTCTATCTAAGGTGTGCTCATAGTAGCTTTTTATGGCATTGATTATTTGGTTTTGTTTTTGCTCGCTAATTCCGTGATTTTTTATTAGAAAATAAACATAATCTTCAATCTCATTTTTTGTAATATCAGCAAGCGGTTTCTTGGCTTGGAAGTGCCCGAAAAAAGGTATTAAGCAACTTTGATAAGTTTTAATAGTATGTTCACTTAACCCCTTAAGAGTAAGGGCTTTTAGGTTTTCTAAGATTGCATTTATACTAACTGGTATAAGCTCTGGGTGTTTTTGTTTAGGCAATTTCTCAGATTCTTTTATTTGCAACTTGCCTCCGAAGAGTTGTTTAAGCTTAGCTACATTTTCTTCTGTATTAACCAAACTCCAAAGTTTCTGTGTAGGATGGTAAAATGAACTATTTAATGTCTTAAAGCTTTCTCTTTCTTTTAGGAGTTGATAAGGTATATGTACCTTAATGCGTTTACTCTTTGGAGTAGGTTTAAACATCGTGATCTGCTGACTTACAGTGTTTTGGGTAGTTCGCGTTGCAATCATCATATAAAAGTATGCAGAATAAGTTCAATATTCAAGGTATAAACTTTATTTATATATCATTAACCGTTATAAACGGATAAGTTAGTTTTGTTGATGTAATTGAGTTTGTATGCGGATTAAATGTAAAATATGTAAAAAAGTGGTTGAAGGTAGAACGGATAAGAAGTTCTGCTCTGTAAAGTGTAAGAACTATTATCACATACATTTAAGGCACGCGTCTAAAAAAGCGGCAATTCAAATTAATGAGTACCTAAAACGTAATCATGGAATACTTTTAGAACTACTAGGAAAGAACAAAACACAAATCAAGGTTTATAGAAATTTGTTAGAAGATAAAAGGTTTAGGTTCAAGTATCATACACATACACATGTAAACAGCAGTAGAAAAACTTTTCATTACATTTATGATTTAGGTTGGATGGAGTTTAGTGATGATGAAATACTTATTGTACGTCAGCGGAAATAACCCACGGCCATAGATGGGCCAAAAACATTAATATTGGACGTTTGGCTATTTGTTTGTAGCAGAGTTCGTTAATTTATCTAGGTATGTCATAAAATATAGCTGCGGTTATCTTGAGTTTTACCTTTTTGTACTTTTCTTTTTATAGTACTTGTCCATTCCTTGGTTATTTGGATTGCCGTGTTTCTTTATAAACTTGTTAGCCTTGCCTTTGTACCTTTTCTTTTTGTGTGCATTATTTTGCTTTAGCAAAATGTTTATTAAGCCAGATTGTTTGGTGCCATTAAGTCTATCTCTAATCCACTGGTGGTTTTCTGGTTTATACCAAAAGAAAAATCGGTGTTGATTTTGCTTTTCTTGCTTTGTTTTAGGTACAAAATACGCTTGCAATTTATATGGGTGGTAGCCAGAATAATAAATTACCGTAGCCACTGTCATTGGAGTAGGGGTAAAGTCTTGCACTTGCTCCAATTTAAAGCCCAAATCCTTTGTTTCTGCAGCAAGGTTAGCCATATCCTCTTCTTTGCAAGCTGGGTGGCTTGAAATAAAATAAGGTATTAGTTTTTGGTTGAGGTTGTATTTTTTATCAATACTATCATACAGTTTTTTAAAGGATTTAAAATGCTCAAACTTAGGTTTACGCATCACCTTTAAAGTATCATCTGATGTATGTTCTGGAGCAACTTTTAACCTACCGGATACGTGTTTGCGTTGTACCTGTTCTAGGTAGTTCCGCATGTCTTTTGGGTCTCCTTTTTTATTGTAAGATTTGGTCAATAAATCGTACCGTATACCAGAGCCAATAAATGCTTTTTTAATTTTAGGGTTTGCATCAATTTTTTGATACAAATCTGTCATCGCTTTGTGGCTGGTATCTAAATTATCACAAACTACAGGATGTATACAAGAAGGAGCAATACACTTATCGCAAATGGATAAATCTTTTCCTTTCATTTTATACATGTTGGCAGATGGGCCTGCAATGTCAGACAAGTAACCTTTAAAGTCGGGCATTTCTGTTACTGCTTCTACCTCTTTAATGATAGATTCTTCGGATCTGCTTGCAATAAACTTTCCTTGATGGGCAGATATAGTACAAAAGCTGCACCCTCCAAAACAACCTCTATGCGTGTTTATAGAAAACTTAATCATATCATACGCAGGAATAGCCCCTTTTTTATTGTACTTGGGGTGCGGCATACGTGTAAAGGGTAAATCAAAAGATTTATCTACTTCATTTTCCGTCATTGTTGCAAACGGCGGATTTATTATTAAGTTTTTATCGAATGTATTTTGAATAATTCGTTTAGCTCTAACACTGTTTGATTCTTGTTCTACGTGCTTAAAATTTGCCGCAAAGGCCTTTTTGTCTTGAAGGCACACTTGGTGAGAGTTAAGTTCAATGTCTTTCCAGTTTTTATTTTTAGGAACACCACTTTCCACGCTTCTTTGGTAGGCTGTTTGCCTAACCATAGTAAGTTGATGAAAAGGAACTCCTTTTTTTAAAAGTGTTAAAACTTCTCGCAACGGTTGTTCTCCCATACCATATACCAATAAGTCTGCATTACTACTTTCTATAATATTTGGTAAAAGCTTATCGCTCCAATAATCGTAATGCGTAATACGCCTCAGTGAAGCTTCTATACCGCCAATTAATACAGGAGTGTCGGGGTAGATTTTTTTTAGTATTTTGGAGTATACAGAAAGGGCATAATCTGGCCTAAAGTTGGATGCACCTCCAGGAGAATATGCATCTGAAGATCGTTTTCTTTTACCTGCAGTATAATGGTTAACCATAGAGTCCATATTGCCAGAAGTTACCCCAAAAAAGTACTTTGGTGCACCGAGCTTTTTAAAGTCTCTTAAATCGTCTTGCCAATTGGGTTGAGGAATAATGGCTACCTTAAATCCTTCACTTTCTATTATTCTGCCAATTACAGCAGCACCAAAAGATGGATGGTCAATATAGGCGTCTCCAGTTATAATAATTACATCCAATTGAGACCAACCGCGGTTTTCAACTTCTTTTTTGGTAATGGGTAACCAAGCAGATAAAGGACGTTCTCTCATTAATTATTATAAAAATGTAAAAGTAGGTGTTTCTTTTGAGTGCCTTAGTTCTTTGGTAAATTTTATCAAAATCATATAATATTATTAACCAATATTGGCAATCTAAAACGCGTGATGCAAGCTAATTTGAATTTGATTTTTAGACCAATTGTCTGTAGTTTGATTCATACCTCCCAGTTGAACTTTTAAACCTTCTTTAAGCACATAACCTAGTGCAACATAAAACCTGTTTCTATCAAAAAATTCAACAGATTGAGCGTTTCCTATATCTCTTTGTCCGTTAATAAAAAGTTCATTATACAATGCTAAATAAAGTGTTTCTTCTGCTAGCTTAAGGTTATTTATTGGGATGTTAACAAACAAGTTGTATCTGTATCGTGTTCTTAGATCTTGATTTTCTACAAACCGTTGCTCATACCTAATACGATTGTTTAAATATACACGCTCCCCTATTTTAAGAGGAAATAAAGCTTCTTGGTAGATTCTACTTTCTGCAGTTGTAGCAGAACTGTTTCCAAATGTTCCGGTAGTGATATTTCCGTAACCAAGGGTGTATTTTATTGCGGCATTGTTAGGTTTATACGTAATACCTCCTCTTAATAGTAATTGCTCCAAATCTCCACCTAAATTCCAGTTTCTATATTGAACATCTCCTTGTATGCCCCATTTACTTTCTTTATTAGTGGTGTTAAAAAAATACATATACCAAGCACCAGCTTGGTCTCCATTTATTTGTGCATTGGTTGTGCCTGTTAAAGCAATAAATAATAGAGTGATTATTCTAAGTTGTTTCATTTTTTTAAAAAGTAAAAGGCTGCACTTTTATGCAGCCCTTGATTAGACATTATGCTGTTTTTTGAGCTTTTTGAAGTATCTGTTTAAACTCTTTCTTAGAGTTTATTTTAATTCCATTTTTTAGTGATTTTAATTCAACTTGAACGTTCATGAACTTAGCATGAATTCTAAAATCATTAATGATCTCTTTTACATCTGGATGTATGTGTGCTGTATCTCTTGCATCTATTACTACCTTAGAGTTTTTTGGGATTTGATTTAACGTTTCCAAGATACTTGCTTTGTGAATAAAGGTAACATCTTCGGCAAGTTTAAAAACAAACGTGTTTTTATCGGGATCAAGGTCAACCAGATAGGGTTTTTTATAGTTTAAGTAGAGTATTTCAAATACACCTATAATTAACCCAATACTAACACCCCACAATAAGTCTTTGAAAATAATAAAGAATATGGTTACTATAAAAGGTATAAATTGAGCTTTTCCCGCTCTCCACATTGCTCTAAATTGTGAAGGGTTTATAAGTTTAAAACCAACTATAAGCAGAATTGCTGCCAAACTTGCTCTCGGTATTAGATTTAATACCACAGGAAGAAAAGCTACAAAGCCAAGGATGAAAACTCCATGAACCATAGCACTCATTTTGGATTTACCTCCACTTTGAATATTAGCAGAACTTCTAACGATTACTTGGGTTATAGGCAAACCACCTATTAAACCGCTAATTATATTTCCAATTCCTTGAGCTTTTAATTCTAAGTTAGTTGGTGTAATTCTTTTTTGAGGGTCTAGTTTGTCAGTTGCTTCTACGCAAAGCAAAGTCTCTAAACTTGCTACAATCGCAATTACAAGGCCTGTTTTCCATACCAACGGATTCGTTATGGCTGAAAATTTTGGAAAGGTAAAAAAACTAAAAAATTCACTAGCCGAACTTGCAACCGGAACAGCTACTAAATGTTCAGAAATCATTTCTAAACGAGTTCCAGAAAATGCATAAACTAGGGAGATTCCTGCAATTATTGCTACCAAGGGTCCTTGAACAATATTAAAGAGTTTAATACTTTTAATTTTGGAAGTTTGCCAGAGTAAGAGAATTCCTAATCCAACAGCAGATATAATAACCGCTCCAAAATCCATGTTGCCTAAAGCATTAACAATTTCAGTAAACGTGTTTTCTCCGTCTATTTGAAAGAAGCTAAAGTCTCCTTCAATGTCTTTGTCGTAACCGAGAGCGTGCGGTATTTCTTTTAAGAATATAGTAAGACCAATACCCGCTAGCATTCCTTTAATGACAGAACTTGGAAAGTAATATCCAATAATTCCACCATTTAGAAAACCAAGAATGGTCTGAATTATCCCTGCTATTACTACAGCAAGTAGAAACAATTGTAACGCTTCAGAAGCGATTTCTGCTTGCGAAAGGCCATCTCCAACGTTTTCCTTAAATTCTTGAATAGCAGTAAATACAATAACCGCTAACCCTGCAGCAGGGCCACTAACGCCAAGTTGAGAACCACTTAAGACTCCAACAACTATGCCTCCAATAATGCCTGCAATTAATCCAGAAAATGCAGGAACACCACTTACGGCTGCAATACCTAGACATAGCGGAACTGCAACTAAAAAAACTACCATACCGGCAGGCAAATCTGATTTCAGATTTGAAAAATATTTTTTCATTTAAAAAGTTAAATAGGTTGATATAAGTTTAAAACTTAAGAGTACGAAAAAGCCTGAAATTCTTATGTAATCTCAGGAGGAGGAGTCTCCGTGCCTGGATAGTGCATTAACTCATTGTAGAATATTGAGTTAATAATCTTTATTGAAACTAAATTGGAGGATGAATTGATGCGGTATCCTTCAAAAAGTTTACTCTCTTCTTCTTTCTCTTCTTTTTCTTTTTTGCTACTGTCTTCTACTTCTGCCATTTCTATAATGGAGTCTAATGAAGTAAACAAATCACTTAAACCACTTAGCTCTAATCCTAAAATTATTAGAAAAATAAACGAAGTTATTTGGAGTAGTCTTTTCACTTTATTAAAAGTAAACAGAATTATAAATAAAATGTTCTAAAGTTTTTCAATTCCCAAACCTTCTCTAGTTAATTCCACTTCTTGTTTGGTAGCATCAAAGACTGTTGTTCCTATATTTTGACCAGCATCGCCAGCAATTATAAAATCTACCTTACCATTCCATTCTTCAAAAATCTCCTCTGGCTCTGTTAGGTATTGTTGTATTTCGTCTGAGGAATGTATAGATGTTGAAACCAAGGGATTACCTAATTCTTTTATGATTGCTTGAGTAATGCTATTATCTGGCACTCTAATTCCAATTGTTTTCTTAGACTTTCTAAATATTTTTGGAACGCTTCCTCCGGCGTTTAAGATAAAAGTATAAGGTCCTGGGAGCAAACGTTTCATTAACTTATATGTTGGATTTGCAATTTGACTTGTATACTCAGCGAGATTTTTTAAGTCTTTACAAAGTATAGAAAGATTTACTCTATTGGGCTTTTTGTTGGTTAATTTACAGATGTTTTGCAGCACACTGGCATAATGCAAGTCACCTACAATTGCATATATAGAATCTGTAGGAATTATTGCAATACCTCCATTTTTAAGGCAATTAACAACCTCATATATTTCTTTGGTATTAATATTATATGGGGATATTTCAATGTATTGGGCCACTATTGCAAAACTAATTGATAAAAATTTTGCAAACACAAGGAATGTAAAATGTTTTATGTTTGTCAAACATAGGAAGCAATAAGGTTTTGAGTTAAGTTTTAATGCTCTACCCTTGAATTATTATTAATTATAAACTAAATAAACATATCAATTGGAATTTTTAGACATACCATTTTTTGATGATGATTTTTACAAGATGATTTTTCGTTTTGCATTAAACATTGTATTTTTAAGTATCATTATCAGGGGCTTATATTACAGTGCCACAAAAAGAAGGGATTATTTATTTACCTATTATATGATAGGTATTATCGTGTTCTTTTTATGTTTTACACTTAAAAAGTATGAGTTAGATATAGGTATGGCACTTGGTTTATTTGCCATTTTTGGAATTATACGATATAGAACTGATCCAATAGAGATTAAGGAGATGACGTATCTTTTTGTAATTATTGGTGTCTCTGTAATTAACTCGCTGGCCAACCAAAAAATGAGTTATGCAGAGATTATTGCTAGCAACGTAATAATTGTTATTGCTCTTTTTATCATAGAAAAAATGTGGCTTACGCCAACACCTGTTGTGATTAAACTGCCTACTAAAAAAATTGAATACAATAATTTGGATAACATCCATCCATCAAAACAAAATATACTTTTAGATGAGCTTAAGAAAGATACAGGATTAGATATTGTATCCTTAGAAGTAGGAGACATCAACTATACCTTAGGTTCTGTAAAACTAAAAATCACATACAATACACAAGATAAAGATGAAGAAGTTAATAATTAGCCTAATTGCAATGTCCTTAAGTATTTCCAGTATAGCACAATCGACCGTTACAGTTAGAGATTTTGAAACTTGGAGTGCTTTGGCCTTAAATTATAAATTAAATAAAAAGGTTACTCTTGGATTAGAAGAGCAATTAAGGTTAAAAGACAATTCTTCTGTTATAGATCAGTACTTTACGGAGGTTACGGGTAAATACAAACTAATTAATGGTTTATCACCCGGCCTTGGGTTACGATATATTCGAGAAAATGATAACGTAGGTAAGGTGCAAGGTTATGAAAATCACTTGAGATGGAATTTTGACTTAGGGTATAAACATAGTATTAAAAAAATTGCTCTAAAATACCGTTTGCGATATCAATCTAAGAGTGAGCTAGGTGTTGACGCAGCCGAATTAGATAATACAGTAAGATTAAAAATTGGTTTAGGATATAATATTAAAGATTGGAAATTAGATCCCTGGGTTTCTGGTGAAATATTTAATACCGTTGGTAGTGAGAGTGATCTAAAAAAGTATCGTCTAACTCTTAAAACTGAGTATAAAACTAAGAATATTGGGAGCTTTGGGGCATTCTATAGATTGGAGCAGCAGTTGAATAAAGCTAATCCGAAGACAACAAACATTGCTGGATTTAAATACACTTATGCATTAGAAAGGAAATAGCATGAAGAAGATAATTATTTTAGCATTTACTTTTTTACTAGCCTTTAGCTTCGGTTGTAAAAAAGAGATAATAATAGATGAAGGGAATGATTTTACAGATTGGAGTAAAGAAACACATTCAAATGATGTTGAGGCAAATTATGATGTAGTATTTGATGACTTAAAGATAAATAGAATTGATATTGTTTTAACTGCAGACGAGTGGGTAGCAATGCAAGTTGATTTGGCTGAAGTTTTAAGCTCTGGTGGGGGCGGTGGTCCGGGCGGGGGAGGGATGTCTTTTTCTAATCAGACACCACAATATTTTGCCTGTGATTTTTATTTTAATGGGAAACAATGGTATAATGTAGGTGTAAGATATAAAGGGAATTCTAGTTTACAATCTACTTCAAGATCTAATATTGCTAAACTGCCATTTAGGTTAAATTTTGATGAATTTGAAGATGAATATCCAGAGATTAACAACCAGCGATTTTACGGTTTTAAAGAATTAGCTTTAGGGAATAACTTTAAAGATCAATCTTTAATGAGAGAAAAATCCGCTTCTGATTTATTTCGAGGTTTTGGTGTGCCAGCAGCACGAGTAGCTTTTTATGAAGTTTATTTAGACAAAGGAAATGGAGCAGAGTTTATGGGAGTATACTCTTTAAACGAAATAGTGTTTGATACCTTTTTAAAAGACTATTTTGGTAGTGATAATGGCAATTGCTACAAACCAGATGGCGATGGAGCAAGGTTTGCAGCAACTGGGTTTGATTTGGATGATTTTGAGCTAAAAACAAATGAAAGTTTAAATAACAAAACTGATATTGAAGCGATGCACGATTTTATCCATGCATCTACCAGAACAAGTAACTCTGCTCAGTGGCGTACTGATCTAGAATCTGTATTTGATGTAGACGGCTTTTTGAAATATTTAGCCGTAAACAATACCATTCAAAACTGGGATACTTATGGGTTAATGACACACAATTACTATTTGTATCACGATCCCATGGATGACCTTATAAAGTGGATTGTTTGGGATAATAATGAGGCATTTACCGCAGGTGTTGGGAATAGGAATGCATTGTCTTTAGGCATGACAGAGGTTAATACGTCTTGGCCTTTGATAAATTATATAGTAAATGATGATGTATATTTAGCAAAATACAAGTCTTATATCAAAGATTTTATAACCAATAACTTTACAGTAAGCTCTATGAATAATGTATATGGTAACCAAGAATCATTGTTGTACAGTTCTGCAGAAAAAGATGCAGCTGCGTCATCTTTTATATCCAATATAGGTGGGTTTACTTCAGCTGTAAATACCTTAAAAACACACTGTGCTACAAGGATTTCTCTTGCAGAAAGTTTTGTTGATTAAACTGTATTTTGGTTTGATAAAAGATTAGGCACAAAAAAACCTCCAAGCATACGCTTAGAGGTTCTTTAATATATTTTTAAAGCAATTAAGCTAAAACAGCTTTAACCTTATCAGCTGCCTCTTGTAATACTATTGCAGAAACAACTTTAAGTCCACTTTCATCAATAATTTTCTTTGCTTCTTCAGCATTGGTTCCTTGCAGTCTAACAATAATTGGAACTTCAATTTCACCAATAGATTTATATGCTTCTACAACTCCATTTGCTACTCTATCGCATCTTACAATGCCTCCAAAAATGTTAATTAAGATGGCTTTAACATTTGGATCTTTTAAAATAATTCTAAAACCAGCTTCAACAGTAGTTGCATTTGCACCTCCTCCAACATCTAAAAAGTTTGCTGGTTCTCCGCCACTTAACTTTATTATATCCATAGTAGCCATTGCTAGACCCGCACCGTTTACCATACAGCCAACATTTCCATCTAACTTTATAAAGTTAAGATCGTGTTTTTTAGCTTCTACTTCAGTTGGATCTTCTTCAGATTCATCTCTTAATGCTGCATAATCTTTATGTCTGTATAATGCATTATCATCTAATGTTACTTTACTATCAACAGCAATAATTTTATCATCAGATGTTTTAAGAACAGGGTTAATTTCAAATAATGAAGCATCTATGCCTACATATGCATTGTATAATGAGTTTACAAAACGCACCATTTCTTTAAATGCAGAACCACTTAAACCTAAGTTAAAGGCGATTTTTCTTGCTTGGAATGGCTGCAAACCCAAGGCAGGGTCAATCCATTCTTTATGTATTTTTTCTGGTGTATTGTGGGCTACTTCCTCAATATCCATTCCTCCTTCTGTAGTGTATATAATTACATTTTTGCCAAGAGCTCGATCCAGCAAAACACTCATATAATATTCGTCTGGCTCATTTGCTCCAGGATAATAAACATCTTGTGCTAAAAGTACTTTACTTACCAACTTACCTTCTTTTGAAGTTTGTGGTGTTACCAATTGCATACCCAAAATATCATTTACAACTTGTTGTAATTCTTCATCGTTTTTAGCAAGCTTAACTCCTCCGCCTTTTCCTCTTCCTCCAGCGTGTATTTGAGCTTTAACTACCATCCAATCTGTGCCAGTTTGTTCTCTAAGTTTTTTACCGGCAGATAAGGCATCTTCCTTATTGTCTATAACAATACCTTCTTGTATTGAAACGCCATATGATTTTAGAATCTCTTTAGCTTGATATTCGTGTATATTCATAAATTGAGTGCAAAAATAACGCTCGTACTTGGATAGAAAATTATATTTATTAAAAAAGACTTAACATCAAGTATTAAGTCTTTTAAATTGTATGTCTTCTGATATTTATTTCGTTTCTTCTTCCTTAAAAGGATTTGTTCCTGGCTTAGGAATAACGTATGCCTCAAAAACCAAATTTACAGCCCCTCCATTGGTTTCTAAGTTAACTCCTTTGGCATTATAACCTGGTCTTCCTTCAGTATTAAAGCTTACAAATAGCGAATCTCTTTGTCCTGGCTTAATTTCATATTTAGGCCACTCAGCAACGGTACAACCGCAGGTTGGATGTACATGCGATATTTTAAGGTTTGAATTTCCTGTATTTGTGAAATAGTAATAGAATTCTAAAGTTTCCCCTTCTTTAATATCTCTAAATATTTGTCCTTTTTTCTCAAAAGTTGCCTTTGCACCAGTTTGGGCAGAAACACCAAAAGAACATAAAGCTAAAGCGATAAGTAAAATGTTTTTCATCCGTTACAAAAATAGACCATTATCGTGCCAAATAGGTTGCACCTAAACCGTTGTTTTAAAAAGGAACCTTAAGTAAACTTTTAATAATTTTTAGTTTTAGTGCCGTTCTGGGATAGTACTTGAGCTTAAGCTCAAACCAAGTTGGCTTATGCAATACACTTCTTAAATGACTAAAGGCTTTAAATCCTTCATATCCATGGTATGCTCCTAGTCCACTAGAACCTACACCACCAAAAGCAAAATTGGGATTAGCGAGATGTAGAACCGTCTCATTTATTCCCCCACCTCCAAAAGATAATTGATGCAGAGCCTTTCTTTCTTCTTCTTTGTTTTCTGTAAACATATAAAAAGCCAAAGGTTTGGGAAGTTCTTTAAGCTTCAGTAAAAGTTGACCTAAATCTTCGTAATCTAGAATTGGTAATATCGGTCCGAAAATTTCTTCTTGCATTACAGCATCACTAAACTTTACCTGGTCTAAAACTGTTGGCTCAATGTATCTTGTTTCTTTATTACTTGTTCCTCCTAAAATTATTTTATCTTTATCTATAAGGCTTATAAGTCTATTAAAGTGCTCATTATTAATTATTTGTACGTAATTATGGTTATTAAATGAGTAATGTGCTTTTTCAATTTCAGCTTTAATATGAGTAATAAATTTTGATTTTATGGATTTGTGTACCACTATATAATCCGGAGAAATACACGTTTGACCGCTGTTAATAAATTTGCCCCAAACTAATCGTTGTGCCGATATTTTTAAATTGCAAGATGGAGTGATTATAGCAGGACTTTTTCCTCCAAGTTCTAGCGTCACAGGAGTTAAGTTTTTGGCGGCTGCTTGGTAAACTATTCTGCCCACTTTCTCACTTCCTGTAAAAAATATTTTATCAAATTTTTGTGCTAGCAGATTACTTGTTTCTGCAATACTACCTTCCACTGCAGTAAAGTAATCTGCATCGAAATTATTATTGATTACTTCAGTAATAGTATTGCTCGTGTTGAAAGGTAATTCACTTGGTTTTAGCACTACAGTGCAACCGGCTGTTATAGCCGTTATAGCTGGGCTAAAAGTTAGCAGGTAGGGGTAATTCCAAGCACCGATTACAAGAGCTACACCTAATGGTTCAGGATGTACTTTGCTGGCTGCAGGTATATTTATAGCGTTGGTTTTTACTCTTTTGGTTTTAGACCATTTTTCTACATTTTTAATGGACTCATTAATTTGAGCAAAAACTAAGGCTAGTTCGGTTGTATATGTGTCAAACTCAGATTTTTTAAAGTCTTTGTAAATTGCATTGTAAAGTCTTTTTTCATTTTGTTGAAGAACTAATTTTAGCTTTTTGAGTTGTTCAATTCTAAAAGCAATGTTCTTTGTTTTGTCGGTGTTAAAAAAACTGCGTTGATTATCTATAATGTTCTTCATTTATCTTATTTATTTAGCATCAGTTTCATTAATTTACTTGCCGCTACCTTACTCTTTAATTTAATTTCAGCCTCGGGTGTATTATCTCCAATCTCAAAAACAAGTGCTTCTGCTTTGTGTTCAAAGTAAAAGTAAGACATAGAGTTTATTCTAACCTCATTTAGAGGGCGTGGACTTATGTTGGGGTTATAATCTTTAATTTCACTTTTCATTTCTTTTATTAAAGTTGGAATTAAATTAGGCATTTGACCTTTAAAACTAGGGTCTAAGGTGTAGAAGATATCTTCCCAAGTGGAGTGAAAATCAATCATACAAATAAACTTTTGACCTTTTAATTTCAACTTTTCAAAATATGATTTTATAGCATTGGTTTCAGGCTGATTAAAGCTTGCCCAATCTCGGTTTAAGTCTATGCCATTTGAGTTGTGTCTCCAATTCCCTAAATCAACACCATCAGGATTTACCATAGGAATTACAATTACCTTGTATTGGTTTAGAAAATCGCTAGAAAGTTGACTTTCTTCTAAAAGTGATTGTACAAAATACTGCATTGCAAGGTACCCCGTTACTTCTGGCGGGTGCTGTCTTGAGAGCACAACCAAATTTTTTAAGCTTTCTTGATTTCCAAATGTAAAAGCATCTATGTTTTTATTCTGCCCACTTTTGTCGATATAAAATTGGTTTATACTATATGATTTGCCCAGGTTATTAATCCATTTTTTATTATTTTCTGATGTAATTATTTCTTGTGCTGCAACCCACAAGGTATCTTTATCTAAACTTAAATTTAAGGAAACACTCTTAGGGCGTTGCCACGGATTGTTTAATGGTGGTATTATTCCTTTATGAAATTTTGTGCTATCAAGAGCAGCCCACGAGATACCATCCTTGCTTGTTTTAGGGTAATATCGGTGCAACTCGTTTTGATAGACTAGCTTTAAATTAACTTCAATATTTTTATTTGCCCAAAGTTTAAAACCATACCAAGGGCTGTCATTAATAGGGCTATTTTCAGGAGATATTGTTACAACAACGGTGTCGTTTATAAAGTCAACATTATTTAACTTGGCACCTGCAAAATTGTTAGAAATTGAAACGCCGTTTGACATTTTATAAGCACCTTTTTTTTGATAATCTATACTAACAGATGTTGTGTTAATCACCTGCATAGCTTCTTGACCCTGCCATTGCTTGGTTTTGCAACCAATGAAAATTAGAAAAAATAGTTTAAATGTTATAATTTTTGTCTTTGTCATTTTATATGCCGTATAAATCACAATAAAACTTGTCTTTTCCTCTTAAAAACACCAAGCTTGCAAAGTGCTTTTCTGGAACTCTAACAGCTAAAAATATTTAGACTTTTTTTACGTTTTGAGAACCAAAAACTCTTCATTGTTAAAAGCTTAAATAGTTTTTGCAATCTGTTTATATATAAAGCACAAAGATATAGCTACACTTGAAAAATTACATTTGGCAAACGCATATCGAAAATTATTAACCTCCATATTTTATTGATTGATGCCATAAAAGGTTAACCGTTCCTTTCCATATAGTCTTGGATAATTGGTTCAGCTTTCTCTAGATGTTTTTCGTAAATGTACAAGTCAACAGCCGTTGGCAAACCTCCAGAGATTCCGGCGATAACTCCAGAATTGAAATTGTTTTTAATAATGCTCGGAACATTAATATTACTCAGTTCAGCTTTAAGTAGATTTACTACTGTTTCAGCTCCAGAAAATACACGAATAGTTTTAAGTTCTAAATCCAACATTTCCATAAATACAAGCTGCGTTTTCTGAGAATGATTACTACTCCTTTTGGCGATTACTTTTTCTCGATAAAAAATGTAGATTTTAGAGTTTAAGCATCATTTGGGTGATACTTTTTTGCAAAACGTTTTAGAATTTTAGCAGTATGAGGAGTTTCTTTTCCTATTATACTTTCTATTAACTCATCAGCTGTATTTGGCTCAAAATAACCGTGATTTTTATAAATATTTATTCTTAATATAAACTCTGCTACATCAGCTTCTGGGTGAAATTGGGTTGCATAAATGTTATTTTTTATGCGAAACATTTGAACAGGGCATTGCTTTGATGATGCCAAAAGAACTGCTCCATTTGGAACGGTATCACAAGCTTCTTTGTGTCCTACAAAAGCCAAAAAATCGTTTGGTAAGCCAAAAACAAGGTCATCTTTTTTACCATCTTCGGTAAGATAAACTGTTACGCTGCTAATAGGTTCTGAGTGTTTTCCAGATATCGGTGTGTTACAATATTGCCCTAGCAACCCATTACCTGAGCATACTCCTAAAAATGGAAAATCCTTTTCAAAAACTTGGTCGAATAAATCATCATAAAAAGCTTCTACTTGTCTTTGTACGGTACTTTTTTTATTGGGTGGGCAGCTTACATCAAATGGACTACCACCAGCAATTATTGCACAGTATTTATTGAGGTCTAAATTGAATTTTTCAATAGTTTCTACTCTAATTCTGTGTACTTCAGACTTGTTTATTTCTGCTACTCGTAAAATTGCATCAAACTCACTATCCGCAGTTTCATCTTCAGGACGCATTTGTAAGATTAGATATTTTTTCTTTTCCAAATTGGTCTATTTAGTAAGCTTTCAAAGATACGTCTAACATTGCTTTGGAAGACCACCTGTATACTTGGTTAAAACGATGCTTTCGCTCAACCACCTAAAGAATATAAATCCGGTTGCTTTTAGTTTGTTACAGTCTCTGAGGTTGTGAATAGTGCCATCATTCCATTCATTATCTTCAAATTCAAAACTTGTTAATACAAATTTATTCAACCATTGATTTTCTTTTATATCACAGCTGTTTTCTGCATATGTACTTTCAGGACAAATTTTAAACCAAGCTAACTTACCATAGAACTTGCCGTTTTTAGCTTTATAACATCTTACAATAATGTCTTTATCAGGTGATAACCAATTACCAACTATTTGATCAGGATTTACTGAATGAGGATACATCCCTTAACACATAAATCCAAACATTAAATGCAAAGACTTTTAACCATATAATTCTATAAACGCAAGGAAGTTATAAGCCTTAACATTTTTAGCTAAAGACTATCCACAAATGCTTTAAATACGGCTTTGTGTTTGTCTAAATCCATATTTGCAGATAATGCTACACGAGCTATGTAATCTTTATCACTTTCTTTAGTAGTTCCTTGTGTAGATGTGGCAGGGATTGTCCAATAACAACCTTTTAGCTGGCCATAACTTACGCAATATTTACTTTCCGTTGGTATTTCTGTAATCATCATACCAATTAACTTATGGTTTAGTTTTCGCTTATAGGCCTCTCTTTCATTGTGCGATTCACCTTTTGCAGGTAAGTCTAACGAAAATACAGACGGGGTAAATCCGTGGCTTGTCAATTCTTCTGATACAAAATTGATTTTAGCTGTTGGCAAGGTCTCTTTAATGTAATTTACAAACTCACGAGTATTAATGTAGGCGTTTGTAATTCTTTGGTTCATAGAAGGCATTTGTCTTGCCAATATTTCATACTGATAGTGCGTTGCCTCATTATCACATAATTCCAAATGTAATTCAATTTT
>ENA-UZXC01000152-UZXC01000152.1-metagenome-genome-assembly--contig:-Day-2-25m-contig-152_pt1 | contig 144786 bp, 155 predicted proteins | sample MGYA00260340_ERZ794900 | MGnify/ENA metagenome assembly ERZ794900 | reverse complement strand
CTTCTGCTGTATCAGCATATGATTCATATGCAGTTGTAATTGCTACTTCACGCCCATCTGTATAAAGATTTGATGATGTTTCTGCTGAACTAACTGCTGAGGTTATCGTTGTTGAGAAATCTGCATCATCACCAATTGCTGCTGCTAGTTCATTAAGAGTATCTAGTGCGCCAGGTGCCGCATCAATTAAACCTGTAACTGCCGTATCTGTATAAGATTTAGCATCTAATAATGCTTGATCTGCTTTATTAGAAGCATCTATTGCTGCGGTTGCTACGCCTGCAGCAACTTTAGTAGTTGCATCTGTTGCTGCTGTCGCTGCTGCTTGTGATTGTGCTGAGTTTGCTCTGTTAATTGCATCTGCTTGTGCGGTTGCAATTGCATCTGCTTCTGCTTGATCTGCATATGCTTCATATGCAGTTGTAATTGCTGTTTCACGCCCATCTGTATAAAGATTTGATGTTGCTATTGCTGCTGATTTAGCTGATGCAATGCGATCAGCAACCGTATTTGTTAATGTACCATTTACTGTTACATCACCAATTAATAATGTATCTTGTGAGTCAGTGTATGCTTTAGCATCTGTTTCTGCTTGATCTGCTTTAGTAGTTGCGTCTGCCGCTGCTGCTGCTTCTGCTGCTGCTTGTGCTGCATCTGCTTTAGTTGTTGCGTCTGCCGCTGCTGCTGCTTCTGCTGCTGCTTGCGCAGTAACAATTGCTGCTGCGTTGGTTGAAATCCCAGTTGCGTTAGTTGCTGTTGCTGCTGAGTTGGTTGCAATTCCTGAAATATTTAGTGCTTGTTGGCTTTCTAAAGCCGTAGTACGAATATCTAATGCATCTGTTGTAGATGATGAAGAACTATTAGCATTAATTACTGCCTGTGCTACTTGTTGATCAACATATGTAATAGTTGCTTTTGTTGCTAGAGCAGTAGTCACACCTGCTGCATAATTTGCGTCATCACCAAGAGCATTAGCTAATTCATTTAATGTGTCCAATGCTGCTGGGGCACCATTGACTGTATCATCAAGTATGTCATCGACATATTTTTTAGTAGCAGCATGTGCATCTTCTGTTGGTGCACCTAAATTGATAATCTGGTTATTATCCATATCAACTTTATCACCAAATGTTACTGATTCACCTGAAGCATCAGTAATTTTTTTACCATCGCCCATCTGCAATGTTGCAGCAATGGCAATTGGATTTGGTGAACTAAATGTTAATACACCAGTACCTGTTGTTTTTGTTAATAAACTTTGGTCTGGGTCTGCTGATACAACAATTGTGCCAGCATCTGATTGAAGAACTTTTTGTCCGTCAATATATAACGATCCTTCAGATAGGTATAGATCGCGCCATTTTTTTGTCGGACTACCAAGATCGAAACCAGATATTCCGTCAGAGTCAACTGAAGGTAGAATATTACCTGTCATATTTAACTCACCGACTAATACTGAATCATCGTTTACTTGGAAACCGCCATCAATTATAAATTTTCTTTGTGCCATTTTTTATTGTGACTCCTTTTTGATCAAAAACGTTTTACCGGACATTCGAGTCCATAATCATATTTATTAATTTTGTATGTAAATAAACTACTTTGACAATTATTGGTTTTGAAAAATTATTGACAAAAAAAGGCGGATAATATCCGCCTTTTGTTATTTTAACAAGTTATAAATTATACATCAATATAAGTTGAGATAACCTTAACTGTTGTGCCTGCTGTGTTAGCTGTATAAACAAGTTCAACATTGCTGCCGTTCATTTGTACACTTGCATCGCCTAGTAGACCTGCGCCTGTATAAACAATAGCAAATTCAGTAATAAATGCTGAAGTACCATCATGAACAACTAATGCTTCACGTGTTTCATATGCACCTGCACCGTCATCAACTTGGATAATATACTTACCTGAACGGAAAGCTGTACCATCAAATGTATCAACAACTGAACCACCAGTTGTTGCAGATACTGCCGATTGCTGTGTATATGCTTTAACATCTGACGCAAGCTTGTCCTTAGTTACCGTACCAGTTTCAATGTATGGAACTGATGCCACTGGATGTGATACAACAACAACTTGTGTATCTAGTGGGATTGCGGTTACAAAAGTAATTGTTTGCGCTGAGCTGTCTAACGTATAGTGTGACACTGGATCCTGGATAACACCACCAACAAACACCATTGCGTCAGTTTGTGTTGTAACAAAATTAAGTGCGAACGTTACTTGGTTGCCGTCACCATCAATTGTTTGACGACGCATCGTTGCAAAGTTAAGTTCTGCTGGATCAACTAATTCAAGACCTGTACCAGTTTCATCAACTTGTACAACATAGTTTGGAATAGTTGAGTAATCAGTTTCTGAACCAACATAATCAGTTAGATCTAGGAATGACTTGCTTGTATCTACACTAAACTCACCAGTACTTACATTATAGTTTAAATCACCTGATGCTGATACAGACGCACGTGCTCGTGCTTCTGTAAAGTAAAGGTTTGATGAACCTTCAGTTAACTCATCAGTGTCGAAACCATTGATGTTTTGTGCTGCAAGAGCTGCGTCCATAACTGCTTTAGATACTGCATCATTTGGATTTGTTGCAGTGCCTAAGCCAGATACCATGTTGCCACCCATTGCTACGTCACCACTCATTGTGCCGCCAGCTAGGTTAAGCTTTAATGCATCTGCTGCTGCAAAATCAGTACGGATACTTGTGTCTGCTGCTGCAAAATCAGTACGGATAGTTGAATCAGCTAATGCAAGTGCCGCATCTAACTTCTTGTCTGCATCTTTTAGTGATGAAGCTGCTGTTAGATAGTTAGTAGTTGCATCTGCTGTATATGTACCATCAGCACCAAGACCAGCACCAGTTTGTGTTACGTCTAGTTCTGCTTGTGTTGCGCTGTTAGCTGTTGTGTTATCAGCAACTAAGCTACCTAAATTACCATCAGCATTTTGGAATGCATTTACAACTTCTGTTAATGAATCAAGAGCTGCTGCATCAGTGTTACTTGTAATAAAGTCGATTTGACCTTGCAAGTTTGTATCTGCTGCGGCGCGATCTAAAATTTCCTGTGCTAGATCGTCTGCATTGTCTTGAATTAGACCAGCATGTACACCCTCTACACCGGTAGCACGTGTAACTTCAGCACTTACTAAACCTTCAATACGTGTTTCTTCGCCTTCGGCACGAGTTTGTTCTGTACCAATTGCAGTTGCGTTTGCACCTTCTGCTGCTAATGCACGAGTTTGTTCTGCTTTAACTGCTGTATCTAACTTCTTGTCTGCATCTTTTAATGATGTAGCTGTTGTTAGATAGTTAGTAGTTGCGTCTGCTGCATATGCACCAGTAGTACCAAGACCAGCACCAGTTTGTGTTGTGTCTAGTTCCGCTTGTACATTATTAAAGTCGACGCTCAGCGCATTGTCTGCTAAGATACGAGCTGCTTCTTCATTATCGATATTAGTTTGTAATGTAGTATCAGCAGTGCCACGAGTTCCTGCTTCGGCTGAAACTGCTGATTGACGATCACTTACTTCTTGTGCAATAGCGTCTGCATTTGCCTTAGCTTGTACATCCAATTTATTATCTGCATCTTTTAATGAAACTGCTGCTGTTAGATAAGTGCTTGCAGCATTCGCGGCATATGTACCATCAGTATTAAGACCAGCACCAGTCTGTGATGTATTTAATTCATTTTGAATCAATAAATCTGCTGCTGCAAAATCAGTACGGATACTTGTGTCTGCTGCTTTGTATGCTGTATCTAATGCTGTATCTGCTGCTTTGTATGCTGTGTCTACTGCTTTAAGCGCGGCATCTAACTTATTGTCTGCATCTTTTAATGAAGTTGCTGTTGCAACGTAGTTAGCTGAACCACTAGCTGAATAAGTACCATCAGCGCCAAGACCAGCACCAGTTTGTGATGCATCTAGTTCTGCTTGGATATCACCAAAGCTACCACTTGAATTACCAGACAATGTATTAATTTGATTTTGTAAGCTTATATCTTCTGCGTCGCGAGCTGCGGCTTCAGCAACTATAGCTGAATCTAACTTCTTGTCTGCATCTTTTAATGAAGTTGCTGTAGCAATATGCGTAGTAGTTAAATCTGCTGCATATGTGCCATCAGTACCAAGGCCAGCACCAGTTTGTGTTGTGTCTAGTTCTGATTGAATAACTCCACGTGCTGTTGCTGCTGATGTAGATAGTGAACTGATTGCACCATTTATAGTGCTATCAGCTGCTTCAAAAGCTGAAACAACTTCGATTAATGTATCTAATGATTCTGTTGAACCGTTTAAGATAGCATCTACACGACCGTCAACTAATTTAACTTGTGCATCTAACTTCTTGTCTGCATCTTTTAGTGATGAAGCTGCTGTTAGATAGTTAGTAGTTACATCTGCTGTATAAGTCCCAGTTGCGTCAAGACCAGCACCAGTTTGTGTTGTGTCTAGTTCTGATTGAATAACTCCATCTGCTGCGATACGATCTGCAATTTCAGTTGCAATACTGCCAGTATGAGTACTAATTGTACCTTCTGCAGTTGATAAACGAGAATCAAGTCCTGATTCTACGCCCATTGCACGAGTTTCTTCGTTGTCAATGTTAGACTGTAGAGTACTCTCTGCACCTTCAGCACGAGTTTGTTCTGCACTAACATCGTTAGTACGATCAGTTACTTCTTGTGCAATAGCGTCTGCATTTACCTTAGCCTGTGCATCTAACTTATTATCTGCATCTTTTAGTGATGTAGCTGCTGTTAGATAATTGCTTGAAGCATTTGGTGTATAACCGCCAGCAGCACTAAGACCAGCACCAGTTTGTGATGCGTCTAGTTCTGATTGAACATTGTTAATGTTGCTTTGTAGTGTACTATCTGCTACTGCAAATTCACTACGGATAGCTGCGCGATCTGTTGTAGCATCACCAGAAGCTGTTTCTTCATCACCCATACGACTTTCTAATGAAGAAATATCAGTGTTGGTTGCGATAATTTCTGCTGCAAGTGCGTCTGTATTTGCCTTAACTTGTGCATCTAACTTCTTGTCTGCATCTTTTAATGAAACTGCTGCTGATAGATAGTTAGTAGTTGCATCTGCTGCATATGTACCATCAGCATTAAGACCAGCACCAGTTTGTGATACGTCTAGTTCTGCTTGGATAGCTGAGTCTGCTGCTGCAAATTCACTACGGATAGCTGCGCGATCTGTTGTAGCTGCTGTATCTGCTGCGCCACGAGTTGCTGCTTCTGCGTCAATATTACTTTGTAATGTAGTATCTGCTGCGCCACGAGTTGCTGCTTCTGAGTCAATATTACTTTGTAATGTAGTATCTGCTGAGATACGAGCTGATTCTTCAAGACCAATAGCTGTTGTATTTGCATTAATTAAACCAGTCAATGTACCGTCTGCACTTTGGAATTCAGTAACAATTTCTGCTAACGAGTTAAGTGCTGTTGCATCAGTGTTGCTAAGAATATTAGAAATTGCTGTTGCGTTATCTGCGATATCATCTTCGTTTGTTGAAATACGTCCTTCTAATACGTCAACTTCACCATGGATTTCATTAATAGCACCAACAGTTGTTGTTGCTGTTGTATCAAAGCTACCTGAACTTGTACCAGATGATGCTTCTAATGCATCTAAACGACCTTCTGCTGTATCCATTTCAGATTCTAGTGTAGAAGCACGACCATCAAGTGCGTTATCTGCATTTGTACGTAGTGTTGCTTCACCTGAAACTGCTGTACCGCGATCAGTTACTTCTTGTGCAATAGCGTCTGCGTTTGCTTTAATTGCACCGTCTAATTTCATATCTGCATTTGCTAACGATGTAGCTGTATCATGATAGTTAGAAGTAGTTGGTGCAACATAATTACCGTTTGCTGCTAAACCTGCACCAGTTTGTGATGCATCTAGTTCTGTTTGGATAGCTGTGTCTGCGCTACCACGAGTTCCTGCTTCCTGACTAACCGCTAATACACGAGCATCAATTTCATCTTGAATTGCGTTTGCATTGGCCACTTCTGCTAAACCTGCACGATCTGTTTCTGTAACTAAATCAGCAGCTACACCATCAATATTACCTTGTAATGTAGTATCTGCTGTTTGTAATGCAGATATTTCGCCATTAGTTATGCCAATTTCTGCTGCAAGTGCGTCTGCAACAATTTTAATTTGTGCATCTAATTTACCGTCTGCATCTTTTAATGAAGCTGCTGCTGTTAGGTAGTTAGTAGTTGCGGCTGCTGTATAAGTACCATCAGCACCAAGACCTGCGCCTGCTTCGATAGCATTAACTTCAGCTTGAACATTGTTAATTGATGTTGTTAAAACACCTTCAGCTGCAATTGCACGAGTTTCTTCAGCTGCAATTGCTGTAACATTTGCCGCTACTGCCGCTGTAAATGCGTTATCAGCTAATTCATATGCTGCAACAATTTCTGCTAACGAGTTAAGTGCTGTTGCATCAGTGTTGCTAAGAATATTGTTAATTTGTGTCTGTAACCCAGCATCAGCTAATTTATATGCTGCATCTAAATCATTTTCTGCGCCTGTTGCACGGGTAATTTCGTTAGTTATTGCCGTTGTGTTTGCATCTTCTGCTAAACCTGCACGACTTATTTCTGCGTTTAAGTTTGTTGTTAAAGTACTTTCTGCACCTTCGGCACGATTTTTTTCTACTAAAACTGCTGCTGCAATATCACTAGCTACGGCAGCTTGGGCACGTGCGTCAGTGAAATATAGGTTATTGCCTTCTGCAAGGTTAGCCGTATCAAACGAACTTATTAAATTTGCAAGTGTTAACTTTTTAAGGCTATCACCTGAAGCACTATACATCATAATCACATCTGTTAAAGCACCAGATGCAGCAGCCGACTGGCCAGTTATTGCTGATGTATCTAGTTTTGTATTAACAACTGCCTGATTCGCCAGTGCTGGCGACTTAATTTGTCTAAAAGCCATTATTATTTTCTCCAATCAATATATTGATTGTCCATCTCTCTGTATGAACATTTTCCTAAAGTTTCAGTAATTTAAAGAACAAAAAACTGAAAATTCAAGAGTAAAATACTAGGTCCTCGAATAGGCTCTAGTAATAATATTTATATATTTATCATGGGATATTAACTACAATTGTAATTAATTAAATAGATTAGACTGGTAGATATCGAATATCAATTGTTTCGCCCAATGCTGGAGGATTAATCAATGTCAACACTGTGCCATTAATAAAATATTCAGTTGGGGGTAATATTAATCCTTGTTTAATCACTAATACATCATGTATTGTATGACCGGGATCAATACCATATGTTATTTGGGCACCGTCGCCATTGTATTGATCGCTAGTATATATTAAATTTAAATGTTTATTTTCAATACTACTATTTGGATTATCAACAACGGTTGCAAATGCAGTTCTATATTTCACATATATATCAGTGCCGGGAGAAGGTGTAACGGTAAAAATTAACATATCGTTAATAAGTCCGTACACCTCTCCAGGTCTTTGAAGAACATCATATACATAAACATCAATTGCTTCAATGCTTGCAGGTGTATGTGACAATTGATATGTCACACTACCATCTGATGTAAATGTTTGCGATGCGGGTATTGAACCAGCGATAGCGCCGCTAGTATCAAAATCCTGTAAGCCTTTAGAACCAAAATACCTAGCGCCAGCAATGTACACTGATTTGCTACTAATTACACTGGCGGGAAGTGAGTCACCAATGAAATGCAATGTGCCGCTTGAATAATCAAAAAACCATTCATCGTCACCGTAGCCATCAGGATACAGTCGTGTTCCAGTAGTTTGCGGATCACTCGCACCTGGATCATCGACATAAACTTTTACTTGGTATGTTGGTCCAAATTCTACAGGTATCCAGTCTAATAGACTGGTCTTCCATGTTCGTAGAGGGGTACTTGTATTATCCATCACACACTCGACAGTGTTTGCTAGATAATCATTAAATACTTCTACAATTGTGGAACTGGTTTGTGGTATTATTGGTGGTATTTGATCACTTTGGACCCAAATACCATCACCACGAATTAATAACGGGCTCGGAATACTTTCGTTTGACGCAGATTTTTTATTAGCATCATCAGTCTTAGTAGTACTATAACCGAGCTTTTTCCAAAGGTAATCAATTTTTTTATCGTTTGATATAGCCATCAATTGCCTCCGTTACGTTGCCGTTTTAAACTTTAATGCATTGATATAATCTCCTTGTAACAGTTTAAACCGAACTACAATAAGGTTGTCTGTTGCATTACTGCTTGACTCCGTACCGAAAGTTACATTAAAAGTTTCACTGTTCACAATGATTCCAGTTGATGCAACACCAGCCAAACCACAACCGTTTGAACCGTTGCCATTTGTGCTTGTGTTTGCTCCTGGAATACCAATGCCTTCATATGGGGCTGTGGCATCGAGCCATCCGTTTAAAGTCGAGGTTGCATCAATAGCTGTTCCTGGCATACTTACCCAACAACCACTAATTTTTCCTGACCATTCAACAGCAAATTTAGACACAGCCGTTCGGTTGAATCCAAATACAATATATTGTGAACTTGAACGATTCTCGCTCAAGTTCGGGCCAACTGGTAAATATCCAGTTGAATAATCTGTTTCATCATGTTTAACATCACCGCCAACTACAGTAGCGTCCCAATTATTTAACACACTATTTTGACCATCAAAACTGTTAGCCGTGGCTTGATTAGGTGTATCTGTACCAACAGTTTCATATCGTGTTGCATTACCTGAACCATATCCTACATTAACTACTTCTATGTTAGTTTCATCAACATTTAAGAATGTAGCATCATCCAGCATATAGATAACTTGCTCTGCTATGGCTAGTTTAGTAGTTGTATTCTGATAACTGTTTGTTATCATGATACTAGGACCTTCGTTTGCTGCGCTAATACCTGTTCCGGATTTAACATTTGTACTAGTTAGAACCGTGTGTGTACCTGTTGCGAGATAGTTACGAGGAAGTGGTGTAGCTATTCCAACATCGGTATATGCAAGATTATTAATATTGTTAACAGCGGAGGGGTTTGATCCAGTTGCAGTTATAAATGTATCAGTTGATGGATAAAAATCACCACTCAATACTCCGACACTAAAACTAATATCAAACTGTTGCGCAGAGGTGTAGTGTGGCACTGTTGAACTATGCACCACTCCAGTAGTTGTTGTACTCGGTGTGATTACTTTATTAGTTATAGTTGGAGCGCCTGGATTACTTTGATCAGAATACCAAGTGACTTCATTTGTTAGCACTTCTGAATCTTCTGTTAATTCATGTCTGATTTGCACATTGTTCCAACCTTCCGGAACTGTATTTGTTCCTGTGGATTGTACATTATACACAAAGTCAAATCCTAACGGATTGCCAGTGATTGTGCCATAATCAACATTATTTGAGATTATTAATGAATCAGTGTCTGTTAATGTGCCATTATTTTCTGTTGCATCAAGTGTCACTTCTGAAGTGACTAATCCATTACGCTTGATTTGAACAATACCAGAATCACCTGGTCCAACTTCTTCTAATAAGTTAGTTGCAAAATCATCCGAGCGTAAAACATTAGTTACTATATCACCAGCATTTGCAGTTAGTCCATTGGAGGTATTATCTGTTTGTGTGAAATCTGTGATTCTATATGACTGTGCATTTAACACCTCTAAAGATTTTAAACTTATAAAGTCTGGTTTTTGTGGCGCTAACTTAATAAGAACGTCTCCGATATTCGCGAGTTTAGTATCAATCAATGCTTCCAGATCAGCAAGACTTGTAGAAGAACCTGTCTCTAATTCGGCTAACTTATCTGTTAGAAACTTTTTTGTTACTGCGTCCTGCAAATCAACTGGGTCCTGCAAATCAACTACGCGTTTTGTAGATACATTAATATTATCATACGCGTCAAGCACCAAGTCGTTTTCTGTCGCCACAATCTTATTAAGAGTGTGATTAGTGTTTATTGCCAATTTTACTTCCTCGCAATTTCTTAGTCGGTATCCTTTACTTGCTAAGTTTTTGCTGTTTTATATATTTATACTAAAAATATTAACTACTTTGTTAAATTATTTTCCTTCTTTTTATCCGCGATCTTGGATATACCGCGCCGTCGCTAGGTCTACCTTTATTGTTAACTTCTGGATAAATCGACGTATCAACTTTTCTCATATCTGGATAATACAGAACATCGGCAGTAGCTCCGACCAATTCAGTATATGGATCAATATATGTATCTATTTCTGCTGTCGAATCTCTAACTGCATTTTGTTCACCTGTGATCTTTGACAATAATACTCGTGCTTGTCGTTGATCCATATCTGGATATTTTTGTAACAAACACGACAATATACCAGTTACCTGTGGGGCTGCCATCGATGTTCCGCTCATGCTATAATAAGTATTACCATTTTTGTTATAAAAATATTGGCTACTATAATGATTTCGTGGCATTGCACCCATTACATCTTTGCCTGCCGCGAACAAATCGACCGACGTGCCATGGTCACTGAAATTTGTTCGTTGTTCAATTGCATATTCTGGATGTCGATTTGTCGTAGTTGTTATATCTAATGCACCAACCACTATAGCCTGTTTATCTGTTCCTCCATATGCGGAAGCTGGGTGACCTGTCTGATTATAATAAAATGTATGTACAAAATCTTCAACGGGATCTTCGATATATGCCCAATTGTTACTTCGTGGATCAAGTGCATGATGTGTAGGACCATACGCATTGCCGGCAGAAGCAACTAAAATTATACCCGCATCTATACAATCTTCTACCGTTGCTTGTGATTCTACTGAGTTACGTTTTGGTGAATGATTATGTCTCGGCTTATATCCCCATTCTTTTAATTGAGTTACTGTAAACTCGTTACCAGTAAAACATGTATAACTATTCTTTTCTATCGTCATAGTAATTTTAGTGTCATCATTTTCGTAAAAACGAACTTCCACTAACGAGTCTGGTTCAGGCGGATTATTGATGTCTACTGCTAGTGGATCGTGTGTTGATTTAATGACTAATCTAAATTCTCTATTTGGTGCCACACCGTCAGTTCCATACCATGTTTCATATGCATATACAAACTGTGATTCTTCATCATGTTTTTCTAAGCTAACTGCTCCAGTTAATACTCCTGTCATACCAGCATCAGTAAGAGACATACTCCATCCAGCATCCCTTATGGTGTGAAATGACAATCTGCCTACTGTATCTACTAAACACTTTTTTTCATATGAATCTACATACCATAAATCTATATTCCAGGGTGTTGGGATATCTTCCCAAATACCATACATTTTGATAGTATCTGGATACGAATCATTAATAAGAATAGACATAGTAGATAGTTTTAAACTTGTTTGATCTAGTTTGGTCAAATTACTATAATCTGGAATATCACTGTATGCCTGTTCTTCTGGCGCCCATTGTCCAGAGAAATTACCATTTGTGTATGTCTGTCTTATAAAATCATATTTTTGGCGATCAGTTGGTCCCTCGACGATATCGAGAATAGGCCTTTCATCGGTTACTACTCCAAAAAGACCTGCTTTGCTATATTCTCCAGATGGTTTACTATAATGTTGTCCATCCGCATATACTTCTTTTATATATGCTAATTCCGGATAATATCCATATGATGCTCCCCAACTATTATTAACAATAGTTGGATTTTTTCTACCTGTTTCCGGATTAATTGGTTTATTTTCATGAAATTCACGAATATAATCAAACACATAATCGCCTGATATTCTATCAGAATATCCACCTTGGCCAAAATTAACAGAGATAAAATATATATTTGCATCTTTTGCCCAGCCTTGTGATCTTCCGACTGCTGTGCTAGCGACATGGACATTATGATGTCTTGATAAATCTTGTCCAGTATGTCTAAATGGCGGACGATAAATGCCCTCTACATCTTGACTATGTTGAAACCAATTATAATATTTTACTCTTGAATTGCCATCATCATCTAAAAATTCATAATGGTCTGGATCATGTGCAACATCATCAGCAATTATAACATCTACATTTTTACCTGTATACGGAATGTTAATTTTACCTACTGTATTCGACATATAATCATATTCGCCTGGTTCTAGTTCATCGTCCATATGTCGATACATTCCCCATTGGAAATCTGTATAATCCATACTCACACTGGATCTGCGCAAAAATCTACCTTCGTGGACCCAATCTAGATCATCTATTCTATCATATTCTGCTTCGGCCACAAATCGAACCCGAGGATCTTGTTTAACTATTTCTGCTTCTTCTTCGGTGAGCATATAATTAGTTGCTTTACTGTTGGGGCGTCTGTTGTTAACATCGACTTGGCGGGCAGGTATAGTCAAATTACCACCTTCATTTTCCATGTCGTGGTAAAAATCATTCAAATCTACAGTATTTTTAAGTCGAACAACATACTCTTTCAAATTCATGTTATATCTCCATTTCAAGAATATTCATGTCTATCTGAATTTGCGTTGATGTTCCTGATTTATTTGTTATTGCAATATAAACATTGCCAGTTGGGGGGGTGTCATCATTCCAACAAATAGCAGCAGGAGTAAACTTAACTATACTTGCACCTGATGTGATAACTTCTGCTAATACTCCATCACCTGGATCTGGATCTAATGTTTCTGGTCTAGAAGAATCTGCGGTCATAGCCGTGGCGGAACTGTATATTCTAACCCAAGAAGCATGTGATACTCCTATAGACAATAATGCATACGTTATTGCACCAGTGAACATATCATATGTTGTTGTATCGTCAGCCAATGTCGCAGTTGTGTGAGTTATTGTCGTTCTACCTAGACTTCCTGTTGATCCAGATGATGTTGATCCAGATGATGTTGACCCAGATGATGTTGACCCAGTATTTGCAAAAACATCAGCTGGCTCCCATGTATCGGTTGCACTATTAAATATTAATGCCTGTCCGTTTGTTGCACCTATTGTACTAACATCCGTTAATCCATTAATTTTACCTGCGTTTGCGCCATTGCCAGGTGCTGCTCTAAATGATTCAAATTCCGCTTTTGTTATTATATGTTCTTGTTTAACTTGCTCTACTTCAGACCGTGGCGCTATTTCTTCGCCATTCATTTTCAATCTGCCAGTATTGGAATCTTTTGAAAGTGTCATATCACCTAGATAGATAGTCGATCCATCCAGATACAAGTCTTTCCAGCGTTTTGAAGGAGAACCTAAATCATATGTTATATCCGCCGATGGAACAAGATCACTTGAAATTTCCGAATCAAATACAATAGTTGCACCTGTGTTGCCAAAGGTAATAATATCACCATTTGCGACAATACTACCATCTACATATATATCACCGCCTATATATACACCGCCAGTTACGTTTATAGCTCCGTCACCATATGTTGGTGTTACTAAATTAATACTACTTGAATTTGTTGAATTTATTTTTCCGCTAAACGTGGCAGGGCCAGTAACATCTAGATCACCGCCGACGTCTAAGTCGTTGCCAACATCTAAGTCGTTGCCAACATCTAAGTCATTTGAAATATCAACTGCACCTAATATATGCAATTGATTTGAGTCTGGACTAATTACTGAAGCCATGTTCGTGTTTATCTCCGTTTAATAAATTTACATATGTATTTATCATATTAAACCATAAACGTACCATATAATTTAATCTGTACGTTCACCCCAGCCCCAATCTATCACCACTGGGAATCGAGGTATACCATCAGGAGTTAATTCAAAATATCGTAACGTACACCATTCAGGATATACGTCACATTCAAGCAATTGGGCTAACTCGTTAAAAGAACCGCGGACACCTGCACTAAAATGGTTACCACCAGAATCAATTAATTTAAATCTTTTGACTGCACCACTCCAGTTACCTAATCCTTCCTCTACTCCAATTACCTTGTATTCTTCTGTAATAAATTCTTTTCGTTTCAGAAGAAACTTACTACGCTTTTTCTGATATTCACTACCTTCAATTCGGATCATTTGACCTTCATACCCTAACCCAATGTACGCAGAATAGTGATCATTAAGCTCTTGGTCATTTTCAGTTATTACATTAGGGACTAATTGAACATAATCTTCCGACGCTGTATTATAATATCCGCGCAAATCTGCTTTACTATATAGAAATGCTCGACGATTTTTGAGACCCCAGTCTGGTACATATGGATCGAAACAGTCATAAACGTGATATTGAACCAGTTGTTCTGACTTTATTAGATCCGCCTTAGTTGGTTTTGTCTTGCGTACTGTAGATGTAATTGTATTAAAATCATCCCTAAGATCATGATTGTATAATTCACCATCAAGAATTATATCTGGGAAATGTTCAAAGAAAGGTTTTAATGCTTCCCAAATATGCGGAACTGCTACATGTGGCTTGCCAGCTCTTGTCCATAAACCATCTGCGCGGGCAATGCAGCGAATTCCATCAAGCTTAGGTTGCGAAATCACAGGATATTCAAGTGGCTTCTTTAACTTTGCATAATCATTAGCCAACATTGGCTTGAACTTATCGTATGTATCAATCTTAAGGGTGTCTGTAAAATAACCCTTCTCTAATTTCTTATTATATTCAGCATTAGCTTCAAATAACGCCTGTGCATGAATATCACGTTCATTACTCCGGCCAATGTTCTTTGCTGTTACATATTTCCAATCAGATATGACTTTTTTGCCATCAATGATTCCAGTTGTTACTCGCCAAGCACCATCATTGCTGGTTTCTGCTGCCCATGAGCGAATATTACCAAGTGTGTCGCGTTTAAATATCGGTCCAATTTTATTCATTGTTAGTATCATGATCTAAAAATATTTTTAAAGTCCTGCCGCCGTCTTGTTCAGTAATTTGAACATTTCGAACATTATATTTCACATATTCACGTGCGTAGTCACGTCCGTTACTAATCACTTCTACCCGTGTCACTTTAGGATAGTCAGTAATGTAGTCACGGATTAATTTATTCCACCAACCCATCATTTATTCCTTTTTTAATAGCGGTTTCTTGCTTTTTTATATTCGGTTTTAAGAAACCATTTATTATCATTAAACCATTGTTCTTGAGATCGTTTAACTGGGCGGCGTTCAAACAAACGAACTTCGTAGTTATGTTCTTCCCATTTACGGGTTACCCAGGCTTTAAATTTAGACCGTTTTGGAAATAGTATATGTTTCATTATGCTGTCGTCCTATAGGTTTCTGTACTAGTTAAACGGACTGGTGATACAACAAGATCATCACTATAAACTGACCATTCATTATTCTCAAATACATAAACATACTCAATCATAATATCATCAACTAGAGTGTCTAGATATTCATGTAAGCTATCATATTTAGAAGCTGCACAATTGCTTTCACCACGATCACGATCATATGCAATCTCAGGAGAGATACTACTCATATCACCAAGGGCAATAAGATCACTAACTTTACTGTCAGTATTATAATTATCAAGCAGGGCTTGGCCTACACCTGCGACATAACCATCCCAGTGACAATAAATTACATTAACTGATCCATCATTTAACACTTTTACAATATTACTACGAGTTCCCATGATAATCTCCCTTACATTAATCCAAGTATTTTAGCTTCTGAAATAATAGATTCGTTTGTTACATCATTCAATGTAACCCAATCATTATTGCGTTTATAGATTGCATTTAATGGCGCGTTGTCTACAACGGCTTTATATTGCTCCTGTTTTATATAAGAACTAAAAGAACCTAGGCAGTTCCCCCAAAATGAAATTGCTTTGTAATCAGATGGCTTAACCATAATAACTTCTCGCGCTTTAATTAAATTACTTATTAAGTATAGCAAAGTGTCTTACTTTTGTCAACGTTTATTCATAAAAAAACAGGGCTAACGCCCTGTTTTTGTTTTTAATCTAATAAGAAGTTCTTATTGGAAAGATAGTGCCGCTGAATCAACGCCAATCTTCGCTAAGTAATCTGCTGCGTTACCTAGAGATGAAGCTTGGTTGTTAAGTTCAACATATCCGTAACGAGTCATGAATGACACAACTGGTTCGAATGTATTTGGATCTAGTACAGTACCAGAACTCATTAGTGGAACGTATGGGCAGTAGAATGCTGCTGCATCCATTTCGCCATCGCCTTTATAACCAACAAGAATTGGAGTATCGTCTGCTGCATACTGGTCAACGAATACTTTCATTGTGTTGTTCAATGTACCAACAAACTTAGTGTTAGTAGGAGCTTCGAAAGGACCTTCAGTTGTACGAGCAAATGCTGATGTAGTCGCTGATTGTAGTACTGTTAGCATTGTTGGAGATACAACAACATAGTTACCTGCGCCACGACGTGTACGTGTAGCGATTAGGTTTGCTGCACGGTTGATTAGAACCGCTAGAGCTGCGTGTTGATCACCTACGAATGTAGCTTGACCAGATAAGTTACCTTGGTCATATGTGTCAGTAGCTACGCCAGCTAGGTTACGTAGAGAAGTTAAAACTTCTTGGTCGATTTCAGCAGTAATTTCTTGTGCAAGTGCTTGCATAATTTCTGCTTCAACGTCCAGACCATGCATTGAATTAGCATCTTGTGCTGCTTCAAAAGTCCAACGTGCTGATAGCTTACGAGTTTTAGCTTCAACAGTCTGCTTCAATACTTGGATTGAAAGCTTACGGCCAGCTTCTGCTTCAAGACTTGAAGTTGAAGTTGCGCCACCTGTTGCAGCATCACCTGAATAGCCTTTTGCGATAGCAAATGGGCTAAGTGCTTCATCACCTGCTGCTACGCCACCAGCTGTTTCGCTGTAACGTACACGTAGAGTGTGAATTTGTCCTACTGGACCAGTCATAGGCTGTACGCCTACTAATTCGTTTGCAATTACTGTCGGCATTACACGACGGATTACTGGAAGGATAACTTTGTTTAGTGTAGCAACGTTACCTGCCATTGTTGAGCCTGAGGCTGCGGTTTCTGAAAGATAGCTCTTAGTGTTTTCAAGAACTGATTCCATTACCACCTTTTTGTTGCCTTCTAGACCATCTGTAAGGGCGCCTTTTGTTACGTCCCAGTTTTCAAATAGGTTTTGTGACATTTTGGTATTCTCCTTTATTTTAATTGATACCAGCTAATTTTTTTAGGTTAATAATTTCGGCATCGCTTTCAGATGTCTGTGTGCTAGCCTTGTTACCTGTAACCTCAGTCGTCTGAGATTCTGTTAATGTGTGAGGTTTATGTGTTTTTACTGATTCATTTAACACTGTTGGTATATACTTATTAAATGCAGTTTGCAATTTTGATGTTGCAACTGACTCAAGTAAATTCGCCATTAACTCACGTTTATCTTTTGCTAAGGGGCTTAAAAGTTCATCCATTTTAGCTTTACGTGATGTTGCTTCCGCAACACGTGATGCTTTTTTGTTGGCTGATTCAATTAAATTTTCCTTTTCAGATACTATCTGTTGTGCTTCAGCAAGCTGAGCTTTAATATCAAGTATCTCCGTTGATAGCTTAGAAACGGTTGTGCCTTCTGCTAGGTGTGAACCCATGAATTCTGCTGCAAATGTTTCAAAGATCTTACGACCAAACATATTTTCTTTTGCAGTTTGAATATCTTCTTTAAGTGTTCCAAGTTCACTGGTTAATGTTGTTTCAACAATACCAGCTAACTTAGCACTAGCTTTAGAAATAAATTCACGCTTAGTTTCGGCAATCATCTGCTTTCCTTCTTTCACTAGACGAACTTTTTCAGCAATAAGTTCTTGCTTGTCGTCATGGAATTCGTTAAGTTCTGAAGTTAGTTGCTCCATAACAAAGTCTTCTAACTTCACGAAGTTTGATTCTTGAAGTTGACGATCATCACGTAATTCTGCAATTTCACGTTGCAAAGTTTCCATTACGAATTGATCAAGAAGGGCAGCATGTTCTTTAATCTTACGTTGATATTCAACCTTTGATTCAACTGCTGCCTTTTTATCTTCTGCAAATTCTACAAGTTCTGTTTTAATCGTATCAGTCAGCATTGCATCTAGTGCTTCCACCATTTGCTGCTTGTCTGTGTCATAACGATTTGCAAACTCTTCGCGTAGTTCTGCAGTGATTTCTTCACGTGCTTCACTAAGTTTGGTTTCCCAAGCTTCTGAAAGTGTAGTACGTACTTCTTCACTTAAAACTTCTGAACTTAGGAGTTGTTCGATTGCATGTGCCATTCTTTATCTTCTCCTAATATCTAAGTTATTAATAAATCTAAGTACTTCTTCTTGCAAGTACCTTTGTGCAACATCATCATGATTAGTAGCCAATGCAACATCCATTAAGATATTTCCGCGTTTACTATTCATAATAGCTTCATATATTGGGTCTGGATATGCTTCAGGAGCACTTGGATTCGCAACAATATCAACTGTTTGAATTTCAAATTCTGAAACATTACCACTTTCATTTACATTACCACTACCACGTGATGATACACCTAATTTTACACCATTTTCCAATAAAGTTTTACAAATATTCCCTAATGGTGTAGGTAAAATTTTAAGACGACCGTAACCATCTGCTCCGTTCATCCACATGCGTTCAATCTTGTGTGATACACGATCGATGTTTACTTGTAGATCTTCCGGATGGTCTGCTTCGCCTAACACCGTGAATCCATCATCTATTTTAGCTTGAACTGACTTAACAGCTCTAGCTATTTCTGATACTGGATATACACGTTGATTTTGATTTCGCTTGTCACCTTGAACAAATATTCCTTCCATATAAAGGCTCTTGCCACCAGTGCCATCGTCGATAGCCTCAGTAACAATACTTGCTTGATCATATGAAAGTTGTTCTCGTAGGTTGCGCATCTTTATTCTGCCTTACCTTTTTTCTCAGCACCATGACCGCGTGATTCAGGTGATAGCTTTGCGCCGTCGCCTGGATGTGTTACGTTCATATCAGTAGAGGCTGGTGTTTTACTACCTGCTTCTTTTGTGGCATCTGTTGGGTGAGGTTTTGCCATATCGTTACCAGCATCTTTAACTGGTGAGGCTTTTCCGTCATCCCCTGCTGGCATATCTACGCCAACTTTGGTAAGTTCTGCTGATTCGTCAAGTTCTTCAAACTCTGATTCATCAACAACATCATCAAATTCTTCTTCTGATTCTTCTGATTCTTCTTCAGCTTCTTCGTCTGCTTCATCGCCCATAAGCTTTGCAAACTCTGCTTTTAAATCATTTAATGCATCTTCAACATTAATCATAGCGTCTTCAACGTCGCCATGTTCTTCATCAGATTCAAAATCTTCGTCGCCAGCTAATTCCATTTCTGCATCCATTTCCATATCCATTTCTGCGTCATCTTCTTCAGCTTCACCAAAAGCTTCTTCAGCTTCGATTTCGTCTGCATCTGTTTCGATGTCATCTAAAAAGTCATCAGCTTCTTCACCGCTAATAGCTTCTTCTAATTCTTCTTCTGAAACCTCATCTTCTTCGATTTCATCTTGCTCTACAAGATCTGACCAGATCTCGCGAGCTTTTTCAACGAAAGCTTCGTGTAAAAGATCTGAAGCATCTGCTTGATCTCCGTTAACTAAACTCTCGAGGATCTTTGTATAACGATCTTGAGCACTCATGATAAATCTCCTTTATAAAGTAGGTTAATAGGTTATAACAGTTATATTTAAGATGTCTTGGTGTTAACCATAACGAAATACGGTTAAAACCGCAATTTTGATACATATCATAATTTTTTGGTGGTAAAATACTTACTTTACTCTGAATCTTGTGATCCGTACATTGCCGTAAATTCATCAACTTCGTTAGCATGTTCCTGCTTTCGTAATTCACGAATATTTCGCATTTTATTAATATGCTTTAATGTTAGTTTAGGTCTACGGGTATCATCTATATCCCATTTTCCATATTCATCATCTTGACCATCTTGCGCTAATTCATTAAATCGCATTATTCAGTTTCTCCTGTTTCTCCGCCAAGCGGACTTTCACCTGCGGTATCTACTGAAAGATCATCACCGCCTTCATCTTCAAACTCATCAACATCAGTTGGTTCAAAGCCTTCAATATCACCACCTCTTAAACCAACTGCGCCCATGTCACTTTGTATAGATTCATTTGGTTTTGAATTATCTGAATTCTCTTTTTTCCAAAGTATTTCATTTTGTTTCATCTCTTGCTCAGTTAAGCCTAAATACTTTTTCAAAATAAATTGCTTACTTAAATAATCAACACCATCTAGATTAGCAAATAATGATGCTCTTGATGAATCTATTTCAATCTCACGATATTGACTAAAGCTTTGTGGTTCGGCAAATATAAGATCAAATAAATTAGCTGGAATATTAACACCTTTATGACTTAAAAACATTTTAAATTCGTTATCAAGGCCTGGTAATAATACTTGTTGTAGCCTTTCGCAATATTTGCTAAAGCGGAATTCTTGAATTAATGCTGTGCCTACTCTGCCATCATTATAAGTTGCAGTACCATCATCTGGTCCTGTTGGTAGATAACTACTTGGTACTCGTAGTCCACGCATTAATTTATTATTAAAGTATTTTAAATCATCAATATCACCTAAATTATCACCACCTGGTAATACTTCAACTTTTGATCCGCGTCCTTCAGCAGTCTGTGCAAAGAAATAATCTTCCATAATAGATAGTGGATTGTAACTTGCATCAATAACATTTGTGCCGCCGCCTGTTTTATTTGGAATACGTGTTTGGTGTACTTCGTTTTTAACACGCTCAACAAAACTCATTGCCTTATGTGCTGGCATGTTACCAACATCAACGTAAAATACTCTGCGTTCTGGAGCTCGTTGTACACGATAGATAATGATACTATCTTCTAATAATTCCTTTTGCTTGTATACTTTAAATACACTTTCAAGTATACTGTTACCAAATGGCCAACCTGCATTCATTCCGTCTGTCATACCTAAGTGAATAACATGCTTTGCATCAACAGCATATTCTGTCATATTTGCAGCGCCACCTTGGTATACACCAGCACCATTTTCCTGTGGCGCTTTTACTACTGCGCCTGTTGTCGCAGTGTTATTCATTTTACGAGTGTCAGTAGCAACTAAGTCTTGAAGATTTAAGTTAATATTCTTAATAATGTATTGGTCAATTTCTTTACCAGTACTTTCGTTAACAACTGCTTTAATTACATCACTTGGTTCAACCCAAATAAGCTTGTAAGTTTCAGGATCACGAATAAAGAACTGATCGCCATATTTTATTGTTGATCGAAACAAACCAAAAACTCTACGTTCCATATCATTAATATTACACCACTGTTTTAATGCAGTAGTTATACTATTAATTTCACTTTCAGTCATTTCGTCTTTAAAATTAATGCCAAATGGAAGGTTTGTTGTAGAATCAAGTTGAGTTGCAAACTCACTAATAGTGTCTAAGCATGCATTGATTTCACTATCCATATCCATCTGATCATATTGTGAATAGCGTTCAACACGATTTGGCTGACCTGAATATACTTCAGGTAGCCAGCTTTGCCACCTATTGGCTTTAGCACGAACTCCATTATGGGGTTCATGCTTTGTAAAATGTTTTTTCCACGACATAATAATTTGTACCTTCTGTTTACAGTATTATACAGTATTTAGCAATAAATATCAACCGATTGTTCGATTAGTTTCATTAAGTTTTCTGTATTTAATAAATTCCTGTGTTAATTGTCTCATGATCCCAGCGTATTCATTCTTAATATTTGCTATTTCAGACATACCTACTGCTAATTTATCTCTGACTTCCTGAGTATGATTTTGGCTACCGTCATCAAATGGTTCATTACGTGATGTTAATGCTGTTGCACGTTTATTGTCTGCAACCACTGATGATCTTCTATTGATATTTAGCATATCCGCTGACATGATATCTCTGTCTTGTTGATTATTTGTGCCCGGTAATTTATTTAAATTTACTTCAAAATTTGATCCAGATGTATTACCCGCAAATTCATCTATTAGTTGGCGCATATCTTCTATAGTAATACTACTCAGTCCTTGATCAAACTTTGGTATATTAGCTGTTGTTGCAATTAAGTGTTCGTATTCGTTAGCAGATTTTTCTAATGTTACTAATCGCTGTTGCATAAGTTCATTTAGTTTCTGATAACTTGTAACTGCACCTGATTGGCCTGGCTCAAAATATTCTGGACCAGCTTCGCCTACAATATAACCTGCTCTTGATGCTGATGAGACTGGACCTCCATCTTTCTTAGGTTCTGGCATCATCATTGGCAGGGTTGGCATAGCTGGATTAGTAATTATATAAACGTTTTGATCTAATACTACATCAAATTGTTTAACAACATTGTTGTCACCAAATCGTGTACGATAACTTTTTAGTCGTTGTTCATCATAAGTTATAGGAGTTGGTCGTAAGCCATTTACTCCTTGACTAGGCGCGTTACTTGGATCTAAATTGTCTAAGCTACCACCTTCTTCTTGAAATCTTGATTCAGCATCTTGAATATTTTCTTCAGTCAAAGCCAGTGGCGGGGGAGTATCAAAACCACTTTTATCATCAAATATACCAGCTAGTGATTTTAATCCACCAGCTACGCCTCTAAGTAACTCTGCTGAATCATTAAGCGGTAGTGTTAGTGCATCCTGTGCTTGCAAAAATAATACAGTTAACTCGTTAATTGCTACTGTTGCTGTGCCTGCGCCGGCAAGGCGTTTTTGCATTTCTGTCACATACTGTTCTCTTTCTGTTTCTGACATTGACTGTAGGGTATTAAAATCTCGTTGCAAAATTACACTACGGTCTTTAAAATCTTTTAACATTGCTGCCCATGCACTCATATCACCAGTGTTAACTTGTAAATTAGGCATTTTATCTGCAAACGCTGACACTTGATTTATCATAAAATCTCGTATGTCTGCATTAGTTACTTCTGGATCACCAATAGACTTTTGAATATCAGATACAATAGTAATACCACTACCAGTTAATAATTGTCTAATTTCTGGTGTATTTTGTGTTGCTGCGGTCAACGCTGCATTAATGTCTACATTTTCTATATGGCCGTCACGAGCCAATGCATCAGTATATGCTGTTGAAATGGCAGTTTGTAATATATTTGATACACCATCTGGCAGATAACTTTTAACGGTGTCAACTTGGCGTATAATATCTTCAATTTTAGATGCTTCATCTTCAAACCCTGCTGCTCTTAAACGGGTTAATGCTGCTGCGGTTTCTGGTGTACGCAATGCTGCATTTTGTTCGGCTAATAATTGATCACGGCTTTTACCTGTTAATGCAGCTAATGCGGTTGTTTCCATCATTAATTCTGCATATCCAGTCTGCAATTTGTCACTTTTGTTTATTGTTTCTCTATTAGCTTTGCCAGTTAAACGTGCGACATCAATATACTCTGCAAAACTGTGTGCTAATTGTTCAGCACTTAATCCAAAGTCGCCATATGAATCAGATATTTCATCTAATTTATGTAGTTGTGTTAAAAAGCCGTGTACACCGCCACTAACGCCGTTGCCTAATACTTGTAATGTTGTTCCATATTCGACAGCAATTTTACTTAATTCATTATATGTTATTCCTGCCTTATTAGCTGATGCTCGTAAACTATCAAACGTATCTCCGCTTTCATAAAATATAGCACCTGCATTAATCATATTAGCTTGGGCTTTTGCAAACTGTTCAACTTGGCCTGCCATAAAACCCATATAACCAAATAAACCATCACCTAATGCATTAGCGAATGTGCCAAGCTTGGCTTGCATTTGCGGTGATATCTTACTTAACATTTTAGAATCACCAAATAAAGAGCCTGCTGATTTTCCTAAAAATCCAGAGAACGTTTCTAAATTCTTTGTCATTGATGTTAATGGTGCTTCTGTATTACTAAATGAGTCAACAATGTCATTGGTTCTTTTTGCAATTGTCTTTGCAAATTCTGCTCTGCTGGCTTCTTCTGCTGCTGTTTCTTCACGTTTAACTTTTTCCAATCCGTCAAACATTTTTTTAATAGCATCTTCAATGTCGTTAGTATCAACATTTAAATTCATTACTTCTTTGATTAGATTATTATTTAAATCTAGACCTATTTTTAGTTGATCTACTAAAACACGAAGTGTACTTTCCCTTGCCCATGCAGGAATCGGTACTGTAGTACCATCTGGTAATGTAATATTATATGTGTTTTCTGCCATTATCTTGTTGTCTCTGTAGTCATATTACTTCTCTGCACTGCTGATCCTAATAGGGCGGCGCTGTTCTTTACATTTATATCTGCAGAAGCATTATCTCCTGCAGGATCAGAACTTTCATTATAAGTATTTATCGATGGCTGAAGTTCACTTACCGTAATAATTTCTGGCATATCTAAAGCATACGCTATTGCTCCCACCTGATTAACTGTACCTGATCCTAATGCAGCATTGAGTTCATTTTCATAATGAGCTAATGATCGTTCTGTTGCATCTGCTGCAATAGCACTATACTCGTCTTGTCTAAAACCAGCGCCTGCCAATGGATTTTCTTTATCCCATTTTACAATTTCATCTGCTAACATAGTGTTTCTATATTGTGTAAATTCATTATGTAAATTTAAATCTGCTTTAAGTAAATCATCCAATGTAAAGCCAATGCTTTCTACTGTTAGTTGTCGCTCTGGATTAATAATATGTTGGCTTTTTAATATACCTTCTTCAATATATGATTTACGTGCTTGTAAGAGTACACGGCGAACTTCAGCAACACTATGTGATGATTTATTTCCGCTACCATAATAACTTCTGCCAGTTCTTGGATCTGGAACACTTGCCCATTCTTTTGAAAAGGCTAACATTGCTTGATCTACAGATATACTTGTATCACCACGTAAAAATTTAGCTAGCGTTGGGCGTTTCGCATAATCATTAGTGCCACGCAATAATAATGCACCTAACTTGTCTTGATTCTCAGGACTAAATTTATCACCTAACGCTAACCCACTATGCGGCCATATTTCCTCTAATGTACTAGGTATAATTTGATATTTTCCTACCGCAAACAATCGCTGATTTGAATTAGGATTATTAATTGATTGATAACTAAAGATTTGTTCAAATGTTAAATCAGTTAACTTAGTTCTATTTCGAATTGTATTATTTGTGGAACCAACAATTCTACCACCTGATGTTCCGCGGTTTGAACTATTATATCCGCCTTCCCCAGATCCAATAAAATCTAATAATGATGATTCTGCTTCTGAATCACTAAGTATAATTTGATCTGCTTCTGAGTCTATTAAAGGTCTATTAAACTCGCCATCATTACGCATTCTAGTAAAATTGTTATCTACCAAATATTGATCTAATATTGTATTAAATGTTTCTAATGATTCAGCTGATGAAAGCTCTTGTGCAAGTCCAGTTCTTCGAGCAGATGCTGCACGTATATTTGCATGTATATTTCGATCAATGGAGTCTATTTCTTTTTCTTCTCTTTTAATACCCAATGCGTCTAAAGCTACATCTACTAATTCAAGCCCACCACTAAATGCGTTGATTGCATTAGTCGTTGTTTCGTACTCTGGAAGTATTTGTTGCTTCATTAATGCGTTAAATTTACCTAAATCATTTACTGCATCAACAACTGCTGATGCAATGTCTGCTTCAGTTTTTGCACCGTTAGTTACAAATCCTTGCGACAAAAGACTATAATCATAAAAAGAGTCAGGTAATGTTGTTACAACATCTTGTAATTGCTTTGCAGCACCTACGCTAGGCGACACTCCAATATAAGATGCAAAAACCACTGGTGTATCTCTAACTGTTGTTAAGAATTCCAAATAATCTTTTGTTAATTTTTCTGGATTCTTAGCATCATAACCGCCAGTAATTATTGTTTGTGCTATTTCAATAAATTGTGTTCGTGCATCAGTACCCAACGCATTAAGAGTATTAGCTACATTTGATGTTAAATTATTTAATATACTGTGATCAAAGTTTAAATCATACACTGCACTTGTTAATGATTGTATAGTACCATCAGCAAAGTCTGGTGTTAATGATCCCATTAACATTGAAAGGTGGCCTATACCAGCACTAATATTTTCTGGTCCAGTACTGCCAAAATTATCAATGATATATTGATAATTTTTATCAATACCAATGGTAGTAACGTCAATAGCTTCTCGTCTAGCACTTAAAAGTTGATCTCTATCAATACCAGTCTGATTAGCTAACCCAAGTGCAAACTCAGTTGATAATTTAAAGCTTTCTGCTATCCTTTCTTTTGCTTTATTGTCAATGACATCAAGCTCTTGTAAATGATATAATATTTCTGCTTCTTCTGCTAACCGTTTTGCAAATTCATGATTTAAATATCCCATTTTACTAAACGATTTAGTATTACCAAGTGTCTTAGCTAATAAACTAAAGTCCAAGGCGCCTTGTACTGTACTAGAACTTATATTTGCAAATAATGGACCATAATCAGACATATTTTTTAAGAATACTTCGACACTCATACCTGCGTGTGCTAGATTCTCGCGAAGCAAACTATACATTTTTACATCACCTGCAACTAGGCCGTAATCTAGCATAACACGTACTGTTTTTTCTTGATCTTGTAATAACTTCATAGCTAATGCTGAGCCAGCTGTACTATATACTAATAGTTTAGCGCCAGCCGCCATAGCATCAGTCACGCCATCTAAGATATTACCAAAACGTTTAAATCTACCTCGCAATAAATCAGCTGCATCGCCGCCTTGTTCAAGAGCTGATGCTGCACCGTATACTCCTTTACTAAGATCATATGCCAATTCACCCATTGCATTTATTGATGGTTCCCTATCAAAAGTTCTTATGATTGACGATGTGGCATCACTTAAATTCTGAGTAAACACATTAAACGCACTATTTCGATCAACACCATCTTCAATAGCCTGCACAATATCAGTAAAATCAACAGGATTAGAGCGAAGTATAGCCAATGCTTTTTTAGTTAACAAGTTTGAATTAGCTTGTGTTCCGAATGCTTGCTCAAGAGTAGAATCCGTTATCCACGGAGCTATCTTTGCAACTACATTAATCCAATTTTCTAATTCATCTGCCATTATTTAATTGCCGCCGTTTTACTTTTATCAAGATTATCACATTGTGAAATAGTGTTCCATGTTTTTGCATCTGTAGCAGCATTGTTTCTTAATTCAGTAATTGCAGCTAAAGAGTCATCTATTAATTTAATTGATTGTTCTTCGTTTGTTGGTTCATCAACACTTGTAAGTAATGTTGGTGCTGGGTTTGAAGGTGTTTGGGCTTCGTTGGTCGCCCAAGGTGCTTGGGCTTCGTAGGGCACCCATGAAGTACCATCAAATACATGAACATCTCCTCCATTCCACCATTTATCACCTCTTATACCATCAAAGTTTGGTTTATCATTGCCAAAATATACAGTAGGATGAATATAACTTTTTTTTGTTCCATCTTTGTTATATTCATCTCCATATTTAAGTAACCAATCGCGCTGCTCACTTCTTAATTTTACTCCCGTCTTATCCATAGGCCATGATGTAGGATATTTGGGCGCAGGGCTTGCTTGTTGTTCCAATGGCGCCTGCGTGGGTGGTGCTAACGACATTGGCTGTGGTTCTAATTCTGCTAAATTTGCAACTGCGCTTGTTGTTAAGTCACCAGTAACTGCATTTTCAGCAGCTATACGTTCTGCTCTACGGGCTGCATGCGCTGCTTTTTGCGCTGCTACTTTTTCTCTGAATGATTGTTGTGGCAAGCCAGTTTCCAATGCTGCTCTCTGTGCTGCTACGTTTTCTTTAAAAACAGTTATAGCTTGGCTACGCAAATTAGTATCACTAAATGCTGCTCTCTGTGCTGCAACTGTTTCTCTAAATGCCTGTTGTGGCAAGCCAGTTTCCAATGCTGCTCTCTGTGATGCTACGTTTTCTTTAAAAGACTTTTGGGCTTGGCCCAGTTCTCTATCTTTACTTAATGCACTAACAGCAACACCAATAGAACTTTGCAATGTTGACAACATGCTACTAAATAAATCAATTGCAATTGTTGTACTTTTAAATCCAGGTGCTATTAGATCATAGATATTGCGCATTGCTGCTCTCATATTATCCACTACTTCAATTGCATCATCACTGCGATCAGTAAACTCGTCAACACTGTTAGTTATTTGTGCTAAATCACTATCACTCATGTTTACATAATCATCAGACACTAATATAGCGCGGTCAACTAATTCCCTTGCTATAAGTAATTCACTTGTTGGAATATTAAATGCACTTTCTAATGCTGGAACATCTGCAGATGGGTTGCGCAGACTCTTTATAAAATCACGTTTTACTGTTTCTATACCAGTTGCATCAAGACCACCATCTAATACACCTTGCATCATATCCATATAAATTTTTCTAGAATCTGCACCTAGCAAATTTAAGATTGTATTTAATTCTTCACCCATGTTGTCATAAAAATCATTGTTATTTTCATAATCATAAATTGCACGAGTTAATGCATCATCAGTTAAACTAGTAAAATCATCACCTAACATTGCACTAAATCCGCTACTAATACTTTGGCGAGCAGCTAATAAATATGCTGCTCCATCTGTGCCTATTGCGTCGATAATTGCTGCTTCATTTTGAATATATGCTGTTTGAAAATCTAAATCACTCAATGCTGCAATTCGTGATTGTTCTAATACATCACGTTTAACACCCATAATTGAACTCAATGCAGTAGTTATTTTGCTACTGTTATTATATCGGTCTAATACTTTAGTCATTGATATATTATTTAATTCACTAATTTGATTATAGTTGTACATGATACGTACTTCTTCAGCAATACTTCGCATTGCATCTGATTGTGTTCTACCATAACGTGAAATAGTTTTATCAGTAATACCAGATGAAACCGTTTCAGTAAATCCGTCAAGTGTGTGCAAGTTATCATCACCAAGTTGAGCAAAAACTGGATATAAGTCTTTAAAAAATACAACACCCTCATTTAAACTCATGCCCATATGAGCAAACGCATCACGCATATCGGTATATAATCCAACATCACTAGCTACAAGACCATAATCAATCATTGAGCGCATACTTTTTTCTTGTTCATTTATAAGCGCACCGTATATACTAATAATGCTTGCAAATGTAACACTTGCTGTACCAACACCTGATAATCCAGTACCAGCAGCTTTAAAATTTTTACCTAAAGTACCGCCAAAATTACCAAGGCCAGCGCCAGCTGATTCAAGAGCACCGCCGCCTAGTTTTGTTAAATTAGCCACACCTTCTATTGGATCAGTACTACGGGCTGTTTTCATTACACCTTCGCCTATATTGCGCATTTTACGCGCAGATAAATCAATTAACCTACCATACTTGTTTGATAACTTATGAAATTCATTTAGGGTTTCAGTAACACCAGTATCATTTTTTTCTAATATTTTAAGGGCTTTTGCTTTTGATTTAATGTCGACGACCATGTCATCCAGAATACTAGACAAGGTTTGATTAGATGCCCAGGGATACTGTGCATTTATTTTTTGAAACTCTTTGTCTAAATTCAAAATTAACACCCCTTTTAATTGGATAAATAGAACTGAATACAGCTTTTATATAATGTATTTATTTGGAGATTAACTTATGACAAACCCTTTAATAGCGGCTTATAGAAAGCCTGCACTATTTGTAACTCTGCCCAGCAGCGGAAAATACTATGATACAATGCCTAAATTGAGTGTTGATGGAGAATTGGCAATATATCCAATGACAGCCAGAGATGAGCTTATATACAAAACTCCTGATGCATTATTTAATGGTGAAGCCACACATGCTGTTATTGCTAGTTGCGCACCAGATATTAAAGATCCTGACACAATGCCAGTTAATGACTTAGTTGTAATATTACTAGCAATACGACAAGCAACATATGGCAAAGAGTTAAATATTGATATCAAATGCCCAGAATGTGAAGCATTAAACATGATGAAAATTGATGCTACTGCATTACTAGCGACAGCGACACCAATTGATGAGGCTGATCGAATCGAATGGGATAATGGTTTTATTATTAATTTAAAACCTTATAACTTACGAGATCGTACATTGCTACAAATTCAGCAAGTGAAGCAACGTAAAATGCTTCAAGCATTAACTGATGAAAATATTAATGAAGAAGATCGCACAAAGTTATTTGGACAAACATTTGTTGAACTAGCTGAACTAACTGTTGATTTAATCAGTAATTCAATTCGTGCTGTTAGACCGCCAGAAGGCGAAGAAATTACAGACGATGCAATGATTAAAGAATGGCTACAAACTATTACTAAAGATGACTATGATAGCCTTAAAGACAAAGTTGAGTCGCTTAGTAAAGACACATTAGATACTGATAACTTGTCAGCACAATGCCAAGAATGCAATCATGAATGGAAAACAAAGGTTGACCTAGATGTTGCAAATTTTTTCGTGGGCTGATTGCCTCTGCCCAGCCCGCAGAAATTGAACAAATAGTAGATCGATACCAACGTGAACTTGAAGGTATTGAAGAAAATTATATGGATGTTATTTTAAATAGTGGAGGCGCATTCAATTATCAATCGTTAATGACTATGCCTGTGCCTGCGATTCAGATGTTTATTAACAAACTCAATAAACAACGAGAAGAACAAAACAATCAAATGAAAAAAATGTCTAAGTCACGATAGTTATTTTTTAACTGTTATAATCACACAATTTATCTCAGGTGAAATAATTGTATAAGTGTACTTTAAATCTTTATTTAATTCTGCCAAATAATCACACATAATTTCGGCTGTTTTGGCTTGTAATGGTAATACAAATACAACACCAATGCTATACTTACTTAACGCATTAAAACGCCTAATTTCACTAAGGTCTGTAGTGGCATCAATGAAATGAATTTTTTCAGCTTCGACTTTTTCTTTAGACAATTCTATAAAAGCAGTTTTTAATTCGTTAAATGTCATAATTTAATCCTTTTACTCATAGATATACTTAATTACATAAGTTGATAACAGTATTTATAGCATATACAATGCTACGCATTGATAACTTCAGGAATCTTAGATTCCTTCGTTATATATTCTTCGAATCGATAATAATTAATTGAATGTGAAACACCGAAACTATATATTAGTTGATAATAACTATATTATACTATTTTCCTCGAAGCATTCAATCACACTTAGCCTGATTCAGGCCACAGTGTGAAAAAAATAATTTTTGACTTTTCCTGTCGCAATCATCCACAATATCATAACATAACCTTTAAACAGGGGGAGGCGGTTGAGCGATACCTCCTATTACAATGCGTCTAGTCAACGCAGGACCACCATTTGCCATGATATCAGCTAACGGCTACCCTCAAGATACAATTGTCAGTAGAGCTTGATCGTTTATTCACATATCTCTATGCTACAACCATGACGACAACACTAAAGCATTACTCATCTGAGCATCTTTTAAGGCATCCACCATAAGTGGGTAGAGTGTTGAAGCAGTTAACTAGAAAAACTGAGTTTTCCTTAAAGAAAAACTATTATCTACCGTCTCACATCAGAACGGTTTCGATAGCGCAATGAAATATCCGGCGCGCCGACCTTATGACTAGTTTGTAAAGCCTGTATTAGTATTGTGTAGGATTGGTTGTATTAGCCTAAGATATGCCGTTAATAGCCAGAGTTTCTATTGATTTTGTGTTTGTTTTTAAGTTTTGGAAGTCTTCCCAAAAAGTCATAATCCATGGACCATGTTGGGAATTATAAGTTATATGATTGGTTAATGAGAATTGATTTTTGATACTAGCAGGGAATGCCAAGTAAATGCCTTTACGATTAAACTTCATAAACAATAAGTCTATGTCACCTTTATCGTGAGCATCCATTGTTTGGTCAATCCACTGTTCTAGTAATGGGATTGTTTTTGATTGTAATAAATGATGGAAGGGAAAATCTGCATAGTTTTTACACTCGCAGTTAAAATAACGCCACTGATCGGGTGGAATTATATCGCCCTTGAAAGCCTTGATTTGATTTTCCGTAAGTGTACTCTTACGTGCGGCATTAATGCCACCAACAAACGCGCCACTATGTGGTACACGTTCAAAATTATCGTCATAAAGTTCGCCAAGTAGTTTACAAACTTCACGTTCGAATCCTTTTCCTTTATTTTTACTCTTGCTCGCCATGCTCTTGCTTTAGTAATTTTTCTAACTCTTGAATCACATCTGGACCAAGAGCATGCCGTACTTTAGCATGATTTAAATCAGTTTTATAAATCCAAATATTGTTCGATTTTGTATTGTTATCAGCATTATTGATAATATCAAAAATATTATCACTAGCTGTATCGTCTGAATCAGGTCCTGATTCCTTATTTGTCATAGTATCCTTAATTTTAATTCTTTTTGAATCACCAGCTTGTCTCTGATAAACAGTCTTTCCGCCATCTGGACTTTCAAATATCCATGGTCCATTTGCCTGCATCATATTTATTAAATTTTCCATTGGCACTGTCTTAATTTATCTTCAAGTTGTAGATTCATGCTTATAACTATACTTGAATCTAAGTTTAATGTCAAGTGATTTTTTATATAATAAATCATCATGCATCAATCACTTCTATTTCAGTATTGAAAGTAGTAAATCCATTTTCTTTAGTGACCTGCAATACACTTTGTACACGGCCTACTAGCTCGTCTCTATGCGAAATAAGCAAGATATTCTTGGAACGATCACGTTCCATTTTCTTAAGAACTCCTAGCGCACTTTCAACACCAATAGTATCCATGCCACTATCTACTAGTTCATCAATACATACTAAATTAACAGGATGGTTCATACTTTCGAAAACATCACGAAATGCCCAACTGAGACCAAGTATCAATCTATTACGCTCACCACGTGATAAGTTATCAAAGTCTAAGTCCTGGCCAAGTTGTACAATACTTACATTTAAATCGCTCTGGAATTGTACTTCATGTGGCAATCCTAGCTTAGTGATATAATATTCTAAGCGATTATTTAAGAACTGTAAGTTTTGTTCAATAATCTTTTTACGAATAAAACTATCCTTGTTGGTCAATAGTTTAAGTAGGAAATCTTGATGGTCTTTTAACTCAGTTAAACGATTGACCTCGGCCCAATCTAAAACCTGTAAGCCAGTTTCTGTTAAACTTTCAATTTGTTCTACATATGGGTTACTACTATTACTTAAACGATTGATTTCACTTTCAATATTACTAAGTTTGTTTTGATGTTCATATGCTTCTTGAATACTTTTGTAATGTAATTTAGGAGCAACGCCAATTTCACCAATGGTGTTTAATGCATTAGTGTATTCAGTTACTTGAGTAATATGTTCGTCGATATGCTCCTGACCTTCACGCACAGTTTCTGTTTTTGTTGCAACAATTTTTTCATGTGTATCGTCATGCAATTCTTGGCCACATGCATAGCATTTGTGTTCAAGTGTTGCATCCAAGTCTTTTTGTGCTTTTATAAGACGTTTTTGTTCGCGTTCAATTGAAGTTGTCAACTTTGCAACTTCAGTAGTTAATGTATCAAATTGAAGTTTTTGATTTTTAAATTCAGCAAAATCAGCATGTGATTGTAGTTCTATATCAATATCTACAAGTTGCATAGCATTGAGTTCTTTGCTTAGATCGTCAATTTGGGTTTGTGTATTTTTACCCCACAGCCGCTCCCTGCGTTCTAAATCAGTGATACTTTTTTGTATTTGCTCATTGGCATCTTCAACTGCCTTAATACGATATGTTTCTTCTTGTATATTTTCTTTATTCTCTCTGACAAGCTCTTTTAAAATTTCAGCCTTTTCACTAAGCTGAGTAATACCCAACAATTGCTCGATAAGCTCACGTTGGTCATTAGCTCGCATACTTAGGAATGGTTCTGTATAAGTGTTCAATGCAACAATATGCTTGAACATCGTATGACTCATACCTAATACTTTTTCAATGTTATGTTGGGTCAGGCGACCTTCACCTTGCATCTCGTCTGTTGAATCGTCATTGTCAATATCATTAACAATAAACTTGAAAATATTTGGTTTGCGCCCACGTTCAATGCGATAATTAACGCCATCCTTTGCAAATTCTACAGTAACCAACATTCCTTTGTTATTTGTTTTATTAACTAAGTTGTCTTTCTTAATATTGTATAATGCGTTACCATACAATGCATAGCTTAATGCGTTAACAATTGTAGTTTTACCAGTGCCATTACGCGAACCGTCGCCACCTAAATCTAAGTTGTTACCTAATACAAGAGTTAATCCTGCATTATCAAAGTGTACAGCTTGTGTTACATTACCTACACTCATAAAATTCTTAACAGTTATATTTTTAATTTTTAGCATTTATTGGTTCAACCTATTATAGATATCAATTAGTATGTTATTTTTTATAGTTGGTGATTCGATAGCACTAAGTTGTGTTAACACAATACTATCAACATTTTCAACTTCAACATTGCCGTTATTATCCCAATCTTGACTTAGTTCTTCTTTTCCGCTAGGCATGAGTGCAATTTCACGTAAGTCATACTGTTTAGCAAATGTTTCTTTAATAAAGTTTGCTTCTTCATATGTGATAGGAACGTCAAGACTTATTCGACAATATGTATTATTAGACAATATTTCTTCAGGTCTGTCAATCAATTTACTTAGCGGAATGGTACGATACTTTGGCGCATCCGGCCAAGTCATGTAGTCATGATCACCATTCCATTTAAGGAACGTAATGCCACGATCATCATCCCATGCATCACTAAAATTATGTGGAAAACAGTTACCTGGATAAATGATATTACCTTGCTCTTGGCGTTTATGAAAATGCCCACTAAACACTTTGTCAGCATTTTTAAAATGTTCTGGCCTTGGACCATGCCCATGATCTGGCATTTGCACAAGTGCATTCATATAAAAACTAGGAAGTTCAAAATGACCAAACATAAATTTGCATTTTAATTCTTTAAGTCGTTTCCATTCATCTTCAACGAGCCACGGAATAAATGCTACACCATCTTCTTGATATATATCGTCATTAATCATTCGTATATTGGAATAACGATCTACCATTGCTAGACTATGGATCTCACGTTTCTCACGATAATATAAATCATGATTACCAGTAATCATGATAACTTCATCAAAGTTTTCACTAAGTCGTTTTAGATTACTAGTTGTATAATTTAATGTACTAACATTAATACTGGCACGATTGTGATGCCAATCACCTAAGAAAAAGCATTTTTTAACACCTCTGGCGTGTGCTTGTTCAATCATCCATTTAATAAATTCTTCACAATCGATATTGTGTTGTCGACTATTATTCTTCATTCCAAAATGAATATCAGTAAAGATTACTGCCTCATCAAACATCATAAACTTATCTACCTTATATTTTATATTATATATTATGCGTCAGGATCGCTTAATTTGCCACGTTCTTGAATAGCATCCCATTCTGCACTAAATGTTCTAGTCCAACTTGGTTCAAGTCCGTTTTGTTCTAATAAATCATCGCGTATATTTTGACTACGCTTTTCTAAGTTTAATACTCTGGTAAAACTATTGTTTATTGCTGCTGTATAGTATGCGAATGGATTTTGGCTTTTCAATTCATTGAATTGAAGACCAATTTGCGCAAGTTGTAATAGTGCTTGACCGCGCATTTCGTCATTGTATGTATAACCACGCCAGTTGCCACGGCGACTATAACGTTCACATAATTTCATATACATCAATGCAAGTTTATGATTAGTTTCGCCGCATGTAATACTAAATGAACCATTATCTAAACCACCCTCCCAGTGACTTCGAGCAACTTCTGACCATTCGTCATTAATATAAGCAATATGTTTGAATGGAGGAAAATTGCAACGAGAATGGTGATCAGCTACCGTTTTAGGATTTTTCTTACGTTTTTCCAATGGGATATGATCAAACGTCATAAATCTAAACACAATATCATCAGTAGGTATGCTATCTGGATCAACAGCATAGTCTGCGGTTCTTGGTTTAGTTTTGCGTTTAATTAGTCCTGCTTCCCATCGTTTAACATCTGCTTCATGCGCAGCTTTGGTTAGCCGTGTTGCATGATTCTTTTTAGCTTCAGCTATGGTTTCATCGTTAATACTGTCAAAATCTTCAATAATCAAATCGAAATAAAAATATTTTTCGTCTCTTAGCCAGCAGTATGTCATTTTGCTGTTATGTATTTCTCGTAATAAATCTTTGTTAGTTAGATAATATTGTTTTGGTGCTTTAGCCATATATATAATTCTCCTATATACTTATTATAACATCGTTATTTTTAAAGTCAAATGAAATCAATGGGTTTTCATAGCATAAATACATTATACGGGAGATAACTATGCGCATTAATGATATCATACTAGAGGCTATAACGGAAGCCCAAGCAAAAAATGTTACCGTGGTATACGGTGGTCGATTCCAACCTATGCATCAAGGACATTATTTGTTATATTCTAAACTGGTTAAGCAGTTTGGTCAAGAAAATGTCTTTATAGCTACTACATTTAGCAAAGAGGCAGAAAAAGAACATCGAGCTGGCAACTTTAGCAAAAACCCCTTCACCTTTGATGAAAAGGCAGGAATTATAAAAAAAATGTTTGGAATCACAAACGTAGTACAAACAAGTCCTTATCGACCTGATCTTAGTAAGATGGGCAGGAATTCAGATGACAGTGCGGTTGTACTGGTATTTAGTGCTAAGGATGCAGGTAGATTGAAAAGTTCACCAACAATACATCCATTGCCAAAAGATTTAAGTGCAATGGAATCATACACAGAAAATGGTGATATAAACCGTGCATACTTACTTGAAATGCCAATTGAAAAAGGCGGCATGAGTGCAACAGATTTCCGTAACGATATGGCAAATCCAGAATTAGCTATTGAAGAAAAACAAAAAACATTTGTTAATTTCTTTGGTAAATTTGATCAAGAAGTATTTGATATTATAGTGGAGCGAGTTTCATCATGAGCGGCGGTATACCAAGCAGTCATAAAGTTAAATTAACCGTTAATGGAGTGTCATTAGAGGGCGCACTAGCACCATTGGCTAAGACTGGTGGTGTAGTATTCCCTTATTCTCCAACGATTCAAGTTAGTCACCAAGCTAATTATGGAACATATGATGTTGCACATAGCGTTTACCAGGCAAACTATTGGGTCAATACCCGTAACCCAAGTATTAGTTTAACAGCACAATTTGCATCACAAACACATGATGATGCAGAATATAATGCAGCCGCACTACATTTTTTTAAATCAATGACAAAAGGCGAATTTGGAAGAAGTAGCGGTAATCCTGGCGTACCACCACCAGTACTAAAATTTAGTGCATTTGGTGAATTAAATATGAAAAATGTTCCAGTAATACTTACTGGCTTTAGTTATACGTTGCCAGAAGATATAGATTATGTATCATTGACGCAGAATGGAATTGATGTAAGTGTACCTGCATTATTTCTTGCAAGTATAGAATTACAAGTACAGCAACGACCAGTAAATGTTAGAAATACGTTTAACGCTGGACAATATCGTGACGGTTCATTGTTGAAACGAGGATTTATGTAATGGCAGATATAAAATATCACCCAAGTAGTTTATATAGAAACACTTTAATAATTGATGACAAATATCTTGATATTTACGAAAGTAATATTAGCCATGATGATTCACATACATTACTTGAAATTGAGATTGAGAACAAATATAATATGCGCCCAGATTTAATGGCATACGATAGATATGGAGATGCCAAGTTATGGTGGGTATTTGCAGAATTTAATCAAGACCTTTTGCAAGACCCTATAATTGATTTTAAGGCAGGATTAACAATACAAGTACCTGACAGGTTTATTTAATGAATGGTGTAACTGATAACTGGTTAAACAAGGTGGATTTACCTACCTATAATTTTTCGTTTTATTTGGTAACTGACGCTGTTTTTAATAATCCAGAATTACTTAAAAATGATGACGCAATACTAAAATCTGATCGTGCATGGTTGATTGCACAAAGCGGCCATACTGCTGGATTTGGTATTGATAATGTTGCAATAACAACACAGGCATTTGGCGGCAGAGGCGACACTGCCTGGACACAAGCGTCAGCAGTGCAATTAGATATACATGAAGTTTTGGGTTTTGAATTATACGAAGCCATGTATACAAATATTGTAAATTACGGATACAAGAGTTTTCAAAATTCAAGATTTGTTTTAAAATTAGAATTTAAAGGTCGTAATCCTTACACTGGGAAACCAGTGACATACCCTAATACAATATATTACCAACTAGCATTAGAAACTATAACAGCACGAGTTGGTGTCGAGGGCACGGTATATAATCTTAACTTATATCCACGTGATCGCCAAGCCTTGGATATAGCTCGATCACCTACTTCAGTAAAAATAGACGGAATTAAAACTGTTAACGACTTGTTAGTTAATCTTGAAAGTTCATTAAATGAAAATGAAGTAGCATTACGAACAGCCACCACTGGCAAAAATGTTGAAATTATTCATAAACACTGGAAGATTAATTATGATCATAGTATGAAAGATTTATTATCGAAAGTAATGACAGGTGTAGAGGATAGTTCTACAATGGCCGCTGGCCAAGTTGACTCTACGGCAATATCAGATACAATTCAAGGTAATACTAATATTATTACCTACCTATACAAAAAATTAAATGGTGAAATCCCGCACTTGGCAGACGAACGAAATGCCGCAGCATGGGAAGATGGTATTCCTAAAATTATTATATCTGGATCTGTTGAAATTGATACACAAGACACTGACACCTTAACAAATCAAATAGTACAAATAGTTAATATTAATATTAGTTTAGGAACAACATTTACAGATAATCCACAGCATATGGCACGTGAACCGGCAAATCGTTCAAATGTTAGAGTGCAAAATAGTCTATTAAAAAATATGTCGCCATTTATTTACAAGCGTTATGATTTTTTATACACTGGCGAAAATACAGATGTACTAGAAGCTGATTTAACATTAAATGCTCAATATTTTACAACATTGCCTCCATCATTTAATACAAAAACTATTGATGGTGGTCAATTTATGCCACTTACATCACAAACAACTGCGGTAAATCCAGCCCATGCATTGTCTACACCACCATCACAACAAAACACAGTGCCTATACATCATCATGCTGCTGAATTTAGCTCAACAATGGTAGTTGATCAATCAACTACGCAAGGCGCTGGTGATGGTAGTACTGCAGAGCAATTAGAGCAAGTTGCAACAGAAGCAGGGTTTCAGAATTTAAATATTGAAATTGTTGGTGATCCGTTTTGGCTTGGAGCAAGTGCTGCATTTCCAACAACAATTGACAAAACACAACCAGCACAGATGACGAAAGGCATTGATAGCAACAACACAGGCCAAGTTATTTTTGACACAAGTACTGACAAACCAGCAAAGGGTGATTTAATGATGGCATTTATTAACTTTTTGCCTAGTCAAAATATAGCATCTACCACAAATCAACAACGTGGTAGATTTGATCATGTTACTAGTGGAGTTTACCGAGTTAATAACATCAGTAATAGATTCCAAGGTGGCAAGTTTACGCAGAATCTAGAAACAATAAAAGTAAATAAGTTGACATCAGATTTAGTTAAAAATATGTTACAACAATTATAAGGAAGTATTATGGCAGGCAAAAGAAGAATATCAGGAACACAATTACCGCCGGAAAGTGTTAGAACAAATAACTCTGGACAACCGTTGCCTGACGGCATGTATATTGCCAGAGTCATTGACAATGTAGATGCTACTAGTACTGGTAAAGTTAGTGTAACTATAGGTGAATTTGAAAGTGATGCAACATATAGTGCATTAATGATGACACCAATGGGCGGCATAACCAACACAAACCTAAGTGGTGAAAATGTTGACGTAGAAGATCAATCACCAAGTAGTTTTGGAATGTGGACACCTCCTCCAGCAATTGGTACACCAGTTATGGTACAATTTAGCGCAGGTATATCACAACCAGTATTACTTGGCGGCCTTATGACGTCAGTAAGTAATCACAATATGGGCGGTAATGCTAGTGGTGAAAATAAAGATGGTTCCATTGGACCTGTAGCAGAACAAAATCCACACGATACTGATTCAATAAGTAAACCACTTAATCAAACACGAACAGATCAATTAGCTACGCAGGGTCTTGATAACGATTTTGTGCGTGGCCATAGTATGAGTAGTGCCAGGCGAGAATCACCAAGTAGAGTTACTGGATTCACAACGCCAGGCGGCGCAGTGTTAACAATGGATGATGGAGCAGCAGATGGAAGCGGAAGTACTAACATTCGATTGAGAACGCCAGGTGGTGCTCAAGTATTATTGGATGATTCAACAGGCATTGTGTTTATTACAAACCAAGAAGGAACCGCACATATTGAAATGAATGCAAATGGAAATATTGATATTTTTAGTACTGATAGCTTTAGCATTGCTACTACTGAAGATATTAATATGCATGCAGAAGGCAATATTAATATGCAAGCCGACCAAGGTATTAATATAGCAGCCGGCACAGATATAAAAGTAAAAGCTGAAGGCGATACTAATATAAATGCAACCAATCATAAAGAAACAGCTTCGAAGATTTATATGAACTCATCAACATCAGCTGAACCTCCAGTAACTGGTGGTTTACCAGAAAATAAAGGTGTATCTCAAAGTGTTGCTGGTCGAGTACCTGAAAAGCATCCGTATCTTGGAGTGCCAGGTGTACAAGAAGAATTTACAACTGGAGAGGGGAAACTAAGCTAATGCCTAAGTATGTTGTAGTACCTACACAAATAACTGATGCAATGGTAATTGATTTTACTAGGTATCCACAAGATCCAAATTTCTCAGAATCATTAATCCCATTAAATGAATTAGAAACTAGTAATGAATTATTAAATTTTGCATTGCGACAAACACCGTATATTCCATTTAAACATACAAGCAATGGAAAACATAATATTGGATATGGTACCGAGAATGGTATTAATTCTGCGTATAATATGTTAGAATCAGAAGCGTATAGTCATTGGATTGATAAGTTTAAGACTAGTGAACGAGAATTTAAAAAATTCTTCCCGTTAACTGCATTATCACAAAACAAATATGATGCATTAGTAAGTTTATACCACTTTAGTGGCAGATGGGATAAAGTTGGATCAAGTGTAGCTAGTTTTAATATTAAAAGCTATATTGAAAATGAGGATTGGGATCGTGTAGCAACTGCAATGATTCATAATACTAATGGACGCAGTAGATCTCAAGCAGAAGCTAAAATTATGATGATGGGGAATTATGGTAGACATACCCCGCGAGAAATGTTAAAATTAAAAGGATTGCGTCATATTAAAGCAGAATATTTACGGTTAACAGACAATTTAGCCAAGCAACAATGTGAATTTGTTTATTTTGTTGAGACATCGAGATTTTTACCTGGATTAACACAGCCAAGAAAACGCCAATTGGTAGATTATGTAAATAGTAATAATATAGTTAAAAATAATATAATAGTATAAGGAATTTTAAGTCAAGGGAAATAAGTTATGGCAGACAGAGTATTAATATTAAATGCTGACGGATACCCATTAAGTTTGATACCATTAAGTACAGTGAATTGGCAACTCGCTGTTAAGCTGTTTTTCCAAGATAAATCACGCATATTACATAGTTATGAAAATGATATTTTACATAGTGCTAAATTTAGTATGCCAAAGCCAAGCGTAATGATTTTAAGCAAATATCATAAACTTCCATCTGGAGTAAAATTTTCACGCCGAAATGTTTTTATTCGCGATGGGCTTATATGTCAATATTGTAATACACGATTTAAATTTGAAGATTTGACAATTGACCATGTCATACCGCGAGTAATGGGCGGCGGCACTACTTGGGAGAATTGTGTAGCTTCTTGCAAATCTTGTAATTCATATAAAGGTAAAAAACTAATAAAACCAATCAATAAACCAGTCGAACCAAAATATCACGATATAAATTGTCAAGCTAAAACGTTTGATCTTTATATTCCAGACGAGAATTGGCAACTTTATCTTAAATGGCCAGAAGAACGTCTAGTAATAACACCAAACTAATTAAGTACATGGTTAATGAGCAATTCATTAACTATGTACTTAATTTTTGTCATAAATACAACTATGGCAGATATAATAATTGGATCATCAAATACCTTACGATCATGTAATAGCGTAACTCTAACCGGATTAGAACTCGCTAAGAAGGATCTCGAAAACCATTTCAGCATTAAAAAAGGCGAGAAATGGAGCAACCCAGAGTTTGGGACAAATATTCCTTATTACTTATTTCAACCAATTGATGAGTTTGTAGCTCAATCAATTAGAGATGAAGTCATTGAGGTAATTGATTATGATCCACGATTTGAATTAATAGATGATAATATTGAAGTTACTGAAGATACATATTCGGTCAATGTTTCAGTGAATGTAAAATACATTCCGTTAAATCAAGTCGAAACAATTTACATAGAGTTCCAGAGGGAACAAACAGAAACGGATAACTTATAATATGGCGCAGCAAAATAGGCAGGTGAGGATGTTTGCAGCTGAAGATTATATGGCTGTTTATGATTCGTATATTAATGCTAACTTTAAAGCATTTGATTTTGATACGATTCGCGAAAGCATGGTCACATATATTCAAGCTCAATACCCAGAGAATTTCAATGATTGGATTGAAAGTAGTGACTTTGTAGCATTACTTGATGTAATTGCACAGTTTGGACATAACTTTGCATTTAGAAATGACTTAAACAGTCGTAATAACTTTTTAAGTACAGCACAACGACAAGATAGTGTATTTAAACTAGCTGAATTTTTGGGATATATTCCTCGCCGTAATATTCCAGCAGCTGGTCAACTTAAAATTATTAGTGTTAAAACTAATGAAGGTGTATTAGGCAGCGATGGTAATACATTAGCAGGTAAAACATTACGCTATGAAAGCATAAGTTCAAATGATACAATTGATGACTTTATTACTGTAATGAACGCAGTGTTTAATATTAATAACCAATTTGGTAATCCGAGAAAAACTGCATCTATTTCTGGTGTTGAACATCATTTTTACAATTTAAACAATTTAAACAATCAAATTGTTTTTGAATTTACTGGTGTAGCACAAGGAACAAGTAAACCATTTAACATTATAGGTTTGGATTATAATACTGAACGCGGTGTATTATTTGAAAATACACCTGATCCAGCTAATGCTTTTAGTTTAGTTTATAAAAATGATGGCCGTGGATTGGGTAGTTCCAATACAGGCTTCTTTGCAGGATTTAAACAAGGCTCACTTAGCTTTAAAGACTTTAATATCAATAGCCCAATTAGTAGCTTAACACTAGACGTCAATGTTAACGATATTAACAATGGTGATGTATGGGTTGAAACTATTGACGATCAAGGCAATGTTATTACAAAATGGACTAGTGTTGAAAGTGTATACGGATTCAATGAAATCTATAATGATACTATTCATACTGAACGAAATATTTTTGCTGTTAAAACTAGAGCAGATAACCAAGTTAGTGTAATGTTTCCAGATGAAAGTTTTGGTAACTTGCCACAAGGTATTATTCGTGTTTGGTATCGTACAGGATTCAATCAAACATATGCATTGCGCCCAGATGACATTGGTAATAAATCAATAAACATCAAATACCAAGGTATTGATGGTAACACATATACTGTTACTGTTGGCTTACTATTGCAATCAAATGTAACTAATGCTAGTAGCAGTGAAAGTTTAGACAGTATTAAACAGAATGCGCCACGTGCATACAGTGCGCAAAATCGCATGATTACAGCACAAGACTATAATAATTATTTAATTACACAAAGTGAACAAATTGCTAAAGTAAAAAGTGTAAACCGCACACACAGCGGACACAGTCGTTACATTAATCCAACAGATCCGACTGGTAAATATACCAATTTGCGTCTTTTTGCAACAGATGGTACAATCACTGCCAGTGAAACAATAATTGAAGACAATACTAATAATTTGACAGCCCGAGATATGTTTGATCGTTTTATTAGTCCATTATTGAATAATCAAGAATTGGTAAATTTATATTATCATAAATGGAAAACAACATTTGAAACTGATAAAGCTAGTGATGCAACTATATATAAATGGCAACCAATTGACAATACCAGTGGATATTTTGTGAACGATGCCCCAGTAATTGTAAGTAATGCTACTGGCTTTATGAAAAATATACAAGTTGGCTCGTTAGTTAAACTAACTGAAGATGTTACTGGTGCAGTAACATGGGCAAAAGTATCAAATATTAGCAACGATGGTCTTGGTGTAGATAATGCCAATGGTACCTCAAGCGGTTTAAATCATCGTGGCGCAGGCGCAATTACTTTTGATACTGAAATTAAAACAGTACATACATTGACAATGGCTTATATGCCATTCCCAAGAAAATTTACAACTGCTGAGCGAGATGATATTATTGCTAAATTTGAAGCTAAAACTGACTTTATAATTTATTATGATCATGTTCTACAAGCGTTTGCTACATTACCAGTAACATCTCAAATTAAAACTGATGCTTTTCCATTATCGTTTACAAATGAAGGAATCGACAGTTGGTTAATTTATTGTACTTCAAACGACCCTGCATTTGATATATCTACACGTGTTGTTAAATACGGAATTACAAGTGATCAAATTGAATTTACGAATATTACAAATGAATATAACTTAGATTATCACACTAAGAAGAAAAAGCGTGATAATGTTTCAGTAGTGATTAATAATGTTGAGTACAGTAATTTTTACATTTATGGTTACAATTATGACAACAATGGCATTTTTTATAGTAACAGTGTAAATTTAGTTCTTGAAGATGGTGACAATGATGGCAGACCTGACAACCCAGAAGTATATTATAACATAGCTAATGAGTTACCGTCAATGACAAATTTACGATTTGAATGGACACATGTACCTGACAATAATGAAATAATTGATCCAGGCTTTAGTAATATTATTGATGCATTTGTATTGACAAGAAGCTATGACACTGAATTTAGAAATTGGTTAATTAAAACTGATAATAATCTATTAGATGCACCACTAGCTCCAACAACAAATGAGTTAACAGCACAATTTAATACAATTACTGACAAAAAATCACTAAGTGACACAGTAATATATAATCCAGTAAAATATAAAATATTATTTGGCATAAAAGCAACTGAAGATGCTCGTGCATCATTTAGTGTAATTACGTCGCCAACATCATCTATTACAGATAATGAAATTAAAAGCCGTATTGTAGAATCAATTTACAGTTTCTTTACACTTGATAATTGGGACTTTGGTGAAACATTCTACTTTACAGAATTAGCAGCATATGTACATAAAGAATTAGCTGGCGAGATAAGCAGCTTTGTTATTGTACCAGAAAGTGCAAACAGTGTGTTTGGTAAACTATTCCAAATAACACCAATGAGTGATGAATTGTTTATTCCAGATGTTTCATTAACCGACATTGAAATTGTTAGTGAAATTACAAGCGAAAATATTAAGGCTACAGGAAATTAATTATGACATTTAAACCAAAGAAAATAGTAACTGCTTTAAACAAAACCAGAGCTGGTACACGTGCTTTAGATAAAATTAAATCAAGTACGTTTTTACCTGGAGTTTTTCAAAGTAGTTTAAATGAAAAATGGTTAAATGCTAGTCTTGACTTAATGATAAGCAAGGGTGACCTGGATGACATTAATGCATATGTGGGCGCAGCAACGGGACAAGAATTAAATGATGTTAATGATTTATATTTAAATACAAATCAATTAACGCATATGCAACCTACTATTGTTGCAAAAGACGCTAGTGGTGAAATGACAGAAAGCATTAGCTGGGATCAAATTAAAGATCGTATCGAACTTGAATTCAATGATTATGATTATAATGCAGCATATAATACACGCTCATATATGTTTAATCCTCCAATTAATGTGGATAAATTTATTAACTTTAGCCAGTATTACTGGTGTCCAGAAATTTTAGATGCACCTGCAATAATTACACTGACAAATACTACATACACTAACTATAATCCTATTGACGTTTTTAATAACGTAATAAATGGTCAACTTCCATATGAAATAGTTGATGGGCCAACAGTAACGGAAAGCGGTACTATTGAATTATATAACGGTATGGTAGTTCAATTTATTGGCGCAGGGTTTGATCCAGCTATCACAAATCATACTTATGTTATTTGTGGCGTAGGCAAAAAAATCAAATTCCGTTCAGAAAGTAACATATCGCGTTTAACACCGTTTACTAAATTTTATAGCGGAGTACAGGTACCTTGGGAAGATAAAAGCTATACGGTTTGTAATATCAATGACGATTTTGTATCTGGATTTAGTCGTGCAAACCGCTGGATGCATATAAATGCATTGCGTTTATTAGCCAAGGCTGACCCATCAATTCCTTTACTTGAATGGAGTAATAATACAAAAAACGCAAAGCGTAATATTATTGAATTTGATAGAAATTTATTATTATGGGATATTGCTTCTGGTACACACCATAATGTAGTACATTGGCAAGTTGGATTAGAACATTTATCTGATATTTCGCCATTAGGTCCGATATTAAATGTGGGTTCATGGGTAGCAGGCGAAAAGGTTATTATTAAAACAACAAATGCAATACAAGAGTCATATAATACAATATACACGATAGATGTAGATGGTATTAGTTTAACACCATCTACTACACTGGCTGACGGCGATTATTGGACCATTGGGCATGATTACTATAGCGGTGACCAGGCTGATTATAGTCGTTACGATTTCCAGTGGAAAGATGATGTCATCACATTAATACAAACAATGGTAACGCCAAGCACCAGACCGTTATTTAGATTAAAAGATTATCAAGCAAACTGGCTAGATTCATATAGTGAGAGTACATTTAATGGCAACTATATATTTGGTTATAAAACTGGAACCGGCGCGGTTGACACTGAATTGGGCTTTGCTCCATCATACAAGGATATTGGTACAACAAGTGAAGTTGAATTTACAAACTATATTGACAGTGAAAGATATTATACACAAGAATATCAAAATAATGTTGAAGTAGAGATATTAGGTAATTATTTTTATGACTTCACAGGCGGCAAAAGTTTTAATAACTATATACCATCAACAGTTCCAGTTGGTGCTAAAACAAAATTACAAATAATCAGTGGACCAGATATTCCTTCAGCACCTATTACAGGCGCCACTGGCAATGGTCAAACTATTGTATTTCTAGCTGATAATAATTTTAAAGTTGGATGGACTATTGATATTACAGGCATGGCACCAAACCAATATAATTTAATGAATGCAACTATAGTTGCTGCAACAGAAACCACTTTTACGATTAACAGTGGTGTTACAGGTGCATTTGTATCTGGAGGCACAGCAGCATTAAATGAAAATACAAATTTAGAATGGGCACTTAAACAAATTAGTGAAACTGATACTACAAAGACAGATATTACTATTGATTTGCCGCTAAGTGAATGGCGTCCAGCACTACATTATGAATATTTTGAAAGAAATGGTGAACCAGCATTGCTTGAAGTTACCAATAATAAAATATACAATGAAAGTATTCGTACACCCTTAACAGTAGAACAAAATACAACTATTGATTTTTACGATGTATCAGCAGACCAGTCACTACAGTTTTTACAGGTTGATCCAACTGACCCGTCGGGCACATCATTTATTACTGCTGGTACTAGTCATGATGGTAAAGTAACTATTGCAATCACTGACAATAAACATAGTGTAACAGTGGCAGACGAGGACAACTATGTATTATGGTATACAAATGGAACAAATAGAAAAGTAAGAATAATTACAGCATCACACGAAAAGTATGCACAACAACATCTTCATATTACCATAAATGGACAACAGATTAATTATTCAGATTACTCAGCTACAAGTACTGGAATTACTATTTCAGGCAGCACATTAGATGCAAGCGAGAATCATATTATTGACATTGAATATTATCGTAATACCCCTGACATCGAGACTACCGTTCCAGAATCAATAGCTAATAATCCAACAAATGAAAAATTAACTGATTTCACCATTGGTGAAACATTTAATCATTGGATTAGCTTAATACAACACCAGCCAGGTTTTGATGGTGTAGCATATGGTAATAATAATTATGATTATATACCAAAGACAAATACATTGGGCGGAACAATATATATTACAGATAGTAGTCCTATTATTCATGATTATACATATGCAAATAAAAATTTAGATTTGACTGAAGGTATAAAAAACCAAGCCAAAGAGTGGTATGCATTTAGAAATCGTTTAGTAGCGCAAGCAAAACGAATGTATAGTAGCAATTCAACATTAGATATTAAATCGTTAACAAATTTAATTATTAGTCAACTAACTGAAAATAATAAAGGCAAAGAATTACATCGTAAATCAAACATGGCATTTGGAAAATTGGCATGTGACCAAGTAATAATATATGATGCAATTGGTGGTGAATATGGAATAGATGTTAATATTAATGCTGATGTATATGTTAAAGACCATATTAATGTTTATATAGAAGATAATCATTATAGTAATAATACACGAGTATTTCGACTATTAAAAGAAAATAGTGATTATACAATTGCATCAGGGTTAATTAAAGTTACTACTAGTAAAACAGACTTCACCAATGGTGAAGATGTAACATTGCATATTTACAAACACAATGCGCTAGATGATTGTTATATCCCAGCTAGTTTAGCAAAACTCGGATTAGATACAGTTATTGAGCCTAACATATTTAATAATGGGACAACACATATTATATGTCATGATGGATACTATCATGACACAGGAATAGAGAATGTTAATATTTCCGATCCGTCAAATCCAAAATTTGATGCTGCGTCAGCAGTATTATATGAACTTGAATTAAGAATATGGAATAATATATCAAGAACATCAACAGTATCGCACTCGCATTTTATGCCAACAATTTCTCAAGGCACATGGTTTACAAGGCATACTATTGATGATTATATTGAAAGATTTTTTAAAGAATGGCAAAAGAATACAGGTAATACAGAATTAAATATTGAAAATTATTATGATGCACTTGATCCATTTACTTGGAATTATAGCACTCTGGTTGCACCTGGAAAACTAAATGACAATTATCCAGGCCACTGGCGCGGTGCTTATGCATTATTATTTGCTACTGATCGACCAGAAATTGCTCCATGGGAAATGCTTGGATTTGGTGAAGAACCAATTTGGTGGTCTACACATTATCACTGGACAAATACAACCAAACGTGCTAATTTAATTAACGCATTAACTTATGGTATTATAAGCGAACCTGGAGAACCAATTATACAAAACCCAAAATATGCAAGAATAGATTGGGATTGGGCAACAAAGGCCCCTGTGAATATTTTAGGTGAAATTGTGTCGCCAGATATTGTATTAGGAACACCGCCAGCAGTAGATGCAGCACAATTGTTTGTGTTTGGTGATGTCGGCCCAACTGAATATGAATGGCGACAAACTCCGTTAGGAGCAGCAGCAATACTTGATGCAGTTATGAAACTAAACCCATGTAATACATGGTTGCAAGTTTTCCAGCCTGGCGAAAGTGATTATTTTAGTTCTACAGACGGCAGCGTAGTTAATAAAAATACAGAAACACAATTTTCAAATACAAATATGGCATTCCATGGCGAATCTATTGGCAAGCAGATTAAAAACGTGGAGATAATTAGTACTAATGATACGGTTGTACCAGCTGCAACCACAGTTGTATTTGTTGGCGGTACAACTCATGAAGATACTGCCAAAGCTGAACTAAACATTCACAGTGGTGTACTAACGAGCGTTGAATTAACTCGACGCGGTTCTGGTTATACTGGTTTACCAAATATTATATTAGTATTCCCAACTGGTTACGCACCACCAGCTGGTCAAGAATGGCCACAAGCACAATTTGATATAGAATTTGAAGATGATTATGAATTCTTCAAAGGCATTGATCAGATAATGCATAATAATAAATTGCGCAGCCGTGCAGATTTTGACCGCAGCCAAAGATTAGCAAGTTTAGAAACACATTTAATGCAGCCATTGGCTGGATTTACAGACAAATCATTAATTACTGTTAAAAGTGAAAGTAGTGCCAATGGTGCTTATACATTGGGCAGTAATGATTACACGATAAACATGCATGGCGGTTTGACAGAACAATTAATAACAGCAAGTAGTGTTAAGTTTAAAAAAGTATCCAATGGATTTGTTATTGATGGATATAGTAGACATCGTCAAGAGTTTGTGTTTTATGAACCATATGGTGTTGAATTTGATCTTGTTGAATTATCAAATGGATTAACAGTTCAGAAATTTAAGCATTTTGCAAAAACGCCTAGTATATTGAAGTTTGATACAAAATTAACACGCATTCAAGATGTTTATAACTTTATACGTGGATATGCGCATTATCTAGAATCAATGGGCTTTAGTTTACAAGTGTCTGGTGAAGGCATTGCAAACGAAGCTGTGACATGGGCAAACCAAGCAGGTGTAGACACAACATATATTAGTGAAATTGGCCAAGTTGTTTCATTCTCCAGCACTGAATATTCAATATTACCATTTGGTAGTTTGCCAGGCAATATTAATAGCATAATAGGTGTAGATAAGAATGGCAATGAAGTAGATGTTACTATTGATAATTTATGTATCACACGATTAAATGACACAGTAACAATTCATCCGTCATCAATTAATCCAAAATCAACTGAATCAAATGAAACTATTGTAAATGTGACAAGTGCATCTAACTTAGCAAGTACAAGTGGCATTTTAACTACTGATGATTATGGTAACACTATATACAGACCAGCAGAGTTGCCGCAAACACAATTAAGCAATAGTGAATGGAATGCAGACGTTGAAACAAATACAGTTGATGTTATTCGCAGTGTTACAGTGGGATTAACTAGATATTATCATGGCATACTGTTTAATAACAAAACAACATTTAATGAAGTTATTTTTGATACAGTACTTGGCAGTCAACAAAAACGATTACAACTATTTGGACAACGTACACGTGATTGGCAGGGCAGAAAAGATGCACCTGGTTACTTAATTAACGATACTAGTATTGTACAAAACTTCGATACTCTTGCTGCTGACATGAATGATTTATATGACTTTAATACTACAAAATTTAATGACGATGTAGCTAGATTAGAACGAATGACACTGGGCATAACTGCAACTAACTGGATTAAAAATATTGATTTACCAGAAAATGTTGTTAATAAATTTATGCAGGGTGTTTTAAAGAATAAAGGAACAAACAGTGTTGTAGATAAGTTTAACCGAAGTTCAGTTATTAACCAAGGACAAAGTGACGTTGATGTTACTGAATATTGGATGTTTAATAGCAGTAATTTTGGTGATACAGTACGTAACAAATCAACAGAGATAAAAATTAAAAGTACTCAAGTTACTGATAATCCTAGTATAATTGATTTGGCAGACTTGAGTCTTGACTATGTTAACAAAGAAATAGATACAGAATTTAATATGGTTCCATTCGATCAACTTGGTATTACACAACGCAAAGCTGGCGATTTAAAAATTGATGAATATGATTATATCGCTAGTACAATGGATTCATTTGCTGAAATATATAATTCGACTGCTGATTATGCTACTATCCCGACGTGGAGTGGCTCACGCAGTTGGAAATTTAATGACTTAATAAGAAAAGATGGTATATTATATAAGTGTGCTGTTGACTATATTGGATATAATGAATTAGCAGATTATATTATAGCACAAGGTGTATTAGATATAAGTAGTGTTAGTTTTCCATATGCAGCATCACCTAGTCCAGCAAGCGCAACTATTGATGGTATAGATATTTGGTTTGATAAAACCGTAACTACATATCCAGATATTGTAGCAACAGGCACAGAATTAAATCCATCATGGACTGGCGATAAGCAGTTAATAGTTGATGGTTCAATTGTTATAGATTTAACGAAAGAAGAAACCGTTGAAGAAGTTGACACTGGTGCAGCTTATGGCGGCGTCCCTGTAACTACGCAAATTACAGATCATGACAGTGCTGTTGATGTTACTGGATTAGTTTTATCAATTAATTCTGTATCTGTTGACTTACAAGCAGCAGGAGCAAAACCAAGTGCTGATGAAAATGAAGTAGTTACTGGCACTGGTGCAGCCACTTATACCTTAGTTGGCCCAGCTGAACCAATGGATACAATGCATGAAATTACTGCAACATATCCTCCTATCGGCAATACTGGTGGCCCGTATACTGAATACGTTGATAGTTTAGCTGGAACAATTACTTTTACACCTGCATTAGTTGCTGGTGATACAGTAACAGTTAATTATATTAAGCCATACTATATTAGTCGTACACAATTAAAAGCTGCAATAAATGGTAACGGTAGTCTTACTGCATTATCTATTGCTGCTGTTGATCATGAGTCAAATCCTGCTAGAATTGCTATTACTAGAACAACTGGTGTTGATCCAACTAATCCAGGGTCATATGATCCATTGACTATTGATACAGCATCTGGTAACAGTGCTATGGCATTAGTAGCTGGTACATATAATGTAACTACCCATTGGGTAGTACAAGATGCATTACAAGACCTGCCATATATTGAAGGTCAAATTGCTGCTGCCCTACCATCTGCCACATACAGTGTTGGCACTAGTGCCAACAGTATACAAATTACAAAATTAGCATCAAGTGGACTTGGTGCAAGTAGTGAACTAACTTTTGGTGGCACAGCACAGGTATTACTTGGTTTACTAAGCACATACGCAATTGGATCAAGTTGGGAACAACCAACTGACTCGACGGCTGCTGAAGTAGTAGCAGACATTAATTTAGCTATGATTCCTGGTGTAACAGCCCAAGTAGTAACTAATCGTATTGTAATACAAAAAGACAGTGGTGTCGATGTTCAAATGGATATAGGCGATACATCCTTTAATTCATTAGCTGGCTTGCCAATTGGAATACTGGGTGTCTCGGATAATACTAGTAATAGTTTTGATCCAATGAAATGGACTAATATATCTTCAGAAGATACTGCATTGTTTAATGCATGGATTTTAAACGATAGCAAAATGGAAAGAAAAGCAATTAATAATATAACAGCAAGCTTTAGTAGTTGGAATGTATTACAATCACAACGTATTCCAGCCTGGGCAGCTATTGACGCTGGCGATATAAGTTCTGATGGTAATGATGCTAAGATATCATTATTTAATAGTAGTAATGATGCATATTCAAGATCAGCAGTTAATGTTGGCGATTATGTGATGTTATTAAATACTACTTCGACGCCAACAATATCTGGTATACATAAAGTTACTGCATTAGAACCCACAGATATTAATAGTTTTTACATTGACAGATTTATTGAAACAGACGGGCGAGCTGAAGCAGTATTTGTATTCAGAAATGCAAGATTTAATACATATGCTGATATGATTTCAGCAATGGCTATTGCTAATAGTGATTATAACTTTGCCACTGGTGATAGAATATGGGTAACAGAAAGTGCAGATCCAACACCAACACCTGGCACATACAGTTACCTGTACAATGGTGACGGCACTGTGACATTAAATCGTTCAACCACTACATATGTTGATAATAGTGTATTGGAAAATATTAGATTATATGATGCAGCCAAACAGAAAACAGTTATTGAATTAGAATTATTTGATCCACTACAAGGAATTATTCCAGGTGTAGCTGATCGTGAAATTGACTTTAAATATCCAGTGGATATAGCAGTTTACAATATGTCTAATGACACTAATTATAATACTAATCAACGCAATGCATGGACCAATGATCAAGTTGGTAAAATTTGGTGGGATACAAGCACAGTATTTTATATTGATTACAAACAGGGTGATGCGAATTATGCAGCAAACAATTGGGGCAAGCAAGCAGATACAAGTAGCGTTGATATATATGAATGGACAAAATCAACAGTAACACCAGACAAGTGGGAAAATGAAGTAGCCGCTGGCAACGATCATTATGGTACAATTGCATCTGGTGAAGCATATAGAATTTATGATGAAGCTACAAGTGAATACATAGATTATTATACCGAAGATACAGTATGGAACGATCACTTTAGTCGTTACGACACAGTATATTATTTCTGGGTAGCAAATAAAAACACAATTACAAGTACTGACAAAACATTAGCAACTATTAATATAGCTGCTATTATCAATGATCCAACATCAAGTGGTATTCCATGGGCAGCAGCAATATCGCAATATAAATTTATAATGAATAATATAGCATATTATGTAAATGATGTAAACAGTGTTATACAAGTTAACGTCAAGCCAGATTTAGCATCACATAGTAGTTGGACTGCTATTAGTGAAGTTAGTGATTTAATTCCAGATTATTACTATATAGGTTTACAGGATAATCTAGTTGGTACACAGCGAATTACTAATAATCCATTACCAGATAAAACATTGCATGAGTTTAACCGATATGGTGATAACCGCAGTATACAATATAAATATCCAGGTGTTAAACACAGTCAAGCATGGTTTAAAGATACTTTAGATGCTAGACGAGAAGCGGTTGATATTATTAATAGATTATTGATTCATCAAAATATAGTAGACAACCTTGATGGTAAATGGGATCAAACATTAACAAAAATTTATTATGACGTTCCAGCAGATGCTGAAACAGGAACATCTGCAGAGTTCGAACTTTATAAGACAACTAACTGGGACCCAATTAATAATAATCTTCAAGGCGAGAGTTTTTATAATACTGAAACTGAAACATTATATAGATGTACTGGTTCAGAATGGGTTCAAGATTCTGGATGGGATATGAATTTAGTTTGGCATTATGCTGATTATATTACTCAAGCGTTTGCGGCAAATGAAGTTTCAGCCACTGCCAGTGTAGCAACTTATAATGATTTACTTAATATTGATACGTCAAAGCACAGTGTTGTAATTGTTGGTCCATCAACCGTTTGTACTAGTACTAACTTACAAAAAGAAGCAACGTATCAATGGTCAGGAACTGGCTGGAATTTAGTTAAAAAGAAAAACGCAACCATTCAATTCAATGATTTAATATGGAATCAAAATAATTTATTTGCATGGGATATGCAAAGCTGGGATGGTATTTGGGATCATGATCCAAGTGGATATGTACATTATATTATAGAAGCATGTAGAAATGATTTATTCATTGATAGTTATTTAGAAAACTTTAATAACTTCTTCTTTGGTATAGTTAGATATATTGCTAACTTGCATACACAAGTTGATTGGTTCTATAAAACAACATTTATTAAATTGAATATTGATACTACTATTAATACTTCTAATCAATCACATCGTTTACCAAAACGCTTGTATAAAAATAATGTAGATATTTTTGAAGGATTTATTAACGAAGTTAAGCCATTCCATACGAAAATTAAAACAGTATTTGACAAATATCGAGTGTTAGATGTTGCAGAAATAAATGTTACTGAAGAGTCAGTAAATAAATTTATAGAAATCAAGTATGAAGATGAAATAAATGATGAATTTGGACCTGATGTAGAAACATACAGTTCAACCTTTACGTCAACTCCACCAATTTTAGACGGTGGTGACTTTACGTCAACTCCAGTTGATAGCATCAACGGCGGCGGATTTGATATCCCAGCTAATTATAATATCACTAGTGGTGTAGCGAGACGATCTACATACAATGGTATCATTGATGAATCAGCAAGTTTTAAAGTAATAACAAATAGTTCAGGTGCTACAGTAGATAATGATTCACGTACATATGTATATGTAATAGGACAGGATCATAGACTAGCAGCATTTGGATTAGAAGATGCAAAAGCCACAACAGTTTCAGCAGATACTTTAAGAACTGCTACTACTATTGAAGTTACTGACCCAAGTGTGTTTAGAGCACATGGCGGTATGGCATTTATTAACGGTGAGGTTATATCATATCTTGGTGTAACTGGAAACCAAATTGAAGGTGTTATGCATAGCAATGGAGAAACTATTAATGGTAGCCATGCTAGCGGAACACAAATTATAGATATTTCAGATACTTCTGTGCTACAACCATTTGATAGCTCAAGCGAATTTGCAATGCATAACGAATTACCGTGGTTAGATTTTAATGACTATGTAACTATGGCAACATCACGTATGTTTGATGTTGGCACAGGCGATAGTTTAGTTGATCCGGCGGCAACTAGTAACGAAGCATTAGTAATGAAAAATCAAGGAAAAGGCATTGCTATTTAAGCATAAATATATATAACGGAGAACATGAAAAATGAACAACACATTCAATGACAAATCCACAGTAGAAATGGACGGTCATGTATTAATTAAAGATGCTGATAGTGGTGAAGTTTTATTAGATAAACACAATCATATCAACTTTGAAAATATGAGTGAAGCTATGGCAGGCGGCTTAGTTAATGCAGTTGATACAGCATCTGGCGAACCATTCCATATTGAAAAATTGGCATATGGTAACGGCGGCACTGCGGTGTCTGGAACGGGTGCAATTACTTATAATACACCAAATACAACTAGTGCAGATGGTGAATTATACAATGAAACATATATAAAAGCTGTCAATGTTTCGCCATTTGATAATGAAAATAATATTTCAGTTGAGCATGAAAACGGCCAACATTATACTGATATAAAAATCACAAGTACGCTTGATTATACTGAACCAAGCGGCCAAAATAGCGATGATACTGGTACTGATATGGAAGATGATTATGTATTTGATGAAATAGGACTGAAACTAAAAACAGGTAAATTCATTACTCATTTAATTTTCCATCCAATTGAAAAAGCAGCAAATAGAAAAATTCAAGTGATTTACACATTACGTATTAGGGCGGGAAATTAAATTATGGCATATAAAATAAACTTTTTTGATCAAACTACAACACCAATTGATGTTCAAGATAGAACTTTGAATACTGATACACATCTTACATTTGTAGGTAAAAATTGGTTTGGCTATGGAGAATCAATTGCGGAAAACCAACTAAAATTGTTAGAAAATTGTGCAAGTAATACAGTACCAGATATTGCCAAAGCTGTCGAAGGCCAACTTTATTATAACAAGGGTGAAAAATCATATTTCTCTTGTGTTATAAATGGTTCAACAAAAGAATGGCAACGAGTACCTGGTTCAGCTCTTGATACTATGACTATAGTTGACGATGTAAGTGTTGAACACGTAGTAACAGTGGCATACAAGTCGGGCACTGATTTAACTGAAATTGCGTTTATTATTTCGACAGATGCTGATTTTACAGTTAATACCACTGCTGGTATTAATCCTGCTGAAATAGTTACAAATTTTGCATCAATCAAGTCTGGAATTACAATGACTACTGCAACTGGTTTTAAATTTCACGGTACAGCAACAACAGCTGAATATGCTGACCTTGCAGAAATGTACGCAAGTGATGCAGCATATGCACCAGGCACAGTAGTTAAGATTGGTGGCGAGGCAGAAGTAACACAAACAACATCAGCATTTGATCCTGAAGTATTTGGTATTGTGTCAACAGATCCTGCTTATTTAATGAACAGTGAAGCTACTGGTACTTCTGTGGCAGTAGCATTAGAAGGCCGAGTACCAGTTAAAGTTATTGGACAAGTTAAAAAAGGTCAACGATTGTTGTCAAGCGAAGAGCCTGGTGTTGCAAGAGCACCTACAGATTATGAAATGCAAGAATATATGGACTGGTATCGAATAGTTGGTCGTGCTCTTGAGGACAAAACATCAGAAGGTATTGGACTAGTAGAAGTAGTAGTTGGGACCAAATAAAGTATGGCTAACCCACCAATAGGACAAAAGCAGTTAATAACAGCTGAGCAATTTAATGAATTAATTGCTGAGTACCATACCTATTGGGCTGATGATACAAGTTATGCATTCAATGATTTAGCTGTACTTACTAAAAATAGTCATAGCAAGGGATGGGGTCAAGCATCAGTTGAAGTCCCTGTTACGCCAGCAACAACTATTGAAGCATTGCATCTTAATAAACTTATAGCACAGTTAAACGCTGGGCTTTACCATATAGATGAATCTAATACATTATGTAGTTCATTTAAACTTGCTGGTAATAAAATACCAGCAGCCGCTTATGTTACTGTTGACTCTTTTATTAGTAGTATTGAAAATACACGATTCAATACTACAACTGCTGACATTGTTGTTGATATCTTAGATGGTGCAGTGCAAGTGGAACATGATAATCCATTGGAAAATTGGGACGATTATGCATATGCAAAAGTTAAAGCGACATTTACTAATTATGCAGAAGCAAGATACTTTTTTAATAGTGGCGGCTCGATAATTTTTGATATATCTGGCATTGGCGGTAACCCACGTGGCGGCGGCTGGAGCCAATCATTAAATTATATTGGTGAGGTTTGGGTTGGCGCAATAAGCACAACTAATACAGGAGCATCAATCCCGTCAGTTAATAAAGGAATTTTTGATGCATTTTCAGGAGTTGATACAGAATTATATAGTGTAAGAATATCACAAACAAATTATACCGGTGGCGGTGGTGAGTATGGTTACAGCGAATACGGCCAGCCTGACTATAGTGGCGGTGAATATGATGCATGTACACTTAAAATTAATTTACTAAGTTCTGAAATAGCCCCAGGTGGTGTTTTTGAAATGTTATTTACCGTTATATTAGACGAGGAAGATATAGGTACTAATACAGTTGATATTGCATTGGATTTAGTTACTGGCTATCGCCTACCATTGGAAACACCAACAGATATCGATTTAGCAGCAAGCCCGACGTTTGAATCAAAATTTTCGGCGGATACTACAACATATCAATTTCAAGACAGGGTAGCTCCTGTCCTTGGTATAAACACAGTTTGGACCTTAGTCAATCATTAATAATCATTGACTAAAAAGCCGAATTATTATATAATACTAATTAACTTATAGGAGATTTATCTGAATGGATGAACGATTGCAAAAAGCTCTGGAATTTGGAAATTATAGCCAAACAATAGCAAATCAAAAACAAAATATTAAAAATAGAGTACAACAAATGTGTACAGTACATTGCAATAATGGCATGTTTGTAGCTAATCAACAAACTATTGCATTTGTAAAAGCCCTGGTTGATTTGAAACTAAATACTTCTATTATAGAAGATTCAAAACAAAACCCGATCGAAATTAAAGACACTTGTGAATTTTTAGATGCACTTGTTAGTGCGTATAGTGCTGCAATGACAGAGTACAATACAGAATATAGCAAACTTAAAAAAATTCGCAAACTTGAAAAATTAATGGAATAGTAAATGGAATCAACACAAGGCATTTGTTTTTATGCGTATAATAACGAACAAATAGACTATGTCAGACTTAGTATGTTTGCAGCTAAGAAAGCTAAAAAATATTTAGATAGACCAACTTGTTTAATTACTGATAGTGGATCATACTCTTGGCTTCAAGAATCATTTACTCAAGAAGTTATAATGCAGTCATTTGATCATATTGTAATGACTGATGATAATCTGGAAAAAAATATACGTGTTCATCATGACAGTCCATGGACTGAATTTAAAGCACAATTTTCTAACAGTAATAAGCATAAGATATGGGAATATAGCCCGTTTGATCAGACATTATTGTTAGATATTGATTATATTCTAAAGACTGATTATTTAGAACATGTATTTGATTCTTATACTGGAGTTGCAATGTTTGATAAAGCAACTACTTTAAGGAATGCATCAGTACATCCAAATGAAAAACGGTTAAGCTATAATGGTATTAAAATGTGGTGGAGTACAGTAGTTTATTTTGATCGATCAGAGACAAGTAAATTATTTTTTGATATGTGGGAACATGTTAAAGATAATTATCAGTTCTATAAACTATTATACAACTTTCCAGGGCATATGTATCGTACTGACTATTGTGTTAGTATTGCAGCACATATTTTAGATGGCATGCTGCCTGGTGACACCATCAATGACTTTAATAGCAGCATGCAAAATTTAAGTCAGAAAGACGACATAATCAAAAGTGTAGATGACGAAACATGGATATGTTTAGCTCATGATCCAGTTGAAAATTGGAAAAATTTGTTAGTCAGACATGAAAAATATGACATACATTGTATGAACAAACGTGCATTGGGTCGACTAATAGAGGATCATAATGAATAGAGGGTTTATAACGTCAGCAAACACAAAAACTGAACAAAAGGCAGCCGCTACACTGGCAAATAGCATTAAGATTCATAATCCAAATGCAAGTGTAACATTGGTAATAGACAAATTAGTAAATATAGACTCCAAATTTGAAGCGGCATTTGATTATATTGTCGAGTTACCAAACAAAAGTGCAAAAGAATTACGTGCAAATGATTGGCAATTGTATTATACATCGCCTTATGATAACTCAATATTTATTCATCATAGTACAATTGTATGCCAAAATTTAGACTCAGCTTTTGATTTTTTTGAACATAGTTATAATGTATGCTTTTTAACTAGTGAATCTAGATTTAATTATGATACAATAACTAAGTTAGATGGTTATTATGAAGATAATAATTTACTTAAACCGTCTACTACTATGTTTTATTTTAATAAATCTGACGCTAGTTTAGAATATTTTAAAATAGCTGAACCAATAATGCAGAACTGGCAACAATCACAGACAGAAATTTTAACTAATAAAAAGCATATAAAAAAGTATTATGATCCAAGTCAGATGCATAGTATTGTAATTAATTGTTTTCAACAACCAAATGATTATTTAATAACAAATCATCAGCCAGTAACAGTCATTGACATGACATATGAAACGTATAGCCAACGATCTATTGCTAACTCAGGCAGTAATGATTGGGTAAATTATCTAAATTGTTGGATTTACCCAAATTATAAAGTGAAAATACAAAATTTTAATATTAATTCAATATTTTATTATGATAATATTAATTTTTTGACAGATGAGATATATGCAACATACAACAAAGAAATCTAAAACAGAAACACCGCGCCGACAGTGGTGGATTAAGTTTGATAATATAACTGGGAAAATTTATCGGCTAAGCCCTAGATTTATCGAGAAAAATGACGATAAGATTAGTACCGTGCATGAATTTGGTCACCTGACTATCATTGATGATATTTTAGCTGGCAAAATATCATTAAAAAAATGCAAAATAGTTGAAGATTTTACTACTGGTCAACCGGCCATTGTTACAAATTCAAACAGTCTAGTACTGCAAAGCAGTGATGAAGTCAAAATTAAACAAATTAAAGGAAAAAATCCGCAATCAGCTGATGTGTGCCTTGAATTATTTAAAGATACTAGCATTATTGAAATGACATTAAATGTATCAAATATCAAGCAGCATATGAAAATAAACGAAATACACGAAGTGCAATTGGCTGAAGGTACACAATTTAATCTATATATTACAGAAAAAAACCAACCAGATTATTTACTACAGACAATAGAAATTGATCCATTGCTATTATTTAAACAGAAAAAAGTACAGGTAAAACTGGAATCAATAGCCAGACTGGAAAATATAAGTATATATACAAATCCTATATTTAAATCATATAGTTTCATTATTAGTCAAACAGATGTTAATGCAAACAATACATTTAACCAAACCAACCAATCCATACAACAATCAATTGCCAGTAACGAACAAAAACATTTAACATTTCAGCGCAATATATTTAATGATAAAGAGTTCCATGTTAATAGCGGCCTGCTGTCTACAGATAATAAATATATATTACAAAGTCAAAAAGAATTAGATATTATAGTTTGTGATACTACTCCAGATAATTTTGTGGGCGGGATATCATTAAAATGTCAAGATCTAATACAACAAAATAAACAAACAATTAGTACAGGATTTAAATTGCCTAGAAAACCCATATTTTTGTATCAATGCAAAGAATTACAAATTAATTATATAGGAGAGTAATATGTCATTAACAAGTATCAACGAATTTGATATTATTTTTATAAGCTATGATGAACCAAATGCTGACGAGAATTTTGCAGATTTGTCTTCTAAATGTCCGTGGGCACAGCGTAGCCATGGTGTATATGGTAGTGATGCCGCACATAAAGCAGCAGCCGCACTTAGTGAAACAGACCGTTTTATTACCATTGATGCAGACAATATTGTTGACCCGGCATTTTTTAATATCGAGGTAGACATGGACCATATTAAACCAACCGACGTTATTAGCTGGGCTGGTAAAAATGAAATTAACGGCCTTGTGTACGGCAATGGCGGCATCAAATGTTGGCCAAAAGATGTTGTAATGAACATGCAAACGCATGAAAATGCACCAGCAACAGATAAGCGAGCCCAAGTAGATTTTTGTTGGAACATTAATTATGTACAAATGAATAATATTTATTGTGATGTAATGAACAATGGTAGCGCATTACAAGCTTGGCGAGCAGGATTCCGTGAAGGTGTCAAGATGGGATTAGTTGATGGTAATGTAGTTGATCCGCAAAATCTACGACAATTAGTACATAAAAAGAATTTCCAGCGTTTACTTACTTGGATGTCAGTGGGTGAAGATGTTAATAACGGACTTTGGGCCATATATGGCGCTAGGCTTGGTTGTTATATGACAAACGTTGAACGAGACAAATGGGATTGGAAAAATGTTCGTGACTTTAAATGGCTTACAACCTTTTTTGAATCAACGATTGTTCCGCAGTTTCAAGGCGGTGATGAAATTGATATTCGAACTGGCCTACGCTGGAATAAAGAAGCATTAAAAGAAAAAACACTTGAGCTTGGTAATAATTTAATGACAGATTTGCAGTTAGATCTTGCAGACTTAGGTCCACAAGGAAGTAAGTTTTTTAAGAGTGTATATATTAATCCAAGCAGAATGGCACCGCAGGTAAGAGAAGAGCAGGTAGTTGACAGTATAGAATGAAAAAAACAAAACAAACTGGATTAACCGCAATTTTTGCATGTGATGAAAAATGGGGCATTGGCAAAGATGGTGATATGCCATGGCCTACACAAAAGCATGATATGAAATGGTTCCAATCTGTCACAGAAGAATCTACAATTGTAATGGGCCGCATAACATGGGATAGTTTACCAAAAAAGCCATTGTCTAATCGTAAAAACATAGTAGTCACAAGAAGACCAGCAGCTGGCGCAGACGAATATTGGTCTACTAGTAAGTTATTGCATGAATTAAGTAATAAAGATTTTAAAGAAACAGCAATAATTATTGGCGGCGCCCAACTATTTAATTTGGTTCGCGATGATATTGACCATATTTTAATAACAAAAATCTCAGGCGACTGGGAATGTGATACTATTTTGCCTTACGATTACATAAAAAAGAATTTTAAAAAAACAAAAGTTGAACATAAGCATATTGAAATAGAAAGTTGGACAAGAAAATGAAACAATATGTAGAAGCACTACAACATGTGCTAGACAATGGTGAAGAACGAACTGACAGAACTGGAGTCGGCACCATTGGTGTTTTTGGTTATCAGATGCGTTTTGATCTTAAAGAAGGATTTCCAGCAGTAACAACAAAAAAGTTAGCATGGAAGGCATGTGTAGGAGAACTATTATGGTTCTTAGAAGGCAGCACAGACAACTACCGTTTGGCTGAGATAACACATGGTGATAAGACCAAGCGTACAATTTGGACAGATAATGCAGACAGCCAAGGTAAAGCATTAGGGTATAATCCTGGTGAGTTAGGCCCAGTATATGGCAAGCAATGGCGCAATTTTGGTGGTGTAGATCAGATTAGATGGGCTATTAATGAAATCAAAATAAATCCAGACAGTAGACGCATTATAGTATCAGCATGGAATCCACCAGAGATTCCTGATATGGCGTTACCTCCCTGTCACACCATGTTCCAGTTCTATGTTAACAATGGTAAGTTGAGTTGTCAACTATATCAACGTAGTGCTGATATGTTCTTAGGTGTACCATTCAACATTGCATCCTATGCGTTATTAACACATATCATTGCTGAGATTTGTGATCTTGAAGTCGGCGACTTCATTTACACAATTGGCGATGCACATATCTATTCTAATCATGTGGATCAAGTCAACGAACAACTAGAGCGAAAGCCACAACATTTGCCAACACTAAATATTAACATAGCACTAAATTTGTTAGATGATGTGTTGTTGTCTAATGTTGACGATTATCAATTATCTAACTATAATCCAATGCCAAGCATTAAAGCACTGATGGCGGTGTAATTTTGCCAGAATCGCCTTAGGCGTTAGCCAAAAACTTTTTAAATTTTTGCGCAGTAATTATAAAGAGAACAATATGAAAAAACAATTAGAAGATTTTGAATGGGAACAAGACGTTGATATTCCTAAAAATTCATTGCAAAATTTAAAAACATTAGATACATTATTGGACACCACTGGCTGTGGTTTTTGTCTTGCGAAATTTAAACAAGTAACTATGCATTTAGGCACGGGATATACCCACGCGTGCCATCATCCGACACCGCATAAAATACCATTAGACGAAATAGAAAATAATCCAGCAGCACTATTTAATACACAGCATCTAAAGCGTGCTAGAGTACAGATGTTGAATGATAAAAAGCCTGCGGAATGTGATTATTGTTGGAGAGTAGAAGATTCTGGTAATCTCAGTGATAGACATTATAAAAGCATAGAGGCATGGGCATTACCATATCATAATGAAATATCTAATCTTACAGGTGTTGAAGATTTATATCCAAGTTATCTAGAGGTAAGTTTCAATAATGCGTGCAATCTAGCATGTATATATTGTGGACCAGAGTTCAGTTCAAAGTGGGTAGAACATTTGAAATCTGATGGTCCTGTTAAGTTACTACAAGACACGTCTTCTGAACAATGGATACAAGGATGGCAAGATTTGGATTCGTTGAATTATAAGAATAGTGATTTCAATCCATATATCGATGCGTTTTGGAAATGGTTTCCTGAAGCTTACAAACATTTAAAGCATTATCGTATTACTGGCGGTGAGCCGTTAATGAGTAAAGAAACATTTCGTAGTATCGATTGGTTCATTGCTAATCCTAATCCTGAGCTTGAGTTTAGTATTAATAGCAACTTCGGAGTACCAGACAAACTATGGAATAGGTTTATCGATCAACTCAATGAACTAAAAACTGGCAACAAAGTAAAGAAAATTACTATCTATACTAGTGTAGAGGGATGGGGAGAAAAAGCAGAATATGCTCGTTATGGTTTAGATTTTGATTTATTTAAGAAACGTTATGAACAGATAGTATCTATGGGCAACGTTCGTTGTGTAATCATGGCAGCATATAATGTTCTAAGTGTGACTAGTTTTCAGCCATTGTTGGAGTGGGTTAATGATTTAAAACGACAGTATAATCCTAGTAATGCATATGTTGATCAAGAAGAAATAACTGGCTTTGATTTAATCAAGACTGGTGAGACATTAATGCAACGTGCAGCAAAGAATCCAGATCAGCATATATTAGTAGGCATAGATGTTCCATATTTGAGACATCCGACATGTCTTGATGCTCAATATATAACTGATGATTTAGTTGAACAATATATGATACCCAGTATGTCGTACATGGCTGATAATTCTTCATCTTCTATATGGAATGAACATATGGGATTTGAACGCTACGAAACTGATAAGTTAAAGCGTATTGTATCACATAGAATGCATTTTGACAGAAAGAATAACGATGAACTGCGACATGATATTCTATTAGAACGTGCCAAATTCTATGAGTACGTCAATGAATTGGATAAACGTAGAGGTACTAATTTCCTTGAAGTCTATCCAGAAATGGAGCATTTTTACAATGTATGTAAGGATGCCAACAAAACAATGAGAGAATGGTTTAAACAACAATGACACAAAAAATCGATGACGCAGCGAAATGGATGCATGAGTTGAATAAGTCAACTAATAATACATTCTGTGCTGCAAAGTGGTATAACGCATCCATATGGCTAGGTAATGGTATGACAGCAAGTTGTCATCACCCGCCACCACATAAAATAGATCCAGAAGAAGTTAAACAGAATCCTAATGCATTGCATAATACATTATATAAGAAACTAGTTCGTAAAGAAATGCAAGAAGGTAAACAAACTCGTGAATGTGAATATTGTTGGAAAATAGAAAATCTCAATAAAAATTTAACCAGTGATCGCTTCTATAAAAGTTCTATATACGACCTAGATGAAAATGTATTCGCATTTAAACAAGACTGGAAACAAGACATAGACTTGAAAACATTAGAGATATCATTTGATTCCAATTGCAATCTAGCATGTAGTTACTGTAATGCCGGCTTTAGTACCACTTGGGCACATGATATTAATAAAAATGGAGCATACCAGAATCTGATATCTGATGGCTGGGGAGCATTTGCACATAATGGCCAATGGGCAATGCCATATGGTCCTAAGAATGAAAATAATCCATTTATTGCCGCATTCTGGAAATTATGGGAAAATAAACTACAATACTCATTAACCGAACTACGTATTACTGGTGGCGAAGCCATGGTGTCCAAACATTTCTGGAAACTAATTGATTGGTTTGAACAGCATCCACAATGTAATGTTAGGCTTGGCATTAATACCAATCTAATAGCAAAACGTGAACACCTAGATAGACTGTGTGAATTAAGTAAATACCACGAAGTTATCCTGTATACTAGTAACGAAAGTTATGGTATTCACGCTGAATATATACGCGATGAACTGGTATGGGACGAATGGATAGATAATTTTAAGTACGTTATACATAATGGCTCATTTAAACATATACATGTCATGATGACTATTAGCGCATTGTGCTTAGTAAGTATGGATAAATTCCACGAAGAAATAGTTAATATTCGCCGTGATGCCACTGTGTTTGTAGATTCCAGTCATAATATATTACGCTTCCCAAGTTTTCAAAGTATAGTTACATTACCTAATGAGATTAGATTAGAGCGTGCCGCACATTACGAGAACTGGCTTGCAGATAATAAAGATACCCTACATACACATGAAATCGATGGTATTACCCGTGTTATAGAATATATTCGGAATGTAGACGAAGGACATAGTATTACCGACTATAGTGACTTAAATGATAGACAGCGAGATTTTAAATCATTTTTTGTTCAATATGATGATAGAAGAAACAAAGATTTCAATAGTGCGTTCTCAGATTGGCCTATGTTACTAGAATGGTACAATACTATAGATGCTACAGAGAATTTGCGCAAACTTGATACATTAGTAGACGCAGATGCTACCGCCTGGGGCAAGCCTATTTTTTCAGAGATATTAAAGAACTATGAAGACAACGTATAAGTGTCCATTGGCATGGTCACATCTAGAAGTTGATGTTACGGGAAAGGTACGCCAATGTTGTCGTTTTCCAGATTATATAACTGATTCATCTGGTGAATACTTTAACTTGAAGAATGATCACATTGGTGATATAATAACAAGCGAGTATTCAAACGATGTAAGAGCGCGGATGGTATCAGGTGCTTATCTACCAGAGTGTGAAAAGTGTATGGTAGAAGAACGGAATGGTATAGAGAGCAGGCGCGTAACAGAGATTAAGCATAGGCCCGATTTTGATTATAACAATGAGCCTAGTATAGAGTCATTGGATATAAAGTTAGGGAACTACTGTAATTTAAAATGTGTAGTATGCAATGCGTACAGTAGTGATAAAGTATTGACTGAACAGATAACACTTGGTTGGTTCCCAACATTGAGTGAAGAACAGTACAAGGACTTTAAATGGTATACAGTATCGCCATTATGGGATGACATTATTGAAAACAAAAGTATAAAGCATATAGATTTTATGGGTGGAGAGCCTTTTATAGTTAAAGAACATTTCAAGTTTTTGGATAGAATGATAGCAAATGATATGGCTAAGAGTGTGTCATTAAACTATGTGACTAATGCTACCTTTGTGCAGGAGAAGTTATTGGACGATGTACTATCGCAATTTGATAGTGTGAACTTTACATTGAGTTCGGATGGATCATACGCGGCGTATGAATATTGTCGTTATCCTGCGAACTGGGATACGTTTACGACTAATGTGGATAAGATATTAAGCAGAGATTTTAACTATGTAGGTGTCTGCTATAGTGTAAGTATGTATAGTGTGTGGGATTTATGTAGGAGTTTGGATTATTATAAGGACAAAGGTATACCGGTCTGGTTGAATATAGTATATAATGACGAGTATCATATAAGGAATTTGCCAGATGAATTGAAGGATAAACTGATAGATAAGTTATCTTCTGAATGGAAGGACGAGTATACTAGTTTTGTCACGGGAGGTGGTGTAGATAGTTTGACTAATCTACTACGAGAGTCACGGGTGGAAGAACATTGGAATTTATTTGTATCTAGGACTAAGCAGCGGGACAGCATAAGGAACAATAATGTAGTAGACATCATACCGGAGTATAAGGAATATTTTAATGAGTAAGTTAGATGATTTAATGAACAATGGAGCATTCTGTACAGCGCCATGGGTACATATACATTCTTGGCCTAATGGACAGTTACTACCATGTTGCTTGGCAGATTATCATGTAGCGAGAGGTGACGCACAGTTTGATAATCTTAATGAGATGAGTATATTTGATGCAATGAATAGTTCTGGTCAAAAGAAGACTAGAGAGCAGATGTTGAATGGTATATCGCCAGATATATGTTCAAGATGTACTATGCATGAGCGTGAGAATAGAGATAACGTGAGTATGCGTGGTGATTATAATAGGCGTTTCCATAATGAGAGAACATTAGATATAGTAGAGAATCATACATTGGAAGATGGTACATTGACTAAGTTGGATGTACAGGACTTTGATATACGATTTGGCAACATATGTAATCTAACATGTAGAATGTGTGGACATAACTGTAGTTCTAGTTGGTATGAAGAAACTGTACAGATGAATAAGGATAATGGCGGTGACTACTTAGTACCTAAGTTCGTCTATGTTGAGCTATGGGATGATCTAAAGCAATACTTGGATAATGTAACTAGTGTATACTTTGCAGGTGGTGAACCATTGTTATATAAAGAACACTTACAGATACTGGATTATTTTATTGAGCATGGTAAGACAGATGTTCATTTACGATATAATACTAACTTAACATCGTTATCATATAAAGGTAAAGATATAGTAGAATATTGGAAACAATTTCCTAATGTAGGTATTGGCGCAAGCATAGACGGTATGGAGAATGTTGTTGAATATATTCGAACTGGAACTAAGTGGCCAGAGTTAAGAGATAATCTAGCAAGAGTGAAACAAGATGCCCCACATATCACATTATGGCCACAGATAGCAGTCGGTGTATTAAATATAGACCATATACCAGAGTTCTGGGATTGGGTTATAGAGACAGACATAGCATCAATTGGATTTAATCCTAACTTCATTACACATCCAGATTATCAAAATCTTAAAGAAATGCCAGAGTGGTGGAGATTAGAGAAGATCACACTGATTGAACAGTATATCAATAGTCTTAGAGAACGAGGATATAACAATCATTGTCCAGGATTCGAAGCAGTAGTTAGTTATATGTCTGCTGGTGCTGATAATGACACAGGTAACACGATGCTAGGTAAGACGTTTTCTATGTTAGATTACTTTGATAAAAGTACAGGTATGACTTGGCAACATGATCTTCCAGCAATGAAAACACTTTATGATCGTGTGAATAATGCAAGTTATACTACCAGAAGTGTACTAAATATTCAATAGCCATAGATGAACACTATAATATAACACATTGGAAATAATATGAAAACTGAACAAAACATATGTAGTAGACTGTGGACTGATCTTAATATAGATTTTACTCGTAATAATATTCGTCGTTGCTGTAAAAGTACGAATGATTATATTATTCCATTAGAAGAAGTAATAGACAAGAAAGAAGATGTATTTACATTCTATAACATAAATGAAGCAGCACGCAAGTCAATGGTAGTAGATAATAAAATACCATGGTCATGTGTGCATTGTATTAAAGATGAACCTAATAGTATTAGACAAGTGTACAATATATGGACAGATGATGTCATTGATAGTGTTAAAGACTCATTACTACAAGATACTACGAAGACTACCTACGTTGAGTTCGTACTAGGCAATCAATGTGATCTTGCCTGTGTGTACTGTGGCCCTTGGAGTTCTACCACTTGGTCTACCGAGTTAGGGCATGATACTAAAAAAATTCAAGTAGATACTGAATGGCGAACTAATGTCTTACAGTATATTAAATCATATATAGCACAGTTACCTATTGATGCTGAGATTACTATTAATATACTAGGGGGTGAACCTCTTATCATGCCCGAGTTGTATGACGTAATTGATGCACTGAAAGAATCAGCTAGTAAGTTCACTACCAAGCCTATATTAATGATCACTACCAATCTCAATGCTAAACCTAAGTTAATGTCGCGATTTATTAACCTAGTTAACACGAATACACACTTCAAGTGGGTATTGGGTGTCAGTATAGAAGATATTGACACGCGTGCTACTATGGTCAGATATAACCTAAACTGGAATCGCTTTGTTGATAACATTAAACAAATACAAGCTACCCACGCCAATATATACTTTACAGCAACCGTTAGTCTGTTCAGTTTACCTTACTTTGATGAATTCATTAAATGGATGTTCACTATCATGGATCCAACTGAATATGGTGATACATGGCGTATTACTATGAATGATGTCAACGATGGCTATAGCGATGTCGCATACTTGCTACCTGAGCAAGTTGATATTGAGTCTATATTGAATAGTTACCAATCACTGTTACAGAAGTATAATATATCATTCCCACATGACGATATACTACAATCACAAGTAGATGCCGTGACTGTGCATTTAGAAAATCTATATACCAGAGTGGGAACTAAGATACCAACTAATGAGTTCTTTGAATACTGGACTACTATGAGTGCCAGACGAACCTATGATTATATGACGTTTGGTCCAATTAAATATTTATATGATAAATACTTATATGAAAGACATAATAAGAAATAATCTAATAACATTTTGTGAAGAAACATATAAAATAAGCAAGGTTAATATCAATCACATTGTTAGATATACCATTGAAGAACTGGTAGATGATATATGTAGTACCATTGCCAATGATAAATACTTCCAATCGTTTGAGTTAGAAGAAGATATAGCGTATAAGCACCAGCACTTCAATGCTTGTTTATTTAATAATAAGAGAAAGTATAAGATATTTCTAGGTCTAAACAGTTTAAGCGCACAAAATAATCACAACGAAATGATCCAACTATTTACCCACTTGTATCCTCATGTTAATGATATCATTGAGTATACAGGGAATGGTTTCAGAGTAGAAAGTCATCCATATGTACCAGGAATAATATTTGCTGATGTGTTGACAGGCCTTGTTGACACACCTATATCCATTGAACAATGGGATGAGTTGTTTGTAGAGTTTGTCAAAAATTCCGTTATTGATGACAATGGTATGGCAACATTTCCAATTGACATACAGCCATCCAATCTATTACTAAGTAAAAATGGTGAAATAATGTTAATTGATTATGACCATATTACTACCAATATCTACCCCACAATTATTGATTATATCATTGAGTTTTACTTAAAATCGTATACCAATAAACATTATACCGCTGATATCTGGTTGAAATATACAAATAAATATACATATACCTCACGGGTAGAACATTTCAAACAGATATTAGGATATAATGATGATAGATAAAATATTAGCATTCGGCGATAGTTTCATGCTGGGTGACGAGTTGGCAATACATGAGTATAGCGATAGATACCAATACCTTAGAGATATAGCACCAGATGTTATTTTAAATAGTGGAGGCGCTGTTGATCTTATTAAGACTAGTGAACAGTCTATTGATATCATAAGAACAAGATTCTCACGCATGGGCCCTAAAGATTATATAGAAAAATGCCATAATCATGTTCTTGCTGGCCAGTTAGCCGCTCATTTGAATGTACCATATCATAACTATGCCGGACAAGGATATAGCAATAGTGCCATATTATCCGAATTAATTTTGCATAAAGACGAGATCACATCTAACACTCTAGTGTTAGTAGGTTTAACAAGCGCCACCCGCACTACTAGATACGATAATTATAATAATAACCCTCAAATATATTCCGTAGTCAGTAATTTAAAATCAATGTCAGTCAAAGATGATCCGGGGCATCAACAATATCTTATGCTGGATCTAACATATGGCAATGACTTCTTAACCAAAGTAATGGAAGTTAGAAACCATATATGTACTGTTAAACACATACTAGCCAATAACCAATATCTTATTATAGATCCTACCAGTTTATTCTTAGACCGTAATGTCCGTGATATCATACGTTCTCATAAAAACTTTAGAACAACTATAGAAATGATAGACGACGATGATAATGTCTACCCTAAACGGAATGATTTAATCTCAGATTTAGAACAATTCTTTATTGATAATATATACCACGAAACCCTTTATGAACAAGCCATGTTAATCCGTGATAGCGGTAAAGAATATTTAGCACCATTTTCTCATTATAATAGAGATGTCCATACTGCATATATGAATAACATATTAATACCTGAACTACAACAACGAGGATATCTTTAATGTACCAATGGGAATACCTGCACCAGCAAAGTGCCAATAAAATATACCAACAAATCGCCAAGACAATAGTTAATAATAATGCAAAAAATATACTAGATATAGGCTGTGGCAGAAGTAGATGGAATGAGTTTATGCCAAATGATTATGTATATAATATGACAGGCATTGATACTGACCCAGAGATTATATCATACTGTGAAGAACATTATCCTAACCATTCGTTTATATTAGGCGATGTTGTGTCTCCTACCATAACTAAACAATATGATTGTATTGTGTTTAGTGGAATGTTATACTACTTCAGACGCCTAGAAGAATATGTTACATCCTTAGTAGACATAACAGGTGCCACCAATGTCATCGTCCAAGAACCACGCCCTAGTATTATGCATAAGAGTCCTGACTTTATCCCGCTATTTGATAGATATGCATACGAAGTCCACGAGTATGATATTGATATCCGTATGGGTCCAAGACATGTTTATAACTTGTTCACTGATACTGAAAGACCAAAAAGAAAAATAAAAGCAACCTTTAATGACAATGGCGACAATATTAAACAACACGACTTCGATATCAACCTATTACGCCATGGCGCATATGTTACCAATACCGAAAATATAGATAGTTATCGCGATGGCCGCATTACTCCTGCAAACCACAACATAGATATGTATATGGGAGTATGTGCCGGTATTAAAGGCTTACTTAAAGGCGCATTAGATTATACTCCTAATAAAAAGTTTAAATACACATGGCTCGATATTTCTCCCGCAGCAGTTGATTATAAAATATGGTTTGATCACTGTATTACCAGAAACCATAAAATTAACCTAGATGATATTATGACATCCTATAAGAAAGAAGTCAATGATACCATCATATTTACATGGGGCACACATAAAGAAAGCCTAGAAGATGTCCTGGATGATTACCTAACCGAAATCAATCTTACTAGAGAACAGTGGTATGCATTTCTCCAAGCATATGCCAAATGTGATAAAAAATATATAAAAATTGACCTTATAAATAATGTAAAATTATTGAATAATTTAATAGAAAAAGATATCAATACATGGTTCTGGTTTAGTAATACATTTGATTGGCACCAGTTCAGACATTCCGAAATAACATTCACACACTGGGAACAATACCTACTCAGTAGAAATCCAGGTTTAGAATGCCATGGCCATAGACCACCATTCACAAGTATGTAACCATTCAAATCTCGCTAAATAATAACATAATGGAGACAATCAATTAATGCCAGTTTTTATAGCACATAGAGGTAATATGCATGGACCAGAGCCAGATTATGAAAATACATCTGATTATCTCAGAGATGCATATAGTCGCGGCTTTGGTGTAGAATGTGATTTACAAATTTATAATGATGTGTTATACTATGGTCATGATGAACCACAAGAGACTGTAGACTACGAATTTTTGACTAAACCATATGTGTTTTGTCATGCTAAGACTATAGAAACTATGCAATTATTAGTTACAAGTGGATTTCATTGTTTTTGGCATGAGTCAGACCAGTTAACATTAACTAGCCGTGGATTTATGTGGTGCCATCCTGGAATATATCCAGATCATAAAAAAGCTATATGGCTTGATCTAATGGGATATGAAATGCCCGCTCTTAGTGAAAATATTTTTGGAGTCTGTGGTGATGATTATAAATCAGTTCAATGGAATAGTATATTACACACTGAATAGGATAGGATAATATAATATAATATATGATACAATGGGGAATAACAGCAAACGCTCATGACGCTGCCATAGCTGTTTTTGATAATAATGATCTAAAATTTGCTGCTCACGCTGAGCGTAGTAGTGGTATTAAAAATGACAAGCAGTTGAATAGCACATTAATAAGCCAGGCACTTGAATACGGACAACCATCACAAGTACACTGGTATGAAACACTGTGGTTAAAACGGTTGCGTATGCTTTACAGTGGCCAATATAAAACAGCATTTACAAAACCATCAATGCAATCTGCATTAGGTGAGATTTTCTTAACAGGAACGCTAGAACCAATTAAATATATTAATCATCGGCATCATGCAAGTCATGCAGCAGCCGGTTATTATACAAGTCCATTCCGTGATGCAGCCGTATTAGTGGTTGATAGCATTGGTGAATTTGAAACACTAACTATATGGAATGGCAAAGATAAAAAATTAAAGAAAACATTTTCACAAAACTATCCTAACAGTGTTGGATTATGGTATAGTGCAATGACACAGCGAATTGGACTAAAGCCAAATGAAGATGAATATATTTTAATGGGCTGGGCCGCCATTGGCGATCCGGATAAATACAAGAAACGAATTTTTAATGAATTCTTTTATCCATTGGAACCAGATAGCCCATGCATTCAGTTTAAGCATAACTTGCATCGCGGATGTCAGTGGTGGGCTCCAGAACTTAACACAGTACAGGACTATGCTGATATTGCGGCAAGCGTACAAGCAGTATATGAATATGTATTTAATCATCTAGTAAAACAAACTTCCAAATTAGTACCAAGTAAAAACATTGTATTGATGGGTGGCTGCGCATTGAATTGTGTAGCTAATAGCATCGCATATAAATATTTTGAGAATGTTTGGATTATGCCTAATCCAGGCGATGCTGGAAGTAGTGTTGGTTGTGTATTGGATGAAACAAAAGAATTTATTGAATATGCTACACCTTACTTGGGATATAATATCACAGGAGATTATCCAGTTCAAGCAGCATTAGACGAGATATCAACAGTTGGTATGGTAGGTATAGCAAATGGTCGAGCAGAATTTGGACCACGAGCACTGGGTAATAGGAGTTTACTAGCGGACCCAAGAGGACAGGAAATGAAGGACCTTGTTAACACTGTGAAGCGTAGACAAGAGTTCAGACCATTCGCTCCAGTAATAATGGCAGAGCATGTGCATGACTATTTCGATATGCCACATGAACGATGTAGCCATAGCCCATACATGCAGTTCGTGGGTCGAACAAAAAGGCCAGATTTATATCCAGCAATAACCCACTTAGATGGGACTAGTCGCATACAGACTGTAACGCAACACGAGCATCCAGGATTGTATAATCTATTGCAGAAATGGAAAAATAAAACAGGGTGCCCAATGCTATTAAATACATCCTTAAACATTAAAGGTGAACCAATGGTAGACACTGAAGCAGATGCAGAAAGATGGACGACAAAATATAAAGTTAAAGTAGTCACGAGGGACCTAAAATGATAGTATATATAGTTCAAATGGAAGAACAATCTACTCAACTGATGCCCAATCATGAACCACACCGCTATGTACTTGGGGTGTTCAATCATATAAAAGATGCTCGAAAGGCAGGCAATGCAGAAGAAGTATGGAGAGAAGGCAAATATGTCGCAACAATGCATGATTATGTATTGGGACATATCAATGAAGAAAAATTGCATTATGCAGAGGAGTACCCAAATAATGTTTAATCCTTTCAAATGGTATAAAAAGTGGAAAGAAAATAAAGAACGTAAAAAAAAGATAGCTGAAAAATTAAAAAAACTAAAAGACCAAGACCCATTTATATATGAATAACATATCTGAACGATTTATTATTGAACAAGTAGTAAATAAAACCTTACGCAAACCTTATTTTTGTGTTATACTTACTGACTATAGCTACTGGACAACAGGAAATAATCTAGACAAATTGGATAAGTATTGTATTAACCATAACATTACGCAGCGTAATGGTACGGTCATTGAAAAATTAAATGAAGAGGAAGCGTTTCTCTTTGCATTGAGTTGGAAATAAAATGAATTTAAAAATTTTAAATGAATTAGACAGATTGTTTAAAAACAATCCTGGACTATTAAAAAATAAAAATGCGTTATGCCAAGTAATTAATGGAGTGTTTAACGTAATATTACCATCAGTTGACACAACTGATATTTATAAATTGTGTGATACAATTGATGATTTAACACTTGCTAATTACTTTAGTACAGTTTGGCAACCAGAAACAAAGAAATTCAAGTACAGTGGTCTTGCAATCATAGATGAAGTGAATGCGATGAATCCAGATAAAGTAATTGATATCGGTTGCGGATATAACGAGTTTAAAGGAAAGATACAGAATTTGATAGGTATTGACCCATATAATGATAGAGCAGATGTTAAAGCGAGTGTTTTGACATATAATGCTGAACATCAATTTGATGTTGCGATTTGTTTGGGCAGTATTAATTTCGGCAGTAGTGACAAAATTATTGCTGAATTGTCAAAAGCGGTAAGTATGGTCAAGCCAGGCGGCTTTTTATATTTCCGTGTCAACCCTGGTGTACAACATGATAAACCAGCAGCACAATGGATCAATTTTTATGATTGGGACCCAGTGTTCATTAGTAATGTTGCTATTATCTTGGGTTGTGAATTAGTTATGCTACGGCAAGATGTCGGAAATCGATATTACTTTGTTCTTAAAAAGCATAAATAGAAGTACAATACATAGACACAGAGTTGTGTCTCACCCGACGGGTACCACCTGAAGCGGAGTCGCTTTATCCCTTAAACTAACCAAAAAACAAAAAACTTACATTGAAAGTTAAAAGTTTTTTTACTGATTAAAAGATCAAAAAATCTTAACAAACATAGGAGAAATTTAAGATGATTAAACGTTTTATTTTAGGTGCGGCCGCATCTATGGTTATTGCTTCATCGGCAATGGCTGATTATACACTTATTGTGCCACAGGCACCAGGCAAAGGCACTTCGGTTTGGAGTGAAATTATTGCTAAAAACTTAGAAAAGTTCTTAGGTGAACCAGTAGTTGTTCGTCACATTCCAGGCGCACGTGATATTCCAGGCTTTAACAAGTTCCACAACTCACTACGCTTTGATGATAAGACAATCATGGTAGCACACGGTGGTAACGGTGTATCATACCTACTAGACGATGTAGATTACGACTACTTTGATTATGAACTAATTGGTTCAATGAACAACGACATCGTTCTTGGCAAACATGATGGTGCTGATGAGAAATCAGGTAACTGGACTATTGCAGGCGGATCAGGTTTTGAACCAGATGCAGCAGCAGTCGCAATGTTGCTATGTGGCCCACAAGGCAACAACACTATTGATGAATACCTAGCATGTTGGCGCGAGCGTGTAACTTGGGTCAACGGTGTATCAGGCGGTGAAAAGCGTCTAGGTTTCCAAAATGGTGAATTCGATGTAGCACGTGAATCACCAGCGGCGTGGAAACGCTTCTATTCAGGTATAGAAGGCAATGAACTATGGTTCACACACGGTATCTTGGATTTGGTAAACAAAAAACAAATGGCAGATCCAAACTTCCCAGGCACCCAGTTCGAAGATTTGTACGAGGAACTATGGGGTGAACGTCCACATGGTGACTTATATAATGCATATATGTTGACTCGTAACTGGCGTGATGCAATCCAAAAGTCACTTTGGATGAACAAAGGTAATCCAAATGTAGAAAAAGTTCGTGCAGCACTTACTGCAATGATTAACGATCCAGTTGCATCTGCAGAAATTTATGCAAAAACTGGCGAGTATCCTTGGATTCAAGATGGCCCAGCACTATTGGCTATCCTAAAATCATTGATTACAGAGAAAGCCCTCAAGGATGCAGTACGTTGGAACCAAGAAGCATATGGTTTCCCGTCTGTGTATAAACCAGAACTTTTAGAATAAGGCATAGATTATGGAATATGTTATCTGGGCATTAATAGGTACCGCATACGGTATGTTGGTAGGCATTATACCAATTGCTGGTGTGACTACCGCCCTGATAACTGTCTTTAGCATGGGCACTTACTTTATGGCCGACCCCTATTTGGGGTTGGTCTTTCTGACTGCAATTGTAGCAAGTTGCGCCAGCGCAGATAGTTATACTAGTATCTTAACTGGTATACCTGGAGCAAGTACCACAGCAGCATGTGTTATTGACGGTTATCCTATGGCACAAAAAGGACAAGCAGCTCGCGCAATGGGCATTGCTATTGCAGATTCAACATTTAATGGTGTATTATATGCAGTAGTTGCATTTGCATTATTGCCATTTTATGGAAAAATAATCGTGTTGTTTGGTAGACCAGAATTTTTAGGATTTATGATGATGGCATTGGCCTGTGTAGGCTTTGTCGCAAGTAAAAATGTATTCTTGAGCATTTGTGCAATTATATTTGGATTATTTATTGGACTAATTGGTCAAGATGTTGTGGGTAACCCACGTTTTGCATTCGGTTGGGAATATTTAGAAAATGGTGTAGGCATGGTTGTATTGCTGTCTGGATTGTTTGGTATTCCAGAATTGGTTGCAGGCTTCCGCCGCGGCGCAAAATCAGCAGCACCACCAACATCAGAACATTATTGGAGTCAATTATTTCAAGGTTTTAATGATGTCAGGCGTAATTGGTTTGACATGGTTAGAGGCGGATTCATTGGCTTTGTTACTGGACTATTACCAGGTGTAGGAGGAGCAGTTGGAGACTTCCTTGCCTATGGTGCAACAAAAGCAGCGCATAAAGGAAAAGATCAAGAAGTGCCATTTGGTGAAGGTAATCCAGTTGGACTACTTGGTTGTGAAGGTGCAAATAATGCACAAAAAGTTTCAAGTATGATTCCAGCATGTTTGTTTGGTATCCCAGCAGCACCGTTCGCAGCAATGGTAATGGCTATTTGTATGTATTTTGGTATGGAAATTGGACAGCCTAGCTTATTGCAAGATAGCGATTTTGTTAATAGTTTAGCATTTGGTTATATTTTTGGTACCATTGGTGTCGCATTGCTTAGTATTTTCTTATACAAATGGATTATCAAGATACTTGAAGTACCATATTGGATATATGCAACATTCATTATCGCCGTTATTATATATGCCAATATGCAATATACTGGCGGATGGGAAGATTTAGCATTGCTAGGGATTCTTAGTGCAATAGGTGTTATATTAAAACATTATAATGTTAGCCGTCCAGCAATTCTTGTTGCATATGTAGTGGCATTTAAAATAGATGAATACTTTTGGGGTACATTACAATTGTACGGATACAAACAATGGAAACCAGGATTATCATCAATGTCAGATTTTAGATGGTTTGATTTGTTTAGTATTACCAATCATCCATTGTTTATATTGGCAATTATTGTCAGTATTGCTATATTTGTTAATAGCTTAGTAAGAAAAGACAGGGGAATTGATTATACATAAGAAAACATGATTTTCTAATAAATAGTACTATAAGTAGGAGTATTATTATGGAAGAACTTGTAATTTCAAATGTAGAATCAGCAACCAATTGGTTGACGCCGTGGGCAGTTATATTATGCAGTGCAGTAGGCGTCATGATTTTCAAAGACTATGCATCTAACATATCAAAAGGAATTTCCTTTTGGCTTAAGCCAGGATTTAATCCAGGCGACGTAGTATACCTAGATGGTGAAGAAGCTACGATTATTAGTATAGGTATCAGAGAAACAATATTTGAAATTAAACGAGACCAATTGACATTGTGGCGATATATATCAAATACACGTGTAGAATACCTAAAATTGGAGAAAATAATAAAAGATGAAAAACAACACTAATTGGAAAAAAACGCATTTACCAGCTGAAGATTATAAAAGCAACTGGGATTGGTGTGTAGATCATAGTGAATACCATTTCACAGATAAGAAGGACGAAGTCGGCGAATGGTTTGACATCATTGGTACGTTTGATGGTGACTGGCATGATGACTTAGAAAAATTTAAAAAAGAAAGTTCTCCTATAAACTGGGAAACACGAAAGTTTTATGCAGGAAGCGACGATGTTTCGCCAATGCTAGAACAGGAAGAATATGATATCATTAAAGGTGGTGGCAATCCTAAAAAATTACAACTATGCAACAAAGTTACAGACTTTAGTGATTATCCACAACTAACTAAAATGATTGACTTCCTTGGATTAGAAGGCGGTGATGATGAATTTAAAGCACGTGGCCATATGCAATATACAGGTCAAATGTTTAATATGCATATTGATAAGTTGTGGGATCAATGCCCTGAAGATCCTGAACGAGTCGCTCGGTTTATTATATTTCTTGATGATTGGCGCCCAGGCCAATTTCTTATGTATGGAAACTTATTTCATGAATGGTCTGCAGGCGAAGTTGTAACTTTTGATTGGCCTAATGTACCACATGCAACAGCAAATGCAAGTAATCATCCCCGTCCAGCATTAGTTATAACTGGATTAAAGTCAGATAAGACTCGTGAATTATTAGCAAATCCAGGAAAACATAACGTATTTAAAGTATAATCTAAATTCGAAAATACATGGAGTAGCTATTGAAACCGTTATTGACAATAATGACAGGCCCGCAAGGCTCAGGCAACCATTTGTTTAGTAAAGCATTGGGTCAAAATCCTAATATATATTGCTGGCCTGCATTGCAAAATAAATATTGGATCGGTCATGATAAAGAACCGTTTGCAAAATATTGGAAAGACACGAAATCCCTTGGTGAATTTAATTGGACTCAAAGCGACCATTTTGTAACAAGTATTAGTTGTCCGTATTTTGATGACGGTATTGAAAGCATTCCAAAATATCATGGATTTATAAAAGAAGCCAGCAGATATGCTGACGTACAATTACTAATACTTGGAAGAGATCAAACTATATTAAAGCACCAACAAGAGCGAGTGCGTAGTAAGTCAACTATCTCTACTTTCCTTGAAAGTTTGCCATCATTGATAGAGCTATATAAAATTACATTTGCGAGTCAAGAAATGTTATACTTATATGGACTAACATATTTAAATTATATTGAAGCACAATTAGGCATATACAATTATCAATGTACGCAAGATGATTGCATGCTGCAACAAATATTAGCCAAGGATGCAAATGAAAAATATATCTCATCAATCTCTGAAAACTGGTTAGATTCTCACATTATCAAAGCCAGCAGTAAATCATAAATACTATTACATGGGAGAGTAATAATTATTATGTTTGATGGTATGATTAATAATATAAAAACTTTAAAAAATTTAATAACACCACGAAAATTAGTAGATACAAATAAAGAAGATAAAAATAGTCCATTTTATGTTTTTTTACATGGAGCAAATCAAACGCACAGGTCTTGGAATTATATAATAACCAAGCTGCAACTTAGTCAAGATCAATTTATATGTATTGAATATGATTCAAATTCGACTTTTTACGAAAATTTAGATGGCATGGCTGATGTAATGTGGACTATACCTGACAAATCAGCATTTGTAAGTCATAGTCTAGGCGGGATTTATGCATTACATTTATACAATCGCTATCCACAAAAATTTAGCTCTAGCATTACGATATCAACCCCATTTAATGGCAGCGGCACCGCTGATTATTTAAAATATTTGTCACCACATACATTGCTATTTCGTGAAGTAGGACGACGCAGTAAGCCCATCACTGATGCACAAAAAGTTGAAGTTAATATACCATGGACACAGATAGTTTCAGTCAGTGGGAATTCACCATGGATGCCCAAACCAAATGATGGTATAGTCACAGTTAGATCGCAACAACACCGAACTGGCGTCAATGACGTTGAAGTCAACGCAAACCATTATGAAATATTAGCTAGCGATGAAGTGGTTGGTATCATAAAAGCAAACTCAGTAAGTAATAAATAAATATAGCAGTTAACTATTTTGGAGATCTAATGTTTAATAATAGCCATATAAAGATGGGACGTTATTCGCGTATTGCCCACATACTATTTAATAGTTCAATGCATGATAATATTAGGCATGAACCAGACTATGCAAACAAATTAAGAAAAGTCACAGAGATAAATTTAACTAATAGTTGCCAGCACTATGTAATCATTGGCGACAAATTCCGTAGGCAGCAACTCAATAACTTACTGCATCAAGTACATGCATTAAATTTTGAAATAGTTGTGTTTTGGTTTGAAGGAAGTTGGCCAATGACTCAAGAATTTGAAGAAAAGTTGCTTAATGCTGTTGATGGTAAATGGAAACAAAACGATTGGCTATGTGCTGGACATATATTGGATAGGCAAAATGATGACGGCCCACATTTTCATCAACAATGCATAATACTTAATATAGATGCATGGAAACAATTAACTGCCAATAAAGATCTCAGCTCATCATGGCGTTCTCCTTTGTTCCCAGCATATGAAATGAGTGACGAACATATACATGATGATTATACTCCGTTATCTTTAATTCCTCGACCAGAATCGCCCCCGATTCAAAATATAAATTTCTCAGATAACAAATTAGATTGTCTTATTCCAATTGCTTTAAGCAATAACATGCATGTAATGAATTTAGATTATGACATACGATGTGAAAAGCATTGTTGTTACCCTGAAGATGATATTGAAGAAACTAAGTCTTGGCTCTTGGATAATAGTTGGTCTAAAGGAATGTCAGCTGATGAACTCCACTTGTTCAGCAAGAAGATTAATGAAGATAAACGTGAACTTATTGGCTTTAAGATGATGGATTCACATGTCATGTATGTTACAAATACTGAAAGTATACCTGCCATAGACGAATATGATTGTACAGTAATGACCGCCCCATGTAGTGGATTGCACCAGTTTAAGCATATGGTTAATGCTCGCAATACATTGACTCGTGTAATATGGACTGATTTCAGTGCAGCAGGCATATGGTGGACAAAAAAGGTATTAGCTGAATGGGACGGAATTGGTTTTTGTGAATTTTATAACACTCACAAGGCTGAACTAGAAGAAAAATGGGTAGCATTTTACGCAAATAATTTTGATCCAGAGTTAGCCGACAGCTTTGAAAAAAGTTTTGATACCCAATCATCTTGGTTAGAGCATTGGGATTGGATTCGCAGTCTTGATCACACTTTTATGCAAGTTGATCTAATCAAAGACTGGAAAGTTGTATGTAAGGAAATTGGCAATAACGAAACGGTATTCATGCAAATAAGCAACATTTGGCAATATGAAATAAATTATTTAAATAATGGAAATTTCGCCCCGCAGTTAGCCTTCATTGGACTAATAAAAGAATTATTGGATAATAATAAGGAGCTTTATATTTCTGGTGATTCGCCTGGTGGTGTTTATTATAATTATCAGAATATGAAACAATTAGTAAGTAGTATTATTTAATCATTGATCAGTCATTATTAATTTATAATACTCTTCAGGCCAACTATCATAAAATTTTGTTTTATGTAAAGAAGCCCGACGTTTCATTAATAATGGTCTAATTTGGATTAACACAGTATTACTAACATTTTTAGCAAAATGACCTGATGATGGTGTACTAATAAAGTACATTAAATCTGGACATTCTTGTTTAATAGCTTCAAGATTAACAGTGCTCATATCAGCATCATCACCAAACCAACAAACTCCGACCAATTTATTTATTGGATCGAAGTCTAAAATTGCATCAAGGATTCCATCATTATTATATCCACTACAATCAATGAACTGTAATTGATTTCCCAGTCTGGCTGCCCTTGCATAAGGACAAACAGCATATCCGTCGCCCTTATCTGGTTCGATTTCTTCTATAACCCACTTAATAAAATCTTGTTGAAAGTTATCAAATGTTTTGTTCATCCTGCATTTCCTTTAAATATTGTTCCCACATTTCTTCGTAATCCTGACCATGTACAAGGTTAAATGGTCCACCGTTTGTATAATGAATGCCTGGTGGAGGTGTTAATAACTTTTCATATTCACCTATTAACCAATTCCATTCCAATGGCAATGATCCAAGTCTATGGCCATTAGCCCAAGTAAATCTATGTAACCATTGTGGTGTATTATTACTTATGTTTAATGGATTAAGTTGCTTCGTTGCTTTATGTTCATTATTAAAGATCATCAAGCTACTCCAGTTTTTCCTAGGGAATGTAAGTTGTGGTTTATTCATAAACTTAACATCACGTTTTGGCACATATTCTGGATGTTTACATACCCACATTGCTGTATCGGCTTTATAAGGATCGTCTTCTGCTATTTCAAATAGCTCGTTAATATCAGCAGTAAACAGCCAATCACTATCAACAAACATACTAAGCCCCTTATAATCGCATAAGTAAGGCGCCAAGAATCTAGTATAAGTAAATTCTGTACTTGCAGGATCGCCTGGTGGTCGGTAGTATATTCCTTTTTCCTGTACTTCATGTCTTTTTATGTGAAATATCTCTAAATCAGTCGTAGCATGCTTCCGCAAACTATATTCAGTTACTTCACTAGCAATTGGTTGATTGCTATCATATCCTATGAAAATTTTCATTTTAGTAAATTCCTTTAATTTTTGACATATATTCCAACTTAAACTTTAATGCAGTTTTCTCGTTATATTCCCATTCTGAGTCGATCAAACTTGTTGGAAATTGGTTTACTTCTCTAGGTAGCCAAATAGAATGGTCACCATCTTCACATAGATCAAATAAATTGCCAGCTAAATCAAATGTATGACTATCAATTAAGTTTATTTTGCTTATTAACCTTCGATCTTTAGCCATTTGTGTTCTATGTACACTGTCGTGATAGCTTAAAAATTGATAATTATTGTCAGTTACCGCCCATTTTCCGTGAGTGCGCACTTCACGTTTGCGAGCAATTTCGCATACATTGTATGCGAAAGAATTAAAATGCGGCATGCATTTCCAATCCAGCTTATCACCAATTTTATCACTTTCTCTAAATATATCAACATTGCCCCACTCAAAGTTAAAAGAGTCATCACTAGCCTTTATAAACATATCGCTAAAGTCTTTAGGTGTTTTTAATACTTCATAATCCAGATTTTCAAAAAATGGACACGGATCCATATCTGGGTAATGAATATAAAAACATGGAATATCATCTGAATGATCCAAAACAGTTAGTGCATATTTCTTGTCGCTACCTGGATGACAATGATAACTTTCTACTGTTTTGATAATTTGCACCGGTGCTTGAATACCGTTCTTAGCAATATCCTGTTTTAGCCAAGCTATTTTAAAAAGCTGATAAACAACATATAAATCGTCTGCACCATTGCCCTTTTGCCAATCATCTGCCTCAGTATTGTTGATAAAATAATCAATTCTTTCTTTGTCAACTTCTATATATTGCTTAATTAATCTGTTTAATGCACCAAGTGTACTAGTTTCAAAATAATCATGCACATCCTTATCAAATAAACTTCGCATCTGCTGGCTGTGAAGTTTTAATTTTATTATGCTTATTTCGGGATTATTTTCTATATATTTCCAAAATTTCTCAACTTTCCATTGATTTACCTTAGATATTTCTTGCAAGAGTAACTCCTAAAATTTTATTGACTTTTGTGTGGGAATAAGTTATAATAAATAACAGTATATGTATTTATGATCGAAAAATTATTAAATACTGTGTATATTATCCGGAGAAAATAAATAATGTTAGACGTCTTTATGCTTACATATGGTGAGCCCGAAGCTGATGTCAATTTTAGATTACTTAAACAAGCTGCCCCAAATGCCAAACGTATTGATAATGTAGCTGGTCTGTTGGAAGCTCATCAAGCCGCAGCAGAAGAATCAACTACAGACTATTTTTATATATGTGATGCAGATGCAATCATACAAGAAAACTTTCAATTTAAATTTGAACCAAATGCCAGGCGAGAAGCATACCCTGGTGTTCCTGAAACAGAGTGTGTATTTACTTACCGTAGTCATAACCCTGTTAACGATCTTATATATGGGTATGGTGGACTTAAACTATTTCCTAAAAGGAACTTGCTTGCAACTAAAGAATTTAAAGTAGATATGACCACAAGCATTGGCGCACCATTTGTGTCTAAATTTGAGATTGCAAACACTACTGCATTTAACACAGACCCATTTAATGCATGGCGAAGTGCATTTCGTGAATGTACTAAATTATCAAGTAATATCATTGATAACAACATTCAGATCGACGATATATACAGATTGGAAGTATGGTGTACACGTGGAGAAAAAAGACGTTACGGTGAATATGCAGTACTAGGAGCTCAACAAGGTAAAGAATTTGGAACGTACTATAAAAACGATACAGAATCGTTGCGCAAAATCAATGATTGGCAATGGCTTAAAGCCACATTTGAGGAGATGCTTTAAATAATGGAACATGATGAATTTACACGTAAGTTTCACTGGCTAAATGGTTTAAGCGAATACTTTAGAGCAACTGGCCAAGAAGAAAAGTATGAACCAGTGTTCAAAGCATTGTATCATCAAAATTATTATCGTAAACGTGATATAATAATTAATATGATAGACGGCAAATACAAAGGAATTAAAAAGAGTTCACCTGCGCAGCGTAGGGCATGGATTAATATGCTTCTAAATGAACATATGGATGATGTAGAAGTAAAAACAGATAATATTACTAGTTTAATTGCAACAGTATCTGATGATGCTTTTGTTAATAGAATTTGTAGTTTTATTGATTTTTTTACAGTTGATCATAAAACAACATTAATGCTTCCTGACTTAGGAGACTTCTTATCACGCGGCCAAGTAAAAAGTAAAATATGGATGATTACAGAACTTGCACATATTATAGATGGTCCAGTAGGCAATATTGTGTGTTATGGAGGTTGGTATAACTTCCTTGCACACTTCTTGTTTGATCAATTTGAGGTAGATAAAATTACAAGTATTGATATTGATGACACGGTTGTAGGCCCATGTAAACGATTATATGCAGCGGAATTAGATGACAACCGTTTCAATGCTTTTACAGCGGATGTGTCTAAGTTGCAATGGAGAGACCAAAATGATCTTTGGTATCATGATTTTGATAAACGTGATGGACAAATTAAGGAATGGATGGATAAGCAGGAACAAAAGTATAACAAGGCTCTAGAAGAACAGGGTAATACACATAAAGATAGTATTAGAGAAGGTTTGTTTAATGACAAAGAAAAAGTATTTGAAAACTATGGATGGAGAAGACTAGATAAGTTTAATATGGTAATTAATACTAGTTGTGAACACATGAATAATGATTGGTTTGACAATTTGCCTGATGGAACATTTGTTGTGCTACAAACTAATGATTATTTTGAAAACAAACAACATAGTAATTGTTGTAACAACCTTGCTGATGCTAAGGACAAGTATCCAATGCAAAGTTATTTTTATGAAGGTAAAATAGATACTAGATTGTATAACAGGTTTATGTTGATTGGGGTAAAATAAATGAGTCAACTTGTTGGATTCAGAATGGATCTCATTATAGATAATATAGAACGAAGCATGCCGGAGTTATGGGCATGTCATCTAAAAAGTAAGGCAGTAATGGCATCTGAACATTCTCTTGGATTTTATACTGCAACGTGTTCAATATACTTGGCTGAACTTTTTATGGAATTTAATTGCCGACATACTAAAGATTATTGGTTTGAAAGTGCTAGTCTAGATGAACACGGTAAGCGGTGGTTGTATTTCAGGTTCAATGATCCAGAAGCTGCATTAATGATAAAGTTACGGGGAATTCTCAATGAGTGATGATGATTATGTTGAACTGACCTATTCTGATTTAGAAAAATTGCTTGATGGAATGAATACTCGTGAATTACAATGTGAAGCAGCACGAGCTATAAGCACCATGCCAGCAGATAATAATAGCATCTATAAATTTAATAAAGTAGCACGGCATAATAGCTTGCTGTGGTACAAAGCAGTTATTGTGCATTATATTAGTGAGTGGGGCGGCTTCCCGAGCGAAGTAGGACCAGGACAAGAAATTAAATTGGTAATGGATGATTGAGTTTGTAATAATTAACGTAACTTACGTTGCCTATCGATTATTAGTAAGCGCACATATAGTCAAGTTCTTTAATCGCTATATGAACTATTACTTTGCAGTACTCATAATGAGTCAGTTCAGTTTTGCATATGATAATGGACTATTTGCTATTTTGTTTTCTGCGCAAGAAATGCCTGGAATAGAAGCTCTAATCACCGCAGATATTATGTACACTTGTAGAATATTTGCGGCTTGGCTTATAATTAAGCAATTATGGGATTGGTTAGACAATTATTATTTGGCAGTATTCATCGGCGCAGAATTAACATTTGTAGTTGATTATTTTTTATTGGGGTGGTTATGGCAGTAGTGTATTCAGTGCATTATATGAGTTGGTGTTATGGTAACTTTTTTGCTGATTTAATGGCAAACCATGATGGATTTGATAAATTAGATTATCGTAAGTTTTATAACAATGACAAGAAATGTTGGGAAACCACCGGGCCAGTTTGTTTTAATACAAGATCTGATCAAATCAACATTGAAACAGTCGACTTTGAAAAATTTGAAAAATGGTACAATTTAAACGAGCCTATCAATAAAACAAAAATTGTATGTAAAGCATGGATGCACTCAATAGAGCATTGGAATCCTGTGTTTAAAGAAGGACCAAATGATGTGCGCCCTGTCTTTTTAACTATTGATGATCAGGACAGTCATTGTTATCAAAGAATGAAATGGGGAGGCCCACAAATATCTGGCGTTCCTAATTATTGGGAAACGAATACCAATAAAGTAATGGCTCAGATTATTAAGAAAAAAGCTGCAAATGAGTTGACAGTTAACATAGATAAATTAATTCAGTTGGATTATGATGAGTATATAAGATGTTGTGAGAAACTGGAAACAAAGCCTTGGAAGCCCTGGAAAGATTATATTAAAGCCTATATCACACTAGCAGGAAACACTGATGTATAAATACGAAGATATAGAAACAGTACATTTAGAAATCACACAAAATTGTAGTGCCAGTTGTCCTATGTGTGATCGTAATGAAAATGGTGGCCTAGTAAATCAACATATTCGTAATTGTATTCAAGAGCTAAGTTTAGAAGACTGCAAGGATATATTCTTGCCAGAATTTGTCAGGCAATTAAAAACATTATACATGTGTGGTAATTTAGGCGATCCAATCGTAGCCAAAGATACATTAGATGTGTTTAAATATTTGCGCAGTATTAATCCAAAAATATGGTTGAGCATGAATACTATGGCTGGTGCAAAAACACCAGACTGGTGGGCTGAGTTAGCACGTACCATTGGTAGAAATGGCGCAGTTATTTTCAGTGTGGATGGATTAGAAGAAACAAATCACTTATACAGACAAGGTGTACAATGGGAAAATGTTGAACGCAATATGAAGGCGTTCATAGCTGCTGGTGGCCGTGCTCGTTGGGACTATTTAATATTTGAACATTCAGAGTGTGATGTAGAACGTGCAGAACAGTTAGCCAAAGAGTGGGGCGTTGAACGTTTTATAAAAAAGAAAACAGGTCGTTTCATTACTGTCAACAGCGCGTCGAAAGAAACACATCAAGCAAAGAATCGCAAAGGCACTGACATGCAAACACTTGCAAAGCCTAAAGCCAAAGAACATCAAAATTTAGAATTATTAAAGTTAAAAGAGATCGAAAACACCTACGGTAGTATGATGGAATACTACAATAAATGTGGGATTAAATGTAAAGTAGCAAAGGAAAAAAATATATTTGTAACGGCTGAAGGTGTTGTTCTTCCATGCTGTTGGACAGCCGGCAGAATGTACAAGTGGTGGCATAAAGATCCTAAAGTAGAACAAATATGGGATTTCATTGATGAAGTAGGCGGCAAAGAAATGCTAAATGCTAAATTATTTGGAATTAGGGGTGTATTTGAAACTGGTATTATGCATAATATACAGGATAGTTGGAATAAAAAATCTATAGCAGACGGAAAGCTAGGTGTTTGTGCTATGAAATGTGGTGATGAATTTGACCCATTTGGCGCACAATTTAAATAGGGAGTATATAGTTTGGGTACAGAAATAAGTAAAAAACGACAACAAATGAACGGTATTATAAAAAATGTAGAAAATAACTTGGATATTGCAATAGATCTATTTTACAAAACTAACGAGCCAAGTTACCAATTCCAGATTGATCATTATAGTAATGAATTAAAAAGTTTACGTGATGAAGTATGGAACCATGAACAACAAGAATTGGGCGCCAATATTAGAACAGAGTTAAAATTATTAAGTGTCGGTTGGGGTTTTGTAGGTAGCGCAATTGGCGAACATATTAAACCGCACATAAAAGAACATATAATTATCGATCCAGCACATAGTAGTGAAACTATACAAGACCATCCAGACGCGAACGCAGCAATTGTATGCGTACCAACACCTACGGTTGATAATGTATGTGATGATAGTATTATACAATCAGTTATTGCAGAGCTAATTGCTACCAATCCAAAAATTAAAATACTGTTAAAAAGTACTGTACCACCAGATCAGTTGCAGCATTATCCAGAAAATGTAACTTATAATCCAGAATTTTTACGCGCCAAAACCGCCAAAGAAGATTTCAAAAACCAAAAGACTTTTATACTTGGTGGACTAGATCGCAGATATTGGCATATGGTGTTTAGTTATATGGATGTTGAATTCTTAAAGACTGATCGCACTACAGCAAGTATGGTAAAATATATGCATAATACTTGGCTTGCAATGAAAGTTGCATATTTTCATGAAGTGTATAGCTTAATGGGTGACTATTATGATCATAATGATATGATTAGGATTCTATCTACATTTGAAAATATTGGACCAAGTCATATGCAAGCACCAAATGATGAAGGCAGCCTAGGCTTTAGTGGACATTGTTTCCCTAAAGATGTTAAAGCATTTCATAATTTTACAGGTAGTGATATATTAAAAAAAATAATTGATGTAAATCACAACTTAAAACAGTATAAATGAAAATAGTTACATAAAACTATTGACTAACTAGTAATTCTATTGTATACTGATTGTTAATATAAACAAAGGAGAAGTAAATGACCACACGTGACGTAGTTCAAGATGTCGTAAAACATACGGCTGGCTTGGGATTTATCCAAGCAGTGAAAGTAACCGGCAATGAGTCTGAGACAGTACTTGATGCAATGGATACTGATCGCACCGTAATTATGCGAGCAGTCTTGCATAACAATGTTCCAGAATTAGCTGGAGAATTTGGATTAGGCAATCTAGGCTTTTTAGCTGGGGTTACCGCGTTGCCAAATTATCAAGCAGAAGATGCAGCAGTTGATGTTGTTAATCGAGATCGTAATGGAATTAGTGTTCCAGATCATTTGCTATTTAAAGATGCTGATGGCAACACTGACCAATATCGATTTATGAGTAAAGAAATCATTGAACAAACACTGCAAACAGTTAAGTTCAAAGGTACTGAGTGGGATGTTACTATTGAGCCCACAAAACAGAAAGTTAGCGAGCTTCAACAAGTTGCCAATATTTACGGCGGCATTGAACCAAACTTTACAGTTAAGACTGAAAATGGTAATCTGGTTCTTACAGTTGGTGCTAGTGATGGATCATTTACAGGTAAACGAACTTTTGCCAATAATGTAAATGGTGATATGAAAGAAGGATATAGTTGGCCACTTGCACAAGTGTTAGCTATTCTAAAATTAGGCATGAGCGGATCTTGCGTAATGCAGTTTAGCCAACGCGGCGCTTTACAAATCAGTGTTGATAGTGGCATTGGTAAATATGATTATATTCTTCCAGCTATGACGGTATAACGAGGAGAATAAATACATGGCAACAATTCAAAAACTTAATAATCAAATGGAGCGTCTAGTACGCAAACATCGTCAACTAGATATTGAAATTAAAAATCAATGTCAATCTGGTCATTATGACGATCTTGAATTAGGTGAAATGAAAAAGCGAAAACTACAAATGCGTGAAGAAATAGTATTTATAGACAAGCAAATTTGTGATGTTTTACGTAAACAAAATGCTTGACATATTCGATAATATCAAGTATATTAAATAAAACACTATAGGAGAATTACAATGACAAAGAAAATTCGTTTAATCGATGATGAACCAGAAACAACTGACTCAGCGTTTACTGCTGAAGATGTTAAGCAATTAATGAAGTTTGCAGAAGCAATTGACTGGAAACTTTGGGAATTATTAAAGCTTGTTCGTGAAAGTAAAGACGAGTAATAATTTAAACCAGGAGTAAGACATGAGTCAACTATTAGTTGCAAAGCGTGAAGTTTGGGTTAATTGGTCAAAGGAAGGAATTCATTTCTATCCAGGTGCTGACACTGATCCAAAACTTGCGACTGGTGAATGGGACGATGTATCATTCTTAGGAGTGCCTCATCGTCATATATTCCATTTTAATGTTTCGATCGAAGTAGAACATAACGATCGTGACATTGAATTTATTCAGCTTAAACGCTGGATTGATCGTCTATATTCGCAGGGAACCCTGGAATTAGACTACAAGAGTTGTGAAATGATGGCTGAGGATTTAGCACAAGAAATTACCAAACGCTATCCAGGCCGCAATTTTAAAGTTACCGTTAGCGAAGATAACGAAAACGGTGCAACTCTAACTTTCAAAGTCAACCCTTAATCAAGGACTATAATAATGACAACTAAAGCCCAACCGAGATTAACCATTTCAGGGTCTTATGCAATTTCTGATATTAAATATGATTTGTTGAAAATCATAGCCCCGTATGATGGTTATATGTTTAATCGAAAAGATACTGAGCAAGTTCGTAGCTTGTTTAATTCCTATCTTGGCGATCTAAAGTTTACTGGTAAAATCAAAGAGTATAATATTTATTATACAGTTAAGGATAACGCCATAACTTTTGATGTTGGTATTAAAATATATCGAGATCGAGCAACCAAGAAGCTAAAAATTCATGTTGGTACGCTCGAATATCCATTAACAAAAGTAAAGAAATAAATTTATGTAATTGAAAAACTTCCAATGGAACCATTGGAAGTTTTCATGCAAGTCTTGACTTTTGCTTTGTTTTATGGTATAATATACTAAACCTGAGGAATAATATATGACAGGAACAACCGTCGATCTAACTGCTCGCAATAAAGATTATGCTATCTTTTTACCCAGCATTAGTACATTTTATAATAATTACATTGCGAAGCAACGATCTAATCCTGATTTTATCAGTAATGACCGAATGCCAGATGGATTTGAAAATGGCATGGAAGGCATGAACTTCCTTAATCGTGATCAAGCACACTTTCCATATAAGTGGGGATTGTATTCTGCTGGCCATGCACAATTAAATCTAGATAAAGCAGATACAGATGATGCCATGGTCCAACAACGCGACAGAGACAATACATTTATGCTCTGTGATAGTGGCGGATTTCAAATTATCAAAGGCGTTATCAAATGTGATTGGAAAAACTTCAAAACAGATGATAGCTTACGCCATAAAATTTTAAATTGGTTAGAACATACTGGTGACTACAGTATGATATTGGACATACCAACTCTTGCTGCTGATCCAACATTTACAGAACGCACAGGTATTACTAGTTTTAACCAATGTCTAGAGTTTACTAATCACAACGTAGAATGGTTTAAACGCAATCGCAAGTATCAAACCAAGTATCTTAATGTAATGCAAGGCCGCAACTGGGCCGAGGCTGAACATTGGTATGATACTATGAAGCATCATGATCTTGAAGGATTTGCCTTTGGTGGCAGTGCTAAAAATGACATTAATATTGTACTTCGCACATTAATTAAGATGCGTGATGATGGCCAACTAGAAAAAGGAAAACGTGATGTTCTTCACTATCTAGGTATTAGCCGTCTTGAGTGGGCAATGGCTTATACTGCAATTAAACGTGCTTTACGTGAAACAGTGAATTCAGATATTGAAGTTATGTTTGATTGTGCTAGTCCGTTTTTAGCAACAGCAAACGGTACATTATATACACAACACATTCATAAGAATGATCGCTTTATGTATGTAATGGAAAAAGCTATGGATAACAAGATTTTTAGCGGAAGTGATAAACCGTTTCCTTGGGGCAGTCCAATTGGTGAGCGTATGACGTTAGGTGATGTTTGCCATTATGGTCCAGGTATGCTAAACAAAATTGGTAAAGAAGGTAAAACATCATGGGATAGCTTTAGCTACATGTTGTTAATGTCACATAATGTATTCCAGCATATTGAAAGTGTTCAACGTGCCAATGCATTAACTGATATTGTAGCAGCACAGTTTGATACTAGTCATAAGACTTGGCAGAAACTAACACCAAAACAACAAAAGCAACAACAATTTGATCCGTATGTCCCTCGTAACATTGTTTATATGGTTAACTTCATTGAAGAATTATTTCGCAGTGAAACACCTATGCAAATGCTTGATGAAGCAGCACCAATGTTAGCAAACTTTAACGGACAAAAGACATTGACAAATACAACAAATAGCTTTAATAGCTTATTTGATGTTGACGATAATTTGCTTGATGAAGAAGAAATGTCAGCAGAAGCAGAAGAAGCTGCTGAAGAATTTCTAGAAACATTAGAGGTATAATATGTCAAACACAACTGTATTAGTTACAGGCGGATTTGATCCAATTCATAGTGGTCATATTGCATATTTAGAGGCAGCAAAGCAACTAATTCCTGGTGCAAGACTAGTTGTTGGAGTTAACAGCGATGCTTGGCTTTGCCGCAAAAAAGGACAAGGATTTATGCCTTGGTCTGAACGGTCAGCTATTGCAAACGCCCTTGGTTGTGTAGATGAAGTTATAAGTTTTTGTGATGATGACGGCAGTGCTATTGATGCTATTAAACAAGTATTGGATACACTGCCAGCGAGTGATAACCTTGTATTTGCTAATGGTGGTGACAGAGAAGCTGACAACATTCCAGAAATGAAAATTTCAGATCCTCGATTGTCATTTGAGTTTGCTGTTGGCGGCGACGATAAGAAAAATAGTAGTAGTTGGATTCTTAAAGAATGGAGCCAACCTACTACAACACGGGCTTGGGGTAGTTATACTGTATTGCATAAAGGCTCTGGTTGGCAAGTTAAAGAACTTGCGTTTGGAGCACATCAGCCATTAAGCGATCAACGTCATTTTAATCGCAGTGAGCATTGGCATGTTATTGAAGGTAAAATTCGCATGGACTTAGAGTTTGCTAACGGAGATCGTGAAAGCAAAACATATAGTCCAGGTGATAGCATTGATATTCCTGTTTTAACATGGCATAAAGCATACAATGTAGGAGAGTGTACGGCAAAAGTTATTGAAGTTTGGATGGGAACCAGCCTTACTGAAAATGACATTGAACGGAGAGACTAGCATTGATTATCAAGGAAGCGATTTGGTTTAAATCTGTGACAGAAGCAGAGTTTATAATTGCTGATATTAATGACTTTAGGCAGTCTACAATTTTAAGTGAATTTTCATTTACTGATATGGGAAAGTTTGTATTGGGGCTTGGCGCAGCAATCTCAATGGGAGTTGATTATAATCCACTTAAACTAACACATAATTTTATAGTATTTGGGCATTTTGATTATGAGCAACATAAAGAATATGAAAAATATGCAATGCTCAACAAACTATCAGGAGAATAATTTAATGAATACAATTTGGATTGTATGCTTAGAACCAATTGACCAGCGTTACACAAAGCAATGGTATGATAACATTCCAGCCATACTGAAAACACGTATTGCAGAACGTGAACTTGATTATAACGTAGTTACTATTGAAGGTCAGGCAATTGCTGAAAATACTACTCCAGGTGCATTTTTGGATTTTGGTGCAACCAACGTATATAAATCAAGCCAAGCAATGGCAGTAAGTCAGGCATTTAGCGATGGCTTAATCAAGCCAGGTGACAAGTTTTTAATTACGGACGCTTGGAATTTTATTATTACACCAATCAAATACATGAGCGATTTGTTAGATATTCCTGTTGAAATCCACAGTATTTGGCATGCTGGTGCTTATGATCCAAGTGATATTTTAGGGTATAAAATGAGCAAGCCATGGCCATGGCTTCAAGAACAGAGCTGGTTTATGTGTAGTGATTATAATTACTATGCTACAGAAAGTCATAAAAACATGTTTCTTACAAACTTAGATATCCCAGCTGATCATCGCAATCGTGCAGTACGTAGTGGCCAACCGCATGAGCTTATTGTTGACAATTTATGCAAGCGTCAGACAAATAAAAAGACCGACACAGTATTGTGGCCGCATCGATATAATGATGACAAACAACCAGAAATTGCAGAGCTACTTGCTGAAGATTTTGACATGATTATTACACAAAAAATGTCGTTAGAGAAAGAAGCATATTATGATACTATGTCAACGTGCAAGGTTATTTTTAGTTGTGCATTACATGAAAACTTAGGCATTAGTGTTATGGAAGCGGTACTAACTGGTGCAATTCCTGTATTGCCAGATCGTTGTAGCTACAGTGAAATGTATTTGCCAGAATTTAAGTATCCAAGTGAATGGACTGAGTCAGTAGAGCAGTATAAGATACATGCTACTGATCTTAAAGAATTTATACAAGATAAATTAGATAATTATGACCAATATAAGGAATTGATTAAACAACAACAAGAACGTTTGGTTAGTGATTATTTGAATTGCGATATTATGATTGACTGCTTATTAGAAAAAAAGCGAATGTAATCAATAAGTTGTTGACATAATATATTATTGATTATATAATATATACTGAAAAATAGAATATTTTAACTTTATAGAGGAGAACCTAAGCATTATGGATAAAATATCAAAAGTAATTAAAACTCGGCTAGAAAAAGCAGACAAGCGACACTTTGCTGCTGACAACATTAGTGAATTTATTAAAGACGGTGAAAAAGAAGAATTGATCTCTGAATTAACAGAGCAATTTGAACAAGTTCTAGACAGTTTGGTTATCGATCGATTTAATGATCCAAATAGCATGGATACTGGCCGCCGTTTGGCTAAGATGTATATTAACGAGATTATGGCAGGGCGGTATGATCCAGCGCCCAGCGCAACTGCATTTCCAAATGAACCAAATCATGTCACAAATGAAAAATATGACGGTATGTTAGTTGTACGTAGTGAACTTAAAAGCATGTGCAGTCACCATCACCAACCAGTTACTGGTATTGCATATATTGGTATTATTGCTGCTGATACACTGATTGGCCTCAGTAAGTATACACGGATTGCTCAGTGGTGTGCTAGACGCGGCACTTTGCAGGAGGAATTGGCCATGGATATTAATCGTGAAATACGTACTGCAACAGGCAGTGACGACGTTGGCGTTTACATTCAAGCAATCCATGGTTGTTGTGAGAATCGTGGTATTATGGCGCATAGTTCGTTAACACAGACATCAGTACTAAAAGGGAGTTTCCACACTGACCCAGGTACTAAGAAAGAGTTCTTTGATAATATCAAGTTACAGCAAGAGTTTGCGCCGCGATGATAGATACTAAAAAATATTTAAGACAGGTTAGAGATAAAAAAACAACCCGACAGGCAGCAAGGGGCATGGTTAATTTTTTGGCCTTATTGTTTGATGAAATACAAACTCGCAAGCCTATAGAATCTTTATTAGAATTAGGAATTGCCGGAGGCGGCTCCCATAGAAATTTTGCAAGCGCAATGGATAGCACAGATAAAATTTATGGCATAGATATTTTTAATTTAGAAACTAAAAATTATTTGAATGCAGGAAAACCTTATCATTCTATGGGAGAAACGTTATCGCGTGTAACTTCTGAGCATGGCAATATTCATTTTATATGGGATACAGATGTGTATGATCCATTAACCCCAGACATTGTTAAAGATACTTGGAATGTTGATGGATTCGATGTCATCATTGATGATGCCGGAACTGATTGGCCGCGGATGAGGTATAGTTTACCAATTTGGAAGAAATCAGTTCGTGATGCGTATATTACACTTGTGCCTGATGGTAATGGAGTAGATGCGTTTTGGAATTTATCTCATGAAGATCACATGGAAAATTATAACGAACTGTCAAAGGCTGGACTAGTAGTCTTTAATCTTGAACATGAAAAAGTTATAGTAGCTGGCAAAGAACAGTTATATAATGCACATTATATAGGGTTATGGTTACCAGACTGGTCTGTGGCACAGAACACAATTGAAAAATATAGCGACTATATAGTTGCAGGAAAGGCAAATATTAAAAATTGGAGTAAAGAATGACTACAAGTATTATTTTTGAAGGTCATTGTAAAGAGCAACGGGGTTGGAAAAAACCATATGATGCAATTTTTACACATTTAATCCCCCAAGCAATCACAGAAATAGGTATAGGCAACATCAGTTGTTTTAAAGACTGGCTAGCTACCTTTTCTGATATTCCTATTATAGGAATTGAACGTGTACCTTTGTATGCTGGTGGATGTGTGAATGAATTTTCTGATGTTACTGCCTACCAGTTAAATATGGGTCATGTACGGTATGCTGAACTACATGAGAAGTATACTATAGCAGAAAATAAAAGACTGCATTTATATTATAATAAAGATGCATATTCGTCTAAAACAGTAGATGAATATATATCTGCATATGGAACACAGGACATTATAATAAATGATGGGAAACAGGATGGTTTTTCACATATCCCTTTTCTACAAGAATGGGAACGTGTATTAAAAAATCCAAGAAGTTTATTGATTCAAGAGCGTATATTAAGGAATCAAGATTATACTAATCATCCAGAAGCTGTTCGTCCTATGAAATGGTTTAGACGAGCTATTGAAAAAGGTTGGATGATTTTTGATTGTAGGGATCAAGTAAAATTTACACACCATAAAAACGCTGAGCATGAAGAAGGATTATTTGGCGTGTGGACACAAGATAAAGAATATTGGAAACAACAATTAAAACATATACCCATGGTTGATACGGAAGAATATTATCAAAGGGTTATAGATCGTGAGTAAAATATTTGTAATTATTAACGAGTTTGGAACATTATAGGAAGAATAGAAATTAACAATGGAGATTAATGATGGGAACAAAAAGTAATAAAGTATATTACACGTGGAAAGATGTTGAACACATGATTATGGTTATCAATAATCTAATGTATGCCGATAATTGGCGTCCAGATTATATTGTTGGAATTACGCGAGGCGGTTTGCCAGCATCTACAATATTAAGTAATATGACTAATATTCCAATGTATACGTTGGATGTTCGTTTTCGTGATAATGAAACTGGATTGCTAGAACCAGAAAGTAATAGTTGGATGGCTAACGATGCGTTTGGTTATAATCATGACAATAAACAGAAAAATATACTTATTGTAGATGATATTAACGATTCAGGCAAAACGTTAGAGTGGATTAAAAAAGATTGGCAAACCATGTGCCAGCCGTCTAGCTCGCGATGGGATGAAGTTTGGGGCCAACATGTTCGCTTCGCAACGTTAATTGATAATGATGCTAGTTCATTTAATGAGGTTGATTATACCGCACAGGAAATTAACAAGGCAGAAGATCCAACTTGGATTGTTTTCCCTTGGGAAGGTGAACGCAATTATGGCAAAGCATAAATGAATATAAGTGATGATGACATTAAAGGATTCATTGAATACTTTGGAGAAGAAAATATACCTAATCCAACGCATTACCCACAAAAATTAATTTGGTTAATGCGTTGGTATAAAGTCGTAATGGCAAGGAAGCAAGAAGATGTATGAACGCGGTAAGCTAGAGGTTATTAGTGGACCAATGTTTGCTGGGAAAAGTAGTGAATTATTAAAACGGCTGCTTTTTTTGGAACACAGTGGTGAAAAGGTGTTAGTGTTAAAACCAGTAATAGATGATCGTTTTGATCCAGATAAAATCGTAACACATAATCATTTAAGCCATTCTGCTCTTTCTGTTATTGATTTAGAATTAGTAAAAGATAATTATAATATTAAGCCATATAATTTCCATACAGTTTTTATTGATGAAGTACAGTTCTTTGATCCAAAAGAATCATTATGGTTTATTGAAGAAGGCTTGCGTGACGGAGTAAATTTCGTATGTGCTGGCTTAGATCAAGATAGTCGTGGAATACCGTTTGACACCACAGCTAGGCTATTGGCATTAGCTGACCAAGTAGTAAAAATATCAAGTTACTGTAATGTATGCGGTGCAATCGCAAGTAAAACACAACGCATTGTACAATCTGGTGGCAGAGTAAATATAGGCGGTGCTGAATCATATGAACCACGATGCCACGCACACTGGGAATCGCCCATAACATCAAAAAAATAACTCATAATGCTTGACAAGTAAGACGTATTGCTGTATACTCTATACTTAGTTAACAATTATGAGGAAACTCTAATGCTTTTAAATAAGTTAAGTAAAGCTATTGCGGCAGCAGCATTCGCTATGTCGTTGACGGCATTACCACAACAAGCCTACGCATTCAGCGACTTTTATTATAATTATGCCACTAATATTAAAAATGCAGCTTCACAGCGCAATTTTGTAGATGTTATTACAAAATCGCTGGAGCGACGAAATGCTGTATACGAGAATATTGTAGCCAAATATGGCCATTATTCTTGGGCAAAAATTTATGTTGACAGATTAGCAACATATACAGAACAGCTTACTCGTTGGAAAGACCTACAAGCAACGCTAAATTCCGCAGCGCCAGCAGTAATTGAAACTGTAATTACTACCAAGGATTATGTCCAAGTAAAGCGTGGCGAAGAATATCTATATAGTACTGTTGAGCGAACTTACGAAGAAACAGAAGATAATATAGTGTCTGTTTTTGAGGAATTTGTTAGACAATATGCTACTGATGTAACCACTAGATCATTTGTATTCACGTATACTACTAAGCATTATAGCGATGGTACTAAGTTTACAACTACTAGTGGTGAATTAAAAAATACTGAGATCACACAAGATATGCGCACAGATACAGAAACAAATCTGTTGCGCCAATATGCTCTTGTGGTCGAAGAAGATGTTGGTAATGATCAATCTAGTACCAAAACAGTCAATATATTAACTGAAGAAGAATATCTGGCACGACCAGATGTAATTGTTACTGGTACTGATGCATACTTAAAAGCCGCACAAAATCAATGGTCTGGATTTAAGAAGTCTACTATCGATTTAGGTTGGGCAGAATACGGTCGTAACCTAGAACAAATTAATGCACCAGCAGCATGGGCACGTGGATGGACTGGATTAGGTTCAACCATTGCTATTCTAGATTCTGGTATTGATACAGATCATCCAGAATTTGTTAATCGTATTCTTGATTTAGAATGTTTCTCATATGGCTGTGATTATAAAGGTGAGGCTGTTGATGATATATCTGGTCACGGTACACATGTTGCTGGTATCGCCGCAGCAGCATTAGATGGTGAAGGCATGACGGGCGTAGCACCAGATGCCAATTTGTTAATTGGTAAAATTACTACAGGTGCATATGGTATGGTTAATATGACAGATATGGCAAAAGCACTTGCCTGGGCTGCTAATAATAATGCAGTTGTAGCAAACGTTAGTGCTAATACCAGAATAGATACTACCTATAAAAACAGTCTTGTCAAGATTGAAGATGGATTATACCGATCTACAGACAGTCGATCTTGGAAAGCAGATGGAACTACATTTGCTGACAATGGCTATTTTCATATACTGGATAATGCATTTGTTGATAGCACTATTGCAGCAATGAGCGGTAATGAAATGGTACTAGTAGCTTCAGCAGGTAATGATCGATCAGACATTACAACTTTCCCAGCGCATCTGGCAGTATTGGAAGATGAAAATGGTGAATTAGCATTGGGCGGCCGTGTCATTGTTGCTGGTAATTATGATGCGAAAGCGACTAATGGTTTAAACTTTAATAGCAATAAAGCTGGTACCGTATGTTTTGATTATAATGAAGAACAAAACACATGTAATAACCAATATCGTATTAGTGATTATTACTTAATGGCGCCTGGTTCCTACGTAATGTCTACTAATAATGACGGTGAATACGAGACAATGTCTGGTACGTCAATGGCAGCACCGCATATTACAGGCGGCATTGCTTTGCTACACCAACAGTGGCCACATATGACGGGCGAAAACTTAGTTAAGTTATTGCTATCCACTGGCGATAAAGCCTTTGCACATTATGACGAACATATTCATGGTCAAGGTATGATGGATTTGGATGAAGCAACAAGTCCACAAGGCGTAATAGGTATCCCAACTACAGGGCGTGTTAATGGTGAAACAGTAGAAGTAGATGCTAGCCAATCACTTAATATTGCAGGTGCATCAGTTTCAGCATTAGATGAAATGATGGTTATTGATGATTATGATCGAGACTTTTATATCAACGGTAACGAATTAATTTCCGGCATTGATACTCGCACAGTGCAAATTACTAAAGCAGTTCAAAATAACACGCAAATTGATGAATATGCAGGTTATGCAAGAGGTATAACTATTCCAGTTGACACCAGCCTAAATACTATAATAAATGTAGGTGGCGGCAATGGCTTTGGAATATCGTATCAAGTAAATAGCAATCTAGCACTAGGTGTATTACATGAAGATGATACATTCCTTGGTAACTATGCAGACAATGCTATTACGGATATTAATGGTGGTACTACATTATATCTTGGATATGAAGCTGAACAAACAATTGCTCGTGGTATTAATGTATTTGGCGCAGCATCATTTGGTGTTACTGAGTTAAATGTAAATAGCGATGCTATGATGAAATCAGCGTCTACTGTATTGTCTAATAGTGCAAGGGTAGGTACTAGATTTGTAGTAGACAATCGTTCTACATTCGGACTAGTAGCAGCACTTCCAGTTGCTATTACAGATGCAGATGTAACTTTTGAAATGCCCACTAGCGTGAGTTCAAGTGGCGATATCCATCACAGTACAATGACAAGTTCGCTTGCTAACAATGCACGTGAGTATAGTGTAGGCATGTTTTATGATGCAGAGCTTACTCCAGTAACTAACTTGAGCTTGTTTGCAGAGTTACGCAACAACTATGCAGGTGAAAGCGGCGCCACTAAATCAGAGTTTGGCATTAAACTAATAGGCCGCTTTTAAAACGTAAACAAAGGAGAAAATAATGGCACCCAAAACCCCACTACCTACGACCACAAGAATGTCGCTTGGTTTGGCGCCTAGTGCGCCACCGGCGTATTCTGGCACCCTGACGTTAGGTAATACAACACTTGATCCCGATAGAGATATAGTGATTAATCACGATAACCAAGGCGATATAAAAGTAGGAGAAACACTGCGACGACAAACATATGAAATTGAAGTATTAACAGATATTATTAAAGAAATGGTATTAACTAAAAACTTTGATGTTGAAATAGATATTGAAAAGAGAATCGACCAAAAGATATTCCTAAACAAATTATCCGGCGGAGGGTAAGTATTATGGATGATATGTATCATGAGATTACGCCTGAAGTTCAAGAACGTATTGATGGATTAATAGAAAATTATGAACACGCGGCACTAGCTACAATGGATGAACGATTTCCATTAATTTCAAAAGTAATGCCAGTAGTCGACGATGGTGAAATATATTTATTAATGAGTGATCTAAGTGAACATACTAGGCATATTAGAACTCATTCTAAACGTGTATGTTTGTATTTTGCACATAGTGAAGGCCATACATCACGCATGAATAATCCTAGATATAGTGTTATGGGTAAATTATATCCAGCACCATTTACTAATGATAAGCGCAGTGAAATGTTTCAAAAATTGTTAAAGAAATTTGACGTAGTAAGCAAAGGTGCAAAAATGTATGGAATGTTTCATGATTTTCATATATATCGTTTTGAGCAATACGAGCAACTATATATTGAAGGCTTTGGTAAAGCGTACAAGTGAAGGAATCATTCTGATATGTCAAAGGTTCATATTAATGATATAGACGGCACCATTGTCAAAAGTGATAGTCGCTATGTTGTCGAAGACAATACACTACTAAACAATCTAGTATTAAGTTCTACGCAATTGGAGCCCAATAAGTCCACAAACGGTCATTCGCACCCTGGACAAGAAGAAGTGTATTACATCACACACGGCTCTGGTAATATGCAATTAGATGATGATATCATTTCGGTCAATGAAGGTGATATTGTGTTGATTGAGGATGGTGTATTCCATAAAGTAGAATCAGGACAAAATGGTATATGCTTTATATGTGTATTTGATGGGAACAGAAGCACAAAAGAAAGCAATAACTGATAGGTACGAAAGTGCAACAGTACATAAAAATATTTATAATAAAACACGAGCTATAAGAGGTGTTATTAATTGGTTATAGCCACATATTATTGCTCGTGTTTTATTATAAATATTAAATCGTACTAGGAAAACAATAAACATGGCAGCACATAAAGAAACAGTTTTATCAGTAACACATTACACAGATACATTATTCCATATAACAACAACACGTGACAGTGGAGTTCGTTTTAGAGATGGAGAATTTATGATGATTGGACTAGACAACTGGTCTGAAAAATTACAAAAGAATAAACCTATAATGAGAGCTTATTCAGTAGCAAGTCCTAACCATCAAGAAACATTAGAATTTTATAGCATCAAAGTACAAGACGGTCCACTTACAAGCAAATTGCAACATGTAAAAGTAGGTGATGAGATACTAGTTAATCCTAAAGCAGTAGGCACTCTAGTACACGCAAATTTGAAGCCCGGACGCAATCTGTACTTATTGGCTACTGGAACAGGAATCGCCCCTTTTATGAGTATTATACGCGGCGTAGACACGTATGAACACTATGATAATGTCATTGTAGTATGGGGTACTAGGATAGCCAAAGAATTAGCGTTTAAAGAGCTCATAGACGGGTTAAACGACGATGAAATATACAGTCAAGTAACTGAAGGAAAACTTAAAACATATTTTACTTGTACACGTGAAGATTATGAAAATACAGGTCGTGTAACAACGGCAATGTATGACGGACAAGTGCAAAGCAAACTAGGACTAGAAGATTTATCACCTTTGCATGATAGAGTAATGATATGTGGCTCAATGCCTATGAACGCAGAGCTTATAGAATATTTAGAAGGCCAAGGATTTACAGAAGGTGATAGTAAAACACCAGGTGAGTATGTAGTAGAGAAAGCATTTGTAGGATGAGAACAGAAAGCATGATTAAGATACCACTATTGGGAAATCATTGGAGATAAAATAATGAATAAAGAACAACTAGATGAATTGATGGTTATCACTATGGAAGAATGTGGTGAATTAACACAAGCATGCAGTAAGATTTATCGTTGGGGGATTGATGATGGGAATGGAGAAATCACCAATAGGCAACGATTAGTAACAGAAGCCGGCGATGTTATGGCAATGATTGATATTATGATTGAAAAAGGAATCTTGACAGAAGAAGAACTTAATGCTAGAATACAAGTTAAGAAAAATAAATTAACAATATGGAGTAATTTATATGACAAATGACCCAGAAATTGATGTATCTAAATACATTTGGCAAGTTGGCGAAAATTCATGGATAGTAACCCCATTTGATGTTGGAAATGATGAAGTAGCTATTACGTTACCAGATAAAGTATTGAAAGCACTTGATTTGGATGTTGACGATACCATAACATGGATTGTACGTGATAATGGCTCGATTGAAATGACTAAGAAAAAAGACAATAGAGACAGGAACAACGATGAATAATACCGATATATTAGATGTATATAATGATGACAGATTGAGCACGCCAAAGGACGTTACTAGTTCTTTGGTCAAGCCAGTCAAACAAAAGAAACTTAGATATAGTGAAGCATTTTATAGTATACAAGGTGAAGGTAAATTTGTAGGGGTACCAAGCGTTTTTTTACGAACATTTGGCTGTAATTTTCGTTGCAAAAATTTTGGCAGACCTGCTGGCTCTGAGAATGGACGGTATAATCCTGAAGTTCTTGAACTAATAAATAATAATGTACACAAAGAAACCGCCACCTTTGAAGAGCTACCAATTGTTCATACTGGTTGTGATACATATGCAAGTATATATCCAGAATTTAAAGACTTTAATAAGCAAGCAACTATTGACGAGGTAGTTGAACATCTTTTATCACTTACACCAGAAGGCAAGTGGACAATGGACAACGGCCAAGACATACATTTGGTCATGACAGGTGGCGAGCCGTTGTTGGCGTGGCAACGACTTTATGTAGAGCTATTTGAGCATCCACGCATGCAGGATTTAAAAAATGTCACATTTGAAACAAATACTACACAACATTTACATGTCGACTTCTTCAATTATCTCAACGATAATGACCGACTTACAGTCACATTTAGCTGTTCACCAAAACTCTCAGTTTCAGGGGAAAGTTGGGATAATGCTATTAAGCCTGATATTGCTGTTAATTATTCCGCCTTGGATGGCAGTGATATTTATCTTAAGTTTGTTGTCGCTAATAGCGATGATTTTGATGAAGTTACTAGAGCAGTGCAGGAGTATCGCAAAGCAGGGCTTGAATGTCCAGTATATCTTATGCCGCTTGGCGGACGTTCAGAAGAATATAATCTCAATATTCAAGAAGTCGCCGAAGCCTGTATGGAAAGAGGATGGCGATTCACTCCAAGACTCCACATCACATTATTCGGAAATGCCTGGGGAACTTAATGTACATAATAAGGAAAATCAAAGTAATATTGAAGATATTAGAAAAGCAGGATTTTAAAATAGAGGATAAAAAAATATATGACAAATCAAATTTTTACAAGCGAAAGTGTTAGTAATGGCCACCCAGACAAAATAGCAGATCAGATTAGTGATGCACTTGTTGATGCTGGGTTAAAAGCGGGTGATGAAACAACTCGTGTTGCTATTGAAACACTAGTAACTACCAACTTAGTTACGTTGGCGGGCGAAGTAAAAAACTTTAATCTAAGTAAAGACCAAGTAGAACAAATTGTACGCGATAAAGTACGGGAAATTGGTTACGAACAAGACGGGTTTCATTGGAACCGACTAAATGTTTATAATGAAATTCATAAACAATCAGGTGATATCGCATTAGGAACAGATAGTTTTGGTGCTGGTGACCAAGGCATTATGTTCGGGTATGCGTGTAATCACACAGATAGCATGATGCCAGCACCGATTCATTTTGCACATGAAATTTTAAAAGACTTAAATGAAGAACGTAAGATTACAGATATTTTAGGCCCTGATGCTAAATCGCAAGTTAGTGTAGAGTATTACGGTGACAGGCGTGATGGTTTAATTAAACGTATTGATCAAGTGGTCGTAAGTACCCAACACACAGATGGTTGCGGCATCTTAGCAAAAGAATTAGCGCGACATTCTGCAGAAACAATTTTAGGTGATTATGTAGATGAGAATACTATTTGGCATCTTAATCCTACTGGTAACTTTGTTATTGGTGGTCCGGACGGTGATACAGGTCTTACTGGTCGAAAAATTATTGTGGATACCTACGGCGGTTTTGCTCCTCATGGCGGCGGCGCTTTTAGTGGTAAAGACCCTACTAAAGTAGATAGAAGTGCGGCTTATATGGCACGTTGGCTAGCAAAAAATGTCGTATCAGATGACATGGCTGATTGGTGTCAAATTCAGTTATCATATGCTATTGGTGTTAAGCAACCAACAAGTATATATGTAGACAGTAACGGACACAATCGCAGTATTCAAAAATTTATTGAAAACAATATTGATTTAACACCAAAAGGTATTATCGATAGGTTTGATTTATTTAAGTTTTATAAGTATAGTGAGAATTGCGGATATGGTCATTTTGGTAACAAAGATGTGCCGTGGGAACAAACAGGAAGGTGGTAAACTAATGTTTAAGAAATTAAGAAATTTATTTAAAAAATCAGACAAAAATCAAGTTGCAGAGAAAGATGGTGCTTCTGCTCGTGGCGAGCCGTATGTTAAAGTTATTAATGTTAGCTTTGATAAAAATAAGCCAAGTGATGGTTATTTTGAACTGGATTGGAATCAACATTTCATTAAAAAGTTGATGGATGCCGGATATACTGGTTCTTCAGAAGAAGAAATAATTGATGCATGGTTTACACAGCTTTGCCGTAACATTGGTGATCAAGAATCTTGATTGACATACCTTAATGGTTATGTTAATATATCAACAATATAAAATTTAAAGGGTTAGTAATGAAAAAGACGTATATATTAGTTGACTCAGCCAATATGTTTATGCGAGCACGACATGTTGTCCGCGGTAGTGATATTGAAACCAAAATTGGCATGTCATATCATATTATGTTTAATAGTATTGCAAAGGTATGGCGCGAGCAAAATGGATCACATGTTGTGATGTGTTTTGAAGGCCGTAGTTGGCGTAAAGATGCATATGAACCGTATAAACGAAATCGTAAAGAAATTATAGCTGCTAAAACAGTACAAGAGCAAGAAGAAGATCAAAAATTCTGGGATGCATTTGATAATTTTAGATATTACATGACCAATAAGACAAATACAACTATATTACAACATCAAGAATGCGAAGCAGATGATTTTATTGCACGTTGGATACAAAATCATCCAGATGATAATCATTGTATCGTAAGCAGTGATAGTGACTTTTATCAGCTTATTAATGGCAATGTTAGTCAGTATAATGGTATAACAGGCCAGCTCATCACACATGATGGCATATTTGATGATCGCGGCAACCACGTCAAAGATAAAAAGACTAAAGAGCCCAAAATGATTGGTAATCCAGAATGGTTATTGTTTGAAAAGTGTATTCGTGGCGATTCATCTGATAATATCTTTAGTGCATATCCAGGATGTCGTAAGAAAGGCACTAAAAATAAAGTAGGCATGTTAGAAGCATTTGCAGACAAGGATGCCCAAGGTTATAACTGGAATAACTTTATGTTACAACGGTGGGTAGATCACGAAGATGTTGAGCACCGAGTGCTTGATGACTATAAACGGAATCAACTGCTAATTGATCTTACTTTACAGCCTGACCATATTAAACAAAAGCTAGATACAGTTATTGTTGAACAAGTACAAAAGGATAAGAAAAATCAAGTCGGCGTCCATTTTATGCGATTCTGTGGCATCCATGATTTACAGCGGGTAGCAGATCGTGCAAACGACCACGCTCAATATTTAAATAATAGTTATACTGATTAGGAGATAAATATGAAGTATTTTTCCGTTGAAACAATTCAAACTTTTAAGCATAGGTATGTTGTTTCTGAAGAAGACCTACAGAACATGAACCCAACTATGCCTTGCGAGGCCCATTGGTTAGATGATGCAGTCACGTGTAATGACATTGACGAATTTTCTCAAACCTATATAGGTGAGCAAATCATAGGTAATCAGGTTCTAACGGAAAATGAGGTTTTAGAACTCTTTGACAAAGAAAATGATTATCTATCTAGCTGGACACCCGAACAAAAGATAAAATATATTAAATGGCTTACTGGACCTGCCAATGAAAGTTAAAATTGGAAAATACACAGATTGGATAGGTCCTTATCAAATAGCTGAAAAGTTGTGCTTTTGGGTTAAGGACGTTCCGGATGAACATGGCTTCCCAAGAAAGCCAGATTGGGTTCATAAATTTGGTGAATTGTTAGCATACGGTCGCATTAAACCAGAACCCGAAGTAGGCGATATTACTTCATTGTTCGACGAAGAGCGAAAGATGACACTGCTATATAAGTTCTTGGTATGGATTCAACGTAATCAAAAACGAAAGGAATATATCCATATTGATCATTGGGATACTTGGAGTATGGATCATACATTAGGTCTAATCGCGTTACCTATGTTAAAGCAACTCAGCGAGACTAAGCAAGGCGCACCAGATGTAGATATGGAAGATGTGCCGGAAGAACTACGTCGATCAGAAGAAGAAACAGAACAATATAAGAACGGAAAAACAGACGACAATCACTTTAAGCGTTGGGATTGGATTATGAATGAAATGATTTTTGCGTTTGAGACAAATAACGGCGATCTTACAGAATGGGAAGATCAGTTTCAGGCAGGCAATATGGATATACAATGGAAAAAACTTGAAGATGGCATGTCTGAAATGGTGCATGGACCCGAGCATACGAGTGAAATTGATTGGGAAGGTCGCAGGGCATTTCAAGCCAGGATAACTAATGGTTTTAGATTATTCGGTAAGTATTATGAAAATTTATGGGATTAAACAGTGTATACAGCACAAGAAGTTATTAAGAATAGATTTTGGATTGTTAAAAACGATCACAGCAAAGTTGGCACATTGCGATCATGCGAGTCTGGATTTGAATTTTTTGATCAACGAGATAAATCTACACAGGTTCTTGATACTATCGATGATTTGTTTACAGTAATAGATAAAGAATATGGTTCAAGTAAAGTTTTGCCTGATCATGCAGTGAACGGATTTAGCACTGGTATCACAAAAGTATATCCAAAAGAATACAAACATTACCCAGCTTACACTAAAACAGAAACTGCCAATACATTATATGGTGCTGGGTATTATATTATTGAGTTTAAAGGCACGAGTTGGCAATGGGCGTTCAATCCAAAGATTTCAACATTGGAAAAGTATCCTAGCAAAGGACCCTATTTGACTGAGTGGGAAGTTAATTTAGAATTAAAGAAACACCGCAGATAATTCTATAAAATTACTGATTTAGATAAATACTTTGACTAGGAGACAATATATCCATGGCAAGACCTAAACCAACAATAATAATTGAACATGCTGATCGAAATTATAATAGTGAACAAGTACTTGAAGCAACTGCAATTTACGCGGTTTTCTACCAAGGTAATCCAATTAATTTGCGATCACTCAATACTTTAGTTAATTACCCAGGACCTAAATACAAAAAAGTAAGTTTTAGTAATAGTGGGCACGCCTTTGGATTGGCAAACCGCCTTAATAAAAAATTCAGTACTACTGATTTTGCAGTTTATAAGCTAGATCGTGGCGAACTCATTAATAAAGATGATTAATAGCCAGTCACATCATGAATATGTGCTGCAAATGCAAAAATTTATTTTAAATAAAATTAAAGAAATAAATGGTCATAGCAAAATTAATTGCTATGACATTTTTTTGAATATGAACACCTTGCGGCTTCGTACAAAAGGCAAAAACCTTATGCTGAAACTATACGACAGCTATACCTTTAAAAACTCAAAACAAGTTAAGAGTAAGCATTTAATTCAGATGCTCAAAAAAATCAAACATCCATATTATATGGGACCAAGCTATATTGTACTTTTCAGTGAAACTGATGCATTTATGTATAAGCTTGGCGGCTTCGAAACATGGATTGAAAGCCAAAAAGATTAAATAAAAAGCAAAAAAGTATTGACAACCAATACGTCTTACTGTATCATATAAGTATAAGTTAACAAAGAGCGAGAAAAATTATGAAACTCTCTTTATGGCGCCAATTCAGATCATGCAGCTTCACATATAGTAAAGTAAATTCTTGTTTTGGTTTCAGAATTAGAACATACTCTTTTAAAACATTCGAGTGTTATAAAGCAGTTACTGTAAACTTTAAAACAGAACACAATAAATGGTTCGATTTAATAAAAATGTACGATCCATATAATGCTTCGACGTTTGATTGTGAATTGATAATATTTAATATTACCATTCGTTATAGTGAATGGACCAGTCACTGGAATCCATCTTGTCACGAACTTATTTTAAAAAAATAAAATAATAAATTAAGTCTGCGGAATAGCTAAAAATGTCAAAATATAGAACAAAGTCTTGGAATTGTCTTGTCGATCTTCGTGACTATTTAATTCGTTCACGAAAGGAAGAAGTCATTTCGTTTTCTGGATATCAATTGGTAACAAACAAGGCTAGTTATGGCATAGTATTAGGTAAATTAATTGTACACGAAGTGGAACAACCTGAGCCTGCGCCTAAACCCAAAGCAAAGAAACCAGCGACAAAGAAACCAGCAGCCAAGAAAAAGGTAGCTAAAGTGAAGAAAAAGCCAGCAGAAAAGTAAGGGATCAAGATTATGAGCACAACTGAATACGAAAAACACGACAGTCGGGAAGCCAAAATGGTAAGGGAACGTTTTGAGCGCATCGAAAGAGGCGAAAGCACTATGATTTTAAACGAAGATGTGCAACGACGAGCAAAAGAGTTTTTAGCAGCTAAACGCGCTAATAAATAAAAGAGCGCAAAGCAGAAAAGTATTGACAACCAATACGTCTTACTGTATCATATAAGTATAAGTTAACAAAGAGCGAGAAAAATTATGAAACGCAACGAACGAACAGCTTTTAACGCATTAAAGAAAATGGGCTGCCCAGTTTTCGCCCCTGAAGGTTGCGACTATGGTGCATTCATTATTAGCGCCGAAGATAACTCAACTGATCTTTGGGCTGATTATTACCAGTTCGCATATGGTGAGTTTGGAGTAAAACAAGAAGTATGTGATTTGCTTCGCAAGAACAAATTGTTTTGTGAGTGGGTTAATCCTGGAATGCTTGGTGTTTATCAAATTTAAGTATTGACACACCTACCTAGATAATGTATAATCTATACATAACTTAATTAAACCCGATAATGGATATAACGGAGACACGATATGTCAACTACTGCTACATTAACAAATGATCGTACTGTACGGATTTCAGAGGCCAACCGCCTTATCGTTCGTGCGTTCAATAAGAAGCGTCCTGTGTTTTTGTGGGGACCTCCAGGAATTGGTAAATCAGAACTTGTACAGGGCATTGGTGATTCAGGTGTATTGGGTAATACTCTTGTAATTGATATGCGCCTGGCATTGTTTGAGCCAACTGATTTGCGTGGTTACCCAGTTCCAAATCTAGAAACAGGTGTTATGCAATGGCTACCACCTGCAGATCTTCCCAGTGAAGAACTAGCCGCACAATACGATACAGTTATTGTGTTCCTAGATGAGATGAACTCAGCAGCACCAAGTGTACAGGCCGCTGGTTATCAACTTATCCTAAACCGTCGAATTGGCCAGTATAAGTTGCCTGAAAATGTGGTAATGATTGCCGCAGGTAACCGTGAGACTGACAAAGGTGTTACTTACCGTATGCCTAAGCCACTTGAGAATCGTTTTGTTCACTTTGAACTACGTGTTGATTTTGAAGATTGGTTGAACTGGGCTGTTGATAAAAACATCAATTCTGATATTGTTGGTTATTTGAGCTTTGCTAAAAATGACCTTTATAACTTTGACCCCAAGTCTAGTTCACGTGGTTTTGCTACACCACGTGCATGGACATTTACTAGTGAATTACTAGAAGATGATGATGATCTTGGTGAAGGACTTACCACTGATATGGTTGCAGGCTGTGTTGGTGAAGGCATTGCTATTAAGTTTATGGCTCACCGCAAAGTTGCTGCTGATTGTCCAGATCCAACTGCTGTATTGGACGGCAAGATAACTGAAATGAAGAGTGATGAGATGAGCGCGAAATATGCATTGGCAACGAGCCTATGTTACGAGTTACGTGAGCGTCACCAGAATGGAGAAAAGGCTGGTTCGTTGGATAAATTCCACAAGAGCTTTAGTAACTTTATTAGCTTCATGATGGATAACTTCGAAACAGAAATGGTGATTATGGCATCACGTGTTGCGATGCAAAATTATAAGTTAACACCAAAGCAAGATAAGATTGCCCGCTTCCAGGAGTTCTTCGAACGCTATGGTCGTTTGGTATTAGATGCATAGACATTATGCATTATAAAACTATAGGAGCTAATGGCTCCTATATCTTTTTTAGTTAAGTGGATCGACATAGTATGAAAGCTACATATTTGACGCCAAAATTGTTAGAGCATGAAAAAAAGGTAGATTTAGCTAACTTTTCACCTCGTGAAAGAACTAATATCAGACTATATGGACTTGCATGCAAAGATTGGACACCGATAATGTTGCATGAATATAAACGCAAGTGGAAAGCAAATGCCGTAAGTGTTAAGGTTAGACCAGGTCAATTAATTGAAGCTACTGCATGGTGCCGCTTTAACTTATTTCATCAAGATTTTGTAGTAACTAAGTATGCCTTTCCAGATGATTCGCATGCAATTTACTTTAAAAATCCAGATGACGCTATGATTTTCAAATTAAGTTTATGATTTACTTGACATTAGTAATGAATTATAGTATTATAATAATATAGTACAACAGATTAGGATGAATGATATGGTACAACTTGCCGAAGAACGTATAACAAAATCACGTGTTCGTCTCCTATTAGGTAAACCATTTTTTGGTCAGCTTGCTACCCGGTTTAAATTAATAGAAATGAATGATATTTCTACAGCGGCAACAGATGGACGTAACTTTTATTTTAATCGCGAGTTTATCAACCAGTTGCCAGATGGAATGATTGATTATTTGGTTGGCCATGAAGTGTTACATATGGTGTTTGATCATATGGGCGCACGTGGTGACCGTGACCCCAATAAGTATAATCAAGCGGCAGATTTTAATATAAATATGACATTGGTTGATGAAAATATTGGCACCGTGATTACTGAAGAATATCTAAGCGGCGGTAAGCCATGCTTAGACTGGAAATACAAAGGCATGAACTCATATGAGATTTATGACATTCTTGTTGAAGAGAATGATGACACAGGCTGTAGCATGGATGTTCATTTAGACCCAAATGGTTCACCAGGCGACGGTGATGGCGAAGGTGATGCTGGTTCAATTGGACAAATGACAGAAGAAGAACGCAAGGCATTGCAAGATGAAATCAAGCAGGCTGTTATCCAGGCAGCACAAGGTGCTGGTGGTGATGTTCCAGAATCAATTAAACGAATGATTCAAGAGTTAGTAGCACCAAAGATGGACTGGAAGGATATTTTATGTACCCAGTTAGAAAGTTCACTTCAGCATGATTTTACCTTTATGCGCCCAAGCAAGCGTTCAGGAGAAGTTATTTTCCCTGGCATGAATAAAGATGAACTTTTAAGGGCATTTATTGCATTAGATCTTAGCGGAAGTATTGGCCATGAATTGGCAAAAGAAATGCTTAGTGAAGTACAAGGTATTATGGACCAGTATGCTGATTATGAAATTCATGTTTGTTGTTTTGACACCCGTGTATATAACTATGAAATATTCAGCAGCGAAGATGGCCGCAGTATTAACGACTATGAACTTAAAGGTGGTGGTGGTACTGATTTTGATGCAGTATTTAATTTCTTAGCTGAAAATGATATTAGTCCTCACCAGTTAGTAATGTTTACTGATGGTTATCCATGGGGTTCATGGGGTAACGAAGATTACTGTGATACATTATTTGTTATTCACGGAGATACCGCACAAAGAATACAAGCACCATTTGGAGTTACAGTGCATTATGAATAAACCAAAAATATTAGATAACGCAGGCTCATTAAGCGAAAATGATATGGGCCTGCTAGCAGGAACTGAACTTATTCAGACAATGATGCGAAATCGAATTCTAGTTATGTCAGTACCAAACCAAGAAATGGATTGGGTTGCATTGACGGCTGGGGTCACTGGATTGTATCATATCAGAAGTATTAATCAAAGAAGTTTATATCAGGTTTGGTTTGAAAGCCCGACTGATATAGATAAGTTTAAAAAGAACTTATTTATTGCTATTGTAGGCAATAATGCTCATGCATAGGATAAATAAACATAGCAGTTAATTAAAATTCAAAAGGAGAACAAAATGACTGAACAAACCGAAAACCAAGAACGCTCAGCGTCATTAACACTAGATGATCTAACAACAACGTGTAATATCATTGATCTAGCAGTACAGCGCGGCGCTTTTAAAGGCGCTGAAGCAGAAACTGTAGGTATCCAATTCAATCGCCTGGTTGCAATTATTCGCCAACTAGCACCTGAAGTTGAAACTCGTGATGACGAGTCTGTTGAAGAAGAAGCCGCTGCCTCTGAAGGAGAGTAAGTATTATGCCAACAAATAACTTAAAACACATTGGGTCTATTGTTAATACCCAACGTAGATGTGTAGTAGTTTTTCGTGAAATTCCAGATGAGCCTACGCATTGCTTAATAGTAGATACAGATGCACTTCCAGATTGGATGCATGATGATATTATGCATGCAGTTGAATCACCAGCTGGTCAAGAATCCAATGAATTCTATGAATATGCTGCACGTACTTTATTCTCAGACGGAACGCAGATGTTAAATAACATGCATGCCAAAGGACTACTACAACGTCAACCAGTTACAAATATTTCTATGACACCAAATCGTGAAACTGCAATTAATTTAGCAGATTTAAATGATTTAATCAGTCAACAAAATGGCGGAAAGCCTACTGTAACTGATACAGAAGTAGAGACAGTTATTGAATCATCGCCAGATGCAGCAATGGATGATTCAGCGTTGGCACAAACTATGTTAACGCAAGCCGCGGGGTTTGAAGCAGAAGCTAAACGTTTGCGTACTGAAGCGTTCGAGTTAGCTCCAGAGCTAAAACCAAAACGTGGCCGTAAACCTAAAGCAAAAGCAGCAAAAACTGAAAATGTAAATTAAGAGTTATAATGGCATGTCAATTGAAAGAAAGGATCGTTCGTTTGACCGTATCTTAGATGAAGTAGAAGTACATCAAGTACCTGCAAATTTTATAATGTCAGTCCAAATCGTTCTCATGGATGGGTCAACAGTTGATGTTGGCGATTTGGATCAAGCACAACTATTAATTGAAAATATTAGTAGGGAAGAAGTAGCTGATGTTAATATTAGTTTGGATTACGAAGCTATAAAAACACATGTAACTGGTGATATAACACGAATGTTGGATTCATACTTTAAAGATGATGAAGATGATGACACAGACGAACAATAAAACAAATCAAAGGATCTGGCTATGTGGAATCCCTGGCAGTAAATGGTCAGGAATAGATATCCAACTACGCCAGATCCTTCCTTGTGACAGGACTGATGAAACCGCAGACAAAGTGCAATATCATCGTGCGATTGACCCATTAGATAAAAATAATGGGCATCGTGGAAGTTACTGGGGGCCTGGTATGGGGTGTGGTGAAGAATGGGTTGATTTTAATTATCTAAAACCGCATAAAATACTTGATGACATAGATAATGTATTTCATGGTACCGGCTATAAAATCATCAAAAGTCATTTCTTTGCCAGGCATTTTAATTTAGATTATATTTGGAATCACTTTCCTGGCGATTATATAATTTTTGTATATCGTGAGCCACAGAAATCATTTGCGTGGTGGAGCGAAGTAATGGACTTTGCACCAGATCATTATCCAGATTATAGACCTGGGTACACCGATTATAATACTATGCGTAATTTATTATGGAAAGAATCAGCAAAAATTATAGATTTTACTTTAAGGAAAAATATTCCCTTTCATTTATTTAAAGGAACAGATAATTTTTCAATTCTACCTGGATTTAAAAAAGATGTCGCTAAGGCAATAGAAAAAGATATAACAATAAAAAATAGTGATTTATATATTGCTATAGAGCAAATACCAAATACCAAATAAAAAATAGGAGATAAAATGTCTTGTAATGATCCAACGTTACCGTCAGACACTTTCTGCATTCTACCATGGATGCATTTAAGTACACGACCTGATGGTAGTATGCGAGTATGTTGTACTGCTAATGCATCAAGTGTTGGTGCAACAAACGATAAAGAACATGGTGGTAGAGTAGGCATTGTTAAAACAGAAGATGGTAAACCAGCTAACTTAAACATAAGTGATTTGCATAGCGCATGGAATAACTCATATATGCGAAGTGTAAGAAAAATGATGATAGACGGTGAAAAACCTGCAAGTTGTTTAAAGTGTTACAAAGAAGAAGCCGCTGGCCACCGTTCAAAACGCCAATGGGAAACAGAGTATTGGATGCGCGATGGCATTGATCCATTTCAGTTAGTAGAAGAAACATATGAAGATGGTTCAACAGATGCTAACTTGGCATATATTGATATACGTATGGGCACCAAATGCCAACTGGGCTGTGTTATGTGTAGCCCGCATGATTCAAGTGGTTGGATTAAAGATTGGAATAACCTTTATCCAAAAATTGAGAACAAAAATCTTAAAGAAACTATGGGATGGGAAGCCCGAGGTAAAACATTTGGGGCCACTTATAATTGGCATAAAGATAATCCCACGTTTTGGAAACAACTTTATGAGCAAGTGCCTAATATACGTCAGCTATATTTTGCTGGTGGCGAAGCAACTGTTATCGAAGAACATTATGAAATTCTTGATAAGGTTATTGAAATGGGATATGCAGCCGATATTGAAGTACGTTACAATTCCAACTGCATAGAACTGCCAGACCGCTTGTTAGAGCAATGGAAACATTTTAAGAAGGTTCGTATGCATTATTCAGTAGATAGCATTGGAGACATGAACGACTACATTCGATATCCAAGTAAATGGGATCACACTCTTAAAATGTTTGAACGTTTAGATAACGAAACATCTAATAATGTAGAAATTACAATTGCATGTGCCGTTAACGCTCTTAACATTCACTACATTCCAGATTTCCTTAAATGGAAACTAACAGAAAGTGGATTACATAAAACAAATATGTGGCCATTTGGTGCAGGTGGTATTAACTATCACTTCGTATACTGGCCTGGCCACTTGAATGTTAAAGTGCTACCAGATGAATTCCTTGATAAGACAGAAGCCAAGTATGAAGAATTCATTGAATGGTGGAGTGAGAATTGGGAACTAGGTGTTCCTAGTTGGCACAAAGGAAAAGTAACTAAAGAACAATGGCTAGATGCGCCATATGGTATTAAACGACTACGTGGCATGATTAGTTTTGCCCGCAGTGAAGATTGGAGTCAACGCTTGCCAGAGTTTCGTGAATACTTAACAAAATTAGATGAACAGCGTGGAACAGATTTCCGTAAGACATTTCCTGAAATGTCTTACTTACTAGACGAACCAAAATAGATAATATATTAATGATATATACAGCGATTGCATGGATACTTTTTATTATTGGTCATCTTATATCAATACCTATGTTGCGTTATGATTTAGGATGGTTATATCCAACTTATAGTAAGATAATGATTTGGAGTTGTAACTTTGACCATAATGAGAATATATGGAAACAGCCAGAAAAAACTACAATAATTAATAATGAGGATATTTAAATGATTTATATTTTAGTAGCATTAGAAACTGAATTATCTAGCGACTACTGCGATCAACTTCCTGATAATTTTATGGTAATATACTGTGGCGTAGGAAAGATTAATGCAACTATTGCAGCTAGTGTTGTTGCCAATCAGCCTGATTGTGAACGCATTATAAATTTTGGTACTGCTGGCACATTACGTACTGAATTAGTAGGCCAACTTCATGATGTTGGACTAGTGCGCCAACGAGATATGGATGCCCGTCCAGTAATGGAGTTGGGTATTACTCCATTTGATCCAGATTTAATTAACGGAGATCTCAAAGTAAGCGATAGTGATATTGTACTAAGTACTGGCGATAACTTTGTTACATCAACTCCTGAGCTTGATAGTGATCTAGTAGATATGGAAGGCTATGCAATAGTTAAAGTTGCTATGCTCAAAGGACAAGGCATTCAGATATTAAAATATGCAAGTGATTTAGCAAATGACGCGGCTGCTGATGATTGGAAAAAAAATCAATCCAACGGCGCACAATTATTTGTTGATTATATTAAGGCACATTATTAATGCCCGCATGCAATTTATTGTGGAGTCATGCAACAATTGATGTAACTGGAGAAATCAGACCATGTTGTCGTTTTCGTGAGTTTGATTATGAATTGCCACGTTTAGATGACGGATTAATATCTGCCTGGAATGGTGATGTGTTTGCTGATATCAGACATCGCATGGCAAGTGGTGAACAAATACCAAATTGTGAAAAATGTTGGCAACAAGAGCGAGCTGGATCACAAAGTTTACGCACCTTATATAATAGCCGGTATCCAAACGCAAGACAAGATAAAAAACTTAAATTTTTAGAAATAGGATTTAGCACACATTGTAACCTAGCATGTCGTATATGCAATGAGAGCTTTAGTAGCAAATGGTGGGCAATAAATAATCCAGGTAGTTCAGTTGAAATAGGATATGATATTGATATTAAAAACTTGGATTTAGATTTAAGTGAATTAGAAGAAATTAAAATTGTAGGCGGCGAGCCAATGCTAGTTAAGCAGCATGATGAATTCTTAAATTTAATATTGGCCCGATCCAATGCTAATGTTACACTAAATTATTATACCAACGGTACAGTTATGCCTAGCGATCGTGTAATTGAATATTGGAGTAAAATGAAAGAAGTATACATTAATATTAGTATTGACGGAGTAGGGCAAATAAATGATTACTGTCGTCCAGGATCTAACTGGCAAATTTTGCATGATAATATTGAACGCTACCATGAACTTCCGTTAGACAATTTAAAAATTAGATCTCATAGTGTGATTAGTGTATTAAATTTGTGGAATTGGCATCATTTTTATGATTGGCACAGCCGCTTCTTTGCTGATAGCACTATGGGGCTAGACTTTGCAGAAAGTCCCGATCATCTAAGTTTGCGCAATATGTCGCCAGAATTAAAACAAAAAGCATTTACATATGCTAAAGAAAAAATAACTAATACCAATCATCAGACAAGAATATTACAAAAAATTCATGAGCGCCCTTTAGACAATAAACAAACAACATTAGAAGAAATATATAAGCATGAATCAAAATTAGATGCTTACTTTAATCAAAAGAATATAATATGAATAAAAAAATAGATACTGCGGGTGGATTTTGTGCTTTACCATTTGTGCAATATAGCACATATAATGGCGGCAGGTATAGATTATGTTGTATGGCCCGTGAACCTGAGGCAATAGGAAAACCACCAGTAAATCAAGAAATACTAGGCATCGACAGAACATGGAATCATGATTACATTAAAGATGTTCGTAAACGCATGGCTGCTGGCGAGTGGCTACCAGAATGCACTGAGTGTGAGCATTTAGAACGCAACGAGATCACTAGTTCCCGCCAATGGGAAAACGCATACTGGGCAGATGTTATTGATAATGTAGTAGCAACTGCATCAGCCAATAAGTGGGAAGTAGACCAGCCGTTACAATTTGATTTTAGACTTGGTAACTTATGCAACTTGCAGTGTCAAATGTGCAACAAAGAAGCATCGCATTTGGTAAGTGCTGAACGAGCTAATATGATTGCAACTGATCTAGGAATAGATCATGACGATTGGCGTGATGATAATATCGCTAATAAGAAGCAGGCAGTAATTCAGCCTGGAATGGAATGGGATAGCTTTGAAAAGATGCTTCCTTACGCACAGAAGATCAAGATGATAGGCGGTGAACCCACAGTGGCTTCTGATATGTTTAAGCTGTTAGATAAAGCGACTGAATCGGGATATGCTAAGAATATTGAATTATCATTCTACACAAACATCACTAATATGCAAGACAACTGGTTAGCTCAGCTAGGCCAATTTAAAAAAGTAACTGTAAATTGTAGCTTAGAAGGTATGGGTGATATGAACGATTACTTGCGCCCACCGAGTAAATGGGATAGTGTTTGGTCAAAATTTGATAAACTAGTTAAGTTTTCAAATACAAAAGCCGGTAAGTGTATTAAAGTGCGTGTAACCACAGTTAACCAAATAACAAGCGCATTAGGCATTGTGCCATTCTGGCGAGAACTGCATAAATATCAGTGTAAAGAAGAAAATCGTAAAGGCATTGGTATAAGCAGTAACCAACTTATTGAACCTGTATATTACAATATGGCATATAGTCCGCAATGGTTGCGCCAGCAACAAAAAGACCAAATTTTAGAATTTCTAGAAGAAATTAAAGACTCTTATTATTTTGAAGATTATAATGAACCGTTAATGGATATTATTCAATACAGCGAAGATGCCAAGCATCAGTATGATCCAGAGATAATGCAACAGTATGTAGACGTAACTGAAAATTATGATAGGTGGCGTGGCCATGATGTAATGACAGTAGCCCCAGAATTTGCAAGGATAAAACGAGAATTATAAAAAGCCCACGCAATTTGAGCATATTGTTCGAAAACAACATTGGCTTGGTGGGCATATTATAAAGTTATTTATCAAACCCGAATGGCACTTCGTTTTCAATATTGAGTATACGATTAGACAAACATAGTTCAGGACTAACTAATAAGTCTTGTGGAATGTCTGCTTCGAATAACTGCAATTTTGCACCAAAAACAAGTTGGTGGCTTAGCCACTGTGCATTAAACATCCAAATGTCACCGGGGTCAAGTGTTATATAATGTAATGGATGATGAAACAACGCCCAGTTTTCTTTATTCCAAATTAAACGGTCGCGCATACCAGATACAAAAGAATGTGCATCATTTTTGTCTAATTCTTCTAAGTTATGCGAGTCTTTATATGTGTGCCATAGTTGTACCATATCCATGCCAAATGTAAGTACGCGAGGACGTTTTTTATCTAGGTTAGTAAACATACGAATTTGTTGATCGATACCGGAATGATCATCAGTTAATTCATCAAAGTGTAGCATGTTTTCAACCAACATATTGTAACGGTGGCTTAATGTTTTATTTTGTGCTTCTTGATAACGCGGAAGTAAGGTACTAAAGAAATTATTCCATGCTTTATTACTTTGTTTGTGTTGGCGATGAAATTCATCAATTTGTTCTTCGGTCCAATTACGTTCACTACGCATACGGTCACGTTTTTTGATATCGCTATTGTACCAAGGCGCTATCCATTTATTTCCTGGGATAACCCAGTCAGGTAGGTCATCGTAGTAATCGTAGTCTATACCTTCAACGGTTAAACCACGTATTACTACTGGCCAACCGCTTTCGTAAGCACGGTAAAGTTTTTCTTTGTCGGCTATTTCGCTAATATCGTTTACTGTAAAGATATTAGCATTGAATTGATCTTTGGCCACAGTATCTAACGCTAATCGGGTCATATTTTTCTCCTGGTTGTTTTAAATTTTAAAATGATTGGGGGGTATAAGCCCCTGGATGGGGTTGAGTAACTTAACAGCTAAGTTAATGTTTATAAATATATTTAGCTAAAATAATTTCATACTTTAAGAGGATAACAACAATCATGAAATCAATTAATACTTGGAGTGAATTCCAACCACTGAAGCGAGTATGCCTTGGCGCTCCATTTCCACCTGAATCATTTGACTGGCACGAAGACGAAGAAACTCGTGACGTAATGCGTACCATCTTTAGAGAAACAGAAGAAGATATCGCAGAGCTAGTTAAAATTTTAGAAGCCCGTGGTATTGAAGTGATCAGGCCCAAGTCTATATTTAATATTACTGGTGAAAACCAAATTAATCTGCCCTGGATGGATTGTTTCTTCCCAAACCACCCATTAATGCCACGTGACACATTAATGCCATATGGCCATACAATGTTTGAAATTTATACTGGTAACGATAATCGTTACTTTGAGAATTTATCATGGTATGAACATAATTTAAAGTGGTATAAGGAAGGAGCTGATTGGGTAAGCATGCCTGGTTGCCAGCATCAATCGGGATTAACATGGAAAGACCATGCAGCAAATGAAACACTACTTTATGAAGCAGCAAATATGCTTAAATGTGGTAATACTGTGCTGTTTACACAACCATATGAAGGTGATCCAAAACGCGGCAAAGGCACAATTCAAGGCCGCGAATGGATGAAGCGTGAAATCAAACAGCGTTATCCAGATACCCGATTTGTAGATATTCCAATTGGCGGGCATGCTGACGGCAAAATTGCATTGTTAAAGCCTGGTGTGCTAATGACCTGGAATAAAAATTGGGTACCAGAAGAATTTAAGAACTGGACTATTATTGAAGTAACCGATGATTTTGATATGCCTGAAGATTTTAGAAATACCAAAAAGCGTCGATTCTATAAAGAGTATGTAGAACGTTGGTTAACCCATTGGGTTGGTTATGCAGACGAAAGTGTATTTGATGTCAATGTGTTGTCACTAGATGAAAAGACTGTTATTTGTACAGGTCGTAACGATGAAGCATTTAAAATAATGGAAGAAAATGGCATCGAACCTATTGTATGGCGATTCCGTCATCAGTACTTTTGGGATGGTGGCATCCACTGTCTGACAAGTGATATTCAGCGTGAAGGAGACTGCGAGGATTATCTGCGTGGATAAAAACTGGGTTAAAAATACAGTTAACATTGAGTTAGAACTCACATCACAATGTGAAGTTAACTGTATTGCTTGCGCACGTAATATTAATGGATTTGTAAACAAGCATTTTGATCAATGGGAAAAATTAATTCGTAATGATTTAAATGCTATCAATCTGCAAGGCATAACATTTACAAGTAACTGGGGTGATCCATTGGATCACCCCAAGTTCTTAGAAATTTTGGAATTATTGCTGGAATGCTATCCAGACATTAAAGTGCAAATAACTTCAAGCCTTCATTACGGAAACGAAGATTTTTATTATAAACTTGCGTCTATATTAACTCAATTCCAGGATGCTAAGATAATTACTAATATATATGGTACAGGCGATTTGCATTGTATATTTAGACGCAATAGTGACTTTGAAAAAGTAAAAGTTGCCACTACTATTTTAGCTAAAAATAATACAAAAGTATATTGGAAATTTCCAATATTTAAATTTAATCGAGAAGATGTCGATAATATATATGACGAAGCAGAAGCATGTGGTGTGTGTAACTTAGAAGCAATATCGTTTTCAAATAATTCAAAATACAACCATCTTATTAACCAAACGGATGGCAAAGCAGACTCATTATGGCTGCTACCGCCAGAAGATCCTGAATATGATTTCGTCGAAAATTGGGGGAATCATGGTTTTGTTCAACTAACCAGAAATAAAAAGTTCGACGGTAATTGTGAATCAATGTATAGAAAGAGTGTGTGGATTGATCCATGGGGCGGCGTTTGGCCATGCTATGGATTAGGCAAATTTAGTATGGAAAATGAGGATTTGGATGGTGTAGTTATTGATGATGCAATCGACAAATATGGATTTTTTAATAATTTATCTGAGTATTCAATAATTGAAATATTAAATCATGAATGGTATACAACTATTCTCCCATCAAGTCAAGACACTATGCCATGGCAAGCATGCAAAAAGGAGTGCGATATCTAAATGTCACAATTTAGAAATAGTTTTTTAGATAGAAAAGATTTACCAACATGCCTTGCGCCGTGGCATGCATTGACTGTCAAATGGGGTGGTAATGTTATACCAGATATTATTTACAAAGATAAGCTAGGCAATTTAAATAACCAGCCATTGCCCGAAATACTTGGCGGCAGAAAATATCGTGAACTTCGTGAATCGCATCGTGTTAGAGAAATACCTGACACGTGTATTGGCTGTGCTAAAAAAGAAAAAAGCGGACGTAGCCGCCGTATGTTTTTTTGGGATAAGCTAGATTTTGATGTCAGAGAAGCAAGCATTGATGTAGATAAAAATACGATACCAGATATTCGCTATTTAGATTTTACATTGAGTAATAAATGTAACTTGGCATGCATTCACTGTAACCCATTTGTAAGTACAGCCTGGACAAAGGACGGTAAACAATTAAACAAGGAAATGCCAGAATATTGGGAAAAAATACCAGTTGGATTTCATGGTGCTGATATTGGATTTATGGATAATTTGTTTATAGAACCAAAGTATTTCCGTAATTTGCAGTGGGTAGCATTGCGTGGCGGCGAGCCATTATATGATGACACATGTATTGCAGTGTTGCAATGGTTTGTTGATAATGGGTTAAGTGAAAACATTATGCTTGACATTAGCACAAATGCTACAGTATTTCGTGATGAGTTTTATGAGTTATTCAGTAAATTTAAACACGTAGAACTATTAATTAGTGTTGAAGCAACAGACGAACTTTACAGTATTATTCGTGGTGGCAAGTATACATGGAGTCAATTAAAAGAAAATATTGAAAAATTCTATGATATTCCAAATATTGAAGTAGTGTATGCTGTTACAGTTATGATTACTAATATATTCGCACTTGCAGATGTTTGGGAATGGTTTGACAAATATCATAAAAATCGCGCAAGTATTAGTATGAGCAACGTAGTAGTTAACCCTGCATATCTAGATATTGGAATGATGCCACCAGATTTAAAATCTATTGCACTTGATAAAATATCAACAATTCCAGCAATTGCAATTTGGCCAGAAGGTAGTTACCATGCAGAAGAATTTGAATACCAGACTGGTATCGAATCTATTCGTGACGGTTTGCTGCGTGAACTAACTATAGATGAAACTGAACGCGACAAAAACTGGAAATGGTTCCTGCAATATACACGTGACTTAGATCGAATGCGAGGTCATAACACATTTAAATATATAACGGAGATACAAGACTATGTCAAATAGCGATTTAGGAAAAACAGGAAATAGTATATGGAATCAGCCATTTATAACTGAACTAGAAGAAAACTTCTTTACTAATCTTGACATTGGTAATATGCAAAATGCACAAGATAAATTCCTTGAATTTTATCCTAAATGGATTGCTAGTAGTAAATTAAATAAATTTACTGGCTTAGATGCATTTACAAAAAAATCAGTCAGTCTCGGGGTAACACAATCTATAGATTGGTGGCATCATTGGTGTGTGGTTAATAATTATCAGCTAACGATGTTTCGCGGAGAATATCCGTATAATCGTGATGTATGGATGGAAAATAACATAAATTGGTGCGATAGTATCGACGACATTGGCGTTGAACCTGGTCATGCAGTTATCATAAGTGTTCCATTTAGTGGTTCAGGCCGCAAGCATGAAAAATGGGATTGGTTAATGGAAGTATGCAATGAAAGAGAAATTCCAGTGTTTGTTGACTGTGCCTGGTTTGGTACTTGCTTTGATGTTGAAGTCAATTTAGATGAACCATGTATTAAAATGGTATCATTTAGTACTGGCAAAGGATTAAGCTGTGGGAATTGGCGCGCCGGTATTGTATTCAGTCGATTAGATGATGACTTGCCATGCAGCATGGAATTGCAGACTGAATGGCATCATGGCATCCATTTAAATGTCGCAATTGCAAACCATTTAATGCAAAAATTTAGTCCTGATACTATGCCTAAGAAATATCGTAAATCACATGAAGCAGTGTGTGAACATTACGGATTTGAAACAACAAATACAATACATATTGCAGTTGCACCAAAAACAAAGGAATGGCAAAGTTACCACCGAGATGAAACATTTAATCGTGTTAATATTGCTAAAGCATTGAAGCGGCACAAAACAAAAGGCAATTTTTATGAATAAATTGCCCGCCAATGCATGTGCGTATCCATTTAAAGCAAAAATGATGATGCATGGTACACCAGCTACTCCGTGTTGCAGATTTCATGATCGGTTTTTAAGTGATGCTGACAAAAATTCAGACACTTTATTTACTGACATTAAAACATCAATGATGAGAAATGAATGGCATCCAGGATGTTATAAGTGTAAATCAGATGAAGAAGTCACTGGAAATAGTATGCGAACTGAGGCTGATGAATTCTTTAATAACTTCACGGATTTTGAACAATTAGAATATCTAGAAATAACAGTAGGTAGACTTTGTAATCTAGCATGCATTGGTTGTGGTTTAGAATTTAGTCACAAATGGGATGAAGATAGTATTGCGTTAGACTTGCCTAATTTATATAAATTAGAGCATTATAAAAAGCATCAGGAAATGGATATTGACGGTATTGATTTAGATAATTTTCGTCATTTAAAGTTTCTAAAAGTAACTGGTGGCGAACCGTTTCTGCATCGACAATTTTTAAATTTAATAATTAGACTTGCTGATAGTGGATTAGCTAAACAAATTGAAATAGAAATATTTACAAATAGTACTTGGTACCCTAAGAAAGTAGACGAAGCGGCCTTGCTTAAATTTAAGAAAGTTATTATTACTGCAAGTATTGATGCACACGGTAAAGTAAATGATGTTGCTCGATATCCAGCCAAATGGAATTTAATAGAAACTACTCTTGACAAATGGTTGGCAATGCGCAATAATAATGATAAAGTAGAAGTCATGATTGCGTGTACGGTTAGTGTGTTAAACGCCCCTGATTTATTTGATTTTATGTTGTGGGCACGGATTGAAAAACGAGTACCAGTTATATTACAAACGGTACATGAGCCAAATTATTTAAGCATTCAACAATGGCCAGACTGGTTTAAGCGTGGACTTAAATACACTATAGATCAACAATTTGGTATTGATACAGTTAGATTTCCAGACGGTCGATTGAATAAAGCACATAAGCTACTAACTAAGTTAACAAATCGTATCAGTGACACTGATACGGATAATAGTGAGCTATTTTTAGCTGAGATGAAGCGGTTATTTGACCGCAGGGGTCATTCATTGAATGACGTACAAAAATTTAAACGAATAGTAGAAACATTTAAGCCATGATAGATAAAAAACAACTAACACAAAGCAAAACATTTTGTATGTTGCCGTTTATGCATATATATGGTGATGCAACTGGTGATTTAGTACCATGTTGTGAAGCACAAGAAACAAAGCTCAACAACCCAGGAGAAAGTGCAGAAGAAACATGGAATAATAATAACTATAAAGAGTTAAGACGAGCATTAGCAAACGGTGAACGCCCAGAACGGTGTTCTGTCTGCTGGCATAACGAAGATAGCGGCATTGTTAGTAATCGTCAGCAATGGGAACAAGACAACTGGGAAGATTTTGCAGATCAAATTGAAGTCACTGACGATTATTCCGTAAATAATAAACCATTATGGTTAGAATTAAAAGTAAGTAATTTTTGTAATTTAAAATGCATAATGTGTAGCACTTTCAGTAGTTATAAGCGGGTACAAGATATTGATATTTTAAATAAATATGGTGGTACCCATACAGATGAACTAATGCGGCCAACATCGTTGTTTGATAGTTTAAACCGTTGGCCAGATTTATGGGAACATGTACATACCTTACAGTTCACAGGTGGTGAACCAATTATTAATCAAGAACATTACGATCTATTAGCAGGCATACCAAAGCATCGCAAAAGTCAAATTAAATTGCGTTACGCGACTAATATTAGTTACATTAAATTTAAAAAGCATGATTTGATTAAAATATGGCACGAATTCAAACATGTTAATATTAAAGTTAGCATGGATGGTATAGACGATGTTTATAATTATATTCGAGAAGGCGGCGATTGGGATACAGTTTATGCAAATATGATTGAGCTAAATCAATATCGAGGCAAGATTGATTTGGCTGTTGGTATTACTGTACAGGCACATAATATATTTCAAATGCCAGAATTTTATGATTTTTGGAAAGAGTCAATAATTGAATTAAATTTTATTACGGCCAATATATTACAAACACCTAAGTACTTAAATCCAAGCATATGGCATAGTAAATATAAAAATGCAATAATTAAAAAATTACGTGATGCAGAAGGCCGCCATTCAGAAATGGATCGTTTTGCAACATATATGGAAAACAATATGGAAGAAAAATATCATTTATATATGCGTATGAGAAAATATACACGTGACATTGAAACGAGATATAACCCAAAAACTACATTAGCTGCTATGACGCAGAAATATTTAGATATTGAATTGGAAGATATGGATACAGTATTCGCACAACAAGGCAACTTTGGAATTAAACAAGCAGGTAAAGAATGAAACAAGGTCAATATCAATGGCAGTATTATCATTGTGAAAATGCATGGTCCATTGTCCATGCATTTAGTATTAATAGCACAGATTTAAATGACCACCCAATATTAAAACAAAAATTATTGGAAATTTGCGGTGTTGAGCATAATAATCATTTACGTGGTGGCATTGTTAACTTGGTTAATAGATCAAATACTAGTTGGTTAATTGCAATGCACAAGCTAGGGTATCGCTATGCATGTGTATGGTTTGACGGTTGTTGGCCGTCTAATCATGACTTTAACCATGGGTTACTTGACGAAATAGATCGGATCAATAGTGAATTTGGTGCTGATGATTGGATGGTAGCCGGTAATATATTATCAGAAGAAAATAGATTTGCACATTTTGAAAGGAATGTGATAGTAATAAACATACAAAAATGGTTAGACGAAGGCCAGCCTGATCCAACAGAGGTGCAATATAATCAACCAATTTGGGGCAAATATAGTAAGTATAATATAACACGTGAAGAACCACTTGACGACTTATGGAATTTATATGAGAACGAAGTTGTGAATGATTTTGAAGATAGTTTGTATGGGTTACAGCGTTTTGGTGCAATAATGGCAACTTTAAAGGAAGGCGTGTATCCTGAACCAACAATGACAGATGCTGAGTTTAATAATAGATTTCAAGAGCAATTCATGAACTCAATATTAACATATGCATTACGCAAACAATTATATATACCAGGATTAAGTAGTGATTTTATGGATTATATAACCCTACTTCGCCCACACATAGGTTCAGGTGAATTAGAAAAAGCAATTCAAGGTAACGACTTTAATACGGATAATATTAGTTATCAGGCTAATCGTGTTATAAGTAATATGTTTGAACCAAGCAGTCCAATCTATTTTGTTAATACTGAACCTAGCCAACCAGAAATTGCTAGCCAAATTGAAAACAGTGGATTCGATCAATATGTTGGACCAACTGCTGGATTTAAATTATTCTATTATGCATACAAATACGGCTTTAATACTAATACACGGTTTGTATTATATGATTTCGACGAAATGAGTTGCAAGTTTAAAGAAGATACATTACGGGATTGGGATGGTATTAACTATGTTACATGGGTGGATCAATGGATTGAGAAACATCCAGCAGCCAATAAAACATTACGTGATCTTACAGTAGAACGTTGGCCAATGGTAGTAAACCAATTTGGCGGCCAGTCAGAATGGCTTGCCACTTGGAACCGTATTAAAGCATGTAACTGGCGTGTGGTACAATGCGATCTTATTAATGAATTTAATAACCTTGTAACACAAGATTTAGCTCCAGGCAGAACATTCCTGTGGACTAGTAACATATATAGTTATATTATACCAAAAATGCTTAGTGGGCCGTTTCTATTAGAAAAAAGTTTTATTAATATGATTGAACAATTAAAAGAATTACATTCTGATTGTTGGTTTAGTGGCACAGACATCAATGATAATGATCTTATGTGTCCAGCTAATGCAATAATTAGTACCACTAATAATGAAACAATAGGATTTGAACAATGAGAAAATATACCAAAGATATAAGTACATCTGGTAAACAAGCAGTTGGGTATACAATAGGAAAAGGCAGCGCAGAAACTGCATCAAACAGAATGATACATGTTATGCCCAATTACACAGTTCATCCTATACTTAATGATCACCCAGAAATTTCTGCAAAGTTACGATCATGTTTACGTGCTAATATTTTAAACAATTCAGAATACAGTTATATCGAATTGCATCATCATCAAATTGTTATCGATTGGGTTTGTGATCTTGCTGATTATGGTTATGAGATTGCAGTTATCTGGTTTGATGGCTCTTGGCCTGTTGGTCGTGAATTTGAAGAAACGTTATTGAAATTAGTAGACACGCGATGGCCGATCAATTGGATGGCGGCAGGCAAAATTAATAATGAGCGTAAAGAAAAAAACAATTTTTTAAATTGGGACTATAGTTATCCAGTTGTTTTAAATTTAAAAGCATGGGATATAGCCGGCAGACCACATTTTATAGATACACCATGGAAGTTACGTGGCCAAAGTATTAGTTACGATACTCCTAGAACTGAAGATGACGTTTTAGAGCAAAATCCTGCGCTTGTATACCCAAGTTTATGGTTAGATCCTGTAACATTTAAAAATTTAAATTATAGAGGTTTATTTGTTGATGGGCTGATTAGCCAAAGTTTAAAAAACAAAAATTTTGTAATTGGTTTAGATAAAACACCTGTAAGCAAGCATATTCACAGTGACATCATTGAAGATGAATTTGATAATTTGTTAACTTGGATACACAATAATGACTTATTGGCATCTGAGGATATATATGCATTACGCGCCAATAGCGACAATATGACCGAGCCACGGCAGGAATTATATACATTTAAACTATTAGAATTGCAAATGGTATATATAACAAATACTGAGAGTGTTCCCGAGGATTTTAGAGGAGAAAATAATAATAATATTAACACATTAGTATTGCCATGCAGCGGATTGCATCAACTATATCATTTAGTACATAATAGAGATTCATTAGAACGAATAGTATGGTTTGATTTTAATCCTTACAGTGTAGCATGGATCCGTAATGTTATAGAGAATTGGGACGGAACTAATTTTAAACAATTTGTAGCGGATAATCGTCATACTATTACTGACAGTGGTGAGATTAATGATGAATGTATTATATATGATTCAGACATGGTAGATGAATTTTTTGAAATAATGGATATGTCTGAGTTAGAATGGTGTGAGTTTATGACAGAATTACGCACAAAAGAAAATAAATTTGCCACGGTCAATGCTGTTAAAGAATATAAAAAACTCGTCGACTTAGTCGGTATCGACAAAAACGTGTTTATACAATTGACAAATATATGGCAATATGAAGTAAATTATTTAAATACTGATGGATTTGATGCACAAATAGCATTTATTTCATTATTAAACGATATTAGTAAAAATAATAAATCATTATATTTAACTGGTGATACTCCAATGGGTACTCATTATAGATATAAAAATATTAAAGAATTAAAAGGAATATTTTAATGTATTATGAAGGAACAATTCAAAAATGGCAGGATAAACCAGATTCTAAAACACAAGCTTTTTTTGATAAAAACTTACCACTTAGCCACAAGGATATTGATTGGAAAAATATTGATGATCCTAGTGTTTTAGAAAAAGGTAAAGAAGATTTAGACTGGGTCATGGATAATACTAAATTTCCGTGGATCACAGTACCAGAAATTAACGTGCCAGTAAAGGACATTTATGAAGAAGCACATCATCTTCTTTACACTGCATGTTATACTATGCATAGACCAGGCAGTAGTGGTTGGTTAAGTTTAGCACTTCATGGCATCAGTAGTGTACACACTAACTGCGCCGAAGATTATAATTTACCAGATAATTATGAGTTTACAAATAGTGATTGGACTGATATTAGTAAGTTCTGCCCAAAGACCAAAGAGTGGATGATGGACGAAATGCGGTACACTAAGTTTATGCGAGTACGTTTTATGGCATTACTACCTGGTGGTTGGCTTGGTGCTCATAGGGATAGAAATAGTGAAGTTGGTGTAGGAGCAACAAATGTTGCAATTAGCAATCCTGACAACTGCAATTTTGTATTCGGCGGTTATGGACGATGTGACTGGGAACCTGGACACGTTAAAAAAATGAACACTGGATTGGAACATGCAGTGTGGAATCAAGGTGATGAACCACGCATACATATGATTTTTGATGGTGTACAAAGTGATGAATTTAAAGCACAGGTAAATCGCGGTTATGCCAAAATGCTTGATATTTAAACATGGTGTTACAATAGGGCCTACTGGTGCAGTGCGACCTTGTTGTGCGTTTGAAGTAGAACGTGGAACACCAAACTTATATTGGAATGATGATTGGGAAAAACTTCATGCTGAGTTGAGTAAGCGTAACGAAACAGAATGGCTAGACGAATGTGCTGAATGTAAACTAAGCGAAGAACTTACAGGGCAAAGTTTACGTACAATGTATAACGAAAGGCTTGATAATGAAGTAGGTATCAAGCATTGGGATTTTAAAATAAACAATACTTGCAACTTTGCATGTAGAATGTGCAATCAGACTAGCAGTAGCACATGGGCAAACATAGTACGTAATAACCAGGAAGCTAATTGGGAATCATATTATGATGACAAACATAATACACGTTGGGCAAGTGAGGCATTAGAATTTACTCCACTTATGCTTGATGCTAGTTATGTAAAATTTACAGGTGGTGAACCATTTATGATTCCACAAGTAAAGAAAATAATAGAACAATTAATTGAAGAAGATATAGCACCAGCAATTACATTAGAGCTTATTACAAACGGAAGCCATGATTTAAGACAGTGGAGCCATTTGTTTGAAAGATTTAAAAAAGTAAACATAAACATAAGTATAGAAGCAGTAGGCAATAGGTATGAATATATACGACCTGGCGCCCGGTGGTTGACAACAAGCAAGAATACTGTTATATTTAATAAACATAAACCTGTTAATACTGTGCTAACAGTAACAATATTGCCAATGGTGTTTAACAGAAATAACTTAAATGAAATAATAGACTGGTGTGAAGATAATAATATTAATTGGCATCAGTCAACACCTGTTATTACTCCTAATTTTATGTCACCAGGCGCATGGGATGATAAAGAACTAAGAAAGACGCTTATTAAGCAAAGTAAAATTATGGATAATATACACGGTACAAACTACCAAGATTTTATTTGAATAAATATTATTATTAAGGATAAACATGCACTACAAACGATTACCAAGTGACACATTTTGTGTATTACCATTTATGCACATCGCCACAGCCGCGTCTGGTAGTTTTCGAGTTTGCTGTAATAGCAATCCAAATGCAAATCAAATTATTAATCCAGAAAATAATAAACCATATAAAATTTACAAGCACAGTATAGAAGAAGTTTGGAATAGTCCAACTTATGCAGAAATTCGCCGCCAGCTTATTAATGGTGAAAAGCCAGAAATGTGTGTTAGATGTTTTCGTGAAGAAGAGTCTGGCATACGTAGTCCACGGGCAGGTTTTAATGAAAAGTGGTGGTCAGATGATGTGATTGTAGCTGAAAAAATTCCTGTTGACATACGGTATGTTGACTTGCGTTTAGGAAACTTATGCAATTTAAAATGCCGCATGTGCAATCCATGGGCTAGTAGCATGTGGGTTAAAGATTGGAATGAGGTGGTTCCAACTGCAAAGTTAGATCCGCCTAATCCTTTAAATGCTGATACATTGGCATTTATGAATGTAATGACAGAATGGCCAGACTATAAAAAAACTGGTTTGAATTTCCAAGATATTGCACATACAGTAGATGAAATATACCTAACGGGAGGTGAACCAACACTAGCTAAAAGCCAATACAAGTTATTGGACTACTGTATTGAAAATGGATTAGCAAAACGCATCCGCTTAAAATATAACACGAACTTAACCAATATTCCATCAAAAATGATAGAATATTGGAGTTTTTTTAAGCGGGTGCAACTTAATTGCAGTATTGATGCAGTGGGTAATCGAGATCGTTATATTCGCTATCCAAGTAATTGGGAAAAGGTTAAAACTAACTTTGATGAATTAAATAAGCTAGACAATGTTTATATTCAAATACATTGTACAGTACAAGCATTAAACATATGCGCATTGGATGAAGTCTTAGATTTTGCCGAATCACGTGGACTAGAAGGTGACCAAGTATACTTAAATATTCTAAATCATCCAGATTGCATGAACATTCGTGTATTGCCAGAAAAATTAAAAGAAAAGGCAATACTAAAATTACTACCATATCAAAAATGGCCTAAAGTAATGGATACATTAATGTATATGCAAGCAGAAGATTGGCATGACCAATATTGGCATGAATTTGTTGCATATAATAAAAAAATGGATGAATTACAAAATATGGATTTATTAATTGCATGCCCTGAATTTAAGGAATTCATTTTAAATGAAAGAAGCCCTGGAATGTGATGTTTTAATAACTTTAACACACTATTACGCACCTAACAGTTTATACCACTAGATGTAGTGCTTAAAGTTACGCTAAGGGCATGGAAACGACTAGATATTGTGCTTTTAGAACAGGGATAGCAATAAATAGGAAACACAAAATGTTGCATGATAAAAAACCGAAAATGGAGATTTTACGTATGGCACTTAATACAAAAATAAAAAATTATTTATATTCTATAAAGATGCGAGAAGGCGATCCTTATATGGATGGATATGTAACATCAAAAGCAAAACGCGAATTATTTGAAATTTATTGGTATATTGAAGATATGTTGGAAGATTGTGGCACATATGTAGGTGAAGATGAATGGAAAGCCCAGCGCGAAAAAGATAAAATGTTAAATAAACTATCGGGAGAAACACGATTTGGAAAAGATTAATATACCACAAGTTTGGGTTAGCTATGCTGCTGGTAGTTGCGGCGAGTGGTTAGCATATCAAATATCACAGCATGAAAAATATTTAAAATATGACACACATGAAGAAATGGAATTAGAAGTAAATGCATTGAATCGATGCCGTATTACGGGAAACTGGATCGCCGAATTAATGAACGAAGGTATTCCGCAAAGTAACATATGGAATGAAGTTCAATATACAGGCTCGGAAGTGTGGTGGAAAAATTTTTGGGAACAAGCGCCCGAGAAAGAACCATTTTATGAGCAAGTTAAAGACATGATAAACCGTAAAGCATGCTTTGGTCTTCCAGTACATCGTAGTCATGAAGCATGGTATGGTGTATTTTGGGCAGATTTATTTGAAGAATTTCGTATAGTATCTATATATGTTGATAAAACAGATAAAAAAGTATTTGAGCGATTGCAATCAAATATTATTAAAAAGATTTGGTGGCAAGATTTGACCGATGATCAAGATCTTAAAGAAGAATTATGGGACAAATTTAGAAAATTAACCGGTCATGAATCAGATTGCTATTCAGGCAGGCCAGAGGATGTTTTGGATATTATTAAAAACAAGTTTAGTGGAGAAATTAACTATACCGACATGATGTTTGCGATAAATTATCATTATTATGGAACGGTCGCCGAAGCCACAAAAGAAGTTCTATTTGAGTTATCTAACCGTTGGAATAGATACCATATTCATCAACACAAACATGTTATACCAGGTGACCATATACGTTTGGATTTTGGTAAAATGTTTGTATATAATGACTACAGTGAATATCAACGCTTGTGTGAATTTTTAGAAACGCCAGCTTGGCCAAAAGAACAATGGGACAAAATAGTTGGTGAATACACACAGGATGATATTGATACATTTATCACTATTAGTGATGTTGAGGAACGAATTAAAAAACGAGCAAGGGAATTAAAAAATGGTTGAAAGAATTGATCCAGAACTTGATGGCATACATCCTTTACGCCATTTGTTAACTAATGAAGATTGGGATCGGATTAGGGAATATTGTCTTTATAATAATACTAATGTTAATGTAACTAGTGAAGAACTTGATGCATTTGCTGATTATATATTTGATGAAATTGCGTCTAAGACGCAAACAGTACCGGGCTCAATTGTATTACAATGAGAGAAACTAATATGATACCAGATTTTACTCAAGAAAATAGAATTAGCATTGATAGCTTTTTTAAGCATTCACATGAAAATCCCTGGGGTAATTTAATTGCAATTAAATGCACTGCAAGCGCCTTAATTGAATGGCGCAACAACGGAAAAATTGTGAAGTCAATTCAAGAAACAGTTAATAATCAAAATTGGACCGATGAAAATTCACGTGACTATGCCAATGGCAACAGTAGTGATCCGCGATTCTTTTTGTTTAAGATATATGAGCTATATAATAGTATTAATGAAATTGGTGTAAAAACTCCATTACATATACATAATGTAGCAACTGACAATGAGTTTAGCATACATCCAAGTAATAATAAAATTGAAGTATTATGTGAATTTTTTCCAAATACAATGATTACATGTGTTTATCACGATTATGATTACTTGCGAGAATATTGGCCAGATAAGTTAACCAATTGGTATAAGCAATGGGATTATGATATTATCGATAATACTGATGACTATTTAAAATTATTTGGCTTGGATCAAGACAGTAATGAAACAGAATTTGGTTGGGATCTATGTAAAACTATAATTCAATCTCCGGGAGATGTTTGGGGTAAAGTTAGGCCGCGAGCCAGAGATTGGAGCTATATTGACATTACTAAACATGATGGTAACCCGTTATTAGAAAATGCACCGTTTTTGACAACAACTGATCGATTTCACCGTATTGCAATGTTTGAAAATCAAATAGTAATGGGTGACATCTTAACTAAAACCGAAGATGGTTTTATGTTTTGCAATAAAGAATTTAAGTTCAATGAGGAGGATCCGCGATGAGCGATCTAAAAATTCATATATGGGCACATCCGAGAACTGGGTCAACCTATATGTATCACACTTTAAAACAAGCATATGAGCCTACTGTGGGATTGGATGAACCGCTATGGAATACAAAAACACAAAGTACTGATGTTATAAACAGTAATTTTGTTGATGTCTTAAAGACAGTTGACAATGTGGATTCTATAGTATCCAAACATCATTGTGGTCATGAAACGGTTGTACGTGGGACGATGACAGATGACTGGAATCGGTATAAAGACATGTATAATTATAATATATTTTTATGTCGTAAAAACATAATAAATACATGTATTAGCAATCTAATGCTAAACAATAAGATGGACCGCAAAAATAACTTTAAAAGTTATTGGTCATCTGATGATGGTTTATTTTATGTAAATATAGAACAATTTATAGGAGTATTCAACGCCTATGTAGGTCAGCTGATATCAGTTATGTTATCTCCGCAAGTAAAATTTGATGAAGTAGTAATTTATGAAGAGTTGTCAACAAATCCATCAGAAATGTTAGAAATACTAGATGTAACAACCAAATATCCAGTAAAAAATTCAAATATCGAATTGGTTAATCTATATACGCCAAAGGACTATAAAAAAATTGTCGGAAATTATAGTGAAGTCGCGTCACGCCAGAATAATTATTTAATAAACTACCTACCAGACTTATTTTGCAGTCATGGCCATGAACTAAATACAACATTTATTAAGGAAGTATTAAGTAGATGATTAAGGAATTTAAAGATATACCATTTGAAAAAAATAACCAGAAAATATTATTCGACGAAGAGTTTTATAAAGTATATCCAGATGCATGGCCAGCATGCGAAGGCCATGTTTTGTTCGTACCAAAGCAAAATACACACGAGTTTATTACTCTTACATTGAGTGGAGCAATGGCATATGGAGATAAATTAGTAGCAGAAGGTAAAATTAACGGATATAATTTTGGAATGAATATGGGCGAAGCTGCAGGCCAAACTGTCATGTGGCCACACGTACATTTTTTGCCTAGAATCGCAGGCGATGTTGAAGGGTTTCCAGGTAGCATTAGATTAGCACACAGAGGACATCGTGGGTTTGATTATTATGCAAATCATCCAGAAATTGGACCCGAATATCGAAAAAGACATGAACACATTAAACACCATTTACCAAAAAACAAAACTGGAAATTAGATGACTGATATAGAAGATTTAAAGTGGAGTGCATATGATTTTAAAAAGATTCCGTACGATGACATTACTAGGGTTGGCCAGCGTAATATGTTGTATCGTGATTTGTTTACCGTTAGTTGGCTACTTGGAAGATTCTGCAACTACAGATGTTCATATTGTTGGCCTTATGCCCGCTCCGATCGTAAAGACCACCGTCCTACCGAGCTATGTCTCAAAACAATCGACGAAATAAAGAGGCAAGCACGTGATAACGGTTTTAATAGTTTCCATTTTAGTTTATCTGGTGGCGAGCCGACCTTCCATCCTGGATACTTGGATATCATGGAGTATCTTGCGAAAGATGTTGATAATACTAATTATACTAGCGTTCATATGACAACTAATATGAGCCGTCCTTTAAAATGGTTTAACAAGTATGTAGAATATGCATCTAAGTTCCATAGAGCAAGTATCACAGCAAGTCTGCATACTGAGCATGTAAATACACCCGATAAAATGCAAGAGCTTGCAGATAAGCTTATATTATGCCAGGAGCATGATGTACAAGTAACTGTTAACCAAGTAATGGTTCCAGACTGGTTTGAGCGTGATTGGGATAATGCATTATTTTTTCATAACCAGGGCATTAATGTTACACTTAAACCAATGAGTGATCCAACCGCAAGTAAAGTTGTGGACGGTTACACAGACAGCATGTTAGAGCGTTTGCATAACGGTATGCCACAGCGTGGCTATACTGAAGAAAAAGCAGCGTCAGCCAAGCTTGTTGAGCGTCCTAAGCCCACATTTAAAAAGACAAGTGACCCAATATATTGGGAAGAAAACGAAGGTATTCCGCAACATTTTCAAGTTGAATTTCGTGACCAAGAAGGTAAATTTTGGTATATGGATCAAGCAGAACGTTTTAATGCATTTGGTTTTAATAAATTTGAAGGGTGGGAATGTAGTTCAGGATATCGTAGTATTATTATTCGTGAACCAGATGGTAGTGTAAAGCGTAGTTATAGCTGTCATGACCAGCCATTGGGTAACGTAGAAACAGGGTTTAAGCTGTTTGATGGACCTAAAGTGTGTACAACCGGTGCCTGTGTAAGTAGCGCAGACAGCAAAATTCCCAAGCGGAAACCGGGAATTAAACTGCCATTATGGCCAGGAGATGAAACTTGGAAAACATAACAGTATGTGGTGTAGATATAGAAATTCCTAATGGTCCTGTTGGAATAAGTGTTAGTGGTGGAGCAGATGGTGTTGCACTACTATATATTTTATTAAACTATTTCCCGGACAAAGAATTTCATGTTTATACTGCTATTGAAAACTTAGAAGATTTTAGAGTAGCTGCTGGGCCTTGTGTAAGTACTATTATAGCGAGAATCCAACAGCAAATAGGTTATCGCAATGTGCAACATCATATAACGCAATATAATAATGTTAGCGCCGAATTTAACCCATCAACTATATATGAAAAGGCAATTAAAGATATAGATAGAGGAATTATAAGATCTGTGTTTTCTGGTCTCACTGCATCACCACCGTTACATATTGCAAAAGATTGGACGTCAGATCCTGTAATGTTTAATGAGATGACCTCACGATTACCCGGTCGGAACTTACCAACTAAAAAACGTAATCGTTATGTGCCGCTGCGTAATCATGATAAACTAAAAATTGCCGAAATATACGAAACATATGAACTATTGGATTGGTTGTTTCCGTTGACATTTAGTTGTGAAGTTACAGACAACCAACTACACAATTTAAAACATTGTGGTGAATGTTGGTGGTGTAAAGAAAGGGAATGGGCGTTTGGACGGTTAGTTTAAGCAGAGCTCGCTAAAAATTTTATTAAAGAATTCTTCTTTATCTTGTAATTCACGAAAATGTTCATATAATGCACGTTCTAATCCATAAGCTTCTCGCTCCCATGGAAAAGCAAAATATTCACTGCGAGAAAATTTAACACCCTCGTATGGAATACATTCTAAATTATTATCTAATTTATCATTCCAAATAAATGAACCATTTTCTTGATAAAGTCTGCCCTCTGCATGTTGATACACATGCACCATTTCATGGGCGATTGCGGTAAGGATAACAGAATGTTCTTGCTCCAATAATGATCGACTGACACGAATTTCAAAATCTCGTGGCCACATTCCTTCATTAGCATCTACGCTTTCAACACAAGCTTCATAGCCAGTGGAGTTATCAAGAATAATCTCAACAGTAATATCACTAATGCTTTCGTTAAGATAATTGCCAGTTTCATTAATAAGATGTTGAACATCTTTAACGAGTTCTTTCTGCATGAAAAATACAGAGTTACAAAAAGTTACATCAATCATATTATTTTAACTCTTTTAGCAGCTTAACTAATTCAGGTTTAGCGTCAACAACAAACATTGCAAACATACCAGGAATGTTAACACCCTTAGATGCTTCTGTATATGGCATGAACGGCTCAAGTCTAATCCCACGTTCAGAGCCATCTTTAATAACGCTATAGCCATCACTGATGTAGATTGAGTCATCTTGCCAACGTTCGACGTTTCCAACAATCTCTTCACCTGATGTTAACCTTACTAGATTCATTACTAATTTCCTTAATTTAATAATTTAAAGGCTGCTGCAACGGTAACAATAAACCAAATGGCTAACAATATTTGCCCTTGTCTATCATTAAATAAATTCATATTAAACACCCTCAACTTTTCTAACTATACATATATGATAGCACCAATACGTCTTGATGTCAAGAAAAAACGCAAGAACTTCTTGCGTTTATTTGGTCGAATTAAAAATTACAAACTAATTTTTTAAGACTTACTATTAAGTTAACTATAGTATAATGTATAATTAAGCCAAATATGCCGACCCAAACTAATGGGCCACTTAATAATAAAAACAATACAAAAAATTTATCTGGGGATAGGCCATATCGTATTTCTAGTTTAGTCAACCAAAATAATCCAACGATTGTCCAGGTAATTATAACCGCAGCAAATATTGTAATAAAAAACATATTCATTGTATTAATCTATAAAATTGTTTAATCTTTTTTGATTTAATACAAGGGTGGCGCATTGTAGTACAACCATAACATTTACACATTTTTATATTTCCTTTTTTACGTTAATAAAACTATTAGGATTATTACAACTAATCCAACTTTAAAGATTATATTTCCTAATTTTTTGGTTTTTTTCGTCACATTTTCCATTATTTCATTTTGTTCTTTAACCAATTGACGATGTATAGCACTTGCTTCTTGACGAATAGCTAGTGGTAATTCTTTATTTCTTAAATAATCATTATATTTAAATTTTTCACCACATTTTTCATTCAAATCATCAATTAAAAAAGCAACGGGCGTAAGATTCATTTCTGATATATCATCTAATAATTTCTTAGTATTTCTATAATCATAATTCATATTTTAGCCTGTGTTATTTTTACGTTTACCTTCTTCTAATCGACCGCTGTTTAATTGTTTTTTAATTATGTCATCGATTTCTTTGACCCATTTTGGATTAAGTGCAATAATCTCTTCTAATACATTATCCAATTCTTCTAAGCTTCGTTTCTTCATGCTATTTTGTACCATTTAGGTGCTCCACGTTTAGTCCACTTTGCAAGATGTTGTTTGTATGTCACGTAGTATTGCTTGTAAGAAACAATAGAACATAAGTCTTTGACATCATCAGGCATTGCTGGTGTTGGTTGTGTGAATTTACCATCAGCTATATTAGTTGGTGGCGTAGCAAGTACCTTATGTAACTTGCGATAACTTTCATGCGGGTCATTTTTGTTGTAACGATACATAAATTCTGTATTCAATTCAGTCCACATACGATATAACCACATGTAATTTTCTTTGTTTTTACGAACCCAAATACCACTGGGATGATTAATGTGTGATGCTTTGTATAGAACATGCTCAAGGTTTGAATCCAAGCGCCAACGTTTAATTTTACGATTGTTTTTAGTTCGATCAGTCCACTCTGTACCATCAAGATATCGATGTGCAGTTGACATTAGTTGTGCGTATTCAATAATCATCTTACTGCAATGCCTATCGACATGCATTTTTGCACAAACATCTTCATCTTTGTGTAGATAAAATACGTTAATAGTATATCTCCCTTTAAACCTTTAGTTTCTTACCAATTGCATATCCT